>Ga0213875_10001317_pt1 | contig 16413 bp, 16 predicted proteins | sample BarmaccomBMRX_R8_FD_160105 | JGI IMG/M metagenome (GOLD analysis project Ga0213875, IMG submission 160105) | Root-associated microbial communities from Barbacenia macrantha in rupestrian grasslands, the National Park of Serra do Cipo, Brazil - RX_R8 | ecosystem: Host-associated > Plants > Roots... | reverse complement strand
GGGGCGGGGAGAGCGGGACGGGGGCGGAGCGGGGAGCGGAGTACGGCGGGGAGTTGTCCGGTCACGGGAGATAAAGATCGGGGAATGAAAGGGCGGCGGGGCGGGAAAACCTTAGCTTTGTGACGTTGGGCACAATGCGGGAGGTTTGTGGTGAGTGAGTCTCCTGAGACGTCGGTGACAGCGCCGCCCGGGTTGCGGCGGGACGCGATCGGCCTGCGGGAGGTGCTGTTCCAGAGCATCACCGACATGGCGCCCGGGGCCGCGATCGCGGCGTCGATCCCGGCCGGGGCGGCCTACGCGGGCGGGGCGCTGCCCCTGTCGGTGTTGTTCGCGCTGATCGCCTGCCTGCTGTCGGCGTCCTGCATCGGGGCGCTGGCCCGCGAGCTGCCCGCGGCCGGGTCGGTCGCCACCTACGCCGCCCGCGGCCTCCACCCGGCCGTAGGGTTCCTCGTCGCCTGGGGGTATGTGCTGGTCGGGGCCCTGATCCCGCCGCTCGTGCTGCTCCAGCTGGGGTTCACGGTCGCCTCCACGATCAACTCCGAGTGGCACAGCTACCCAGCGAACCTGTGGTGGCCGTGGGCGCTGCTGGGGGCGCTGATCGTGCTGGCGGCGGGCTGGTACGGGGTGCAGACCTCGGCCCGGCTGGGCACCGTGCTGGGCGCGTTCGAGATCGCGGTGTTCGTGGTGCTGGCGGTGTTCCTGATCGTGCACGCGGGCTCCCACAACACCTGGTCGGTGTTCGGCACCTCGCACACCCCGTCGGCGTACAAGGGGCTGACCGGGGTGTTCGCCGGATCGGTGTTCACGATCCTGGCCTTCGGCAGCTTCGAGGGGGCGGCCCCGCTGGCCGAGGAGGCCCGCGACCCCAAACGGACCGTGCAGCGGGCGGTGCTGATCGCCACCTTGTCGATCGGGGTGCTGTACGTGTTCACCACCTACGCCGCCGACGTGGCGTTCGGGCCGGCCAAGTTCGCGGGCTTCTCGGTGTCCGGGTCGGCGTCGTGGGAAGGGATCGCCCGCAGCCTGTACGGGATCTTCTGGTTCTTCGTGTTCCTGGCCATCGTCAACTCGACCATCGCCAACGCCAACGCGGGCGTGAACGTGTCCAGCCGGACCGCCTACGCGATGGGCCGGATCGGGGCGTTCCCGCACTTCTTCGCCCGGGTGCATCACCGGCACGCCTCGCCGGTGGTGGCGATCCTGATCTCGACGGTGGTGACGGTGGCGGTGACGCTGGGGCTGGGGCTGGGATACACCCCCGAGGTCGCGTTCTCGATGGTCGGGACCGGGCTGGTGATCGTGCTGGCGGGCATCTACATCGTGATGAACGCCGCCTGCATCGGGTACTTCTGGCGGCAGCGCCGGGCCGGGGGGCGGTTCAACGTGGTGCTGCACCTGATCATCCCGGTGCTCGGCATCGTCGCGTTCGTGCCCGCCTGGCTGGCCGCCGCGGGCATCAAAGCGTTTTCCTTTGTGACGCCGCTGGCGGCGCCGTCGTCCTACATGGGGCCGGGGGTCGCGGGGTGGATGGTGGTGGGGGTCGGGTATCTGATCTACCTGTACCGGCGCCACCCGGGGCGGGTGACCGAGGTCGGGCTGGTGCATCTGGACGACGCGGAGATCGAAGCCTGAGGAGGAGACTGCGCGATGAGCGATCTGCAGGTGATCAGCTACCGGCCGGAGGCGGGGCAGTACGCCTGGACGTTCGGCGGGGCCGAGCCGGTCATGCGGCTGCGGACACCGGCCGTGCTGGAGGTGTTCACCGAGGACTGCTTCGCGGGGCGGGTCCGGGGCGAGGACGACCTGGTCTCGCGGGTGTGCGAGTTCCCGTACCTGAACCCGCAGACCGGGCCGTTCTGGATCGAGGGGGCCGAGCCCGGCGACACGGTCGCGGTCCACTTCATCTCGATCGAGCCCGCCCGCGACTGGGCCGCCTCGACCACGGTGCCGCTGTTCGGGGCGCTGACCGGGACCCACCTGACCGCACTGCTGAACGACCCGCTGCCCGAGCTGGTGTGGATCTGGCAGCTGGACCGGGTGGGGAGAACGTGCCGCTTCACGGCCCGGCGGGGTGAGTTCAGCGTGGATTTGCCGATGGATCCGATGCACGGGACGGTCGGGGTCGCCCCGGCCAACCTGGAGGCCCGCAGCGCGCTGGTGCCGGACGCCTTCGGCGGCAACATGGACACCCCCGAGATGCGGGCCGGGGTGACCTGCTACCTGGGCGTCAACGTGCCGGGGGCGCTGCTGTCGCTGGGCGACGGGCACGCCCGCCAGGGTGAGGGTGAGACCTGCGGGGTGGCGGTCGAGACGGCGATGAACACGGTGATCGCGGTCGATCTGATCAAGGGGCGGCCGTGCCCGTGGCCGCGGCTGGAATCCGAGCACCACATCATGTCGGCCGGGTCGGCCCGGCCGCTGGAGGACGCCTTCCGGATCGCCCAGCACGACATGGTGAGCTGGATCGCGGCCGAGTACCGGCTCGACCCGCTGGACGCCTACCAGCTGGTCACCCAGGCCATCGAGTCGCCCCTGGCCAACGTGTGCGACACCAACTACACCAGCATCGCCAAGATGCCCAAGCGGTACCTGCCCGGCGGGGGCGCCATGGACGGCGGGCACGCGCGGATGCTGGAGCTGGCGGCCGCGTACCGGGCCGGCCGCTAGCGCGGAGGCCTGAGGCGGCCGGGGCGGCTTGGGTCAGCGCTCGCTGTCGAGGTTGGCCATCTGCGGGGCGTCGTAGCGGTCGCCCGCCACCTGACCGGCCGGGACGGCCGCCTCGATCGCGGCCAGCTCGCCCGGGCTGAGCGTCATGTCGAGCGCGCCGAGCGCCTCGGCCAGCCGGTCGCGGCGCTTGGTGCCGATCAGCGGGATGATGTCGTCGCCGCGGGACAGCACCCAGGCGAACGCCAGCTGGGCGGTGGTCACCCCGTGGCCGTCGGCGATCTGCTCCAGCGCGGTGAGCAGTTCCAGGTTGCGCTCGAGGTTCCCGGCCTGGAACCGGGGCATCCGGCCGCGGGCGTCGCCAGGGCCGGACTGGCGGGCGGTGTCCCGGTTGAGCAGGCCGCGCGACAGCACCCCGTAGGCGGTCACGCTGATGCCGAGCTCGCGCACGGTCGGCAGGATGCGCTCCTCGATCCCCCGGCTGAGCAGCGAGTACTCGATCTGGAGCTGCTTGACCGGGGCGGCCGCGGCCGCTTTGCGGATGGTGTCGGCGCCCAGTTCGGACACCCCGATGTAGCGGACATAACCGGCCTCGACCATCTCGCTGATCGCGCCCAGGGTGTCCTCGATCGGGACCATGGGGTCGAGCCGGGCGGGCTGGTAGAGGTCGACGTGGTCGACGCCGAGCCGCTGCAGCGAGTAGGCCAGCGAGTTCTTGACCGCCACGGGACTGACGTCGTGGCCGATGAACGCGCCGCGGGGGTCGCGCTGGCCGCCGAACTTGACCTGGATGAAGACCTGGTCCCGGGGGATTGTCTTCAGCGCCTCGCGCAGCACCATCTCCGACCGGCCCATGCCGTAGAAGTCGCCGGTGTCCATCAGGTTGATGCCCGCGTCGACGGCGGCGTGGATGGTGGCGATGCTCTCGGCGTCGTCGGCGGGCCCGTAGACGCCGCCCATTCCCATCAGGCCGAGCCCGACCCGGGAGACTTCCGGGCCGCCGCGGCCGAGCGTGGTCAGCTGCACGGGCAGCAGCCTAGCGGCCGTGGGTGCTGACTTCGGGTGAGGCGGACTGGAAGGGCAGGACCGGCCGGCTCAGCGCGGTGACCGGCTGGGGGGTGGCCGGTGGCTGGACGGACTGGGCGGTGGCTGGTGGCTGGACCGGCTGGGGGCCGGTGGCGCTCAGGCCGCGGGACGGGCTGAGCATCTGGACCTGGTTGCGGCCGCCCCGTTTGGCCCGGTAGAGGGCGGCGTCGGCCGCCGCCATCAGCTCCTTGAGCTCGCGGTGGCAGCCGCCTTCGAGTGCCGCCACCCCGACCGAGGCGGTGACCTGGACCGGCTCGCCGCCGGGGGCGTTCAGCGGCAGCCCGGCGATCCGGTTGCGGACCCGGTCGGCGACCCGGATCGCGTCGACCGCCCGGGTCCGGGGCAGCAGCAGCACGAACTCCTCGCCGCCGAACCGGCCCGCCAGGTCGTAGTCGCGCAGCGCGCCCGGTACGCAGAGGCCGATCTCGTGCAGCACCTCGTCGCCGAACAGGTGCCCGTAGGTGTCGTTGACGTGCTTGAACCAGTCCAGGTCGAGCAGCGCGACGGCCAGCGGCTGGCCCGCGTGCACGGCCCGGCCGAGCTCGGCGGCGGCCTCTTCCTGCCAGGCGCGGGCGTTGAGCAGGCCGGTCTTGGAGTCGGTGCGCGAGTCGGTCACCGCCTGGGCGTGCCGGACCGCCCGCAGCGGCAGGGCCGCGAACGGGAACGCGAACAGCAGCGCGATCGGGGTGCTGGCCGCGCTGAACGCGACCAGCACGGCCAGGCACAGCTCGGTCAGGTCGTTGTACATCGGCTCCCGGCTGAACTGCGCCGACCGGAGCCGGATGGTGGAGTCGGCGCCCTTGGCCGCGGTGTAGACCAGCGTGCCGTTGACCAGCCGCTGCACCAGCCCGGCGAGCGCCGCCCCCAGCATCCAGGCCAGGGCGTCCACGTGGTGGCCGGCCGCCCGGAACACCAGCGCGGCGGCCAGGTAGCTGAGCCCGAGGGCGGCGGCGCTGAACACCCGGCGGTGCGGCGGGGCGCGGCGGACCCGCCACTGGGTGAGAGCGAGCCGGATGACCGGGACGATCGGCGCGTAGATGAGCGGCAGCAGCAGCGCGACCGGCAGCTCCCACAGCGCCTGCATGTCGCGGGCGATGCCGGCCTTCTCCCCCGCCCGCCGGGTGAGTTCCACGCTGCCCACGTCGCAGGCGACCAGCAGCGTGAACAGGATTAAATCGTGGCGCTGACCGAGCGGGCGGGTGACGGCGAAGCCGAGCCCGGCCGCGTCGGCGGCGACCACGCTGACGATGAACACGACCAGCCAGCGCGGCAGCGCCCAGACGGCCCAGGCCCGGGGCATCCTTGGTCGAGCCGGCCTGGTCCGGACGGTGGCGGCATACCGGTCAGGGCCGCGACCGCGTGATTTCATGCAGTCTCCTTGCGGGATCCGTTTTCAGAGGGGTTGGCAACGGAACGCGCATCTGATGTCCCGCATTGTCACGACGATTACTGCACTGTGTCAAGTTACTGCTACACATAGACACAATTGCGTGAATCAATCGACGTTCCGTATTAACCCCTTCACGATGCGAAACCGACAGAGGGTTTTATTTCGCTCTAAAAGGGATGTAACCGCTGAAAGTGGCGGGGCTGGTGCGGCGTCCGGAGGCAACTGGGCTCAGGGGCGAGCGGGGGTGTCGACCGGGGCGCTGGGCTCGGGGTCGGTGGGGCGGGTGCGGGCGCGGTCGAGCAGGACCAGGGCGGCGGCCAGGGTGCCGGCGACGCCGAAGGCGGCGATGACCAGGTGGGGCGGGCCGAGCGAGACGGCGGCGCCGGCCGCGACCATGAACACGCCCTGGCCGAGGCTCATGCCCCCCTGGGCCAGGCCGAACGCTTCGCTGCGGCGTTCGGCCGGTGCGGCGGCCACGAACGCGGCGTTGGCGGCCAGCTGGAAGGCGGCGAACGCGCCCGCGGCGAACAGCACCGCCAGCACCGCGACGAGCCCGAGCCGGAACGCGAACAGCACCAGCACCGCGCTGGCCGCGGTGGCCAGCGCGCCCATCCAGCGCAAGCGCCGGGGCGGGGTGACCAGGCGGCTGAACGCCACCGAGCCGAGCATGGCCCCGAACGGCTCGGCCGCCAGGATCAGCCCGACGGTGATCGAGCCGCCGCCCAGCGACCGGGCCAGCGGGGCGGCGATCGCCTCGGGGGCGTTGTAGAACGCGCACAGCCAGCCCAGCAGCATCGGGTCGCGCAGGGCCGGGCGGGTGAACACCAGCCGGGCGCCGGCCAGCACCCGTCCCCGGCGGTCCTCGCGGTCGGCGCTGGGGGCCTCGGTGGCGGCCGGCCGGTCCGGGGCCGGGCGCCAGCGGGTCCACAGGCGGACGATCAGCGCCGAGGCCACGAACGTGGCGGCGTCGACGACCAGGGACGGGCCGACGCCGAGGAAACCGACCAGGGTGCCGCCGGCCGCGAACCCGATCACCTGGGCCAGCTGGTTGGTGGTGATGGTGACCGCGGTGCCGAGCACGTACCGGTCCCCCGGCAGCACGTCCGGGTAGACCGCGGCCCGGGCCGAGGTGAACGGCGCCCCGACCAGCGTCACCACGCACAGCAGGACGACCAGGGCCGCCACCGGCACGCCGGGAATCGCCATGATCAGCACCAGCACGGCCCGGATGAGGTCGCAGGCGATCATCACCGCCCGCCGCGGTATCCGGTCGGCCAGGCTGCCCAGCGTCACCCCGCCGACGAAGGCGGGCACGAAGCTGGCCGCGTAGGTGACCGCCGCCAGCAGCGGCGAGCTGGTGCGGTCGTAGACCAGGACGGTGAGCGCCACCCGGGCCAGCTGATCACCCGCGACCGACAGGATCTGGGCCAGCCAGAGGGCCCGGAACTCCGCCACGGCGAAGACATCACGGAAGACGGTCTTGGGCAGCGGCATCTCTCCTACCAGCCTAGACCCGGCCGTTTCTGCGATTTCGTCCTCCGCGTCCGGTTACTGACCTTATGGGGAGTTATCACATCATGACTGACAGTTGCAGCCTCCAGCAACCGTTTGCGGCCGCCGACCGGGCCCGGCGGCGGCCTGGGGCGCGGCCCACCGGCGCCCGGTGCTGAAAATCGCTGTGCGAATCCCCGCGCGGTTGAGCAGGATTGACGCTGTATAGGCCGCTATGTGGGCGGGCATGGCGCCCGCACACGGTCTGGCCCCGTACTGTTTGACTTTGAGCCTGATCCCCTCCTGACAAGACCGGACGGCCGCATGGAACCCGATCCCACCGTGCTCGCCAGTCTGCGCAAGGCCGTCGAGGCCATGCCGGACGATGTGCCACTGCGCGTCCACCTGGCCACCTTGCTGTTGCAGGCGGGCCAGCGGGACGAAGCAATCCGGCACGTGGGCGCGGTGCTGCAGCGCGATCCGGGCAACGCCGAGGCGCTGGCCCTGCTGCAGCAGCCGTCGGGGGCGAGCCCGAGTCCCGCTCCGGCCGACAGCGGCGCGGCCGACGGTGCGCGTGAGCAGGAACCGGCCGACAAGAGCGGCGCCGAGCGCGGCGGCGAGGGCCGCGGCGAGACTCCGCCGGGCGGGCCGCGCCGGGATGACCGGGTGCCGGCCGACTTCGACTGGACCCAGGCCGAGTCCGAGCTGAGCGACGTGCTGCCGCCGATGTTCGTGGGCAGCGAGGAGACCGCGGCCGACTCGGCCAGCGCCCCGGCCGAGGCCTACGACGCCGAGCGCAGCACCCTCAAGCTGGCCGACGTGGCCGGCATGGACCAGGTCAAGCAGCGGCTCGAGGCCGCCTTCCTGGCCCCGATGCGCAACCCGGAGCTGCGCAAGCTGTACGGCAAGAGCCTGCGCGGCGGGCTGCTGCTGTACGGGCCGCCCGGCTGCGGCAAGACGTTCATCGCCCGGGCGGTGGCCGGTGAGCTGGGCGCCCGCTTCATGGCGGTCTCGTTCGCCGACATCATCGACATGTTCGTCGGGCAGAGCGAGCGCAACATCCACGAGCTGTTCGAGATCGCCCGCCGGAACGCGCCCTGCGTGCTGTTCCTGGACGAGGTGGACGCGATCGGCCAGAAGCGCAGCCAGCTGCGCAACACCCCGATGCGCAGCGCCGTCAACCAGCTGCTGCTGGAGCTGGACGACGTCGACCGGGCCAACGACGGGGTGTTCCTGCTGGCCGCCACCAACCACCCGTGGGACGTGGACAGCGCGCTGCGGCGGCCGGGCCGGTTCGACCGGACGCTGCTGGTGCTGCCGCCCGACAACGCCGCCCGCGAAGCGATCTTCCGCTTTCATCTGCGCGAACGGCCGGTGGCGGGGGTGAACCTGAACCGGCTGGCCAAGCTGACCGACGGCTACTCGGGCGCCGACATCGCGCACATCTGCGAGACTGCCTCGGAGCGGGCGCTGATGGACAGCGTGCGCACCGGCGAGGCGCGGATGATCGGGCAGCCGGACCTGGAGGCCTCGGCGGCCGAGGTCAAGCCGTCGCTGGGCGCCTGGTTCGACACCGCCCGCAACGTTGCCCTGTTCGCCAACGAGGGCGGCGCTTACGATGATCTTGCGGAGTACCTGAAGAAACGCCGGCTGATATGAGCAATCCCCGGGCATGACCGAGCTCAGGCAGGAGCTCGCGCGCGCCGACGCGATGCTCGACATGAAGCGCTACGACCAGGCCTGCGGGGTGCTGGCCAGGCTGGTCGCGGCGGAGCCGGAGAACGCCCGGGCGTGGTGCCTGCTGGCTCGCGCGCACCTGGGGGCCGGGCGGCACCAGCAGGCGGTCGACGCGGCCAACCGGGCGGTGTCGCTGGACCCGTCCGACGAGTGGCCGCACCGGCTGGCCAGCAACGCGCTGCTGCACACCGACAACTACCCGGAGGCGCTGCGGGCGGGGATGGAGGCCCGGCGGCTGGCCCCCGGGCACTGGCAGGCCCACATCTGCGTGGCCCAGGCCGCGCTCGGCGCCCGGCGCCTGGACATCGCCTCGGCCGCCGCCCAGCAGGCCCGCAGCCTGGCCCCGAACGAGCCGGACGTGCACTTCCTGTCGGGCAAGGTGAGCCTGGCGGCCGGCGACCTGGACTCGGCCCGGGTCCACCAGGAACGGGCGCTGGCACTCGACCCGGCGCACAGCGGGGCCATGAACGAGCTGGGCCGGATCCGGCTGCGCAGGCACGACACCCGCGGGGCGGTCCGGCACTTCATCCGGGCGGCCCGGATCTCGCCGGCCGAGAGCGTCTACAGCCGCAACATCGACGTGGTCATCCTGCGCACGGTGTCGCGCATGATCTACACGTTCACGCTGGCGGCGCTGCTGCTGATCTGGATCCCGGTGATCGCCCACCTGGGCCGGTTCCCGTTCGTCATCGGGCTGACCGTGCTGTGCGTGATCGCGGTGGCCAGCTTCGCCTGGATGGTGCTGCGGCTGCCGCCGGAGGCGCGGCTGCTGGTGCGCCGGACCCTGCGCGGCCGCCGGGCGCTGTCGGCCCTGACGGTGGCGATCGGCGGAGTGGCGCTGGCGTTCCTGGCGGTGGCGCTGGTGCCGGCCGCCGAGCTGCCGCAGATCCTGCCGATCGCGGTCATCGCCACCATCGGGGCCCGGCTGGGCGCGTTCGCCATCCTGCGCGGCGCGGTCCCGAAGCGCTTATTATCCGTCGGCGAATATCCCTTTTTAAAGCGTCTCGGCCGCGTTAAGATACATCTCGTTCAGGGGAACTACGGGGCTGAAGCTAAGGGGATTTGACGGTGAGCGCAGACCAGGCACCGGAATTGCGGGCGTCGAACGCGGAGCGGGACGCGGTGGCGGGGCGGCTGCAGGACGCGTTCGCGGAGGGGCGGCTGGACGACGACGAGTTCGACCAGCGGATGCGGGCGGCGCTGACCGCCAAGACCCACGCCGAGCTGGACACGGTGCTGACCGACCTGCCCGCGGTGGCCGGGACCGCGGGGGCGCGGCCGGCCCCGGTGACCGGGGTCACCCCCGGGCGGCTGGCCATCGCCTACAAGGGGACGGTGCGCCGGGCGGGCCGCTGGCGGGTGCCGGAGCGCTACACGACCGTGGTCTACAAGGGCAGCGGGCTGCTCGACCTGCGGGCGGCCGAGCTGCAGAGCCCGGTGACCACGATCCGGGCGGTGGCCTACAAGTCGCGGCTGACCGTGCTGGTGCCGCCGGGGATGCGGGTGGAGATGACCGGGTTCGGGATCAACCAGGGCCCGGACGAGGAGACCGGCGGGCTGGCGCTCGCCCCCGACGCCCCGGTCCTGCACATCCGCGGGCTGGCCTACAAGGGCACGATCGAGACCGCCAGCCGGCCGCCGGAACGTCCTGCCCTGACCTGACCGGCCGCCGCCCAGGGTCAGGTGGCGGAGCCGGCGGCGGCGCCGGTGGGGCGGTCGCCCCAGCGGGCCTGGGCGGCGTCGAGGTCGAGGGGGACGATCGGGTCGCCCTGGCTGAGCTCGTGCTCCCAGTCCTCGGCCGGCACCCGCCACATGACCTCGAACTCGATGCCGTTGGGGTCCTTGGCGTACAGGGACTTGGACACCCGGTGGTCGCTCTGGCCGACCAGGGCGCCGGCCGCGGCCAGCCTGGCGCGCACGTCGGCCAGGTCGGCCAGCGTGCCGACCTCCCAGGCCAGGTGGTAGAGCCCGGCCTGGGTGACCAATTCGCCGTCAGCCGGGGCGGCCCCGGCCACCGCGAACAGGCCCAGGTCGTGGTCGTTGGCGGAACCGGGGGCGCGCAGGAAAGCGGCCCGGCCCGGTACCTCGGTGCGGATCTCGAAACCGAGCGTGTCGCGGTAGAAGCTGACCGACGGGGCGAGGTCGCGGACGTAGAGGACGGCATGGTTCAGCCGGCGGACGGGCATGGTGGCTTCCTTCCCCCGTGTCCCCGTAGGTAAGCGTGCGAACCCGGCGGGCCCGGCGAGGACGCCGGGCCCGGGGCGACCCCGTTAGCTGCCCAGGCTGCGGCGGCGGCGCGTCTCCCGCAGCCGGCGGCGCTGGGACTCGTCCAGCATCAGGTAGGCGGCGGTCGGGATCGCGATCGCCGCCACGATCAGCGCCAGCGTGAGCCAGGGGCTCACCACCAGCAGGATCAGGCCGAGCGCGATACCGGCGATTGCCCACTTCATGTGGGGTGTCATTGAGACTCCATCCATCCGGGCTGGGACGCGGCGCCCCGGCTCCTTCCTGGCATGCCGGCCGACGCGCGCCTGCCCGTCTTATTTAAGAACGGCCAGCCGGGCTGCCAGATTCCACTGTGGCATCTCCGGCGCCAGCAGGCCACCACCAAGCTGACGCGAACCTGACCGATGCGCCATGATGGGTGCGCGCGACCAGGAGGAACCTCGTGACGATTGCCATGCCCGTCGAACCGGCGGCCAACGAACTGCTCGGCACCGATCCATTGGCCCTGCTCATCGGCATGCTGCTGGATCAGCAGGTCCCGCTCGAGCGGGCGTTCAGCGCGCCCTACGACCTGGTCCAGCGGCTCGGTCACCAGCCGACCGCCGACGAGCTGGCCGGCTACGACCCGGAGGCGCTGGCGGCGGTGTTCGCGCAGCGGCCGGCCCTGCACCGCTACCCACGGTCGATGGCGGCCCGGGTGCAGCAGCTGGCCCAGCTGATCGTGGACCGCTACGACGGCGACCCGGGCCGCGTGTGGCACGATGCCCCCGACGGGGCTGAGCTGCGCAAGCGGGTCGCGGAGCTGCCCGGGTTCGGGGCGCAGAAGGCCCAGATCTTCGTCGCGCTGCTCGGCAAGCAGCTCGGGGTCCAGCCGGCGGGCTGGCGGGAGGCGGCCGGCCCGTTCGGCCAGCCGGGCAGCTACTGCTCGGTGGCCGACATCTCCGACGAGGACTCGCTGGCCCGGGTCCGCGCCTACAAGCAGGAATTGAAGGCCGCGGCCAAAGCCAAGGCCAGTGCGGCCCCGGCCAAGGCGGCCACCAAGACCAAGACCACGAGGAGCAAGGATGCCCCGGTTCGGTAAGGGATCAGACCAGGACGGCGCCACCTGGGAGCCGCAGGCCGCGGACTCCCGGCTGGCCCACACCGCCGGCGCGCAGCAAGGCGGGGTTTTCACCTCTGACCTGTCGGTGTCGGAGTACGTGCTGCTGGGCGAGGCCGGGTTCGAGCCGCTCGGGTTCGTGGTCGGGTCGTCGATCTACCACGTGGGCATGCAGGTCGGCCGCTGGTCGCAGAACCAGGAGCTGCAAGTCCTCAGCCAGGCCATGTACAACGCGCGCGAGCTGGCGATGTCACGGATGGAATCGGAGGCCGCGCACCTGGGCGCCGACGGCATCGTCGGCGTGGAGCTGCGCATGCAGATGTACGCCTGGGGCCAGGACGTGCTCGAGTTCGTGGCGACCGGGACCGCGGTCCGGCACCTGGACGGCACCGGGGCGCACCGGACCCCGGAGGGCCGGCCGTTCACCTCGGACCTGTCCGCCCAGGACTTCTTCCGGCTGCTGGCGGCCGGGGCGACGCCGGTCGCGTTCGTGCTCGGCACCTGCGTCTACCACATCGCCCACCAGTCGGCCATGCAGGCGCTGCGGCAGGCGGGCCAGAACCAGGAGATGATCCAGTTCACCCAGGGCGTCTACGACGCCCGCGAGCTGGCCTTGTCGCGGATGCAGGCCGAGGCGATGCAGGCCCAGGCGGGTGGCATCGTCGGGGTCGACGTGGCGGTCTCCAACCACGTCTGGGGTGAGCACGCGACCGAGTTCCTGGCCACCGGGACCGCGATCCGCCGCCTGGCGGCCGAGCACCGGCTGCCCGAGACTTCGCCGCGGCCTACGTTCACCCTGGGGCTGGACTTCTGACCGGCGGGGCGGCCCTGGCGACGGGCGGGCCCTGGCCGCCGGCCTCGCTGGGGGCGCAGATCCAGGTCGGGCGGGCCAGCCCCACGCAGTTGCTCTCGATCCAGGCCAGCCGCGCGTCGGCGGTGCTGAAGGCGATGACCAGGCGGAACTTGCGGTCCCGGATGTCGGCCTGCAGCTGGCCCAGGGTCGGCTCGGGGATCGTGCCGGTGAACCCGCCGATCGGCAGCACCTCCCTACCGGTGGCGTAGATGAACACCGCGGCGACCGCCGACGTCTGGGTGGCGGCCAGGTCGGGGTCGCCCTCGGCGGCGTCCACCAGCCGGAGCGCGGTCACCTGCTGAACCCGGGCCAGGCTGGTGTTGAAGTCGTCGACGCTGGCAGCCAGCCGGGACGGCTCGAACGGGGTGTCGAGCGCCCCCTGGTCGTGCCCGATCAGCTCGGCCGAGGCCACCGCCGGGACCAGCAGCACGCTGGCCAGGGCGACGGCCAGCGCGGCGGCGTAGTTGCGGGCGGGCGCGGCCAGCGCCAGCACGGCGGCGATGACCCCGGCCACGATCACCGTCTTGACCAGCCAGCTGGCCACGTCGGTGCCGCCCGCCGGGATCAGCCAGGCGGCGTAGGCGGCGGTCGCGGCGACGACGGCGGCCACCCCGATCCGCAGCGGCCAGGTGGGCGGGCTGGACCAGGCCATCGTCACCGCCACCGCCAGCAGGGCCGCCACCGCCGGGCTGAGCGCGGCCGTGTAGTACGGGTTGACCGCGGTGGTGACCGAGAACGTCACCCCCAGGACCAGCAGCCAGCCGCCCCACAGCACCAGGCAGGCCCGCCGCGGGTCGCCGCGCGGGGCACGGAAGCGGCGGGCCAGCGCCCACAGGGCGGCCACCACCGCGGGCAGCAGCAGCCAGCCCGCGTCGCGGCCGAGAACGCCGGTCAGCAGCCGCTGCGGCCCGGCCGCGGCCACCGGGTAGGCGATCCCGGGGCGGATCGTCCCGGCCAGCAGCTGCAGCGGGGTCTGCTCACCGAGGCGGCCGAACCCGTTGTAGACGAACACCTGCTGGAACACCGAGTTGTCGTGGCTGCCGTCGGCGTAGGGGCGGTCGGCCGACGGCACCAGGGTGACCGCGGTCATCCAGGCCAGCGACACCGCCACCGCGACCAGCCCGCCCGCCGCCAGCTGGCGGACCCGCCGCCCGGCCGCCCCGGGCCCGTCGATCAGATAGGCCAGCGCGAACACGCCTTCGGCCGCCTGGGGGGCGATCAGCACCCAGGTGTGCACGCCGAACGCGCGGACCGCCAGCGCCTCGATCCAGAACGCGCCCGGCAGCTTGTCGAGGGTGACCGTACCCGCCGGGTCAAAGCCCCCGAAGATGAAGTCGTGCCAGCTCATCGACATGCTGCGGACCGCGGCCGCGTAGTAGATTTCCAGCGTGTCGCGGTTGGCCTGCCACCCGTACGCCAGCCCCGCCGCAGCGGCGATGACCAGGACCGCCGTACGCCGCAGCCATGCCCGATCGAGCACGGCTCCAACCTACGCCGATCGGGGCCGGATGCGCGGGGCGAAGCCCGGGTAGGGGGCCGGTATGGACGACCCTTTCGACTTGGAGCGGTTCGTGGCGGCCCAGGATTCGGGCGGCACGTTCGAGCAGGCGCTGGCCGAGCTGCGGCGCGGGCGCAAGACCAGCCACTGGATCTGGTTCGTGTTCCCGCAGCTGGCCGGGCTCGGGCGCAGCCCCACCGCCCAGCGCTACGCGATCTCCTCGCTGGACGAGGCCCGGGCCTACCTGCGGCACCCGGTGCTGGGGCCGCGGCTGGCGGAGGCGGCCCGCACCCTGGCCGATCAGCCGGGCACCGACGCGGAGCAGATCTTCGGCGGGCTGGACGCGATGAAGGTGCGGTCGTCGATGACGCTGTTCCACCGGGCCGACCCCGAGCAGGAGTTGTTCGGCCAGGTGCTCAGCCAGTACTTCGGTGGCGGGGAAGACCCGGCCACCGACGACCTGCTCAGGACCGCCTGACCGCTTGCAGGGTGTAGGTGCACGGGAGCCGCCATGGGCGGTCGATCAGCCGCCACTCGCGCTGGCCGTCCTGCTCCATCTGCCCCGGCAGCGCCGCCCACGGGCGCTGTCGTGCTCGGCCAGCGCGGTCAGATCCAGGCCGGCGTCCATCAGCGCGGTGATGATCTCGGCCAGGCCGTGGTTCCACTCGTGGGTGGTGGTGTTCGCGAACGTCGCCTCGGTCGTCGCGTAGGTGCTGTCGCTGTCGAACACCATCGGCTCGGGCCGTTCGAAGTAGGGGTAGTCCACCACCAGCAGGCCGTCGTCGCGTTCGTCGGCCAGCGCCCACAGCATCGGATGCCCCTCGCGGATGAACAACCGCCCGCCCGGGGCCAGCAGCGCCGCCACCACCTCGGCCCAGCGGCGGATGTCGGGCAGCCAGCAGAGCGCGCCGATGCCGGTGTACACCAGCTCGAACTGCCCGCGCCCGAGCAGGTCGGGGGCCGCGTAGACGTCACCCTGGACGAACCTGGTGTCGGCACCGGCGGCGGCGGCCAGCTCCTGGGCGGCGGCCACGGCCGGGGCGGAGAAGTCGAGGCCGGTCATGGACGCGCCCAGCCGGGCCAGCGAGACGGTGTCGGTCCCGATGTGACACTGCAGGTGAACGCCGCGCAGCCCGTTGACGTCGCCCAGCCGGGGCAGGTCGAACCGGACCACCTCGCTGAGGAACTCCGGGTCGGCGGCGAACCGGCCGACCTGGTAGTCCGGTGAGGCGACGTGGGCCGGGACCCGCTCGTCCCAGCTGGCCTGGTTGAGGTCCTTGTATCCCGGCGGCATGGCCGTACCGTCTCATACTCGCCCGCGGCGGGCGATCGCATTTCCCGGGGTTGCTTCGATACTGTGTTTGAATTAATCTTTTGAAATAGTATTTTGCGGAGGAGATTTCATGATCACTGCGGTCGCGGCCGGAGCCGGCCAGCCGGTCGTGGCCGGCCTGCTGGGACTCGGGTCGGCCGGGCTGGCGGCCTGCGTGGTGGCCATGACCTGGAGCGTACACACCCGGCAGATCCGGCTGGCCGAGGTGCTGGCCCGCCGCCAGTTCATGCCGTCGGCGCCGACGGCAGCGGCCCGGCCCGCGGACCTGGACACGGACGGACCGACGGCGCCCGGCGATGAGGACGTGGCGGTCAAGGCGGGCAAGCCGGCGGCCAACGGGCATGCCCGGGCGGCCGTCATCGACGGGCCGGAGATCGTGGTCACCGGCGGGCAGGCCCGGTTCCGGGTCCGCTCCCCCGGCGCCGGCAAGGTGGTGTCGTGGGCGGTCGGCGGCGGCTCGGTGGCCCAGGCGCCCGACCCCGAGCACCCGGACGAGCTGCTGCTGATCGCCGACCAGCCCGGCCATCTGACGCTCAGCGTGCGGGTCCGTGAGGGCATGGCCGAGCGCCGGGAGACCAAGGCCGTCACCGTGGTCGCCGACGTGCCGCCGCCCGCGCCGCCGTTCACGCTGCGGCTGTTCCTGCACGGCTGGGGCCTGGTGGTGGCGGCCGTGCTGATCACCGGGTTCGCGGGCGCGCTGGCCGCCCTCGGCACCCTGACCTCCGGCGACTTCATCGCGCTGGTCGCCCCGATCACCGCCCTGCTCGGCATGGCGGCGGTCGTCCGCGGCTCGAGCGAGGGGCCGCCGCGGCCCGCACCGCGGCGCCCGCTCCCGCTGAAGACGGTGGCCGAGTACCCGCCCTCCCCCAACGGCCAGCCCTACACCCCGGCCGAGCCCGCTCACCACAACTAGTGTCGTGAGTCATTAATTCACATGTAGTGTTCTAGGCTTTGCTGCATGCCGAGTCCTGTTGCGCCTGCTGTGGTGCTGACTGATGACGAGCGGGTGCAGCTGGAGGCGTGGGCGCGGCGGCCC
>Ga0213875_10001316_pt1 | contig 16415 bp, 22 predicted proteins | sample BarmaccomBMRX_R8_FD_160105 | JGI IMG/M metagenome (GOLD analysis project Ga0213875, IMG submission 160105) | Root-associated microbial communities from Barbacenia macrantha in rupestrian grasslands, the National Park of Serra do Cipo, Brazil - RX_R8 | ecosystem: Host-associated > Plants > Roots... | reverse complement strand
GCCAGGCCCCCGGTAGTCAGCCGGATTTCTGGCCGTCCGCCAGGCCCCCGGTAGTCAGCCGGATTTCTGGCCGTCCGCCAGACCCTCGGCCGCGCACCCGGGTCTCCCCGATCGCGCACCGGGCGCCCCGGCAGTCCGCACCGGGCAATTTTTGGAATCATCTTCTGGAATTACCTTCTAGGAGGTAACCGCCGGTGTCAAGGGATCACCTCCCCGGGCCCGCCGCCCGGCAAGCATGCTGGTGAGTCGGTTGAGTGCGGTTAGACTCCTAGAATCTCGTTCCGAAACCGGCCGGGTACCGACAGGAGGCGGATTCGGTGGCAGCAACCTCCCCACGACCGCGCGGCAAGGCAGCCGCGGGCTCCTGGCAGTGGGCCCGGACCGCCGAGACCCAGCGGGCGCTGCTGGACGCCGCCCGCGAGGTGTTCACCGACCAGGGCTTCGCCGAAGCCAGCATCGCCGACGTGGTCGAACGAGCCGGTTCCAGTGTGGGCAGCCTTTACCACCACTTCGGCGGCAAGAGCGAGCTGTTCATCGCCCTCTGGCAGGAGTACACCCAGGCCCAGGAGGCCTCGGCCACGGCCGCGGTCGCCGCCGCCAAGCAGGCCGGGGAGGTCGACCCCTACGAGCTGTTCTCGGCCGGCGCCCGCGGCTACCTCGAAGGCGCCTGGGAGCGCCGCGAACTGTCGCTGCTGTTCAACGCGGGCGACGGCCCGCCCGGCTTCGAACTGATGCGCCGCCGCCGCGGCCGCGAGTGGATCGGCCAGAACGACACCCTGCTCAAGCTGGCCGACACGTCCCTCGACCGCCTCTACGCCACCATCCTCACCTCGCTGACCGGCGAGGGCGCTCGCGAGGTGGCCGCCGCCCGCACCCGCCCGCAAGCCAACAAGATCATCGACGCGGTGCTGGAGTACACCCGCCGCCTGATGACCGGCGGCCCCTGGCAGCCCCCGGCCAAGTCCGGAAGCGGATCGGCCGCTGCCAAGTCGAAGCGTGCGGCGAGCCGGACTCCGGCCCGTCGCCCGCCGGGCCGCCAGCCCGCCACCCGCTAACTCCGCTGTCCCCGATCATTGCTGACGGTTCAGGCCAGCCGTCCGATACAGAAGTACTCCTGAGTAGAGACGGATCAGAGAGTACTCTTCGGAGAGCAGCGATCGGAGAATCATGCCGACGATGACGGTCTCAGGCCATCAGTTCGACCTCGAATCGAGCACTGTGGAGGCGTCACTCCAAGGAGTGCTGCCCGAGCCGATCCACGAACACTTCGTAGTAATCAACGGCCGTCGCTGGCCTCCCAAGCAGGTTTTGGCGCTGGTAACCGGCCTTGACCGGGCTGACTTCACCACCCATCAGGCACGCCGGGCGCTGACCCGCCTGGGCTTCCCAGCCGGGCGCGCGGTGAGCACACGGGCCCGGCACCCTCAGACATCCCGGACGGTTGGGCTACGGCCGTGCCCGTCGGATGATCCGGTGACTCCGTTGACGGAGGCCTTGCGTCCTTTCATCGGCATGTGGGTGGCCGTGCGTGACGATGAGGTACTGGTGGCCGCACCAACACCAGCAGAGGTGGTGGCGTGGCTGGCAAAGCACCGTCAGCGTGCGCAGTCCATGTTCCGGGTCGTTGATTCCGAAGAAGCCATCACCGGGGCGACCCCCCAATGAGATTTGCGTTCCGGGCATTGCCGTCGGCGAGCGGTGGCGTTTTGACACCACGACCGGTGGTTGACATTGCTCTTGAAGGGCTGGAGGTCGCGCCTATAGCGTGCCTGCTCGATACGGGAGCGCTCAGGACCAGAATGAGCGCGGAAATTGCCCCGCTGGCCGGCATTGAACTGATCGGCGACTTGACTGAAGAGTTCTACGTCGGAGGAGTGAAAACCGTCGGTACGCTCGCCCGCGTGTCTCTCACGGTGACCAGGGACCAGAATGAATTTTCGTGGGATGCGCCAGTTTGGTTCTGCGATCCATGGCCCCTTCCATTTGGCTTGGCCGGATTGGAAGGCTTCCTGCACCACTTCGTCGTGACCATCAATGCTTACGACGGATATCTGGAAGTTGAGCCTGAGCCATGGCTTCAGGACGCGTGACAACTACCGGTACTCTCGTAGTGGTCGTGCTTGCGCCCCTCTCCAGGTAACTGGCGAACACGATCCCATCAGCCGGGCGCCTCTGTGGAGGTGTGCCATGGCACAGACTTTCCTCGCTACCGCGGCCTCGTCGTGGGCGGTCCTGATGGGCATCGCCCCGCTCCTGCAGATCCGCCGGATGCTCCGGCAGCGATCCTCCCGCGAGGTGTCGATCACCTATTTCGCGGTCCTGCTGGTCGGCTTCCTGCTCTGGATCGCCTACGGCGCGGCGGCCGGACTCCCGGCGCTGGTGATCCCCAACTCGGTCGCTCTGCTCATCGGCAGCGCCGTCATCATCGTGGCCCTGCGGCTCCGCCGGTGATTTTCGGTGGCCGCCGCCGTCTCAGACTCTGGATCCGGACTGTAACAGCCTCTCGCTCGCGGAGCCGCCCACCTGGAGGCTCCGCTCGACAACGGAAGGATGAACCATGGAGGGCAAGAATCTGGGCCAGGCGGATGGGCTGCCCCCCGTGGACTGGGCCATCGTGACCGAGAAGCTCGCCGGGCCGGCGCCCGCCGCGGACGCGATCAATTCCCGCACGACCTGGCTGACCACGATCAACCAGGACGGCCGCCCGCACCTGACCGCGGTCGGGGCGCTGTGGCTGGACGGGGCGTACTGGTTCCAGACCGGGGCCAGCACCCGGAAGGGGCGCAACGTCGCCCGCGATCCGCGCTGCTCGATCGCGGTGTCGGTCGACGGCGCCGACATCGTGGTCGAGGGGGAGGCGGTCCGGGTGACCGAGCCGGACGCGCTGGCCCGCGCCGCCCAGGCCTGGGCGGATCAGGGCTGGCCGGCCGAACCGGACGCCAGCGGGCCGGGCATCACCGCGCCGTTCAACGCGCCGACGCAGGGACCGCCGCCCTGGAACGTGTACCGCATCGGGACCCGCTCGGTGGTAGCGGGCCTGTCGGCCGCGCCCGGTGGCCTCACCCGCTTCCAGTTCTGACCGGCCGGCTAAGCCGCTGGCGCGGACGGCCGCCAGACGTATCTCAGGTCGGGGGCCTGTTCCTCGTTGCCGCGGCCGTCGGTGCGCTCGGCCACGGTGAAGCCGTGGCGCTCGTAGAACCGCTGGGCCCGGACGTTCGACTCGAACGTCCACAGCTGCAACCCGCCCGGCCGCCGTTGCTTGGCCAGCTCAACGAACCGGGCACCGAGACCGCGGCTGGTCCAGGCCGGGTGCACGTACAACTGGTCGAGCCAGTCGCCGTCCAGCACCATCAGCCCGAGCGGCGCCCCGCCGACAGCCACCGCGAGCCATACCTCCTGGTCGCGCACGACACCGCGCAGCCACTGCCGGACGTCATCGTCGGGATGGAACGGCGGCGGGATGGCCGGCACCGCGCGGTGACGGGCGAGCAGGTAGAGCTCGGCCGCGGCGTCCGCGTCGGCGCTGGTGGCCCGGGTCAGCGGTGGTTCGGCGGTCACCCGCTGATTGTCTCGCGGCGGCGTGGCTTGACCGCCGCTCCGTCGTTGTCTCCCAGTGGCGTCCTTGACCGCCCGTCCCGAGCCGGAAGATAATTCTAGAATTTATTCTGAAAAGGCCGGCGGTGGGCATGAGCGAGCAGGAAATCCGGACCGGGGCCGACGCATGAGCGAGCAGGCGACCGGACCGGGGTCGACGCCGGGGTGGCGACGAACTGGCTCAACCGGCCGGAGCAGCGCAACGCGTTCACCCCGACGATGCGGGCCGAGCTGAACGCGGCCCTGGGGCGGTTCGAGCACGACGACGCGATCCAGGCGGTCGTGCTGACCGGCGCGGGGCGGTACTTCAGCGCCGGCGCCGACCTCAGCCGCCGGGGCCCGGACACGTTCTGGGCCCGGCCGGACGAGGAACGACCCGGTGGCGGCGCCCCGCCCGGGATCCTGAGCCCTATCTGACCCGGCCCTGGCAACTGCGGACCCCGGACCGGGACCGGCACCACGAGCTGGAACGCACGGTCTTCCACTGGACCGGGCAACACTAGCGCGGATCGGCTACGGAGGCGAGGGCCAGCTCAGCGGTCCATGATGGCGCCCGGCGAGGAGCCGACCCGGTGATATAGCAGACGGCGGCGGCGGTCCGGCTCGGCACGCCGAGGCGAAACAAGATGTGTTCCACGTGCTTGCGGACCGTGCCGGGGCTGATGTCGAGCGCGCGGGCGATCTGGGCGTTGGTGTGGCCGGAGGCGATGCGGGCGAGGACCTCACGTTCGCGCCCGGTGAGGTTGTCCAGCGGAGCGGCCGGCACGTCGTCCAGCCCGGCACGTTGTGACCGCGCCAGCGCCTGGCTGAAACGGACGGCGTTGCTGTGGGCTGCCCCCAGGTGGACCTGCAGCCGGTCCAGCAGCCGGCGTTCGTGTTCGCTGAACCCCCGGTGTTCCCGGTCGATGGAGATTCCGGCCCCGTGCGGGGGACCGCTGACGAGCACCGTCAGCTGATCTTCGACGCCCAGCGGCCGGAAGAATTCGCCGTAGAGCCCCAGGCGGTGATATTCGCGAGGGCTGAGGAAGTCGGAGATGGTGCACGCGCCGTGGACATCATTGCGCAGGAAATGCGCCATGACCGGATGCTGGCGCATGTAGGCCTCCCGGGCCGGCGCCAGCGACCGCAGCTGCGGCGGCTCGGGGTCGACCAGCACCTGCCATTCACCCGAGACGGTATCGGCCTGCGTGTAATCGGCCTTGTCGCCCCCGATGAGCCGACGGGTGACCGATAGAGCCCGGGCAGGGAACTGCTCGATCGTCGTCAGCGCGTACAACTCCGGCAGTACCCGCGCCACCGGATCATTACCCTCGCCCGGGGTCATATTTCCGCAGCATACGCCGAAGTGCGTATTGCTGCCGGTGGCCCCGGGACCGGAGACTCGCCGTAATGCCAAGGGGAGGGAATGTAATGAAAGGCTTGGACAACTGGAGCCGCGGCGCGGCGCTGACCGGGGCCGCGTTCACAATTCTGGTGGCGGCCGGCGCCGTGCTGAGCGGCAGTACCCCCGGGGACACCGCCAGCGGCCGGGCCGTGATCGCGTTCTACCTCACGCATGCCGCGCGGCAGAAGGCCGCGGTTGCCTTCCTCGCGTTCGCCTTCGTCGCCCTGATCTTTTTCGCAAGCTGGCTCCGGGTCTATTTCCGGCGGCAGACATCGCAGGATGGCCTTGCGGTGACCGCGCTCGCCGGTGTGGCCGTGCTGGCGACCGGGCAGACGATCGGCGCCGGCCTCGGCTGGACGCTCTCCGCGGCACCCGGCCAGCTGCAGCCCGCGGCCGCGCAAGCCCTGAACGCGGCCGCGAACGACATGGTGATCACCAGCGCCGCGGGCTGGTTCATTTTCTCGGTCGCCATCGGCCTGGCGATCATCCGCAGCAAGGCGCTGCCCAGCTGGCTCGGCTGGGTGTCAGTCGTAATCGCCATCGTGGTGGTGACGCCGGCCGAGTTCGCGGCCTTCCTGGCGTTCGCGGTCTGGACCCTGATCGTGAGCGTGCTGACCTGGCGACGCTCCCGGACTCCCGGGTCAGCCGGAGAAAAGATCGGCGATGCTGTCCTCGCCAGTTAGCTGGCGGCGACGCAACATGGCAAAGATCTCCCAGCAACAGCCGGGATGCACGCAAGGAAACGCTGGGCTGAGCCAGCGGTTACCCATAACCGCTGGCAGACCGACGCACCGTCACCGATGGTCGGCAACCACATCCTGGAATCTCCGGGCGAACACCGGCCTGATGGTCCCGGAATGCCGCAGCAGGCGCACCGGTTAGCCGGGCATGAGCGCGTTCACCGACAAGGAACTCGACTACCTCGCCTCGCAGCGCCTGGGCCGGATCGCGACCGTCGGCCCGGACGGGCAGCCCCACGTGGTGCCGACCTCATTCCGCTACAACGCCGACCATGACGCGATTGACGTGGGCGGCATGCGGATGAGCCAGACCAAGAAAACCCGTGACGTCCAGCGGACGGGCCGGGCGAGCATCGTGATCGACGACGTGCTCCCGCCGTGGCAGCCCCGCATGATCGAAGTGCGCGGGACCGCGACCGTGGTCCCCACCGGGGGCAAGGCCTTCGGTGAAGGGTTCGAGGACACCGTCGTCCGCATCCAGCCCACCCGCATCATCGCGTTCGGCATCGACTCCAGCGAGGCGACCAGCGCGCGCTCGGCCGGTTCGTCGTAGCGGACGCTATGGTCGGCCTGACGAACGGGGAGGTGCCGGTGGCGGGTGCTGACGGGTCAGGGCCGCCCTGGCCGGGCGGGGCGGCCTGGGCCGACGGGCGGTACGGCCCGGTCGAAGAGGCGAAGATCTCGGTGCTCGACCTGGGCGTCACCCGGTCGGACGGCACCTACGACGTGGTGCACGTGTGGGACGGACGGTTCTTCCGGCTGGCGGACCATCTCGACCGGTTCACCGCCAGCCTGGCCCGGCTGCGGCTCGACCCCGGCGTCGACCGCGCCCAGCTCGAGGCCATCCTGCACGGGTGCGTCCGCCACGCCGGGCTGCCCGAGGCGTACGTGTCGATGACCTGCACCCGCGGCCGGCTGGCACCCGGTAGCCGGGACCTGCGCACCGCACGGCCGACCTTCTACTGCTACGCGGTGCCGTTCGCGTGGGTCAGCCGCCCCGAGCAGCAGCAGACGGGGGCGCGGCTGTGGGTCAGCGACCTGGTCCGGATCCCGCCCGCCAGCGTGGACCCGCGGGTGAAGAACTACCACTGGCTGGACCTCGACCTGGGGCTGCTGGAGGCCTACGACCACGGCGCCGACCTGGTAGCGCTGCGTGACCTGTCCGGTGCCATCACCGAGGGACCCGGTTACAACGTGTTCGCCTGGGTGGACGGCCGCTGGCTGACCCCGGCCCACGGCACCCTGAAGGGCATCACCCGGCGGACGGTGATCGAGCTGGCCCGCGCGGCCGGCGAGCCGGTCGAAGAGGGCCGGCTGACCCCCGATGACCTGCGCCGGGCGACCGAGGTGCTCATCACCTCGTCCGCTGGTGGAGTCATGCCGGTGACCGTGGTTGGCGGCCAGCCGGTGGGTAACGGTGCGCCGGGCCCCCGGACCGGGGAGCTCCGGGACCGGTACTGGGCCAGCCACGCCGATCCCCGGTATGCCACGCCGGTCCGCTACGAAGAACCCGGCTGAGGGCGTCAGGCGGGCTGCGGCGGGTGGGCGTCGAGCAGCTTGGCCAGTAGCCGCTGGAGCTGCTGCCGTTCGCCGGGGCCGAGACCGGCCAGCAGCTCGTCCTGCACAGTGTCGGCGTACCGCTGCAGCTCGGCCAGGTGGCGACGGCCGTCACCGGTGAGCGTGACCACGTTGCGGCGCCGGTCGGCCGGGTCGGGCTGGCGGCCGGCCTGGCCACGGCTTTCCAGCCGGTTGAGGATGCCGTGCACGTCGTTGCGGTCCAGTCCGAGGCAGCGCCCGATATCGGCCTGGCTCAGCGCTCCGTACTCGGCCAGCGCGGCCAGGACGGCGTAGTCGGCGCGGGCGCCGAGCGGCAGGTGCCGCGCGAACAGCCGACCGCCCAGCGTCGACAGCTTGCTGAACTGCCAGCTGGCCAGCCCCCGGAGCCGAGCCGGCGGCCGGGCGGGAGGCGGTCGCACCTCGTCCGGATCTGCCACTCGGCCATCCTAACCGTTGGTTAGCCCAACGTCCTGGACAATCCAGCCTTTTCAAAATATGTTGGTACTACCAACGTTGGTTCAGCCAACATTCTTTCTGAAAAGGTGATCGTATGGATGGGTCGCAGCCGGATCTGGCGGGACGACGGGTGCTGGTGCCGGGCGGCACCGGTGGCGTGGGTGAGGGGATCGTCCGGCGCTACCTGGCGGCCGGGGCCGACGTGGTGGTCCCGACCCGGGCCGAGGCCCGGGCGGCGGAGTTCCGCCAGCTGCTCGGCGACGCCGCGTCGCCCCGGCTGCATCTGGTGGTGCACGACTACACGACGTTCGCCAGCGCCGAACGGCTCGCCGGTGAGATGGAACGCCTGCTCGGTGGCATCGACGACGTGGCCGCCCCGATCGGCGGGTTCTGGGCCGGGCGGCGGCTCTGGGAGGTGACCGAGGCCGACTGGCAGGCCGCCTTCACCGGGCTGGCGACCGCGCACATGGCGGTGTTGCGGGCGGCCCTGCCCCGGCTGAACCGGGACGGGGCGTACCACCTGATCATCGGCGGGTCGGCCTTCACGCCGGTCCCCGGCAGCGGCCTGGTCAGCATGGAGCAGGCCGCCCTGCTGATGATGCAACGGGTCCTGGCGGCCGAGCTGGCCGACACCAAGCGGGTGTTCGCCCTGGTCCTGGGGCCGGTGAACACCCGGCAGGCCGAGGCGGCCGACTCGGACTGGGTGACGGCCGAACAGGTCGGCGCGGTCGCCGTGGCCGCGTCGCTGGCCACGGCCGGCGGCGAGGAGATCCGGCTGCTCAGCCAGGCCGATGTCCCGGCGGCACTCGCCCGGCTGGCCAGCGGCGAGTCGCAGGCTGGAACTGCTTTTCACAATTTGAACCGGTAGGCCGATCCCTGACCCGTCGAACAAGTGGCCACCCGCCAGGGAGTAAGAAGAGACCATGACCGGACTGTCGATCGACTTTGCGGGCCTGGCCGCGGCACTCAGCCGGCCGATCGATCCAGCAACGGCAGGGCGGGTGCTCCTGGACGCGGCGGCGGCCCACTATGCGTCCACATGCCCGGACAGTTTGCTGCTGCGATTCCCCCAGTCGGGCGCGACGTACCTGTTCGATCAGGCAAGCGCCGTAGACGCCGGGCAAGAGGACCGCACGGTAGCAGCCTGGGCCGTTACCCCCGCGACCGTGGCCAGCCGGGACGTCTCTTATCAGCGCGGTTATCCGCTTGCTGCCGAACCGGACAGCCTCGCCGTCGATCGGGGGCATCTCATCCCGCATCTGTCCGGCGGAGAATTCGGGCCGAATATCTTCCGCCAGGACCGGGCGTTGAACCGAGGCTGGTCAGCGGAGGGTAAGCGATACCGGGCCCTGGAACGGGAAGCGGCCGCCACCCCTGGCGCTTTTTATTTCGGGCACCTGCTCTACCGCGATGAATCCGCATATCCGGCGACGATAGAGATCGCGATTCTCCGCGAGAACACACTGCACGCCGAACGCTTTGAAAATAGATTCCAGGACGCCGCCCATACCCATCTCCCGCCGGCCGGTCAATAGTAGAAGCAGATTCTAGGATCATTTGATCGTGCGGGCCGGGTGCTGTCAAGCCGCCCGGGTGCCCGTAGGGGGTGAGGCGCCGACGGCTGACCGGGCCGCCCGGGGGCCCCGGACGGGTGAGCGGCGGCCAGCCGGCCCGTTCGGGCGCCGGTGACGGGTGGGCGACGGCGGATCCGGTGGAGGCCCCCGCCGGACCCGGCGAGGCCCTGGCGGGGGCGGCCACTGTTGTCTCGCCACCACCAGACCCTCGAATCACATCAGCCCTGAGAGTCCCGCGCATCGGAAACGAGCTCGCGACCTCGCTGGAGCGAAACCGGCGATAATCGCCGACTTCGCTCCAGCGAGACCGGGTCTGTTACTCCAGCGACTGGAGAGCTGGAGAGGCATGCGAAGTGCACACACGGCCCGGGCTGGCCTCATCCCGTCACGCCCCCGGCAGACCCGCCACCCTTGACACTCTCAACCCCACCCAACAGAATTATTTCTAGAAATGGATTCTAGCTAAAGAGCCCGGCCGCGGTGGAGGGGTGCCATGAGCCTGGACCACAGCTTGGCCGGCGTACCGAGCGAACCCCACGAACGGTCCTGGGACAGCAAGGACGCGCTGCTGTACGCGGTCGGGGTGGGGGCCGGGCTGGGTGATCCGCTGCAGGAGCTGGAGTTCACCACCGAGAACGGCCAGGGGATCGAGCAGCAGGTGCTGCCGACGTTCGCGGTGCTGATCGCGCAGGCGAGGCCACCGCGTAGCAGGCGCTGATCTACCGGCTGTCCGGCGACCGCAACCCGCTGCACGTGGACCCCAAGTTCGCCGCCCGCGGCGGGTTCAGCCGGCCGATCCTGCCCGGCTTGTGCACCTACGGGGTGACCGGGCGGGCGCTGCTGCACGCGCTGTGCGGCTCAGACCCGGCCGCTTCCAGGCCATGTCCGGCCGGTACTGCCGGGCGAGGCGCTGACGGTTCCAGACGGCCAAGCCGGACGGCACCGTGGTCATCGACCGCGGCCGGATCCAGGTCCGTCCGGGCGCGGACGTCGGCCCATGACCTTCGAGCTTAAGGTGGTCGGCGTCAGCCGGCTCGACGACCACGTGCTGCTGGCCGACGCCGGGCTGGCCATGCACATGATTTAGGCCGGGGCCGAGCGCCTGGTCGACTGCGCGGTGAGACCCGGCCGCCCGGCCTGCCGATCCCGATCGACCATTTCCCGATCATGGATCTCGAAGGCGGCCAGGAGGACCTGATCCTGGCGGCCGCCCGCCACGTCGCCGCCCAGGCCGCGGCCGGCGTCACCACCGGCATCTACTGCCAGGCCGGCATCTCCCGCACCTCGGCCGTCGCCATCGCCTACCTGCTGGTGCGCGGCCACTCGCTCAACGCCGCCCGCCGCCAGGTCCGGGCCGCCCGGCCCCAGGCCATGCCCGCGCTCGAACTGTGGCGTTCGCTGGAACTGATCGCCGGCCAGCTCAGCCGGGACGGCGCCCCCGGACAGCACCGGCCCTGACCACCCAGCCCTGACCGCGCTGACCCCCGGAGGTCATCAATCCCCCGGGGGCCAGCGGCGAGGCGGCGGGAGCCGCGAACGATCAGCTCGAGGCGTCCCAGGTATTGCTGAAATCACCGGATCCATCGATGGCACTGGTGGAGTCCAGCTGGTCACCGCTACTGCCGACCATCGTGATCGAGGTCGGGTTCTGGGAGCTCATGGAGGTCCCGTTGGCGGATGCAGCCGAGTAGTTGACGGTGCCGAAGTCAGCCAGCGGCAGCGGTCCGGTGGAGGACGACGGCGCCTCGGTGATGACTTCCGCGGAGGAGTTGGAATAGCTTCCGGTCTCGTTCTCGGTCTGGGTCCAGCCCTGGGTGCTGTCGGTCAGCGTCAGCGTGTAGCTGGTCCCGCTGACCGCGACCGAGGCGCTCATGCTGTCCCCGGGCGAGACCGGGTTGGTGAAGTAGACCGGGTCGGCCGGGTACATCTCATACCAGCCGTAGTAGTCCGGCGACCCGTTGCTGCAGTCGGAGTCGGTGCCGGTCTGTTCCACGGAGTCGCTGTTGTAGCCGTCCAGGCCCACCCAGAACGCGGCGTACTGGGTACCGCTACCGCAGCTGGCCGCGGGTTCGGTCCAGCTCGACGACACGCTGTTGAAGGCGCCGGTGCCGCCGGTCACGACGTAGCCCGACCAGTTGGTGCTGGTGCTGCTGTCGTTCTTGACGCCCTGGGCGGCATCCGGGGTGGCCCCGGATTTGTGCGCCTTGATCAGGCCGCCGGGCTGGTACCCGCCGACCGACCCGCCGGGACGGGTATGCGTGGTGCCGGGGTGGGTGGCGGTGGTGGCGGCGCCAGCCGCGCCCGCGGTGCCGACGGCCGCCCCGAAGGAACCCAGTATTAAGGCGCCGACGGCGAGGGAAACTCTCCAGGGAACAACGGTGCGCGCGCTCAGGACGCGCCAGCGGGAGGTCATGCAATCTCCTTAGCCGGAGGACGTTGCAGGCCCCAACGCGCCGGATTGTGGTGGAAAGCGCCGGTTCCTGCGTGATTGTGTGCCAATCCTATATCAAGATCAAGTCACAATGGAATATCTTTATTGAGATAATTTAATAACGCATAACCGGCAACTGGATGCAATTGGACGCGTAGTTATTGCACTTCAGGACCCTGCGGCTCGCCCGGTCCGGAAGTGCTGGTCAGCCCGGCGGCCTCTGTTCGGCGGTACCCGCCTCTGGCCCTTGTATGTCCGTTCGCGCAGATTGCTCCACAATCGGTTGCGGAGGAGGTGGGGCGGGTCGTGCGCGCTGGGCGGGGGCCGGGGCCGGGTGCGCGACGGCGCCGGGGCGGGCGCGTTAGGGTCCCGGCATGAACCCCGAACCGGCCGCGGCCCCGGTCCTGGTCGCGCTGCCCGGGACGCTGTGCACCCCGGCCGTGTTCGAGCCGCTGGCGGCGGCGCTGGCCGGCCAGGTCACCGTGGACCCGGTGTCCTGGCTGACCGAGCCCGGGCCGTGGGACATCCCGGCGGTCGCCGCCCGGGTGGCCCGGCGCATCGAAGAACGCGGGGGCGGGCCGGTGCTGGTCGCCGGGCACTCGACCGGCGGCGCCATCGCGCTGCAGCTGGCGGTGAGCCACCCCGGCACCGTGACGGGTCTGCTGCTGGTGGACACCGGAGCCCACATGCAGGGGCACGGCGACGTGGGCGCGATCCTGGAACGGATTCGTATCAGCTGGGGTGAGGAGCTGGTGGCGGCGGTGCTCGACCGGTCGTTCCAGCGGCCGCTGGACCCGGCCGTCCGGGCCCGCTACCTGCGCTGGGCGCTGGCCTGCGACCCGCGCGCGGTCTACGACGTGCTGGCCAGCCAGCGTGACCTCGACCTGACCGGCCGGCTGGCCGGCCTCCACCAGCCCGCCATCGTGGTGCACGGCCGCCACGACCGGGCCCGGCCGCCGGAGCAGGGCCGCGAGCTGGCGGTGGCGCTCCCCGACGCCGAGTTCCGGCTGGCCGACGCCGGGCACACCCCGGTCTACGAGACCCCCGAGCTGGTGGCCGGCGCCGTCCGCGACCTGCTGGCCCGGACCCGGGCCGCGCGGGCGGCCAGGCCGTAGGGTGCCAGCATGAGCTTCGAGTACCTCACCGACCCCAGCCACGGGCCCCGCTGGCAGGGGTTGCTGCCCGGTCGCCCGGCCCCCTTTTTCCTCAAAAAGGGGGACGGTGAGCACGCGATGCTGTTCACCGACCTGTTCACGGTGCTGCTGTCCGGGGATGAGACCGGCGGGCAGTTCGGGGTGTTCACCATGCAGGCGCCGGCCGGGCAGCTGATCCCGGCCCACAACCACCACGGCACCCACGAGGTGTTCTACGTGGTGGACGGGACCGTCCGGGTCTACGTGGCCGACCAGGACGGGACCAAGCGGGCCCAGCGGCTGACCGCCGGTGACTTCGGGTTCGTGCCGGCCGGGCTGGTGCACGCCTACCAGGTGGAAGCGCCAAGCCAGGTGCTGGGCGTGGCCACCGGCGGCTTCGAGCGATTTTTCGCTGAGATGGGGCAGCCGTCCGACCACGGCGACGTCGGCCAGCCGCCTTTCATCCCGGAATTTCCGCGGATGCAAGCGGCCGCTCAGAATCACGATATGGAGTTCCGGCCGGACTTCGACTGGTCAGACGCCCAGGACTGAAGCGGGCGGTCCGGCCACCCCGCTGGCGGCCTTGACAGGGCGGGCGGTTTACCGGTGTCCTGGAAACCGAATCCCGTTCTATTAACTGGGAGGCCGACCACGATGACTGATCGCCCGAGCCCGACCGCGGTGCTGCACGAGGGCCCGCGCGCGCTGAGCGACGCCCAGGTCCGCGAGATCGAGGAGTCGAACCTGGCCGACGTGCTCAAGGTCGACATCGACGACGTCATCGAGTACGTGCACAAGGACCTCAAGGCGTTGCCCGACTTCACCACCCTGTACCGCAAGTACCTCAAGCAGCGGTGGGACGTCTACGACCTGGACTTCAGCCAGGACGTGATCGACTGGCAGGAAAAGATGACCGAGGACGAACGCCAGTCGTTCATGGCCATCGCCTCCGGCTTCCACCACGGCGAGCGCCAGGTCGAGATCGAGCTGCCGGTATTCATGATCGGCGCCAGCGAGGAAGAAAAGCTGCACATCGCGGCCCAGATCGAGGACGAGGCCCGGCACACGGTGTTTTTCGACCGGTTCTACCGTGAGGTCGTCGGCCTCAAGGGTGACGACATCATGGACATCCTCGACGCCTCGTTCCCGTGGGTGTCGGAGACGTTCGTGGGGCCGTTCGGGCTGCTGGCCTACCAGGCCGACGAACTGCGCCGGCACCCCTACGACGAGCGCGCCCGGGTCCGCTACGGCACCACCTACTTCCTCTGGATCGAGGGCGTGCTGGCCCTGTCGGTCATGAAGGTGACGCTGTCCTACGCCCGCTGGCGCGGCTTCCTGCCCGCCTACTACACCGGCTTCACCGCCACCTGCCGGGACGAGTCGCGGCACGTCCAGGGGGGCATGAAGTACCTCCAGGATGCGGTCCGGAAGGACCCGTCGATGATCAACGAGATTCACGACACGCTACGGACGATCCTCTACACGTCCGGGGTGAACAGCCGCCAGATCTACTACGAGCCGCTCGGCTGGACCCAGGACGAAGTGCGGATCCTGTTCTTCCAGCAGCTGCGGCGCAAGCTCAACGACGTCGGTATCAGCCTGTCGCCGGACCTCGAGGAGCTGCTGACCAAGGTCCAGCCCGTGCTGGCCGGTGGCTGACCATGACCGAGACGAACTTCTTCAGTTCCGGGTGGGCGGCCGTGGTCCGGGACGCGCTCGACGCCGGCCCATCCGACCAGGTCCGAGCGGGCAAGCTGCAGGAGTACTGGGACCTGTTCGAGACGATCAAGAGCGTGTACCCGGCATCCTGGGCGCTCGGCTGCCGTGAGCTGCCCGCCGAACTGGGCGGCGGCCCGGCCTACCTGTTCGTCCAGTGGGCGGGCGGCACGGTGGCCGATTGCCGGATCATCGGGCCGGACGAGCCGCTGGCGGCGACCTACGTGCTGGCCATGGACTACGCCGACTGGAAGGCCCTGCACGACGGCTACGACGCCCAGCGCACGGTCATGTACCGCAAGATCCTGCTCGAAGAGGGCAACCTGCTGGAGTTCTTCAAGACCATCTACTTCTTCGCCGAGTGCCTGGCCGTGATCGGCGCGGTCGAGGCCCGCTATCCGGCCCTGGTGCCGGCCTAGCACGGGCTCGGGCTGGCGCCCCTGGGGATGACCGGGATCTCCAGGCTGGACGGGTGGCCCGGGCTCCAGCTGATGGTGGCCTGGCCTCGGCCGCTGGGCTCGTAGTGGGTGGGGAAGTGGCCGAAGAAGGGGTTGCGGGGCTGCAGGTACCGGCCCGCCACCATCAGCCGCAGCCGGTCGCCCGCCCGGAACAGCGTGGCCGAGGAGCTGAGCGGGATCAGGACCTCGACCTGCTCGCCGTCGTGAACCGGCTGGAGCGTCCGGAACGTGTGCTCGGGCTGGTGGGGGGCGCTGAGCTCGGGATCGAGCTCGCGCAGGGCGAGACGCAGCCGGCCCTGGGCGACGCGATCGCGGCCGTACCCGTAGGAGCCGTTGAAGGGGACCGGGGTGCCAGCTGACCACTTCTCGACGCCGACGAAGAGCCGCGGGTCGCTGGCGCCGGTGGTGGCCACCTGCAGCCGGAGGGTCATCGGGCCGCTGAGCTCGGTGTCCTCGGTGAAGCGGTGGTCGAAGGCGGCCGCGTTGCGCCGCAGGTCGAAGCTGACGCGGCCGTCGCCAGCCTGGTGTTCGGTCAAAGTGCCGCCGGCGGCGAGGTGCAGCTGACGCCAGTCGGTGCGCGCCAGCGGCCACTCCTGCTCGTCCCGGACCTCGACGATGTGGTCGCGCCGGTCCCGGACCTCCAGCCGCAGGCGCGGCAGCGGGGCGGCGTCCCGGCCGCGCAGGTGCCGGTCGAAGAACGCCAGCTGGGTGCGGCGTGCTTCCTCGCCGTAAAAGGTCGCCCACTTCGGCCCCCGGTGCGCGTAGGCGTGCCGGTCGTCCGAGCCGGCCTGCTGGAAGGCGCGCATCGACCCGACGCTGTGCAGGTTGTCGTCGGAGAAGCTGGTGCACTCCAGGATCGGGACCCTGATCTTCGACAGTTCAGGGGTGAGGGCCTCCCACCAGGCGTCGCGCAGCGGGTGGCGGCGGCGTTCGGCGGCCAGGTTGGTGTTGAGGCGGGCGACGCGGCTGGTCAGGAACAGCCATACCCGGGCGAAGCCGTTCTCGGTGACGCCGCCGGGGGTGAAGAAGTCGCGGTAGGCGTCGGTGAACCCTTCCCACGGGCAGATCGCCTTCAGCGCGGGCGGGTTCAGGGCGGCCACCTTGTACTGCGAGAGCGCGAGGTAGGACACCCCGAGCAGGCCGACCCGGCCGGTCGACCACGGCTGCTCGGCCGCCCAGGCGATCACCTGGGCGAGATCGTCGGCTTCCTGATCGGACAGCAGATCGCCGCGCCCCTCGGAGTGGCCGCCGCCGCGGGTGTCCAGGTTGATCACCGCGTACCCCTGCTGGGCCCACCAGACCGGGTCGGGCGCTTCCCAGCTGGTCTGGTCCGAGATCCGCAGCGGCGCGGGCTGGTTCATGATCCGGAACT
>Ga0213875_10001315_pt1 | contig 16438 bp, 14 predicted proteins | sample BarmaccomBMRX_R8_FD_160105 | JGI IMG/M metagenome (GOLD analysis project Ga0213875, IMG submission 160105) | Root-associated microbial communities from Barbacenia macrantha in rupestrian grasslands, the National Park of Serra do Cipo, Brazil - RX_R8 | ecosystem: Host-associated > Plants > Roots... | reverse complement strand
ATTCGTCGATGATCTAAACCTTCCCGCGGCGGGTCTCGAAGCCGATAAGCGCGGCCGCATCGCGGTCAATGAGAATTACCAAACCAGCCAGCCCAATATCTACGCCGTAGGCGACGTGATCGGATTCCCAAGCCTTGCGTCTGTATCGATGGAACAGGGCCGCATCGCGGTTTCGCACGCATTCGGGAAGCCTGTTTCATCGAATCCCAGTTACTTCCCCTTCGGCATCTATACCATTCCGGAAATCTCATTCATTGGGAAAACCGAAGAACAGCTTACCGATGAAGATGTGCCGTATGAAGTGGGGGTAGCCTATTACCGGGAGATTGCGCGCGGCCAGATTCGTGGCGATACCACCGGCCGGCTCAAACTCATCTTCCACCGCGACACGCTGGACCTGTTGGGCGTTCACATCATAGGCGAGGGGGCATCCGAGCTGCTCCACATCGGACAAGCAGTTATGATCTTGAAGGGCAAGGTGGACTATTTCGTCGACACCGTGTTCAACTATCCGACGCTTGCCGAATGCTACAAGGCCGCGGCTTTTAACGGATTGAACAAGCTGGTGCGCACTTAATCTCAGGATCACCATGGCACAAGGCATAGGCGTTCTCATCACCGAAAGAATTGCAGTGGCTTCGGTTGCGGACCACGACATTTTAGGCTCCGTGCGTCTCAATCCCGAGGACAGCTCGATCAAGGATTCCCTCCGCGGGCTTCCGCCTGAAATCATCGTTCAAAAGATTGTCGACGAAGTCCGGCAGCTCAATGTCAAGGAAGCGCCAGCCTACCTTGGGGTGGGAATGCCTGGTATCGTACGCAACGGCAATGTGGAAGATTCTCCAAATCTGGTTCAGTTCAAGGGCACCAACATGCAGGCTCTGGTGGCTGACGCCTTTTCGCCTCTCTTCGGAAAAGTTCCGATAGCCATCTTCAACGATGCCGATGTAATGGCGGCGGGCATTGCGGCTACTCGTGGCCATCTCGATCGCTTGATTCGCGTGTGGACCCTCGGCACCGGCATCGGCTACGGACGCTATCCATTTCAGGACGGTGTTTGGGAAGCCGGCCATTCCGTTGTGTCGCTCGACCCGAAGGAAACATTCTGCGGGTGCGGAGGCAAGGGTCATCTCGAAGGCATCATGGGGCACCGCGCCATGCGCCTCCGGTTTATGGATCTCGAGCCCGACGAAGTATTCGAGCAGGCAGCCGCCGGCGACACTCGTTGCGTCGAATTTTCAAGACTCTGGCACCGCGCCTTGGCTGCCGCCACCGCCACCAGCATTCATATGGATGGGGCGGGAAAATTTTTCATTACGGGTCCGAACGCACGATTCCTGAACCTCACCCTTCTGAGCGAATATCTCCACGATATGGTGAAGCTAAGTCCGCTGCAGGGTTATCAGATTGAAATCGTTTCCGGCGGTGAGTCCGTTGCGACCATCGGCGCTGCCGTAAATGCCGCACAAGCCGCGGAAAAAGTCTGACCTTCGCCCAAACTCGCCTAGACGCGCAGTTCGAACCCGAGATCGCGCATGCCGTCAATAACGCGATTGCGAATCCGGCTTGCCTCTTCAGCGGTTAGCGTGTGATCGAGCGCGCCAATCTTCAAGCGATACGACACGCTCTTCTGACCCGGAGCCAAAGGCGGCCCATCGTATTGCCGGACGAAGTCAATCGTTGCTAAATCAGACCCCGCCAACCTAGCTAGATTCTCCCGAATCTGATCGACCGGCATCTTCAGGGTCGCCACAACGGACAAATCAAAGTCGCTCGTCGGATATTTTCGCGCTGGCGAATACTTCTTAACGCACTGTGCGCTCAGTTTTTGGCTCAATTGCAGATCGACGTCGAAGAAAACCGCGCGCCCTTCAATTCCCTGCTCTTTGAGCAGCGATGGATGGATCTCGAAAATTCGTCCAATTGCCGTGCTCTGCCACTGTATTTCAGCCGCCCGCGCCGGATGCTCGTAGTTTCGCGACTCAGCGGGTACTAAGCGCGATGGCGCAAAAACGCATTCGATGACGCGCTTCAACTCGAAGAACTCTTGCGCATCTCTGCGGGCGTTGTAGATGGCGGCAGCTAAGTGGGTGATTTCGCCGGGAAGAGTGCCGTCCGGTGTGGGATGAATTTCGCCGCCAATTTCGAAAATCCGGAATTCATCGTAATTACGAACGTTTGTAATGATGTTCCTGAAAATACCCGGCAGCAGGCTGCGGCGGAGATGAGTCAGCTCAGAGGCAATCGGATTCGTCACGGCCACATGGTCTGCAATCTTAGCTTCAAAGCGCTCCGCGTCCGATTCATTGACGAACGAATAGTTATAGACTTCCGTAAAGCCTTGCGCCGCGAGTTGAGAACGAACCTGCCGGACGTAAACGCGCATCGGATCCGAAGGCGGGGGAACACAACGGATAAGCGGAGCCGCGGGGGTGATCTCTTCATAACCGACCATCCGGCCTATCTCTTCCACCAGGTCGTCTTTGATAGAGATGTCTTTCGTCGCGCGCCAGCTCGGAACCGATACCGTAAGAACACCGGGAGCTGTTTCGGTCGTGCCAAACCCGAGAGCGCCTAATATCGCGGACACCCTCTCCTCGCTCACGTCTTCGCCAAGCTTGCGAATCACGAACTCGATCGGCAACACGATCGGCTTGACGGAAGGCAGAGCAGCCCGATTGTCAGTCACTCCTCCAACTGCTCGGATACCCGGACACACCTCCCGCAGCAGTTCCATCGCGCGCGCCAGACCTCGCGTCGTGTTTTCCGGATCGAGCGATTTCTCGAACCGCATCGAGGCATCGGTCCGCAATTTGTGCCGTGAAGATGTGAGTCTGATGCTCGCGGCGTTAAAATTCGCGCTCTCGAGAACGATGCGCGTGCTCGTCTCCGATATCGCCGTGTCCAAACCGCCAATCACTCCAGCAAGCGCCACGGAACCGGATGAATCTGCAATCACCAGATCCGATTCCGACAGCATATACATCTCTCCGTTGAGCGCTTTCAGGCGCTCGCCTCCGCGAGCACTGCGAACGAAAATCGTCTTCCCCGCGAGCTTGTCAGCATCAAAGGCGTGCATCGGTTGCGGGAGTTCGGCAAGAATGTAGTTGGTTACATCGACAATGTTGTTGATCGGATTTAGACCAAGATTTCTGAGCCGGTCCTGTAACCAAAGCGGAGACTGGTTCACCTTGACATCTTCGAAAACTAGAGCGCTGTAGCGCGGGCAGAGCGAGTAGTCCTGAATCTCCACCTTTACAACAGGCTGTCCGTTCGGCAGCAAATCTAGCCTCACCGGATCTTTCAACACTCCACCGGCAAATGCAGCGACTTCCCGAGCCATTCCGTAGTGGCCCCAAAGATCCGGACGATGCGTGAGGCTCTTGTTGTCGATCTCGATAATCCAATCGCCGCCCGCTGCATGAATACCTTCGCACTCAGCCGTCTTCATCGTGATCAGGCGCTGCAGCTCGGCAGGCTCGGCCCGCAAGCCCGGCACGAGTTCGCAGATCCACTGATAGGAAAAGTTCAACTTAGAATCACCTGGACGAAATCAAAACTGGGTGAGAAATCGCAGATCCCCGCTCAAAAGCTGGCGAACATCGTCAATGCCGTAACGCATCATGACCAGCCGCGTGAGGCCCAGACCAAAGGCGAACCCGCTCCATTCCTCGGGATCAATGTTGCTCATCCTCAGCACGTTTGGATGCACCAATCCGCATCCAAGCTGTTCCACCCAGCCGCTGTACTTGCATACCGCGCATCCCACGCCGTCGCAAATTAGGCAATGAATATCCAACTCAAAACCCGGTTCGACAAACGGAAAATACCCCGGCCGCAGCCGGATTGTAACTTCACGCTTGAAGATGGAGCTGAGCAGCGTTTTCATGAAGTAGATCAGATTGGCCACCGAAACCTCCCGGTCAACCATCATCCCCTCGAGCTGGTGGAACGTGTGCTCATGAGAAGCGTCCACCTCTTCATTGCGAAACACACGCCCTGGCGCAATCATTCGAAACGGCGGCCCCAGTTTTCTCATGCCGCGCACCTGAACTGGCGATGTATGCGTGCGCAGGAGATGGCCGCTCGTGAGCCAGATAGTATCCTGCATGTCTCGCGCGGGATGCGTCGAAGGGATATTCAGTGCGTCGAAATTATGCTCTTCTGTCTCGACCTCCGGCCCTTCCAGAACGGCGAAGCCCATCGAAGTGAACAGGTCTTCGATCTCCTGTTGGAGCTGAGTGACGGGATGCAGGCTGCCGGGATGAACGCCCGGCGCAGGCAAAGTGACATCGATCCATTCATTCGCGAGCCGCTCGGCTAAAGCGGTTTCCTCAAAGCGGCGTTCCTTCGCATCATATTCCGTTTCGAGATCCTGTTTTACCGAATTCAGGAGTTTGCCGAGCCGGGCGCGCTCGTCAGGCGCGAGCCTGCCGAATTCTTTGGTGATCCGGGCTAGGGATCCTTTGCGGCCGAGCGCTTCCACGCGCGCCCCTTCCAGATCTTCCAGTGAATTAGCAGAAGCAAAAGCCGCCAGCGTCGCGCGGCGCAGTTCTTCCAGTTGTGTCTCGAGCATCGCCTACTGCAACTTCGCCCCTAATTCCTCGAGCAGCGCGGCGACTTCCTGCTTGCCCGACATCATCGCCAAATCCAGAGGACCTTGATTATTGTCCGCGCGCGCGTTGATGTCGGCCCCGTTTGCGAGCAACGCTTCCACCATCTCGCGATTTCCCGCCTGAGCCGCCGAATGCAGAGCCGTCCATCCGCCTTCCTGTCGCGCGTTGGGATTCGCGCCGCGATTTAAAAGAAGCTGAACAAGTTCTGTTTTTCCGCCAGCCGCGGCCGCATGCAGAGGCGTATTCTTCATGGCGTTCGTCGAAAGAGCGTCGATAGGCGCACCCCGATCGAGCAATGCATCGGCTAGATCGGAATGTCCAAAAAAAGCCGCAAGATGCAGCGGCGTCCATCCATCGTTGCTGTGCTGCTCGATCAAAGATCGATCGCGATCGATCTGATCGAGTACGACATTCGTTTGTCCGGCAACGCTGGCGTTGAAAACATCGAGCTTCGGGTCGAGACTCAACAAATACTTCGCTGTCTCTTCTTGCCTGTAATATTTCGCAAGGAGCAAAGCCGTTTGTCCTGACTCATTCGTTGCATCGAGCAGCGCGCGGTCTCCCGCGATGGCTGCGCGGACTTTTTCCAAGTCACCGCGCTTTACTTGCTCATGAAAAGACTTCACGTCTGTCATATTCACGCCGCCGGAAGAAATACGTTATCGGTTTTGTTGAGCTCCCAATCCAGATGGTTGATATAGAACAGCAGGATTTCGCGCCGGTACTTCTCAGAAAAATGCTCAAAAACGCGCTCTTGCCAGCCGGGAGTGAGATACTGTTCCGCCTTCAGATCTTTGTCAAAAAAGCCCTGTTCGTTCGGGATTTCCAGAAAGTTCAGAATATCCACGATCATGTCCAGATGAGAGAGAAGGAAGACCTGCGATAGGTCCGTCGCGAAATCTTCTTCGCCGCTTTCAATCCGCGCCCAAAATCGCGCTTGCGCTTTGCGAAGCGATTCCGAATTCAGCTTCACCAGACGTGCCCGAAGTTTGAATCGCTCATACACCTGATACGTCTTCAGTTTCCCGATCGAGACGCCCCGCACTAATTGGCTGAACACCTCAGGACCGAGCGCCTGATAGACGCCGCACATCTGCATTTGTGCCAAGAGTAGCACGGGAACAAGCACTGCCAGAGTGCGTCTGGTCAGTACACAATTGATAATTGAAGAGCGCTGGTAGGCGCTCGGAAAAACGACCGCGAAATGCCTAACGCGGCGGTTTCTCCTCCGACCGGGGTGGGTTGGAGCGCGGCGCCGGTGGCGTCCCATGCGGTTCTGCCGGCCGACTCGGTGCAGGCTGTCTCTCTTCCTGAGGACGTGCAGGCTCACGCTGGACTGCAGGACGAGAGGGAGCCTCCGAGGGCGGCGTTCCACGCGGAACAGATGCGGGCCGTGCTGGGGCCGCGTTCGGACGCGCAGGTGTTACAGCACGTGTTCCGCCGTTAGCCGGGGTTTCACCTCGCGATGGAGGCGTGCCATGCGGAACCGCCGCAGGCCTTGCTGACGCCGTGTTTGGACGCGCAGGTGTTACTGTACGTGTTCCACCGTTGGCCGGGGCTGCGGCTCGCGCCGGGGTTTCACCTCGCGATGGAGGCGTGCCATGCGGAACCGCCGCAGGCCTTGCTGTCGCCGCGTTCGGACGCGCAGCCGCCACATTCCCGTTCCCCGGAGTTGCAGCTCGCGCGGGAGCCCGATTTGCCGCAGCGTTGTAAGGCGCCCCAGCCCGGCTAGCCCGCACGACTCCAGTCCCCGAAAAAACTCCCGGTCTGGGAGTTGCTGCCACCGCGGGTTGCCCATGGTTTGCAGATGCGAACTGCGCCGGATTAGTACGAGCCTGCTGCTGATGCTGTGTTTGCACCGCAGTTGGTTGGATATGCTGCTCGCGCGCCGCCGCCTGCTCAGCGGGAGTTGGCGCCGCGGTGATCCCGCCGGTTCCGCCGTTGTAACTCACGTTGCTTACATTCGTGGTGTTGTTTACGACGGTCTTGTTATACACATTGGTGATATTCGTAGTGCTGCTGATGTTGTTCACGCTTCGGTTGTAGTTAAAGGCTCCGTTGTTCCAGTAGCCTCCTTCGTAACCTACGCCGCCGTACCCGAACCCGTAATTAACCCCGCCGTAAAAACCGATATGCGGCCCCCAATAACCGGCATTCCAGATAAATGCGCCACCGCTCCAACCCCAATAACCCGGGGTCCACAAAACTCCTACGGATGGCGCCATCACCCAGGTGCCGGGCACCCAGTAATATCCACCATCCTGATCGTAAGCCCAATAACCGGGAGTCCAGATATAGCCCGGCGCTGGGCAGGCAGGCTGCACATAAACCGGCAGTGCCGGTGGCGCTATCGTAATCGATAGGCCAAATGAAATTTGCGCAGTAGATGTTGCCGGCGTGAGAAAAATCGCCAACACGAGGAACAGAACAAGTAAACTAATCGAGCGGATTGTCCGCATTTAGCACCTCCGAGTGCATTCTCCCTGGCCGGCGTGAAGCGTCAAATTCCCTCTTACCCCCTCGTTTCACGCGGATAGGCAACTGTTGGACGACCCTACCTCCCGGAAAGTTACGGGTCTTAGCGGGTGACGCGATACTAGAGACATGACGCCAGGCCTGCCACCGCCGAAATTTCAACTCACGACCACTCCGGATTATCGTGAAAGTTACGCGAATAGCGTGCAGATGCGCGTGAATCTGTGGGATTTCTTCCTCATGTTCGGCACCATCAACCAGACCGCCCCCGATGCCGTGACCATTCAAAATTTCCAAGGTATCTACTTGAGCCCGCCACAAGCCAAAGCTTTATCGAACGTCCTTCAACAGAATCTAAAGCAGTATGAAGCCGCGTTCGGCGAGATTCGTTTGGAAGCACAGACTCAGGGCGAGATCATCCAATAAGTTCGGCCATGCCTCCTCCGCGACGTCCGCCAATGCCGAAGCTGCCTCCCTTTGCATTGGCGGCATCGCGGCCGGCTCGAAAGCTTCCCTATCACCTGGTTATTTTCTTTTTTCTCTTCGCACTCCCCCTGTTCGCAATCCACGTAGGCCTCTTGACGCTGCCTTTCTATTGGGATGAACAGGGCCAATTCATTCCGACAGCGCTGGATTTGCTTCGAACCGGAGCATGGGTAGCGCATTCCACCATTCCCAACGTCCATCCTCCTGGCGTAGAGGCTTATCTGGTTCTTTGGTACAAGTTGTTCGGGTTCTCAATCCCGATAACCCGTCTCGCCATGCTACTCATAGCCGCAGCCGGGTTATTGATTGCATTCTTGCTCGCCATAGAACTGAGCCGCGGAACAGAAGGCTTCCCCGCATTTCTGCCGCCGCTTTTTCTTCTAGCTTCTCCGCTTTTTTATACCCAAAGCATGATGGCCCAACTCGACATGCCCGCGATGGCGCTCACGCTACTTGCACTGCTTCTGTTCGTCAGGAAAAACTATCTAGTCGCCGCAGTGGCAAGCGTTTTTCTTGTACTAGTGAAAGAAACGGGAATCATCGTGCCGTTCGTCTTTTTTCTTGCCTTGATATTTCGGAAAGACTTTAGACGAGCGGCGTTCTTCATTGCCCCCGCCGTGGCCCTCGCGGCGTGGCTCCTGGTTTTGCATCGCGCGACCGGCTATTGGCTCGGTGACCCCGGATTCGCGCATTACAACGTCGGTTACGCGCTTCATCCAGTAAGGATGGCGCTCTCCTTCGTTCGCCGCATTTACTACGTATTTTTGGGCGAGTTCCGATGGATAGGCACCCTTGCGCTTCTCATGACTTTCCGGAAGCACTCGATTTTCAACCAATTCTCCTGGCGAGTGGTAATTGCCGTCGGCGCTGCCACACTCGTGCTCGTTTCAATCTTCGGAGGCGCGGAGCTCGAGCGCTACGTTCTCCCGGTGCTTCCACTTTTCTACATCGCTGTCGCGATCGCGCTCATGTACGTTCCGAAATGGATAACCATTACGGCGACGGCAATCCTAACTGCAGGCCTGATCGCTAACCTGTTTTGGAATCCGCCCTGGCCATTTCCTTACGAAAACAATTACGCCATGGTGGATTTCGTGCGGCTTCAGCAATTGGGAGCAGGCTTCGCCGAACGAAATCTTGCCGATCGCACGATTGCCACCGCTTGGCCTTACACCGCCGCCTTTCAGGATCCCGATTACGGATTCGTCCAACGCAAGTTGGACGTTGTAGAAACCGGCGATTTCCACGCCTCTTCCATTCGGGCATTGCCGCCCCGCACTTTCGATGCGCTCATCACCTTTACACGCACCTGGGCGCCGGAAAACTTCGTAATGTCGAATTCCCTAGTGCGGCGCTTCTTGGCCCACTTCTACGATTGGGCGCCCGACATCACGCCAGAGCAGTGCATGAAATTGGGTCTGAGCGAAACGGTCTCGTGGGACCTGCGCGGCCAGGAAATTACAATCTATGTCCGGAAAGGATCAGCGCCCGCAAACCAAGCGAGACTTCACAACCCCGCCCAGATGTAGTCAGATCCAGAACGAAACCGTCTTCTAAAACCAGGTCCATCGCTATCGCGCTCAACTCACGGCCACAATTCGGTCAAACGAAGCTCAATTTCGCCTTGCCGCAAAACGCTCTCGGCACCGAACGCCCGTAGCCCTTCCGCATCATAAATCCAAGCTTCCTTCTCGATGGGATCGAAGATCCAACACGCCGGAACGCCCCAACGAAGATATTCTTTGCATTTCCTGACTGTGTACGTAAAGCGATCCGAAGGCGAAAGCACTTCGATGCACAGCAAGGCCGGACGACTCACGACGCCACGCTCGTCGTTATCCGGCCGAAGAAGACACACATCGGGAATTAAAACAGCGCCCTCGCGGACGCGCAAAGATTGTTCCGTAGCGATTTGACACAATCCCGCTTCTTCGTAACGATACAGCAATCGTGCGATGCGGAATTGAAGCCGCGCGTGATCGTTGGTGCCCAAGGCCTTTTGAAATAATTCTCCGTCTATGTATTCACACTCCGGCTCATAGGTCGCCTCGAAGTATTCATCGAGTGACAAAACCGCCGGACTGCTCGCCATGAGTCCAGATTATCTCGGGCGAGCGTGGCCGTACACTTCGGACATGAACCCGAACGTGTCCGCGGCGTGGTGGGGAACTGTGGTGTTGTTCTTTACTCATGGGTTCATCTTCGGAACATGGGTCTCGCGAATTCCGGCTGTTCAAACCGCTCTGCGGCTCAATAACGGCATTCTTGGCCTCACTCTGCTGAGCTCCGCGGCTGGCGCGCTTTGCGCCATTCCCGTCACTGGCAGACTCATCGACCGCCTCGGAAGTAAGAAAGTCACCAGCGCGAGCAGCGTCGTTTTCTGCTTCACTTTGGTTCTGCCGGGTTTGGCTTTCAATGCGCCCAGCCTCGCGGCAGGATTGTTCGTCCTCGGCGCGATAGGCGCAGCCATGGATGTCTCCATGAACGCGCAGGGAGTCGAAGTAGAAAAGGCCCTGGGCAGACCGACCATGTCCCGCTTTCACGCGATGTTCAGCTCCGGCGCCATGGCCGGAGCCGGCGCCGGTGGCTGGGTTGCGGCTCGCAATATTGGCCTCGTTCCGCACTTCTCCGCCAGTGCGCTGATCAATCTAATCGCAATTGTCGTCATCTTGTCATCGCTGCTCGAAGCACATCCCAGTACCGTGCAACAGCACAGATTGCCCTTCAACAAGATTCCCCGAGTCTTGGTCGCGCTGAGCGCCATCGGCTTTTGCATTCTTCTTTCGGAAGGCGCAATGGCTGATTGGACCGCAGTCTATTTGAGGCAGTCGCTCCATGCCGGACCCGGTATTGCGGCCGAAGGCTATGCGGTTTTCTCCGCCGCCATGGCGCTGTTCCGATTCTTGGGAGATCTGATCACAGCGCGTCTAGGCCCGCGTCGTACTGTGCGCACGGGCAGTCTGGTTGCCGCAACCGGTCTTCTCTGGGCTTTGTGCATGCAGGTCTCCGTATGGGCGCTCCCCGGCTTTGCCGTGACCGGCGCGGGGCTGTCCGTGATCATTCCGCTTGTATTTGGCGGCGGCGGAAAAGTGGAATCCGTCAATCCTGGTGCCGGCATCGCTACCGTGACGGGTATTGGATACGTCGGCTTCATTGTGGGACCGCCCACCATCGGCTTCGCGTCGCAACTGGTCACGCTTCGATATGCTCTTGGAATCGTGGTGGCTTGCTGCCTTGCCGCCGCCTGGTTTTCCCGTTTCATGGTTTCTTTGGACAGAACCAGCGCTCGCCCGGAGCCGGCAACCGAGCTTCACGTCTAAACGACTACCGGCCCAACTGCAAAGCCTTCGCGTAACCCGTCATTTCGAGGTACCCGACGCCTCTCACCGCCCGCCCATGGCTGCTACCGTCATATGTCACGGCGCCCTCCCAGTAGCTCGGCGAAATGCCGTCTTTGCTGAACAGCTCTTGATTTTTCAACGCGGTCGCTTCCTGAATTTCCAACTGAAGCGAAGGCACGGAGATCCGCCACGAGACCGGGTAATGAGCGCCTGATGCCCGGCTTCGCCAGTATTCCGCGGGCGTCAACGAAAACTCCGCAGCATCCAGAAAATGAGCTTCTCCATGCGCATCCACGTAGGTTCCCGAAGAATACGGATCTGGCTGGCCGGACTTCGTTCGGAGGCGATACAGCATAAGCTCTTCGTCATTGTTGAGTTGAACAGCAAACCAGTCCCACCCGCTCACAGTGCTGCCAAGCTGTTCCGTGAAAAATTCATGATCCATCCATGCAAGGCCCTCGACCGAAACCGACGAATCGGCTCGTCGCACCTCGCCCCTCGCGTGAATGCGCGTAAACGAGATGTAATGCGAAGCCTCTCCGGGCGCAGGCCCTTTTCGACTCACGCCGTCGTGGCCGTGAATAACCAGCGGTTTCTCGGGCCCTAGATTCAGTTGCAGGGTGAAGCGGTCGCACACTGCTTTTAATTCCTGCTCGCCTGTTTTAGAAATCCAGCGGACCTGCCAATTGCCGTTCCAGTAGCGCTGTTGGTCCATATTGACGCCCGCCAATCCCGGTCCCGAACGATTCAGCCGCTCGGTGTGATAGAACTGGCCTCCATCGATGTCGCTCCAGGCGAGATGCGCGAGATAAATCTGATCTGGACGCCATATTTCGCTCGAGCTGGCGATTTGTTGCTTAGACAAGTCAACCGCCTCGCGGAAGAACGTCAACTCGAAACCGAAACGATGCCCATCTGGTGCTCGCAAATTTCCCGTGTAATACCACCATTCAGTCTGGTAATCCGGGTGGCTGAAATGATCTCGCGGAAAGTGGTACTGGTATCCGGGAAGAGCAGGTTGCCATTGAGCGCGCGCCACTAGGCTCAACAAAAGCAGCGCAACCGCTACGCTACTCCTCATGAATCACCTCGATCGGGTTCATGCGAATCGCCGTTCGCGCGGGATAGAGGCCCGCAAGGACGGTTGCAACGTACACGCCAGTGAGCGCGGCCAGCAGTAACGCGACCGGCCAATGGAACTGAATCGTCCAGCCAAAAGACTGCTTATTAATGACGAAAATCAAAATCAGCGACAACAGTATCCCCATCACCAGCCCAATCCCGTTCGCAAACAGGCCCAGCAGTCCCGCTTCACAAAGGATGATTCCGCGTACTTGAGATCGCGCCGCACCCAGGAAACGAAGCAGGGCGAACTCGCGCCGGCGATCGAGCACCATCGCGAGCAGCGCCCCCGCGATTCCCATAACCGCCACGATCACAGCCACCGCTTCGAGCGCATAGGTGATGCGAAACGTGCGATCGAAAACCGCAATCGCCCCTCTTCGCAGTGCACTATTCGAAAACACCATTACGGCGCGCCCGCCAATTACTTCGTCTATTTCCTGCCGCACTTGGCCCGGGTCCGCGCCCGCCTTCAGAACAACCGCGAAATTCGTAACCGCTGGATCCGGCAGATATTTCAACAGCGTCGCCCGGTCGAGCAAAACAAAGCCTCGCTCGCTCGAGTAGTCGTAGTAAACGCCCAAAACTTGAAAGTTGCGCTCGGCCCCCCCGAGCGGAATCCGAAGTTCGCTGCCAGGGTGCACATTGTGCTTGTTCGCGAAAGGCTCACTCACAATTGCGTAGTCTCCCGTCGGAAGCTTCGACAAGATCGCCTGGCTGTCTTCACCTGGAAGGAATCGGGTCCCTGACGAATTCTGCGTTCTAGTCATCTCGCCTCCCGCAAGACCTGCCGGCAGACCGTGATAGGAAATCGAATACATGCGAAGACGATCCACAATCGCGACGCCGGGCAGGCGTTGAATTCGGTCGGCAATATCCGCGCTCATTGTAGGGTGACGGTCAGCCGCCGACGATCCTGCTGGACGCAGGTAGAAGTCCGCCTCGAGATGGTTGTCCATCCAGAGCCAAACCGTCTCTCGAAAGCTGCCGACCATAATCCCAACGCTCGCGGTCATCGCCACCGCCGTCGCGAGCGCCGCAGTCAGAACGGACGTTCGTCCCAGAGACGCTCGCAACGACCGCAATGCAAGCAACGCTTCCACGCCAAAAAGCCTTTCCAAAACCCGATCGGCGGTTCCGGCGAAAAAAGCAACCAACCCAGGAATCGCCGCAGCCGTTCCGGCGATCAATAACAGGGCCGCAATGTAGGCGAACAATGGCTGGCGATGCACCGGAGGCAACTGGCAAAGCGCCGCGGCGGACAAGAACATCAGCACAGCCCAGATACTCGCTCCGCGCGAACGAATCGCCGCGACGTACTCCTCGCGTCCTCGCGCCATCGCCTCCACAGGAGCTACGCGCGATGCCTCCATCGCCGGTGCGAGAGCCGCCAAAACCGATACGCCCAATCCCAGACAAATTCCCGTCACCACAGCGCTTAAGGTAAATTGCACGGGCGCAGGTTGGCTGCTAACGTATAGCGACTGAACCGTATTTCCAATCAACCGAACCGCGCCAAGCGCCATGACGCGACCGATCATGATCCCGCAAGCAACGCCCGCAAGCCCCAAAAATAACGCTTCCGCCAGAAACGCGCCTGTCACCATACTTCGGGTCGCGCCAAGCGCCCGCACAATGCCGATCTCAGCTCTGCGCCGGACCACGGAAATCGAAATCGTGTTGTAAATGAGGAACGCGCCGACAACCAACGCGATATAGCTGAGGACGTGCAGATTCCACCGAAAAGCTGCCAGCATCTTCCGATTTTCTTCAGTGCGCGATCCTTGCGGCTCAACAACAACTGAGGACGGAAGCTGCTTGCGCAGCATGGATTCCCAATACTCAATCGAATGATCCGGTGGAACACGCACATCGATACTGTCCAGCTTGTTCGTTTTACCCGTGACCTTCTGCACCAGGCCAATATCCGCCACGATTACGTTGTTTTCCCCGAAATCGCCCGATCGCGGTTTGAGAACCCCCGCTACGGTGAACTCGTGCATCGCATCGTTCACTAGCAGCTTCACGCGCTCGCCTGCGTGCAATCCGAGCTTTCGCCCAACCCAGATCGGGTCACCACTCGCCAGCTCGCGCGCTGCATTCTCGGGACCGCCGCTTTCAAATTCCTGCTCACCCCGGTGCCCGATTAAATCCAGCCCCAGCAAGGGCACCGCTTCGCCTTTCCCGTTTAGGGAAGCGAAATCTTCAATGCGCGGCATAAAATCGAACGCGTATGGCAGTTGAACCAGAGTTCCCAATATGTTTTGATCGATTCCGCCGGTCGCTGTGATCGCAAGATCTGTATTGCCGGTCAACGATTCGAGCGAGGAATGAAAACTTCCTGCCGCGGCGCGTCCCGCGAGATCGATGGCAATCACCACCGCCACGCCCAGCGCGACCGCAAACACTGTAAGCGCCGTTCGAATCGGCTCACGCCCAAGCGGCCGGACAATGAGCCGGATAAAGAGGAGCAGGCCCGCGTTCACAACAAAACCGCGGCTTCTTGCATACGGCCGTCCCGCAGATGGACCGTTCGAAAAGCTACCGAAGCGGCTTCTGCGCTGTGGGTCGCCATGATCACAGCCACGCCAAACTCACGAGCTGTGCGGTGTAAAAGACCCAAGACAATTTCGCCCGTAACCGTATCGAGGTTGCCTGTTGGCTCGTCCGCCAGCAGCAGACGTGGGTCATGAGCCAGCGCGCGGGCAATCGCAACTCGCTGTTGTTGCCCGCCGGAAAGCTGGTGCGGAAAACGATCTCCATAACCCTCCATGTCTACCCACCGCAAACGCTCAAGCGCCGTGCCACGCGGATTTTTTCTTCTCGCAAGCAGAAGTGGAAGCTCCACATTTTCCGCCGCAGTGAGCGTGTGCAACAGTTGAAAGGATTGAAAAATAAATCCGACCTTCTCGCGGCGCAAACAAGTGAGTGAGGCATCATCCAGGCTGGCCGTCGATTGGCCTTCGAGAATGACTTCCCCCGACGTCGGAAGATCCATTGCGCCGCACATGTTCAGCAGAGTCGATTTCCCGCATCCGCTCCGTCCCACCAGCGCAATCAGCTCCCCCGGCTCGGCTTCGAGCGAAACATTTTGTAGCGCCATCACCGGCGCCCCTTCCGTCGGATACACCTTGGTGACGTTCCGAACCTCGAGCAGGGGCATCTCTTGATAGGATCTCAGCAGTAAACTCGAAAGATCGTGGCTAACATTCTCGTTACTGGTGGCGCCGGCTATATCGGCTCGGTTACTCGATATTTTCTTCAAAAGCACGGGCATTCCGTTGTCGTTGTGGACAATCTCTCCCGTGGTTACCGCGAAGCCGTTCCAGAGGATCTCCTGCGGGTCATGGATACGCAAGACACGGAGCGGCTGGCGAAACTACTGGCCGACGAGCGCATCGACGCCGTCATTCACTTCGCGGCATACATGTCCGTCGGCGAATCGACCCAAGTTCCCGAACTCTATTTTCAAAACAACGTGAGCGGCTCGCTCTCGCTGTTCGAAGCCATGCTGCAAGCCGGCGTGAAACACATCGTCTTTTCCTCGACCGCAGCAGCCTACGGCATTCCCGAGCGCGTGCCCATTACAGAAGACGAGCCGTATGCCCCCATCAACCCTTACGGCGAGTCGAAGGTGATGGTCGAGAAAATACTGGCTTGGCTCGATCGCTATCGCGGCCTTCGAAGTATTCCGCTCCGCTATTTCAACGCCTGCGGAGCCGAACCCGAAGCAGGTTTGGGCGAACGGCACGACCCGGAAACGCACCTGATTCCACTCATTTTGCGAGCGATCCGAATCGGCAAGCCAGTGACTCTTTTCGGCGACGACTACCCGACTCCGGATGGGACCTGTATCCGCGACTATATCCACGTCAGCGATCTGGCCGAAGCCCACATCCTCGCCGTCGAGTACCTGTTGAACGGCGGCGCCTCTGGCGCTTTCAACGTCGGTACGGGCTCGGGTCATTCCGTCAAGGAAGTTGTCACGGCCGTCGAGCGCGTAACAGGCAAAAAAGTCCCCCACACAATCGGCCCGCGCCGTGAAGGCGACCCCCCCAGCTTAGTAGCCGATTCCCAAAAACTCCAACGCACCCTCGGCTGGCGCCCCAAACGCACAGATCTGGACCGCATCGTCTCCGACGCCTGGGAGTTCGCCCAAAAGGGGAACTCATAACAAACTTTGGCTTTAAGAAACGTGTCCTTAGCCCGATAAGCCAAATATATAGGGCACGGTCGCCAAATGGATTTGCCACCAAAGACGCGCGGTGTTACGGTAGAGAAGCTCTCAAAATTCGGAAATCCCACCTTCCCCGAAACAAATTAGTGCAATATTGTTTTGAGGACGAATCCTTTTCATCACTCAGGAAGGCGGATTCTATGGCTAGGCGCACGAGAGAT
>Ga0213875_10001314_pt1 | contig 16451 bp, 10 predicted proteins | sample BarmaccomBMRX_R8_FD_160105 | JGI IMG/M metagenome (GOLD analysis project Ga0213875, IMG submission 160105) | Root-associated microbial communities from Barbacenia macrantha in rupestrian grasslands, the National Park of Serra do Cipo, Brazil - RX_R8 | ecosystem: Host-associated > Plants > Roots... | reverse complement strand
AAGCCGCCGGCCGAGGACGAGCTGCCGAGATCGGCGACCAGATTGGCGGTGCCGGTCAGGCTCACCCCGCCCGGCGCATTGGCCTCGAGCAGGCCCGTGCTGATCGAACCGCCGCTCTGCGCGATGCTGCCGTCCGCACCGAGCGTGACCAGCGTCGGGCCGGAAATCGCGCCGGCGGTCTGGCTGATGACGCCCGGCACCACCAGGCTGCCAAAATCGTTGAAGATCGTCGCGTTATGCGCGACCAGGCTGATGCTCGGCGCCCCCAGCGTTCCCGCCAGCGCCAGCGTGCCGTGCTCGAGCAGGCTGATGCCGACGCCGTCGCTGACCGAGCCGGCGACCGTCAGCGACCCCGAGTTGGCCAGCGTGAACCCGCCGGTCGAGTGGAAATCGCCGAGCGTCGCGACCTCGTTGTCCGCGTTCGGAAGCACCACCGCTGCGGCGCTGCCGGTCAGCGTGCCGGCGAACAGGCCGTAGGTGGTCCCCTCCCCGATCGTCCCCTGGCTGACCAGGCTGGCCGTGCCGCCGACATCGACGAACCCGGTGATCGAAACCCCGCTCTGGTCGGTCAGCGCGAGATTGGCGGCCAAGACGCCCGCCAGATGGCCGATCGTGTTGTTCGCGCCGGTGAGCGTCACCGTCGGATCGCCGCCGATGCCGAGCGTGCCGGCGATCACCTCGCCGCCCGATTGCGTGATCGCCTTTGGCGCCGACAGATAGAGCGAGGTCGAGGCGGAGATCGTCCCGCCCGTCTGCACGATGCTGCCGCCGCTGGCGCTCGTGTCGCTATCGGTCAGCCGGACGCTGGACGCGCTGATGCTGCTCGCCACCATCAGGCCGCCGGTGCTGACCGCAAGCGTCACCCCGGTCCCGCCGGTCACCGTCCCGGTCACCGAGAGACTCTGCGCGTTGGTCAGCGAGAAGCCGTTGGTGCTGGCGAAATTGCCGAGCGTTCCCACCAGGTTCGCATTGCCCAGCGCGACCGACCCCGCGTTGCCGGTCAGCGCACCGACCGTCAGCGGCCCGCCTTCGGTGACCACGCCGGTCGCGTCGGTGACCAGCGCCAGCGTGTTGGCGACGCTGCCGGGGATGGTGATGGCGTCTCCGGTGTTGCCGAGCGTGATGTTGCCGGTCGTGGCCGAGCCGAGCTGCAGGGTGCTGGTGGTGACGTAGCTCGCGAGATTGCTGGCCCGCAGCGACAGCCCGGTCGCGTTCGCCGCTCCGCTGGCAAAGACCAGAAGGGGAGCATTGGCCGAGGAGGGCGAGAGTGCGACGGTCCCGGAGGTGGCGACCAGGCGTTTCGGCGAGTCGCTGCCAAAGCCGATCGAATCGTCGCTGATCGACAGCAACTGGCCCGTCGCGACGGAGACGGTTCCCGCGACGGTCAACGGCGTGCTGTCGGTCAGGCTGAAACCACCGGTCGACGCGGTGAAACCGCCGAGCGTGGTGACCTGGTTTGCGGTGCCGCCAAGGCTCACCGAGCTGGCACTGCCCCCGAGCGTCGAGGTGATCAGGGCGCCGTTGCCGGTTTCCGTGAACGGCCCGGTGCTGGCGACGGTGGTCCTCGGCGTGTCGAGCGTTCCGCCGTTCGCGAGCGTGATCCCGACGCCCGTCGCCGAGAAGCTCGTTCCCGCGCCCACCGATCCGATCACGGTCAGCGGCACGCCGTCGTCAACGACGACGCTGCTTCCTGCCGACAGCGAGCCGAGATCGCTGATGGAGTTGCCGGGACTGCTCAGCGTGAAGCTGTCGGCCGTACCAGTCAGCGTGCCGGCGTTGAGCAGGCCGGTGCTGCTCTCCGATACCGCCGCTCCGACCGATGTCGAGCCCGCGATCAGGCTGACATCCGTGGCTGTGATCGTCGAGCCGATCGTGATATTGCCGGCGCTCAGCGTGCCGTTCGGCTGCGTCTGGATGGCGACGACGTTCGGAGCGGTGACCACGCCGCTGACGGTGATGTCGCCGGTGTTGCCGAGCGAGAGACCGCCGAGCGCGCCGAACCCCGCCAGGTTCGTGATCGTGTTCGCGAGCACGCCCATCGAGACCAGCGAACGCGCGTTGCCGGTCAGCGCGCCGATGTTCAACGATCCCACCTCGGTGACCCCGGCGCTCGTCTCGAGGTCGAGCGTCGTTATGCCGCCGGAAACGGAGCTGACCCCCGCCAGCGAGATATGATCGGTGCTGCTGCTGCCGATGGTGATCTGTCCGGCCGTGCCGCTGCCGAGCCGCAAGGTGGCAGCGCTCATCAGCCCGATTTCGTACTGCGACACCACGAGGCTGCCGCTCGCCGCGGTGCCGGAGTTGATCAGCTCGACCGGCAGGCCGGGCGTCGCCGGTGCAACCGCGATAACCCCGTTCGGCGCGTCGAGTGCGAGGGTGAAGCCATAGACGTTCAGCTTGTCGGCATTCAGCGCGATCGTGTGGCCGCTCGACACGGCGACGGAGCTGTCGTCGACCTTGATGCCGGCGGAGCCCGCCGAAAGGTTGACATCGCCGCCGGACGTGGTCACCGAGGCGCCGCGGATCAGGCTCAGGCCGCCCGCGGAGTTGAAGCCCGGGATATCGCTGCTGGCGGCAGCGAGCGTGATGCTGCCGGCCGTCGAGATCGTGACGAGAGCGTTGACCTGCAGGTTGTCGCCCGCCTCCAGCGTCAGGCTCTGCCCCGCCGTGGTCAGCGACACCGACGAGGCGACGGTCAGATTGTCGGTGGTCTGCAGGCGCACGTTGCCGTGCAGCGCCTCGATCGCCGCCGGCGAGACCGAGGCATCGGTGGTGGTGCCGCCGGTGTTGTAGCCGAGGTTGGGATTGGTGTTGTCGGTCAGGTCGCCGTTGTTGGCGGCGCTGTTGGTGATCGTCAGGTTCGCCGGATCGAGGGTGATGTTGCCCATCGCCCCATGCGTCGCAGTCACATCCACGCCGCCGTGCAGTCCGAGTTTCGGACCGGAGATCTCGACATTCCCGCCGTTGCCGCCGAGCTTGCCGCCGCGTGCGGTGATCGTGCCGGAGAAATTGGTGATGCCGCTGCTGAGCAGCGTCACCTGCCCGCCATTGCCCTGCCCGCCATTGCCGCGTGCTTGCGAATCCGCGGCGATGCGCGCGCCGCGCGCCACCACGGTGCGCGCCGCCGTCATCGTGGGCTTCACGCCCGGCCCGCCGATCGCGCGCGGCAGCGTCGTGCCGATGGCGATCACGCCGCCGCCCGACGCGCCCGACGCATCCACCACCGCGCCGGACCGGACGTTGACCGTCTTGCTCGCGTCGAGCTCGATCTGCCCGCCGGTGCTGCCCGGTGCACGCCCGACCGCCTCGATCTGGCCGGTGACGACGATCGAGCCGCCGGTGCCGTCGATCGCGATCGTGCCGGCCTTCGTACCCACGCTCGCGGCCTCGATGCGCCCGCCGGCATCGACCAGGTTCTGCACGATGCCGTCCGCGGCCTTCGCCGTGAGCTGCACCGTCCCGCCATCGGCGCGGATCAGGCCGCTGTTCGTCACCAGCGCTGCCACGGGCTTGCCGTCCGGCCCGCGCGGCACCTGCGTCACCTGTTTTGTGACATCGATCGCCATCAGGCCGTCGCCGTACAGATCGACGGTGTGCGCCTCCGCCCCGGCCAGCACCACGTGGCCCATGCGCGCATTGATGACGCCGGAATTGGCCACCTCCGGCGCGACCAGGGCGGCGAGCCCCGCCTGCTTGACGGTGATGACGCCGGCGTTCGCCACCATCGCGCCGGGCTTGGCCGGCTGGTCGAAGACCATGCGGCCGGCCATGAAGTTCTTCGTCGTGATCCCCGGTGCCGAGACCACCAGGCTCTGCGCATCCACCTGCGCGCCGCGGTAGAACACGACGCCCGACTGGTTCGTCAGGACCAGCTGCCCGTTGGCGTGGATCTGCCCGGCGATCGCCGACGGGTCGGGTCCGGTGACGCGGTTCAGCGTAATGGCCGACGACGAGGGCTGGTTGAAATCGACCGCCTGCTGGCTGCCGACGTCAAAACTCTTCCAGTCGATGGCGGCCCGCTGCGAGGACTGGTTGATCGTGGTGGTCCGGGCCGCCTGCGCGATGGAGGCGGCGCCCGCCACGACCTGACCGCCCATCGGCTGCGCGTTCGGCGCCGGCTGCGCTGCGACCGGCAGGGCGACGACGCTCAGCACGGCGGTTTGCAGCGCGGTCGTGCGCAGCAGGCTCGCCCGGTCGCGGCGCAGCACGCCGAGCAGCCGCACGCCGCCCTGCAGGCAGGCTGGCCGGCTCCGGCGTTTGCCCATATGTTCGCGCCCCCACTCGTTCCGGGAATAGTGTAGCCGTTTCAGAACCGGGCCAACACTCTCCAGTAGACCGCGTCGGCCTTGAGCGCCTGGACACTACCCGGCGTGGCACCCGGAAAGCGCGTATTGCGGATCACACCTTCCAGGTCGAATTCGGTGTGCGAGGTCACGTTCAGCCGCACGCCGATGCCTTCCGAGGAAAGCCGCGCATTGGCCTCCGCCGGCGTATTCTGCCAGGCCTCGCCGCGGTCGTAATAGGCATAGAACTGGGTGGCCAGCAGGATCGGCCGGTTGAACAGGTTCAGGTTGAAGCCGGTGTTCAGCTGCAACTCGAGCGTCCAGGCGTACGCGGAATCGCCGCTGACCTCGCCGGAGTAAAAGCCGCGCGTGAACTCGGTCCCGCCAAGGTAGAACTTCTCCGCCGGCGGCACGATGTCGCCGGAGTACTGCCCGGCGAGCAGGCCCTTCAGCGCCAGCGTCCAGCCCGGAAACGGCTCCATCAGCGTCTGCGTGCGCACCAGTTCGCCCGAGAGCTTGGTGAAGTCCACCCGCTCGCCGGGCCGGCCCGGCAGCGGGTTGCTGTTGCCAGACGCACCGAGGCCGTTGATCCCCTGCGACAGCCGCACCGTCACGTCGTTGATCGCCGGGCGCGCGTCGCCGAGCAGCAGGTCCTGCCGCGCATAATCCGTGCCGATCCGTGCCACCCGCAGCGAGTCCCGGCTGACCCGCGTCTCCGCCCCGTTCGGGCCGCTGGCGGTGCGGACTTCGCTTTCGATCACGTCGAAATACCCGGCCACATTCAGCGTCTGGATGCGCGAGCGGATGATCGGGTAGCTCGCCGACACGCCGAACACCGTGGTGAAGCCCTGGTATCCGACCGAGCGGAGAAAGTCCGACGGCGTCGAATCGCCCTGGCCGAAATAGAGCCGGATTTTTGCGCCGGAACCGCCGACGAAAGTCTCGAACGCCGCCTGCCCGAATGTCTGGGTGTCGGCGGCGGTCTTGTACAGCGACAGCTCGGTCCGCTCGCCGAATTCGGTGAAGCTGTTGGCGTCCAGCACCAGCAGCCCTTCCTCGGGTCCGGTCAGCCGGAAGGCGCGGTTATCGATCGTGAACAGCCCATCGAACATCTTACGCTGCACCTGCGCGACCAGGGTCAGCGCGCCGGGCTCGTCGGCCGACGGGCGCAGCACGGCGTGCAGGGTGACCCCCGGCACGTCCTGCGCCAGCAGCAGCCAGCGCTCGAGCGAGGCGGTATCGATCGGCCGGACTTCGGTCAGGTGGTGCAGGAAGCGGAGCACCTGCGTACCCGCCGGGCCGATATCGCCCTCCAGCCGTACGTCGGCGATATGCCCCTCGATCACCGTCAGGCGCAGATGGCCGCCGGCATCCACCGCGGCGCTCACCGTGGTCAGCGGATATCCGTCCCGCCGGTACAGGTTGAGGATGGCGACCCGCGCCGCCTCGATGCGCGACAGCGGCACGGCGGGACCGGTCAGTCCGACCGTCAGCCCGGCCAGACGCTGCGGGTTGTAGGCAGTCGCGCCCTCGACCGTGACGCTGCTGACGTGCACGGAAACCGCCGGGACCTGCGCGTTCGGCGGAGCGGCCGGCAGCTCCGGCAGCCCGGACCCTACCGACGGCGGCGTAGGCGGCAGAATGCGCGGAATGGGCGAACCTTGCGGCACCGCGTTGTCGGTGATCGGCGGCGCAGCCCTCTGCGCGTGCGCGGGCCAGGCGGCCAGCAGCGCCGCCAGGACCAGTCCCACGCATTGCGTGCGCAAGAGCCCGCTGCCCGCCGGGCACCGCCGACCAGGACCGCCCCCGGCCCGCCCGCCCGCTTGCCTCATCAAGCCCGCGCTCTCCCCTGTTGCTCGGCCGAGTGTAACCGCAAGCCGCCCGCTTCAAAGAGGAAGGTGAAGCTTCGACCGGAAAGCCTTCATTGCGCGCGCGAATTGCCCAGGTTTGTGTCGGGCCGGCAACATGAACCGTGCCCGCGCGCCGTGCGGCGCGGGTTGTCAGCGCGTTCGCCCCGACCCTATCGTCGCCCACCTTCGACCCGCGAAAGGCCTGGATGGACCGCACTGACGAGGCCGCCTTCCCGTGGCCGAGCCGAGGCCGCACCGCTGCGAACCCCGGGACAGCCGCCCGGGCGCACGCTTCGTAGCGGTCGCGATGGCCAGGCCGGCTCGCGGAACCAGCGTCGTGCGCGGCGGCCGCCTGGCCGATCCGGCGAGGCGTCGCGGCGTGCTCGCCGACATCCTGATCACCGATGGGGTCATCCGCGAGGTCGGTCCGCCCGGACTGCCCGCCCCGGAGGGCGCCGAGATCATCGACGCGACTGGCCTTCTGCTGCATCCCGGTCTGGTCAACGCCCACACGCATGGGCATGGCGGGCTGGCTCGCGGCCAGGGCGATCGCTGGACGCTCGAACTGCTGCTGGTCGCCGGAAGCTGGATCGGCGACAGCGACATGCTGGCCGACAAGAAGCTCTCGGCGACGATCTGTGCCGCCGAGATGGTGCTGAAGGGCTGCACCGCCGCCTACGACCTCTACGCCGAATTCCCGCTTCCGACCGTGGAAGGCATCGACGGGGTGGCCGAGGCCTACGCCGAGACCGGCATGCGCGCGGTCGTGGCGCCGATGGTCGCCGACGTCTCGCTCTACGACGCGATCCCCGGGCTGCTGGGCGCGCTTCCCCCCGCCCTGCGCGAGGCCGTCGCCGCGCTGCGGCCCGGCGACGGCGCGCGCTGCGTCGCCGCGCTCGGCGACATCATCAGGCAGTGGCGCTGGGACGGCGAGGACATCCGGCTTGCGGTCGCGCCGACGATCCCGCACCACTGCACGCACTCCTTCATCTGCGGTTGCGCGCGCCTGGCCCGCGAGCACGGGCTGCGCATCCATACGCATGTGGGCGAGTCGAAGGTGCAGGCCGTCACGGGCATGCGCCGCTACGGCCGCACGCTGCTCGCCCAGCTGGACGAATGGGGCATCGTCGGACCGGACTTCACCGCCGCCCACGCCGTCTGGCTGGACGACGACGACATGCGCAGGATGGCCGGCAGAGGTGCCACCGTCGCGCACAACCCCGGCAGCAACCTGCGGCTCGGCAACGGCCTGTTCCAGCTGCGCCGCATGCTCGATCTCGGCGTGACGGTCGGCATCGGCACCGACGGCGCGAGCTGTTCGGACAATCAGAACATGTACGAGGCGATGCGCCTGGCTTCGATGGTCTCCAAGGGACAGAGCCCGGACATCCGCGCCTGGGCCTCGGCCGAGGAGGTCTGGCACGCCGCCACGCGCGGCAGCGCGCAGGCGCTCGGCATCGCCGACATCGGCGCCATCGCGCCGGGCCACAAGGCCGACCTGGTGTTCCTCGACCTCGCAGCGCTGAACTGGATCCCGCACAACTGGACGGTCAACCAGCTCGTCCACGTCGAGGACGGCACGGCGGTGCGCCACGTCATGGTCGGCGGGCGCATGGTGGTGCGTGACGGCCGGCTGCTCACCGTCGACCTCGCGCGCCTCGCGCGCGAAGCGGAAGCCGCGCGCGAGCGGCTGGAGCAGGCCAACGAAGCCGCGCGCCGCCTCGCCGACCGGCTCGCCGTGGTGGTGGACAGCCACTGCCGCGGGCTCGCCGCGAGCCCGTACCATATCGAGCGCTACCTGCGGACCTGACCGCCGGGCTTACCCGCCGGTTCACCTTTGCCGGACCAGGATGCGGCCGCGGTCATCATCCTCCCCGTCACGCCATGGCCTTCAACTACTCGGTTGTGCTCGACGATCCCGCCGACCTCGGCGGCAGCCAGGATGCCGGCCTGGTCGCCGACCTCCAGGCCGCGGCGGCCGACTGGTCGCGCTATATCGCCGGGCTCGGAACGCTGGTGATCCAGCTCGACATCGCCGCAACCGCCGGCGGACGTGCCGAGGGCGAACCCACCATCGACGCCTACGTCGGCACGCTCGACGGCCATTCCCTTTATCTCCCGTCCAGCATCGTCGAGCTTCGCGCAGGCCAGCATGTCGCCGGCTACAGCAGCGACATCACGATCACCATCGACCCGAGCTATCTCGCCGAGCTTTACGTGAACCCCGATCCCGGTGACGCCGGCACGGTCCCCGCCGACGCGGTCGATGCCGTCTCGGTGTTCCGTCACGAGCTGGCGCACGGCTTTGGCTTCGGCGGCCTGACCACGCCCGAGGGAAGCCTCGGTGCCGACGAGACCCCGTTCGACCTCTATATCGATAAAGAGGCCGACGGCTCCGCCTACTTCACCGGGCCGGATGCCGAAGCGGTCTATCGCGGCCCGGTACCGCTGACCACGCTGCCCAACGGCGAGGGCTACGCCCACCTCGGCAACCAGCCCGGCGACCCGCTCGCGCAGGACCTGATGAACGGCGTCGACTTCCAGGCCGGCACCACCTACGCGATTTCCAGCCTGGACGTGGCGATCCTCGCCGATGTCGGCGTGCCCCTCGCGACCCCGGCCTCGGCCGACGTTCCGACACCGTGCTTCCTTGCCGGCACGCGCATCCTCACCCTATCGGGCGCGATGCCCGTGGAGGCGCTCGTCCCCGGCATTCATGTGCTGACAAGGACCGGGCGCCTCGCTCCGGTGGTCTGGGTCGGCCAGCGCCGCGTCGCCTGCGACCGCCACCCGCACCCCGAGCGCATCCGGCCGGTGCGCGTGCGCGCCCACGCCTTCGCCGAGGGCGTGCCGGCCCGCGACGTGCTGCTCTCGCCCGATCACGCCGTGCTGACCGACGGGGTGCTGATCCCGGTCGGCCGCCTGCTCAACGGCCGTTCCGTCGCGGCCGATCCCAGGCCCGTCGCCCACTACGTCCATGTCGAGCTCGACCGGCACGACGTCGTGCTCGCCGAGAACCTGCCGGTGGAGAGCTACCTCGACACCGGCAACCGCGGCCAGTTCGGCGGGGCTTCGGTCAGCCTGCATCCGGACTTCGCCTCGTCCGGCGCAGGCGGCACCTGCGCCCCCTTCGTCCTCGCCGGGCGGGCCGTCACCAAAATCCGCCAGCGGCTGCTGGCGCGTGCCGCCCGCAAGGAGCAGGCCGCAAGGCAGGGCGCCCGAGCGCAAAGCGCGTAGAACGGGCGATGCAATTCTGCTAGGGGTTGCTGTCCAGCGACCATCCGCACGGCGCCATGACCTTCACGTACGCCATCGACCTCCAGGACCCTCACGACCTCGGCGGCAGCGACGATGCCGGGCTGGTCACCGACCTCGCCGCCGCCGCCGCCGACTGGTCGCAGTACATCGCCGGTGCCGGCACGCTCGTCATCGCCCTCGATTTCGCCGCTCTCGGCAGCGGCGTGCTCGCCAACGGCGGCGCCACCGTCGACATCGGCAACGGCGGGACGTTGGACGGACGGACGCTGCTGACCCCCTCCAGCATCTACGAACTGACCACCGGCCAGCACGTCCAGGGCTACACGACCGATATCACCGTCACCGTCAGCACCGAATATCTGGACAGCCTCTACATCGATCCGGACCCCGCCGACGGCGACGCCGTCCCGGCCGGCGAGTACGACGCGCTCTCGCTGCTGCGCCACGAGCTGGCGCACGGCTTTGGATTCGGCGGCGCCACCACCTCGTCGGGATCGCTTGGCTCGGAGGAAACGCTCTGGGATCACTATCTGCAGAAGAACCCCGACGGCACCGCCGACTTCGTCGGCCCGACCGCGGAGTCCGTCTATGGCGGCCCGGTGCCGATCACCACGCTCGACAACGGCGAGGCCTATTCGCACGTCGGCAACAGCGCCGACGGGCCGCTCGGCCAGGACCTGATGAACGGCGTCGGCATGCAGGCCGGCCGCACCTATGACATCTCCAGCGTGGATCTGGCCATGCTCAGCGATGTCGGGGTGCCCGTGAGCAGCTACCCCCAGGACATCGTCCCGTGCTTCTGCGCCGGCACGCGCATCCTGACCCCGGATGGGGAGGTGCCGGTCGAGGATTTGCGGGTGGGCGATCACGTCCGGACCGCCTCCGGTGCTGCAGTTCCGATCGTCTGGATTGGCCGGCGCCGGGTTGACTGCCGGGGGCGCTGTGACCCCACATCGGTCAGCCCGATCCGCATTTCCGCCGGCGCCTTCGCCGCCGGCCGGCCCGCGCGCGACCTGCTGCTTTCGCCGGATCACGCCGTCTACGCCGAGGGTGTGCTGATCCCCGCCCGCCACCTCGTCAACGACGCCAGCATCCGGCGCGAGGCCGCCGGAATCGTCCAGTACCTGCATCTCGAGCTGCCGGCCCACGACGTGCTGCTCGCCGAAGGGCTGCCGGTCGAGAGCTACCTCGACACCGGCAACCGCATGCAGCTCGAACCAGGGATCAGCCCGGCGCGGCCTGCACGCATATCCTGCGCACCGCTTCGCTGCGACGGCCAGCACGTGGCGCGCGTGCGCCGACGCTTGCGTGCCCGCGCCGCGCTGCGGACGCTACCGCCGGCGCGCACGGCAGCGCCGAACTCGGAGCGACGGCTCACGCCACCAGCGGTGCCCGCTCGCTGCTGATGCGGGCCCATTCGGCGACGAGATCCTCGTCGAACAGCTCGGTCAGCTTCTTCATCATCGTCCCGCCGAGCTCCTCGGCATCGACGATCGTCACCGCCCGCCGGTAGTAGCGCGTCACGTCGTGGCCGATGCCGATCGCCACCAGCTCGACGAAGTCGCGCTGCTCGATGTCGCGGATCACCTCGCGCAGATGCTTCTCGAGGTAGTTGCCGGGATTGACCGACAGGGTGCTGTCGTCCACCGGCGCGCCGTCGCTGATCACCATCAGGACGCGCCGGTGCTCAGCGCGCCCGAGCAGCCGGCGATAGGCCCAGAGCAGCGCCTCGCCGTCGATGTTCTCCTTGAGCAGGCCCTCGCGCAGCATCAGACCAAGATTCTTGCGCGCCCGCCGCCACGGCGCGTCCGCCGCCTTGTAGATGATGTGCCGGAGATCGTTGAGCCGGCCGGGATTGCGCGGCTTGCCTTCCGCCACCCACCGCTCGCGGCTCTGCCCGCCCTTCCAGGCCCGCGTCGTGAATCCCAGGATTTCCACCTTCACGGCGCAGCGTTCGAGGGTGCGCGCCAGGATGTCGCTGCACATGGCCGCGACGGTGATCGGCCGGCCGCGCATGCTGCCGGAATTGTCGATGAGCAGGGTGACCACGGTGTCGCGGAAGTCGGTCTCGCGCTCACGCTTGTATGAGAGCGACAGCAGCGGATTGACGACGATGCGCGCGAGCCGTCCGACGTCGAGCAGGCCCTCGTCGAGATCGAACTCCCAGGCCCGGGTCTGCTGGGCGAGCAGCCGCCGCTGCAGGCGGTTCGCCAGCTTCGAGACTACGCCCTGCAGATGCTGCAACTGCTGGTCGAGCTGCTGGCGCAGCCGCCCGAGCTCCTCCGCGTCGCACAGCTCGTCGGCCGAAATCTCCTCGTCGAAGCTGCGGATATAGGCCCGGTAGGCTCCCTCGCTGTCGCCGGCCGCCCGCTCGCGCCGGGTCTGCGGCCCGCCGGGCCGGTCCTCACCTTCGGCGTCCGCATCCTCCTCGGTGGCGTCGGAGCTTTCATCCTCCGATGCCTCGCCCTCCATCTGCTCGGGCTGCGCGCCGAGCATGCTCTCGGTCTCGCTCTGCGTCTTGCCTTCGCCGTCCTGATCGTTGTCCTGCGCGCCGGACTGCTCGCCGCCTTCGTCGCCCTGCTCGGAGCTGTCGTCGCTCTCCGCGTCGGCTTCGGCATCGGCGAGGTCGAGTGCCGCGAGCAGCCTGCGCGCGGCGCGGGCAAACGCGTCCTGGTCGTTCTGCGCTGCCGCCAGATCCGCCATCGCCGCGTCGGCGCTGCCGGCGAGCGTATCGCGCCACATCTCGAGCACTTTCGAGGCCGCTCGCGGCGAACCTTCGCCCGACATGCGCTCGCGCGCCAACAGCGAGAGCGCGGCCGCGAGCGGCAGCTGATCCTTGCGCGTCATGCGGTCGTAGCCCTCGGACTCGCATTCATCCGAGAGTCGCGCCCGCAGATTGGCGGCGACCCCCGCCATGTGCCGCGCGCCGACCACCTCAACCCGCGCCTGTTCGAGCGCGTCGTAGACATCCTTGGCCTCGCGCGGCATCGGGCTGCGCGCGGCGTGCACGGCGTCGTCGTGGTGGCGCAGCCGCAGCGCCAGGCTGTCGGCCGCGCCGCGCAGCTTCGCCATTTCGGCGGCCGGTAGCGCGCGCGTCGGCAGCGGCAGCCGTGCGCGCCGTCCGGCGAGGCCGGAAGGCCCGGGCTGGAATGCCACCTGCACTTCCGGCACCTGGGCGATCGCCCGCAGCGCCCCGGCGGTGGCGCGCTTGAACTCCTCGCTGCGGCTGTTATCCCGGCTGCCGCCCATCGGTCATCACGCGCTCTTGCGCGTCAGCACGCCGGTCGGGATCTCCTCGTTGAAGCAGCGCTGGTAGTACTCGGCGACCGTCGAACGCTCGGCCTCATCGCACTTGTTCAGGAAGGTCATGCGGAAGGCGAAGCCGACATCGCCGAAGATCCGCGCATTCTCCGCCCAGGTGATGACGGTGCGCGGCGACATCACCGTCGAGATGTCGCCGTTGATGAAGCCCGCGCGCGTCAGGTCCGCCAGCGCCACCATGTTCTCGACCTGCTTCTTCATCGCGCGCTCGGCGGGATCGATGCCCAGCTTGGCGAGCACGATCGACGTCTCCTGGTGGTGCGGCAGATAGTTGAGCGTGGCGACGATGTTCCAGCGGTCCATCTGCCCTTGGTTGATCTGCTGCGTGCCGTGATAGAGGCCGGTGGTGTCGCCCAGTCCGACGGTGTTGGTGGTCGAGAACAGGCGAAACGAGGGGTGCGGCCGGATCACCCGGCTCTGGTCGAGCAAGGTGAGTTTGCCCTCCACCTCCAGCACGCGCTGGATCACGAACATCACGTCCGGGCGCCCGGCATCGTATTCGTCGAACACCAGGGCACAGGCGTGCTGCAGACACCACGGCAGGATGCCCTCGCGAAACTCGGTCACCTGCTTGCCATCCTTGAGGACGATCGCGTCCTTGCCGATCAGGTCGATGCGGCTGATGTGGCTGTCGAGGTTGACGCGGATGCACGGCCAGTTCAGCCGCGCCGCGACCTGCTCGATATGCGTCGACTTGCCGGTGCCGTGGTAGCCCTGGATCATGACGCGCCGGTTGAAGGCGAAGCCGGCCAGGATGGCGAGCGTGGTATCCTTGTCGAAGCGATAGGCGGTGTCGATGTCCGGCACATGCTCGGTGCGCACCGAGAAGGCCGGCGCCTCCATGTCGCTGTCGATGTCGAACGCCTCGCGGGCCCGAACCGTCGTGTCCGGCGTGTCGATGGCGGAGGTCGGGGTCGGGCGCGCGTCGGCGAGGGCGGCGATCTTGTTCATCGGGGCCAGCGTGTCCTGTCGTTGGGGCGCAGACTACTCCCGCCGGACCGGGCGGCAAACCGCCGGGCGAGCAGGCTACGGGCCAGGCGGATGGCGTGGCGCCCGGTTGCTCAACCGGCGGCGGTCGCGCGGGTTTCCCCCGACAGGCGCAGCCGCAAGGTTGCGTACGCGAGATTGATGGTCTTCAGCCGCTCCTCCGCTGCCCGGCTGCCGCCGTTCGCGTCCGGGTGATGCCGCTTGGCCAGCGCCTTGTAGCGGGCCTTCACCTCGTCGAGCGTGGTCGGCCAGGGCAGGCCCAGGGTCGACAGCGGCTCGCGCAACTCGGCCGGCGCGACCGGCGGACCGCCGGCGGACCGCCGAGCGCGGCCGCGCTCCAGCACGCCGAGCGGATCGTGCAGCGCATCATCGTCCGGATACCCGCTGCCGAGCCGCCCCAGCGGCCAGGTCGGGCGCTGCCAGCCCGTATCGGCTCGCAACTGCGCCTCGATCTGGCCGGGGCTCATTCCCTTGTAGAAGTCCCAGGCGGCGTTGTAGGCCCGCACGTGCGCAAGGCAGAACCAGTGGTAGTCGGTGAGGCTGGTGCGTGACTTCGGCGCCCGGTATTCGCCCGCCGCCAGGCAGCCCGGCATATCGCAGTCCCGCCCCGGCGCAGCCGGATCGGGAGCATAAGCCCGAGGGCGCGGAGAGCGTCGGGTCATCGCCCGGTTATGTGCGGCGCCGGCGTCTATTGGCAACCGCCGCCTGATCCGTGGCTGGATGGGTCGGCTATGCAGGGATTGCACATGACAACAGCGACGCGCGCAGATCGGCTCGAGGCGGCCCTCCGCCGCGCCTTCGCTCCGACGCGGCTTTTCGTCAGCGACGACAGCGCCCGCCACGCCGGCCACGCCGGCGCCGCCCCGGGCGGGCAGACCCACTACGCGGTGCTGCTGGTCTCGCCACTGTTCCGCGGCCAAGCTCGGGTCGCGCGCGCGCGCGCCGTCCATGCCGCACTCGCGCAAGAATTCGCCGAGGGCATGCACGCGCTCGCGCTGACCCTGCGCACGCCGGAAGAGGAAAACGAAAGTGCCACGAACACGACGACACCTTAACCGCTCAAATGGGTCCGACGTCCGGCGGTGTTAACTTTTAGTCTTGGTCGAGGAATGAGCAAATTCCTGTCGGACACGCAACTGTATCTTAAGCCTATCGCGCTTTCATCGCTGCCGTCCGAAAGGAGGCAGTTCCGTGAAGCCCAGCCGACTGGTCAATCGAAACGTTATCGCCGGGCGCGGCCGCACCAGCATGCGGCTCGAGCCGGAACTGTGGGACGCGCTGCACGAAATCTGCTGGCGCGAGGGCCTGGCCATCGGCCAGCTGGTCCGTCGGGTCGAGCGGGACGCGTCGCCGGGCGGCCGCACCAGCGCCGTCCGCGTCTTTGCCCTCACCTATTTCCGTGACGCCGCGACCGAAGACGGTCACGCCGCGGCCGGGCACGGCAAGCTCCAGCAGCCCGCCTGATCTCCGCTCCGCCTTGGTGTCTCAGCCCGGCGGCTCGCCCATTACGGGCGTTGCCCCCAGTTCGCGCATCAATGCGCTGACCTCGGCGATCGCCGCGTCGGCGCGTTGGGCGTCGATCCCCTTGGCGACGATGGCGACCCCGTTGCCCCCCGGCCGGTAGAACGGATAGCTGCCGATATCGGCGTCGGGAAACCGCCCCTGGATGGCGGCGAGACCCTCGGCGATCCTGCCTTCCGGCAAGCCGGTCGTGTGCACCGCCCGCGAGACGACCGGCACGCCGCGCGGCAGCCGCGGCAGCAGGCCATCCAGCATCGCCTGCATGATCCGCGGCACCCCCGCCATCACGTGCACGTTGCCGATGCTGAACCCCGGCGCCACGGAGACCGGATTGTCGATCAGCGCGGCGCCGCGCGGCATCGTCGCCATGCGCTGGCGGGCCGCGTTGAACTCGCCTGGCTTGTACGACGCCTCCATGCGGGCCCACGCCTCGGGATGCGGCTCCCAGGGGACCCCGAATGCCGCGGCGACGCACTCGCTCGTGATGTCGTCGTGCGTCGGGCCGATGCCCCCCGTCGTGAAGACGTGGTTGAACCGCGCCCGCACCTCGTTCAGCGTCCCGATGATCCGCTCGGGGATGTCCGGGATCACCCGGACCTCACTGAGCGGCATGCCGATCGCGCCGAGCCGCGTCGCGACGAACCGGATATTCGCATCCTGCGTGCGGCCGGAGAGGACTTCGTTGCCGATCACCAGCAGGCAGGCGGTGGGGTTCGCGGTCGGCATGGCCGTGGTCCTCAGAGGAAGTCGCGCAGCAAGGGGATCAGCGGCCGGTCCGCGGGCGGCATCTCGTACTCTGCCAGCCGGTGCGGCCGCACCCAGGCGAGCGCCTGGCCCTCCCTCGCCGACGGCGTCCCCTTCCAGCGCCGGCAGGCGAACAGCGGCATCAGCAGGTGGAACGTCGGATAGGGGTGGGACGCGAAGGCCAGCGGCGCCAGGCAGGCCTCCGCCACGTCGATGCCAAGCTCCTCCCTGAGTTCGCGGATCAGCGCGGCTTCGGGCGTCTCGCCGGCGTGCAGCTTGCCCCCAGGAAACTCCCACAGTCCGGCCATCCTCTTGCCTTCGGGGCGGCGCGCCAGCAGCACCCGCCCGTCGGCATCGACCAGCGCGCAGGCCGCGACCAGCAGCAGCGGCTTGCCGGAGGACACGGCGATCGGCTCCGGGTCGGCCTGGACTGCTCCGAACAGGTCCTCGCGCGTCGCTTCGAACCGCGTCACCGGGTGCTCGCCGC
>Ga0213875_10001313_pt1 | contig 16455 bp, 7 predicted proteins | sample BarmaccomBMRX_R8_FD_160105 | JGI IMG/M metagenome (GOLD analysis project Ga0213875, IMG submission 160105) | Root-associated microbial communities from Barbacenia macrantha in rupestrian grasslands, the National Park of Serra do Cipo, Brazil - RX_R8 | ecosystem: Host-associated > Plants > Roots... | reverse complement strand
GCGATCTGCTGCTGTTGCGCGTGGTTGCCGAAGCTGTCGGAAGCGTTGATCGTGATCGTGTCCGACGGCGTCGTGGCGTCGGTGTCGTGCAGCGTGGCCAGGTCGTTGTCCACCGTGGACAGCGACGCCGCGGAGATCGTCAGGCTGTGGGTGCCGCTGCCGCTGACTTCCGGGCCCCCGGTCACCGAGAGATTGCCGTTCGTGTCGACCAGGGTGACCGTGAAGGTTTCCCCGGCCGTGCTGCCGGTTTCCGACAGGCTCACGCCGGTGATCGCGGAACTCACGCCCTGACTGATCGTCACCGCAGCGGGCGCGGAGATCACCGGCGTCAACTGCGCCGACACCGTGACCGCGATCTGCTTTTGCGGCGCCGCGTTGCCGAAGCTGTCGGACGCGTTCACGTTGATCATGTCGCTGGAGGACGAGCTGTCGTTGTCGGTCAGCGTCGCCAGCGCGTTGTCCACCTGCGTCAGGCTGCCCTGCACCGTCAGGCTGGTCGAGTTCGACCCGGTGACCGTCGCGCCGTTGGCGTTGCCGATCCCGAGCAGGCCGTTGGTGTCGGTCAGCGTCGCCGTGAACGTCTCGCCGCTGGTCGAGGTGTTGCCGGTCTCGCTGACGCCCACGCCGGAAATCGCCGTCGCCTGGCTCTGCGTCACCGTGGCGGCGCTGGGAGCGCCGATCGTCGGCGGCCCGTTCACCGTGACGGCGATCTGCTTCTGCCCGGCCGTGTTGCCGAAGCTGTCGGACGCGTTGATCGTGATCGTGTCCGGCGTCGCCGTGCCGTCCTGATCGTGCAGCGTCGCGAGATCGGCGTTCACCGTCGTCAGCGACGCGCTGCTGATCGTGAGGCTCGTGGTGCCCGATCCGCTTACCTCCGCGCCGCCGGTGACCGATAGATGTCCGTCGGTGTCGGTCAGCGTGACCGTGAAGGTCTCGCCGGCAGCGGCATTGGCTTCCGCGAGGCTCACGCCGGCAATCGGGTTGTTCTGGCTCTGCCCGACCGTCGCCGAGCTGGGCGCGGTGATGACCGGCGCATTCGCCACCGTCACCGCGATCGAGCTCGGCGTCGCGGTGCCGCCCAGGCCGTCGCTCGCCGTGATGTGGATCGTGTCGCTGGCGGTCGAGCTGTCCGTGTCCGTGAGGGTCGCCAGGTCGGTATTGAGTTGGTTGAAGTTGTTGGTGCTGATGGTGATGCTGGTCGTGCCGTTGCCCGAAGCCCCGGTTGCCGAGAGGTCGCCGTTCGTGTCGGTCAGGGTGACGGAGAACGTCTCGCCCGTCTTGTTCCCCGATTCGGTGATCGACACGCCCGTGATCGCCGTCGCCTTGCCGACGCCGACGGTGGCACTCGCCGGGGCGTTGATGACTGGGGTGCTGTTGACCGTGATCGCGATCGACTTCGGCGTCGCCGTGCCGCCCAGGCTGTCGCTCGCGTTGATGGTGATCGTGTCCGCCCCGGCCGTCGGATCGGTGTCCTTGAGCGTCGCCAGGTCGTTGTTTGCCGTGGTGAGCGAGGCCGTGGTGATCGTGACGGTGTGCGTGCCGGACCCGCTCACCTCGGCACCGCCCGTCACCGCCAGGTTGCCCGTGCCGTCCGACACGGTGACCGTGAAGGTCTCGCCCGAGGTGTTGCCGGTCTCGCTGATGCTGACGCCCGGGATGGCGGTCGCGACATTCTGCCCGATCGTCTCGCTCGTGGGGCCGGCGATCACCGGCGGGCCGTTGCCGCCGGTCACGCCGAGGACGAAATCCTCCCCGAATGACCCGACCGCCGTCGCGGTCATCGAGAGATTGAGGTCGACGGCGAGGCTGCTCGAGGTCGGCACGGCGCCCAGGTCGAGCGCGTTGTTGCTGAAGAAGCTCTCCGCCGAGCTCAGGGTGGTGAAGGACTGGTTAACGACGGTCGTCCCGCCCACCGTGACCGTGAAGGTCAGCGACGAGAAGCCCGTGCCGGTTTCCGTGTTGCTGAGCAGGCCCGCGACCAGGTGGCCGGTGAGCCCGGTCGTGTTCAGGGTGAAGTCGTCGCTGCTCGTATAGGTCTGCGTTCCGGTCGCGCTGGCCGTATAGTCGCCGCTCTGCACGCCATACCCGAACACCGAGGCCTGCGCCGTGCCGAGCTTGGCGCTGACGTTGCTCTGCCCTGAGAGATCCGACGATACGGAGACAGCGTTCGGGGTGGCGGTGATCGCGCCGTACGCATCCGCGTTCTGGCTGCTCAAGCCTTGCTGGTTGGTCGCCTGCGCCTGGCTTTCCGTGGTGTCGGTCCCGGCGACGGTCGTCGATGTCACGGAGGCGGCGGACGTGACCACGCCGGTCCCGGCCGTCGTCGCGGTCGATTGTCCGGACCCGCCCACGTCGGTCGCGGTCGTGGTCGCCTGTGCCAATTGGCCGGCGGCGGTCGTGGCGCCGGCGGTCGTGTTGGCGATGCCCCGCGTCGTTCCGGCGCCGCCGATCGCGCTGGCGTGCGCCGTCGCGGTGCCGGAGGTGCCGGTTCCCTTGGCGGTGGCCGTGGCGCTCGACGTGGCGGCGCCGCCGACTGCGTTGTACGTGCCGTTCAGCCTGCCGCCGGTGCCGCCGGTCGCGTAGCTATAGGCGCCGACCTGGTTCGTGCCGGTCAGCGTAAGGGAGGCGCTGCCCGCGCCGCCGGCGCCGCCGCTGGCGCCGCCCGTGCCGGTGGCGCTGCCCGCCGCACCGCCGGTCGCGTGTACACGGCCGAACACCGAACTGGCCGCGGTCGCGTTGGTCGTGTCGTCGAACGTCAGGTTCGACGTAGCGGACCCCGCTGCGCCCGCTGTGCCGCTCGTGCTGTAGCCGCCGGCGCCGCCAGTCGCGGTCTGATAGAGGTGCAGGTAGCCGCCGTTGGTCGTACCCGTGACGGAATTGGTCAGCGTGCTCGACGCGCCCGCCCCGCCCGCCGCGCCGGAATAGCCGCGGCCGCCGCCGCCGCCGGTCTGGACCGTTTCCGAGCGCACGTTGAAGCCGGTGGCCGTCGCGACCGTGGCGCCGGTGAAGGCGCCGCCCGCGCCGCCGGACTGGCCCGCGCCGAAGCCGCGCCCGCCGATGCCGCTGATCTGCCTGGCGTAGCCGTAGGCGCGCCCGCCGGTGGCACTCGCTTCGGTCGCGGTGCCGCTGGCCCCGGCCGTCGCGCCGCCGGCGCCGCCGCTGCCCGCCACGCCGCTGTTATTGCTGCCGCCGGCCCCGCCTTGCGTGTAGGCAAAGCCGTTCACGCTGTCGGTGAGCGTGGTCGTGCTGATCCCGACCGCGGTCGCGCTGGCCGTGCCGCCCGCGGCGCCGGCGCCGCTGCCCCGTGCGTAGCCGCCCGCACCGCCGGTGGCAAAGGCGCGCGCGTCCACGGCGCGCCCGCCGGTGAGCGTCACGTTCGACGTGCCGGACGCGCCCGTCACACCGTTGGCGCTGCCCCCGGCGCTCCCGCCCGCGCCGCCCGTGGCCGTCACACGGCTGGTCAGCGACGTCGCATGCGTCGTGTTCTGCGTGTTGTCGTTGAAGGTCAGGCTGGCCGAGCCGGCCCCGCCCTGGCCGACCGTGCCGCCGCTCGAGTAGCCGCCGGCGCCGCCGGTCGCGGTCTCGTTCAGCGTCAGATAGCCGCCGTTGGCCGTGCCGCTGACCGCGTTGGACAGCGTGCTGGAGGCGCCCGTTCCGCCGGACGCGCCGCTCGCGCCGGTGCCGCCGGCGCCGCCGGTCTGCACCGTGACCGCCCGCGCGTTGAAGCCGCTCGCCGTCGCCGTCGTCGCGCCGGAGAAGCCGCCCCCCGCCCCGCCGGAGTGGCTCGCGCCCGACCCGCTGCCGCCGCTGCCGCCGATCTGCCGTGCATAGCCGTAGGCCCGCCCGCCGGTCGCCGTCGTGGCCTGCGTCGCCGAGCCGCTCGCGCCGGCCGCGCTGCCGCCCGCGCCGCCGTTGCCGTTGCTCGCGCCGCCGCCGGCGCCGCCGCTCGCGTAAGCCGCCCCCTCCGAATTGTCCGTACCAGAGGTCTGCGTCGCGCCCGTCGCCGTTGCCGCCCCGGTCCCGCCGGCCCCGCCGTTGCCGGTCCCGCTCGCGAAGCCGCCGTTGCCGCCGGTCGCGGTAGCCGTCGCATCGACGGCATGCGCGCCCGTCATGGAATCCAACGCGGTGGCATTCGCGCCGGCCGCGCCGCTCGTCGCGCCGTTGCCGGCGCCCCCGGTGCCGGCCGTCGCCGTGCTGTGCCCGATCAGCGAATTCGAGTGCGTCGCGTTGGCCGTGACGTCGTTGAACGTCAACTGCGAATTCGCTGTCCCGGCCGCCCCGGCCGTGCCGCCGCTGCTGTAGCCGCCGGCGCCGCCGTTGGCGGTCTGGAACAGGTCCAAGTAGCCGCCGTTGGTGGAGCCGGAGACCTGGTTGACCACGCTGCTGGACGCGCCGGCGCCGCCGCTCGCGCCGTTCACGCCCCTGCCGCCCGCGCCGCCGGTCTGGATCACGGCCGCCCGCGCGTTGAACCCGGTCGCGGTCGCGGTGGCCGGGCTGGAGCCTCCGACCGCGCCGCCCGCGCCGCCGCTGTGCCCCGCGCCTACGCCCTGGCCGCCGGTGCCGCCGATCTCGCGCGCATAGGCATAGGCGCGCGCCGCCGTGGCGTTGGCGGCCTGGCTCGCCGTCGCCGTCGCCGGGCCGGCCGCGCCGCCCGCGCCGCCATTGCCGGCCGTGCCATTGCTGCTGCCGCCGGTGCCGCCGGCCGCGTAGGCAAGGCCGTCCACGTTCTGGGTGGTGCTGGTCGTGCTCGCCTGCACCGTAGCGGACCCGGCGCCGCCGGCGCCGCCATTGCCGGTGCCGCTGGCCGCGCCGCCGTTCCCGCCGTTGCCGTGCGCCCGGCCATAGACCAGGTGCGCGCCGGCGATGGTCATCGTGCCGGTCCCGCTGGCGCCCGCGGCGCCGCTGGTCGTGCCGCCGCCGTTGCCGCCCGCGCCGCCGGTGCCGGTCGAGGTCGCCTGGATGTCGTTGGTGTTGGCGCCCGAATAGGTGAAGCTGGACGAGCCTGCCCCGGCCGCGCCGGCCGTGCCGCCGTTCGAATAGCCGCCGGCGCCGCCGGTTGCGGTCTGCGTCAGGGTCAGCGTGCCGCCGCTCGCCGACGTGCCGCCGACCGCATTCGACAGCGTGCTCGCCTGGCCGGCGCCACCGGAGGCGCCGCCATAGCCGCCGCCGCCCGCGCCGCCGGTCTGGTAGGCGTTCGCGGTCGCGTTGAAGCCGCTCGCGCTGATCGGCGCGACCGTCGCCGTGCCGCCGGCGCCCCCCGAATTGCCGGCGCCCGTGCCGCGCCCGCCCATGCCGCCAGTCGCCCTCGCGGTGACGGTCGCGGTCGTGCTGGCCGTGCCGCCGGAAGCGGTTGCCGAGAGCACCTTTGCGGCTCCGCCGGCGCCGCCGCTGCCGTTCGTGTTGTTGCCGCCGCCATTCCCACCGGTTGCGGCCGTGCTGGCTTGGACCGTGGCCGCCCCGGTGAGCGCGATTGAGGTCGTCGCCGCCCCGCCCGCCGCCCCTGGCGTGGTGCCGCCGCCGCTGCCGCCGCTGCCGCCGACAGCATTGGCGCGCCCGTACAGTGAACTCGCAGGCGTCGGATTGGTGGTGACGTCGTTGAACGTCAGGTACGACCCGGCCGCGCCGCCCACCCCGGCGGTCCCGCCGGTGCTGTACCCGCCCGCGCCGCCGATCGCGGTCTGGAACAGGTCGAGGTAGCCGCCCTTGGTCGTGCCCGTGACGGCATTGGTGAGCGTGCTGCCCGCACCGGCGCCGCCGGATGCGCCCGAATAGCCCCGCCCGCCCGCGCCGCCAGTTTGGCCAACATAGGCGCGCGCGTTGAAGCCGCTAGCGGTCGCCGTGGCGCCCGTGCTGGCGCCTCCCGCGCCGCCCGTATTGCCGGCGCCGGTGCCGCGGCCGCCGCCACCGCCCGTCTGATTCGTGAACGCATAGGCGCGCCCGCCCGTCTCGCCAGTGGCCGTCGCGGTCGCGGTGGAGTTGCTGGCCGCGCCGCCGGCGCCGCCATTGCCCGTCCCGGTGTTGCCGCCGCCGGCGCCGCCCGTTGCCCGCGTCTCCGCCGTCGGATCGTCGGTCGTCGTCGTCGTGCTGGTGGCCGAGGTGGTCCCCGTAGCCGTGCCGCCCGTGCCGCCGGCGCCTGTCCCCGACGCGCTGCCGCCGGCGCCGCCCGACGCGGTCGCGTACGCACTGACGGCGTGCGCGCCGGTCGAGGTGTCCGACGCGGTCGCGCCCGCGCCGGTCGCGCCGGACGTCGTGCCGCTGCCGCCGCCGCCCGCGCCGCCGGTCGCGTTGGCCCTGCCGATGAGCGACGTCGCCTTCGTCGCGCTCGAGTCGCTAAAGGTGAGGCTGGACGAGCCCGCCCCGCCCGCGCCCGCCGTCCCACCGCTGGAATAGCCGCCGGCGCCGCCGGTCGCGGTCTGGGTCAACTGCAGCGTGCCGCCGTCGGCGACGCCGGCGACCGCGTTGGTGAGCGTGCTGGCCGCGCCGGCGCCGCCGGCCGCCCCGGAATAGCCTTGGCCGCCGGCGCCGCCCCCCTGGGTGACGCTGACAGTGGCGTTGAAGCCGGTGCCCGAGACGCCGGGCGTGACGGTCGCCTGCCCACCCGCGCCGCCGGAATTCCCGGTGCCGCGGCCGCCGCCGCCGCTGCCGCCGAACGCGTTGGCGGTCACGATCGCGCCCGTGTTGGTCGTCCCGGCGACGCCCGTAGCCCCGGTGATGATCGCCGCGCCGCCCACCCCGCCATTGCCGGTTGCGCTGCCGACCACCGTGCCGCCCGGGCCGCCGTTCGCCCGCGTATAGGCGCTGACCGCGTTGGCGCCCGTCATCGCGATCGACGTGACCGCGGCGCCGCCAGCCCCCCCCGGCGTCGAGCCGCCGGCGGCGCCGCCGGTGCCGCCGTTCCCGATGCTGCGGCCGCTCAACTGGTTGGCATGCGTGCTGTTGGCGGTCACGTCATTGAACGCCAGGTAGGAATGGCCGTAGGCCCCGGCCGTCGGCGTGCCGCTGCTGCTGTAGCCGCCGGAGCCGCCGCTGGCGGTCTGGTACAGCTCCAGGTAGCCGCCCTTGCTGGTCCCGGTGACCGCGTTGGAGAGCGCGCTGGACGCGCCCGCCCCGCCGGCGGCGCCAGATTGGCCCGATCCGCCGGAGCCGCCGATCTGCATCACCCCGGCCCGGGCGTTGAAGCCGGTGGCGGTCGCCGACGTACCGGTGACCGTGCCGCCCGCGCCGCCGGAATGGCCGACGCCGCGGCCGACCCCGCCATTGCCGCCGATCTCGCGCGCGTAGCCGTACGCCCGGCCGCCGGTCGCGCCGGCCGCACTCGCACTGCCGCTGGTCGCGGTGACCGCGCCGCCGGCGCCGCCATTGCCCGAGGTGCCGTTGACGTTGTTGCCGCCCCCGCCGGCCGCGTAGGCAAAGGCGGTGACGCTGTCGGTGGTCGTGGTTTGGCTGGTGCCCGACGCCGTCGCCGAGGCCGCGCCGCCCGCGCCGCCATTGCCGGTTCCGGACGTCCCGCCACCGGTGCCGCCGGTGGCGTGCGAGCGCGCGTCGACCACATGCGTCCCGGTCACCGCCATCGTGGCGGTCGCCGTCCCTCCTGCGGTCCCGGCCGTGCTGCCGTTGCCGGTGCCGCCCGCGCCGCCGGCGGCCGTGCTGCGGGCGGTGATGCTCGAGGCGTGCGTCGCGTTGGGGACGTCGCTGAAGGTCAGGTTCGACGTGGCGGACCCGGCCGCGCCGGCCGTGCCGCCATTGCTGTAGCCGCCGCCGCCGCCGGCCGCGGTCTGCTCGAGCGTCAGCGTGCCGCCGGTCGTCGACCCGGTGACCGCATTGGTCAGCGTGCTGGACTGGCCGGCGCCGCCCGAGGCGCCGCTGACGCCGGAGCCGCCAGCGCCGCCGGTCTGGTACACGTAGGCGCTGGCCGAGGAGCCGCTGGCGGTCGCCGTCGTGCCGCTGACTTGGCCGCCCGCCCCGCCGATGCCGCCCGCGCCGTAGCTGGAGCCGCCGGCGCCGCCGCTGGAGCGCGCCCGCGCCGTCGCCGGGCCGCTCGCATTGCTGTCCGTGGCGCTCGCGGTCGCGTTGCCGCCCGCCCCGCCACTCGCCCCCGTCCCCGGATTGGCGCCGCCCAGGTTGCCCGGCGAGCCGGCGCTGCCGCCGCTGCCGCCTGTCGCATACGCCCGAGCGTAGGTAGAGGCGCTGGTGGACAGGGTGGTGTTCGTGGTCGCGCTGGCGCTGCCGCCGGCCCCGCCCGCCCCGGCCGCGCCCCCGGTGCCCGAGCCGTTGGAGGCGCCGTTGCCGCCCCTTCCGCCCGCGCCGCCGTTAACGGTGAGCGTGTTGCCCGTATCGGTCCCGTTGCCGTTCAGCGTATAGCTGTATGCGCCGCCCGCGCCGCCTGCGGTCCCAGCCTGCCCCGGTGACGTGCCGTTGACGCCGGCCGTGCCCTGCGTGCCAGTCTTGGTTACGTTGGCCATCCATTCCCCCAGGGCTCGACGGCGCGGCTCCGCATCAGGTGCGGAAACACGGTACGACGGTCCCGCTGCGGCAAACCCGCTGAATACCACGGAACCGGAATTGTCACTTGATCAGCGACATACCGGCAGGGCGACGTTCTGGCTAGCGACTAATGGTTGCACAGGCGATAAGTTCGTGTGGACGGCCGCCAGAAATTTGTTGCAGACCGGCGCTTGCGCGATAGCCGCCGCCGCGCAATAAGCTCCTGCCATTATCACGAAGGCGTGTGACCCGTAATGGATAGTGGGATTCATTTCATCTCGGGCCTGCCACGCTCCGGCTCCACCCTGCTTGCTGCCATCCTGCGCCAGAACCCGCGCTTCCACGCCGCAATGACCAGCCCGGTGGGCGGCATGTACATGGCGCTCGAAGGCGCCATGAGCCGCCGCAACGAGGCCGCCGTCTTCATCGATGACGAGCAGCGTCGCGACGTCTTGAAAGGCTTGTTTTCCAACTACTACCAGCGCATCCAGCAAGAGAAGCTGGTCTTCGACACCAACCGCGCCTGGTGCACCAAACTGCCGGCGCTCAGCCAGCTATTCCCCGGGGCGCGCGTCCTCTGTTGCGTGCGCGACGTGTCTTGGATCATGGATTCGATCGAGCGCTTGGTGCGAAAGAACGCGTTTCAGCTTTCCGGCATGTTCGGCTTCGAACCTGGCAACACCGTGTTCACCCGCGTCAACCGCATCGCCATGAGCGACGGCATGGTGGGCTATGCGCTCGACGCTCTGAAGGAAGCGTTCTACGGCGATCAGGCGGACCGGTTGGTGCTGATCGAATACGAGGCGTTGGCGCGGGCGCCCGCCTCGACCATCGAGCACCTCTACCGCATCCTGGGCGAAGCCCCGTACCAGCACGATTTCGAGCATATCGAATATTCGGCCGACCATTTCGACCTGGGTCTGGGCACGCCGGGTCTGCACGTGGTGCGGCCGAAGGCGGAGCTGATAGAGCGGCGGACCGTGCTGCCGCCGGACCTGTTCAACCGTTTCCTGGGCGACGCATTCTGGCGCACTCCCGAAGCGGCGCAGCGTCGGGTGCCGGTGATCCGGATGGATCCATAGGACGTATCGCGCAGCCTTCAGCCTTCATTGGGCGCTGACGGCGTGCGCCGGACCGCAGTGAGCGCTGTTTATTAGCCGCTATTAGCGTTTCATGAGGGCCATCGCGCGCTGATCGAAGAGGCGGAGAGCCGCGAGGCTCTGCGGGTGCTGATGGCGCGTGCCTGGAGCCAGAGCAGCGCGAGGCCGAACAGCGGCAGTCCGATGTCGGCGTAGAAGATCACGCCCGCGTTGCCGGGTGCGAAGTTGTGGGCGGCGATCATCTGGTGAACGTGGCCGGCCGCGGCACCGAGGGTGAAGAGGCCAGGCCCCACGATAGAAGCCAGCCGCAGGTCGAAGCTGCGCCGCCAAGCGGCTATGAAGCCGACCGCGGAGAAGCCCAGGCTCGCGGTTGCTACCTCAAACTGGAACGGGCTGTCGGCCCAGCCGATGAACGCGGCCGCCATCTGGCCGAAGAAGGCGTGGAAAGCGAAGTTCACGAGGTAGCAGGCGCCGATACTCCAGACGACGTGTGCCAAGCGAGCAGCTTCTCCACGACCAGGCTTCGGTCGGGCTGCCGGGCCCGTGCGACCGCCACCAGAGCGGAGAGCAGGCCGAACACGAAGAACGTGAAAGCATAGTTGGCGATGCTGAAAGCGATCGCCGTCCTGATGATGGCGGACATGGGATCGGTCTCCGGTCACGCGTTGGTCGTGCGTGGGAGGGACGACGCGCCGACCTGCCGGCGGTGCTCGGGATACCAGCCGGTAAACTTCACCGCGCCGACCAAGGCCAGGATGATCGCTGTGACGCCAGCCCGCCGCGGCATGTCGGGGACGGTGAGGAGCGCCAGTTCCGCCAGCACCATCACCCCGAAGGCGAGCGCCCAGGCTCCGGTGATCACGTGGTTCACCCGGATGAACTCGGGCCGGTCCCGGACGTCGGGCGACACCCGCTCGCGGGCGTATTGCAGGGTGAACGGCCGTCCCATCGCCATGGAGGCCAGCACGATGAGCAGCAGCCCGGCGTCCACGCATAGCCGCACGCCGATGACCGACCGGGCGGCCCCGCTCAGCAACGTGTACAGCGCGAGCCCCGCGAACAGCACGAACGTGCCGGCTTCCAGGACCTTCACGCGGCGCCCGGCGCTGGCCAGGTCGCGCACGATCAGGACCGCCGCGGCCGCGGCGCCAGCCGCCAGCGCCTCCACGGGCCCGATGATCCGGTCCAGCAGCGCGAAGACTGCAAAAGGCGCGAACGCCAGCAGGATGCCCATCTCTCTCCTCCTTGTCGGATCTGTGTCAAACTGGTCGCTCAGGCCACACCCGGAGCGGACAAACCTGATGGTCGCAACTGGCCCGTGCGCTTGTCCTGGACGAGCAGGTTCGTCGCCACGCATTCTGAGGCGACGGGCGCTAGTGCTCCAACTCATTCACTTCGTTCATGGGCCGGAGCACTAGCCTGTTGTTTGTGCATCGATTTTCCAAGCCTCGGCTGTCGCCTCCGTTTGGATCGATGCACTAGGTTGTCGGGAGAGAAACGTTGCCGGCCATAGAGCACCATGGATATCGTCGGGTCTGCGGACGCATACACTCCAGGTCGGCCGTTCATGTCCCGATACCCCGGTGAAACTTGCCCGAAAGTGCCGCGAAGGACGGCAGTCCCGTGGCCGCCGTGACCGGGGAGCTGCCCGCGGCGTACCGGTTCGGTTGCTTCGTCCTCGACCTGCGCCGGGGCGCCCTGCTCTCGGCGGACAGGACCGAGCTTCGCCTGCGCCCGAAGTCGTTCGCGCTGCTGCGCCACATGGTCGAGAACTGCGATCGCTTGATCAGCCGCGACGAGATCATGCAGGCGGTCTGGCCCGGCACCTTCGTAACCGAGGACAGCATCACGCAATGCGTCCGCGAGATCCGCCGCGCCCTCGGCGACGAGGGGCAGGTGGTGTTGCGAACCATGACCCGGCGCGGTTACCTGCTAGCCGGGCCGGCACTGCGCCTCGACTCCGCCGGCCATCGCGTGGCGCCTGTTACCGCCAGCCCTGCCGAGCCGCAGCCGGTGCTGCCACCATCGCCGCCGACTGGACGCCCGATGGTGATCGTGTTGCCGCTCGAGGCCATCGGTGCCGATCCGGAGCACGGCTACTTCGCGGACGGCCTGACCGCGGAGCTGGTGACGGACCTGACCCGGTTCCAGGAGCTGCACATCGCCAGCCCGCCGCGCCGCGCGGAGGGCGGCGAAGGGTCGTCAGCGCACCTGATCGAGCTAGGGGATGGCGTCGGCGACGCCTCGTCGGCCAAGGCGCGCTACGTCCTCAGCGGCAGCGTGCGGCGTGGTGTCGGGCGCGTCCGTGTGACGATCCAGCTCAAGGAGGCGCGGACCGGCCTCAACCTCTGGGCCGAGCGCTTCGACCGGCCGCTGGAGGACCTGTTCGACGTGCAGGAGGAGCTGACGAACCGGATCGCTGCCCTGGTCAGCTTGCAGATCGGGTTTGAAGGCCTCCGCCAGGTGCGGCGGCGCCCGCCAGCGAACCTCGATGCCTACGACCTGTACCTCCAAGGACGGGAGCTGCACGGCTTGGTGACCGAGGCGGACACGCTGCTGGCGCGCCAGCTATTCGATCGGGCGATCGCCGCCGATCCGGCCTACGCGCCGGCCTACGCGTACCAAGCCTATACGGTGCAGCGCGGCTTCACCTTCGGGTGGGGTGAACGGCGCGGACGCGCCGCGTTGGACCTGGCGCTCGAGTACGCCAACCGTGGCGTGGCGCTGGAGCCGGACTCGTCGCTCTGCCTGATCCGGCAAGCCTTGGTGCTGGCGCTGCTTCGCCGGCACGAAGAGGCCGTGGAGATCGCCGGCAAGGCGGTGCAGGCGAACCCGTGCGATGCGACGTGCCGGGCGAGCTACGGGGAAGTGCTGAGCATGGCCGGAGCGCACGAGGCGGGCGTCACGGAGCTGCGTGTCGCGCTGTCGCTCGATCCGTTCCACCCGCCGTTCTGGTGGGGGACGCTCGGGCGCGCCCTGCTCCTGGCCGGTCGGCCGGAGGAGGCCCTGGTGGAACTGCGCCGGTGCATGGCGCGCGCCCCCGATTACCGCCCTTGCTACAGCTCGATCGCAGTGGCCTGCGTCGAGACGGGGCGCCTCGAGGAGGCACGCGCCGCGGCACGCGAGATCCTCCGGCTTCGGCCGGGCTTCGTGATCAGCGGCTACGACGGCGTTTTCGGCTTTCGCGAGGGGGCGGACACGGCCCGCTTCCTGGACGCCTTCCGGGTCGCCGGCATGCCCGAGCGGTGACCGGTCGGGCTCGTCCGGTGCGAGCAGTTGCGACGGAGCGCGGCTGCAAGCGGTGATGATCCCGCCGTCGTCCGTCTCACCATCGTGGATCGGAGGCGACGGGTCCGTCCCGAGCGTGAACCGGTCCGGCGCGGTCCTCTCGAACCGTTGCGCCAGCGCGTGACAGAGGTCCCGTGCCTGGTCGGCATCCATCGCCACCAGCCCGAGCAAGCCGTCCAGATCAACCCAGGTCGCCTCGGCTTCTTGACTGCGACGGTGAGTGGCGAGTGCTTCGTAATGAACGGGTCCAGCCGCTCCCGGACCTCGATGGCATCGTCCAGCGTGCTCAGGGTCGGGTTGCACGGCTCGATGAAGCCGGTCAGCTCGGCCTTGCCGGCATTGGGGGGCTGGGCGGGGACGAGGGGCATGGGTCGGTGAGAGTAATCGTCAGTGCCCCTCATGCGAACGGAGCGTCCAGCCCTTAAGATGCTGAGGCCCATTGTCTACGGAGATAGCAATGACCAACGACGCGGCCTCACCCAAAGTGCGCGAGATTCAGCGTGGCGCCCTCGCCATGTTGGTGCTGAGCGGCGCGATCAATACCATCGACCGGGCGGCCCTATCGGTCGCAAACCCGCTCATCCGGGCAGAGATGCATCTGTCCATCGCGCAAATGGGGTTGCTGCTCTCGGCTTTCCTCTGGGCCTATGCCTTTGCGCAGCTACCAACCGGCGCGTTGGTTGACCGGCTTGGGCCACGCCGGCTGCTCGGGCTTGGGCTGGCCATGTGGTCCGGAGCTCAACTGCTTTGCGGGCTGGTTGCTACCGTCGGTCAGTTCGCTGCCGCCCGGGTGCTGCTGGGTATCGGCGAGGCGCCCAATTTCCCGGTCGGTGGCCGGGTCGTGCGGGACTGGTTCCAAGTGCGGGAGCGGGGCTTCGCATCCGGCGTGTTCGCCAGCGGATCGTATATCGGCACGGGTGTGGCAGCGCCGGTCCTCACCTTCCTGATGCTCAGCTTCGGCTGGCGATGGATGTTCGCCATCATGGGCGTTCTTGGGCTGGGCGTCGCCGTTTTATGGTACGTGGTCTATCGCGACCCGGACGAGGTGGCGCTGACGGAGCAGGAGAACCGCTACCGAAGCGCGGGCGAGGCATCCGAGAAAGCCAGCCCGGTCACGTTCGCCGAGTGGCGCGGCTTGTTTAGATTCCGCACCACCTGGGGCATGATCCTCGGCTATTTCGGCGTGATCTACGTGAACTGGTTGTTTAACGCGTGGCTGCCGGGCTACCTGGAGATGGGGCGTCACATGAGCATCGCGACCACGGGGCTGGTCGCCGCCATACCCTATTTCTTCGCGGTGGCCGGCGCCCTCTGCGGCGGGTGGCTGGCCGACGCGCTCATGCAACGCGGCCTTTCGCGGGTCTCGAGCCGGCAGCTCCCGCTCTGCGTGGCCATGATCGTGAACGCACTCTTCGTGTTCGCGGTCGCGACTGTTGACAGCAACACGATCGCGGTTGCCTGCCTGTGCGGCTCGATGTTCTGCGGGACGGTCGCGACCGCCTGTGCTTGGGCACTGGTGAGCGTGGTCGCTCCCGCCAACTGCACCGGGTCGCTGGGCGCGATGCAGAACTTTGGCGGGTATCTCGGAGGGGCGCTGGCGCCGACGGTCACGGGCTTCATCGTTCAGGAGACCGGGTCCTTCGTGCCGGCGCTATTGGTCGGCGCGGCCATGTGCGTGTTTGCTTCCGTGACCTTCTTCGCCGTCCGCGAGCCAATCAAATCGGAGGACCTGTTGCGGCGCGGTGTTAGGACCGCCGGCTAATTCGACAGACACTCTCGCCGCGCGTTCTCACCTGGCGCAGAAAGCGGGCGATATCGAGCGGCACGTTTCGGGCCCCTTCGGTGCAGGCCGTAATGGAGGAGGAACGCCATCGCTCGCACGAGTACGGCGGCCGAAGCGTGTTCGGGATCGAACCACACCGCTGGACTCGATTGGGACGGACAGGGCAAGCTGACCGCCGATGTTGGCGCAATTTGGGTCTGCCCAGAGCTCGCCGGCCAGAATTGGGGTTCTTCGCGGGCCGCCCGTCGCTGTACATCTCGAGGTCTGGCCAGCACACGGGGGCTAGGTAACGTGTTCACGCTCACGGAGCTGGAAGCAGCCCTCGACGAGGTACATCGATCGTTCCCGGGCACGCCGCAATACGCCTGGCCGCTGATGGCCGAGCGGGTCGGCGCCGAGGTGTGGGTCAAGCACGAGAACCATACCCCGACCGGCGCCTTCAAGGTGCGGGGCGGGCTGATCCATATCGGGCGCGTGGCGCGCGACGGCTTGGCGCCGAATGGAATCATCTCCGCCACCCGCGGCAATCACGGGCAGTCGCTCGCCTATGCGGCGCGCCGCTTCGGCGTGAAGGTGACCATCGTGGTCCCGCACGGCAACAGCGTGGAGAAGAACGCCGCCATGCAGGCGCTCGGTGCAAGGCTGATCGAGCACGGTGCCGACTTCGATGCCGCGCGGGTCGAGGCCGCACGTTTGGCCGAGACTGAGGGGCTGCGGTTCGCGCCATCGTTTCATCCGGACCTCGTACTGGGCGTTGCGACATGGGCGCTGGAGCTATTCCGAAACGCCCCGCCACTGCACGCGCTCTACGTCCCGATCGGCTTAGGCTCGGGCATCTGCGGCGCCATCCTTGCCCGCGACCTGCTGGGGCTGGGGACGGAGATCATCGGCGTGCAGAGCGCCCACGCGCCTGCCTATGCCCGCTCGGTCGCCGAAGGGCGCCTTGTGCACCTGGACAGTGCGGCCACCATGGCGGACGGGCTCGCGGTGCGCATCCCCGACCCCGACGCCCTGGCCGTCATCGCCGGTGGCGCGGCTCGGATCGTGACCGTGAGTGACGACGAGGTGGCCGCGGCGATCCGGGCCTACTGGTCCGACACGCACAATCTCGCGGAGGGGGCCGGCGCCGCGCCGCTGGCGGCGCTGCTGAAGGAACGAAACATCCAGACTGGGCGCCGGGTCGGCGTGGTGCTGTGCGGGGGCAACATCGACCTTGCGCTGTTCCGGCGGTGGGTGATGGCCGATGCGGGCGCTTGAGCGCCTGCGGGCCCAAGCTCGCCTCTCCACCCTCTGCGCGCCGACAACACTTTCCGAGGCCGTCCGCAGGCTCGGGTTTGTTCAGGCGGACCCGATCCGGGCGCCGGCACGCGCGCAAGATCTCATCTTGCGGCATCGGGTTAGGGGATATCGGGCGGGAGATCTCGACCGCAGCTTCAGGCGGCTGCGCCTCGAGGAGGACTTCCTGTACGCCTACGGCTTCATGCCCGCGGAAACCAGGGATCTCCTGCATCCGCGATTCGACCCGGCTGGCGCGGACGGCGCCCATGTGCCGGCCGGGCTCGCGGCCGACGTGTTGGTCTTTGTGCGGCGGCACGGCCCCACCCACCCGAGGGACCTCGAGCAGCACTTCGGCCGAGCGCGGGCCGTCAACGGCTGGGGCGGGTTTTCCAAGGCGACGACGCGGGCACTCGAGAGTCTGCGGCACCACGGATTACTCAGAGTGTCCGGGCGCCGGGATGGTATCCGGATCTACGAATCGGCGCCGCCTTTGGCTCCCTTGGCCGCACCTGCCGAGCGTGC
>Ga0213875_10001312_pt1 | contig 16456 bp, 20 predicted proteins | sample BarmaccomBMRX_R8_FD_160105 | JGI IMG/M metagenome (GOLD analysis project Ga0213875, IMG submission 160105) | Root-associated microbial communities from Barbacenia macrantha in rupestrian grasslands, the National Park of Serra do Cipo, Brazil - RX_R8 | ecosystem: Host-associated > Plants > Roots... | reverse complement strand
ACCGGACGTTCATCGAGACGGCACGCCGCGCACAGATCGTCGACGCCGCGACCGAAACGATCGCCGAGGAGGGTTACGCCCGTGCATCGCTCGGGCGGATCGCCGAGCGCGCCGGGATCAGCAGAGGTCTGATCAGCTACCACTTCGCCGGCAAGGAGGAGCTGATCACCGAGGTAGCGCGCGCCGTGATCCAGCAGGCCAGGGACTACATGCTCCCCCGGATCACCGCGGAGCCGACCGGCCCGGGAATGCTGCGTGCCTACATTGGGTCAAACCTCGTGTTCATCCGCGAGCACCGCAATCAGCTGATCACGATCGTCGAGATCGCACGCCACCGCATCGCCGAAGACAAGCCGCGCGGCGTTCCCGGCCGGGAGCTACACGAGGGCGTCCACGCCCTGGCGCAGCTGTTGTCCCGCTTCCAGGATGCCGGCGACCTGCGCGCCGACTTCGATCCGCAGTCCGTCGCGATCGCCATCCGCGCCGCGATCGACGCCGCCCCGGCACGGCTGAGCGCAGACCCGCAATTCGACATCGACGGCTACACACGGAACCTCATCCAGATGTTCGACCTCGCTACGCGGGCCGGCGGCAAGACATGAAGTCCTTCGCCGGCAAGCTCGCGGTGGTGACAGGTGGCGGCTCGGGCATCGGCCGTGAACTGGTCTTCCAACTCGCGACAGCCGGCTGCTCGGTAGCGGCCTGCGACTGGGACGCCGAGTCGATCGCGGACACAGCCGGCGCCGCCCAGGAACGAACTACACAGGGTGCAATCGTCAGCGGCCACGTCTGCGACGTCTCGAACGAGGCCGATGTGCAGCGGTTCCGCGACGAGTTGCTCACACGCCACACAACCCAGCACGTCGACCTAATGTTCAACAACGCGGGGATCGGCGGGGGTGCGAGCTTCCTCGCCGCGAGCCGGGAGGAGTGGGAGCGCACGTTCGCGGTCGACTGGTGGGGCGTCTACTACTGCTCTCGAACCTTCCTGCCCTTACTAATCGCCAGCGAGCAAGGCGTGCTCGTCAACACCAGCAGCGTCAACGGGTTCTGGGCGACCCTCGGCCCAAACATGCCTAACACCGCCTACGCAACCGCTAAGTTCGCCGTAAAGGGCTTCACCGAAGCGCTGATCGAAGACCTCCGCACACACGCCCCACACGTTCGCGCCGCGGTCGTGATACCCGGACATGTCGGCACCGACATCATCGCCAACACCCGCCGCGCCCACCGACACAACGAGCCGGACGCGCTAAGCGATGCACAGGTTCAAGCGCTGGTCCCGCCAGAGGGGCGCGTCAAGCTCGTCCGAGCCGGGATGCTCGCCGCGGACGCCTCGGTTGACGACCTTCGCCAACTACTTGCACGACGCGAGAGCGAGTTCCGTGACAACGCTCCGCTCAGCGCAGCCGCCGCGGCCAGCACCATCCTCGACGGAATCAGAGCAGGCGCCTGGCGGATACTCGTCGGTCGAGACGCCGCCGCGCTCGATTCGGCCGTCCGCGCCCATCCTGACGCCGCCTACGACTACCCGACGATCGCCAAGGCCGCAGCGGACCGCGCGACCACCTGAGCGTTTAGACGAAATCTGCGGCTTCGCCACCAGCGTTGCCCTGCTCCCGTTGTGCGGCGCGCATCTCGGAGTCCGATTTCGTCTGCCCTCCCTCGCGCGGGTAGCCGGCACCCTCGGTAGCGCGAGCCGCGGGCATCTGACAGTCCTAGCGGGGCTTTTCCTCGAGCGGGTTCTCCCATCGGAGTCCGTGGAACCGTACGAAGTCCGTGTCTGTGGATGCGAGCGTGACGCCGTGTTCGATGGCGAGGGCGGCGAGGGCGGCGTCGGGGATCAGGTTCCCGTGCACGTTGTGCGTGGCGATGAGTCCGCCGTAGATCTGTGGATACTCGGGGCCGGGTTGGGGGACCCAGGCGACCGGCGAGGCGAGCCAATCGGTGACGCGCTCCCATGCGATGGGGGGCGCAAGCGGTCGTTGAAAGGCGCGAGGGTGGGTCGAGATGCGCAGGAAAGCGTTGATGCTCTGCCACGGAAACCCGATGCGAACCGGGCCGTTGAGCTTTTCGGTCATCCACGTTGCGGCCTGCTCGTGTTGCTCGGCGCGTTCGTGAACGGCATAGAGCAGAAGGTTTGCGTCCAGCAGCATCAGCTGCTCGACGGTCCGTCGAGGGTCTCGAGCGCGTCGGCGACGTTGTCGAAGTCGAGCCCACGGCCGAGGTCGTGGGACTTCTGCTGAAACGGCGCTGCCGGTTTCCTCTGTATGGCGAGCCCGGCGCGGACCAGCTCGTTGACGGCTTCGCTCATGCCGATCGACCGCTCACGCCGGAGTCGCTCGACGGCGGCGGCGACGTCGTCGGCCAGGGTGAGTGTGGTGCGCATGATGCAAATGCTACTGCATCGTGATGCAGCAAACTAGGCATCTAGATACGACCCTTGTGCTCCCGCACCCGAAGGTCGCGGGTTCGAATCCCGCCCCCGCTACTGCAAATCAGCTGGACACGAAGGCCTCCGAGCGATCGGGGGCCTTTTTCGTTGCCGTGATCCGCGTTTGACTTCGTTTGACGGGCGCGCGGTGGGAGTCGTCTCGGCGTTCCCATAGCCTTGGCTAGGGGAGGCCAGCGGCGAACTCACGCTCGAGCTGGCCGTCCTGGATGCGTTGAAAGCACAGCAGCAGCTCCTCGTCGAGCACGGCGGCGATCCGACGCAGAGTGGTCAGCTGGGGCATGTGCGTCCCGTTCTCGAGGCGCGAGATGGCGGTATGGGACGTGTCGGCGGCGGCGGCGACCTGCTCCTGAGTGAGTCCGAGCTCGAAGCGTCGCGCGCGCAGATGGGCGGCTATCGGGTTCGTTCTACGGAGCTCGCGGATGTGCGCGTATTCGTCGCGGGCGTTGCGATAGACGCGGCTTCGGCGAGCGCGGCTCGCGGTCGCGCGCTGAGCAGGCTGGCCGGCGGGGCTTGGCACACGAGCACGCGCACGTGCACTTCGGCGTCGTGCTCGTCGACGATGACCTGGCACACGCCGCGATCGTGTCCGCCGAGCAGAACCCCAAGCTCGAGCTCGGACGGGTTGCGTTCCCGGAACCCGAGCGGATGACACAGCCGTTGCGGATTCCCATCGAGGCAGGCCGGCGGCGTGTCGAACCACTCGTCGTTCACGTCGACCTCCGAGCCATAGGTCGGCTCGCCGTTTTCGTCGGTCCTCCCAAGCCATCGCTTGCGAACGTGCTTCGCCGACTCGGGAGGATCCGAGGGAGCGGGGGCGGCCGGGCGCGTCATCCCGGCGATTGTGCGTTACCGTCGAGGCCAAGTCAGCCTGAGACCGCGCGTTGTTGCACCTTCGGCGCGGGATTGGCACGAGGTCGTCACAGTTCAGGCGTAAAATGTCACTCGCCGGTCGCTCTTCACTTGTCACCAGAGCCCCGCCGAGGTGAGGTCGTGGACATGGGGAGCTCGGCGTCATGCGCCATAGACGGCGCATGATGCGTCGAGCTTGGCGTGCTAGCCCGGGCGTATGGTTTTGAGGTAGCTCGTGGCGGTGACGAGATCACGGCCCGGCGTGAGCCTCAGGCGATGACGCGCGTGCGGGACGATCGACTCCGGCGGAGCGCTGGCTAGCCTGGACCAATGGAAATCGAGGCACCCACGGTGCGAAGAAGGATCCTCGAGCTGCTGGCGCAAAGAGGCGAGGACAAGACGATCTGTCCCTCGGAGGTGGCTCGGGCCCTCGACCCCCAGAACTTCCGTGCCCACATGTCTTCGGTCCGTAGCGCCGCCCACACGCTCGTCGAAGAGGAGCGGATCGAGGTAACCCAGGGCGGCGCGGTTGTCGACATTCGCACCGCCCGGGGCCCGGTGCGGCTGGGGCTCCGCCGGTAACCCACAGCCGGGGTTACGGTCTCAGCCGGCCGCGCCGCGATGGCCGGCTACCACGCGGCGCAACTCGCCGTGGTAGTCATCGATTCCGGGGACCCTGGCGCCGGGGACCTTGCCCTGATCATCGATCGCTCTCAGCATCAGCGCCAAGCGCCAGTCGCGGTGAGAGCGAAACGCCTGCACCTCGGTAGGGCTCATCGGGCCTCCCTGGGCCGTCAGTGTCCGCGCCGATACCTCGGTGAGTCTGTCGGCGTAACCGGGGTCGGTGGCCACCAGGTAGCGCTTGGCTGCGACGTGCTGCTCGGCCAGCCAGGCCACCCGGGCGCCGACGCGCGGCTTCAGCCACCGAGCCGCCGTCGCGCCGTGGTGCTCGTGCGGTCCGTCATAGGGAATCCCGGCCACCGCTGGCGCCCGAGCTATGTCGTGCAGCAGCGCGGCCACCACGAATTCGTCATCTCCGTGCAGCCGGGCCAAGGCCGCGCATTGCAGCGCATGCTCGAGCTGATCGACGGGCTCACCGTCATACGGCAGGCCGACCATCGAGCGGCACGCCGCCACGATGTCCTCAACCGTGCTCTCAACCGCGCTTGGATCGTCCATCAGGTCACCCCCATGGCAACGTGTACAGCCTCGTGTAGGACATCGCGCGCATCGCCTCGCGCACGCCCTCTTTGACTCCCAGGCCACTGTCGCCGATGCCGCCGAACGGCGTCAGTTCGGTGCGCCAGCCCGGCACTTCGCGGATGTTGACCGTGCCGGCGCGGAGCTCGCGGATGCAACGGGCGATGGCGCGCCAGTCAAAAGTGCAGACCCCGGCCGACAGCGCGTAAGGAGTCCCGTTGGCGACGCGCACCGCCTCGTCGATTCCCCCTACCCGGATGATGGGGGCCACCGGGCCGAACGTCTCGTGCGCTACCAGGTTGGTAGCGGCGGGGACGTGGTCGAGCACCGCAGGACTGAGGAGTGCTCCAGTGCGTTCACCGCCGCACAGCAGCTGTGCACCGTCGCTGACCGCCGAGCTGATCCGCGCCTCGATCGCCATCGCGGCGGCCTCATCGATCACGGTTCCCACGTCGATCTCTGGGTCTAATGGGTCTCCGCAGCGCAGCCTCTCTGCGCCGGCGGCGATCCGCCACGCCAGCTCGTCGGCGATCTCCTCCACGGCGATGATTCGCTTGACCGCCGTGCAGCGCTGCCCGGAATTGGCGAAGGCGCCCGAGACGGCCAAGCGCGCCGCTTCGTCCAGGTCGGCGTCGGCGAGCACGATGAGCGGATCATTGCCACCCAGCTCGAGTACCGCTCGACGGTAACCGAGGCGCCGGGCGATCTCCTTGCCGACGCGGACCCCGCCCGTGAACGAGATCACCGCCACCGCCGGATGGGCCAGGACGGCGGTGAGGATCTCAGTGGGATCGCCGCACACGATCTGGGCCGCCTCCGCGGGCGCCCCAGACTCGGCGAGCAATTCGAACAGGCGGAGCGCCGTCAGGGGGGTCCGCTCGGACGGCTTGATCAAGATCGGTGCGCCCACTGCGAGCGCGGGCGCCAGCTTGTGGGCGACCTGGTTGAGGGGATGATTGAACGGCGTGATGCCTGCGACCAGCGTCACCGGGATCCGTAGGGTGTGGGCGCGGCGGTCGCGACCCTGCTCGGAGATGTCACCCGCGAACGTCTCCCCGTCGTCGCGCAGCGCCTCCATCGCGGCGAACCGGAATACGTCGATCGCGCGGCCCACCTCGTGGAGCGTGTCCTTCAGCGACAGTCCGGACTCAAGTGAGATCAGGTGGGCGAGTTCGCTGCCCTCGCCCCGGAGTCGCTCCGCGACGGCGAACAGGATCCGGGCGCGCTCGTGCCGCGGCAGGGGCGGGCCGCCGGCCGCCACGGCGTCCAGGGTGGTTGTGACTTGTGCAGGGTCGCTGACCGGCGCCTCGCCGACCACCTCCTCGGTCCACGGAGAGCGGACCGGTAGCGACGCGGTGGTGCTCACGGTGTCAGAGAGCTCCGGACCGTTGCGAGAGTCGGTTCAGCAGCAAATCGTGCAGGTCCCGGTTGTGCAGCTCGCAGTCGGCGGCACCCTCCGCCAACGGCGAGCACACGATTAGGGGCACCGTGCGCTCGTGCAGCCCTCCATGGGAGCGCAGCGCGCCGTGGAGCGCGCTGAGATCATGGGTCTCACGGGAGCGGCCCAGCACCGTGCCGGCGTCGGCGAGCACGATCAGATCGCCGATGCGGTCGACCGGCAGGTCGAAGCTTGCGGCGGCGGCGTCGCGGTCCAGCACCCCCTCCACCCCGGACAGCGCGGCAAGGGCGCCGCGAGCCCGGTCGCGCTCGGAGCTGTCGGCGAGGTGCACCCAGGCCAGCGAACCAAGCGCGGCATGATGGGCTACGTACGGATCCGTGATCGGGCACAGCGTCCGTGCGCCCTGGACGCCCGCCGCGAGCAGCGCCTCGTCCAGATACCGGACGTTGGGGCTGCCGTCACCGTTGGATTTTGGACGCATCCCGTGGTCGGCGACCAGCCCGACCACAAACCCGGCGTCGAGCGCACGGCCAAGGCACGCATCGACGGCACAGTAGAAGGCATCGGCCAGCGGGTCTCCCGGAGGCGCCGAGTGCTGCACGAAGTCCGTCAGCGACGCGTAGACGAGGCGTGCGTGCAAGCGCTCGGCGAGCGCCAGCGCGAGGTCGATCGTGTACGGCGAGAGCTCCCAGTCATAGATGCTGGGGTTGGGCCTGCCCGCGACCTCGGTGATCGGCGTGCCGTCAGGAAGGCTCTGCTCGTGGGCCAGTTCCGCGCTGAATGCCGGGACGCTGCCCGCGGCCAGCAGGCGGCGCAGCTTGTCCTTGGCGGTGACGCACAGCACGGGCACACCCGCCGCCGCAGCGGCGGCGTGAATCGTGGTGGCCCGCAGAAACCCGGGATCGGTCACTTGGACCTCGTCGCCCTCGGCGTCCAGATAATGGTTGCCCGCGATCCCGTTTCGGGCGGCGCTCACCCCGGTCACGATCGCCACGTTGTTGGGATTGGTGAAGGTAGGTACCTGAGCCTTAGCGAGCGCGTAGGTGCCACCGCCCGCCAGCGCCCGGCTGAGCTGGGGCATCAGCCCGCGCGCCAGCGCGTCGTTGACGTACGCGGGGTCCCACCCGTCCGCACAGATCGCCAGCGTGGGGCGGTCGGGGGCCCGGTAGCGGCGCCCGTTGGCCTGGAACGAGCGTTCCATCGCTTGACTATACAAGCGCCGAGCGCCCGCACTCCGGCGGCCTATCAGGCGGCCACAAAATGGTCACGAATGCGCGCCCCATGTACACTTGTATTGACAAGTATGACACCGGTGCGGGCGATCGAAGCGGACGTGTGCATCGTGGGCGCCGGTATCGTCGGGCTCGCCTACGCCTTTGAAGCCCGCGCCCGGAGGCTGAGCGTCGCTGTCCTGGAGCGCAGCGGTGAGGCCGTTGGGGCGAGCGTGCGTAACTTCGGCCACGTAATCGTCTCGGCCATGGCCGATGGGACGCCGCTGGAGTGCGCGCTGGCGGCTCGCGAGCGGTGGCTCGAGCTCGGCCGACGCGCCGGGTTGGAGGTGGTCGAAGCAGGCACGGTGATAACGGCGCGGGCCGACGACGAGCTGGCCGTGATGGCGGAGATCGCTGAGGACACGGCGCGGGGCGGGCGCCTCATCACGCCGCGCGAGGTTGATCGGCTCGCCCCGATCCCAACCGCAGGTCTGGTCGGGGGACTACACGCCCGCCTTGACCTGCGCGTCGATCCGCGCCGTGCGGTGGCCGCGCTGGCTGCGCTTCTGAGCCGGGATCCGGGGGCTCACGTTCTCTTCAATGCACCGGTGCAAGCGGTGTACACCGGCGCCGTCGAGTCCTCGGTTGGACAGGTCCGCGCCTCGCTGGTAATTGTGTGCCCCGGGCCCGATCACGACTGGCTTGAGCCAGAGATCACCCCCAGACGGACGGGGATGACGCGATGCAAGCTGCAGATGCTCCGCGTCCGCGCGCCGGCTGGCCGGCGCTACCTGCCGGCTCTGCTCACCGCCCTCAGCCTGCCGCGCTACCCGGGCTACAGCGAGCGGGCGGGATCCAAGCAGCTGGGAGACCGGCTCGCCGCCGAGCGTCCAGAGCTCAGCGAGGCTGGGGTCCACCTGATCATCACCCAACTACCCGACGGCGATCTGCTGCTCGGCGATAGCCACCAGTACGGCGACACGGTTTCCCCCTTCGGAGAAGAGCGCCTGGACGAGCTGGTGCTGACCGAAGCGGCTGGGCTCCTGGGCGCAAACAAGCTGTCCGTCAGACAGCGGTGGCATGGCGTCTACCCGTCCGCGCCAGGGCATCCGTTTCTGATCGCCCGTCCTTTACCTGGCGTCGCCGTGGTCGAGATCGTCTCCGGGATCGGAATGACCACCGCTCTCGGGCTCGCGCCTGCCACCTTCGACGCGCTGTTGGGGTCCTCGCCCGCGGTTGCGGTGAGCTGACGATTCAGTGATCGTTGCGGGCGGCGCGCAGTGCCACGCCCGCTCCGGGCAAGGCGTGCTGGTTGTGGAGGGTGATCTCGAATGCGTCGGCGCGGTAGCGGTCCCGCGACCACTCCAGCGGAGTACCGTCCGGTGCCGCGGCGCGGCGGCGGACCTCCAACAGCGGCGAGCGTCGCGCCACCTCGAGCAGCGCGGCGTCCTCCGCGCCGGCGGCGATGGCACAGATCGTCTGCTGGGCCTCTGCGAACTCGACGCCACGCTGCCCGAGCTGCTCATAGACCGATCCGCCGTCCAGGTCGCAGTCGAGCAGCAGACGCCCAACGGACTCCACGAACGTGGCGCGCTCGACCAGCACCGGTGCTCCATCCAGCAGCCGTAGCCGCGTGTAGAAGAAGATCGGCGCTCCGGGCTCGATCGCCAGCTGTTCGGCAGCCTCGGGGTCACACCGCCGCCGCGTCAGCTCGAACGTCCGGGCCGATGGGTTGCGGCCGATCTGGCGCGCCCACAGCGAGAAGGAGACGAGCTGGTCAAAGCTCTGCGCCAGTCCCGCGCGGCGAATCACCGGAACTCGGCCTCGCCCGCCGGCGATCAGACCCTCGGCGCGCAGCGCCGCCAGCGCCTGGCGCACCGTTCCGCGGGAGACGGCGAAGCGATCGGTCAGCTGAGACTCCGAGGGCAGCGGGGAGCCAGGCGTCAGCTCGCCGCTACGAATCTGCTCGCGCAACGCCTGGGCGATCGCCGCGTGTCGTGAGAGATGGACGGCCTTCGAGGGCATTGGTGTCCAGTCTGCCATCAGGTGCGGCGCTCGCACCAACGCCCTCAGCCCAAGCGGGTGCGCAACTCGGTGGAGATACGCTCGACAGCGAGGACAACGATTACGAGCACGATCATGTACGTCGTCACAGCCTTGAACTGGAATACGCTGAGCTGGTTGTCGATCAGGAAGCCGATGCCACCGCCCCCCACCGCACCGAGGGTAACGGCCGAGCGAAAGTTAGCATCGAGGCGGTACAGGGTGAGCGCGGTCAGCGTATTGCGCACGCCCGGAAGCACGGCGTGCAGGAACACCTGCAGGCGGCTGGCGCCGGCAACTCGCAGGGCATCAACGGCGCTCGTGTCCATCTCCTCCACCGCTTCGGCGAACAGCTTGCCCTTGACGCCGATGCCGTGAACGGTGAGCGCGAGCACCGCGGCAAACGGCGAGAAGCCGAGCACGACGTTGAACAACAGGAGCATGATCAGCTCCGGGATGGCGCGCAGGATCGCCTGGATGAGGCGGGCCAACTCGTAGAGCGGGCGTGAGGGCGTGATGTTGCGCGCCGCCAGCGGGAGCATCGCCAATGAGCCGACGATCCCGAAAGCTATGCTGAGGATGGCAATCGCGAGCGTCGTGGCCGCGGCGCGAAACCCGTCCCAGAACTGGCTCACCTCGGGCGGGAGGGACTCGGGCAGGACGTTACGGAGCAGGCCCTTGCTGCCGAAGAACCCGTTGACGAACTCTGACACCGAGGCGTTGGTGTCGATCCACGAGTAGACCAGCAGGCCAGCGATCAGGAGGCCCAGCCCCAGGTTGACCAGCCGACGGCGGCCAGCGGACGGCTTGGCGGGAAGGGCCGGGGCCACCGGGGCTTGCCCGGGGGCGGCGGCGGCAAACGGCGTCTCCACTACGTCTCTCGCAGGTGCTGATAGAGGGCGTCGACCTCCTGCGGGGTGACTTCGGGCGACGGCTTGTCGAACACCACCTCACCGACCCTCATGCCGACGATTCGATCGGCGTGTCGCAGCGCCAGATCAGGCTGATGCAGGACGGTCAGGACGCCCAGCCCATCGTTGTGAGCAAGATCGCCCAGCAGTGTCATGACCTCTTCGGCGGCCCGGGGATCGAGGGCTGAGACCGGCTCGTCGGCCAGGATCACCGAGGCCTGCTGACAGTAGGCGCGGGCGATGGCCACTCGCTGAGCCTGACCGCCCGACAGCGTCTGCGCGGGCTGCCACGCCCTGTCGAGCATCCCGACGCGCTGGAGGGCGATCGTCGCCCGCTGCACGACCTCGTGCGGAAAGGCGGCCGGCGTCAGCGAGCGACGCAGCGGAATCCGCCCCAGCGCTCCGCAGCACACGTTGTCGAGGGCGCTGCGACGCTTGACCAGCGCGATCTGCTGGAAGACGACCGCCGCCTCGCGGCGCGCGAGCCGCAACTCCTTGCCCTTAAGGAGTGCCAGGTCGCGGCCGCCCAACCGGGAGCTGCCAGCGTCCGGGTCCAGGAGCCTGATTGCGCAGCGCAGCAGCGTGGATTTGCCGCAGCCGTTGGCGCCGAGCACGGCTAGGAGCTCCCCTCGGTCGAGCTTGAGCCCGACGCCCTTCAGAACCTGGTTTGCCCCAAACCGCTTGTGGATGCCGTCGATCACGAGGGGAGCGTCCAGGGCGGACGCCCTGGACGGCTCAGGTGAGGACCTCGAACCCAGTGCCGGCTGCAGCGGCATCTCACCCCAGGTCGGAGGTGGTGAGATGAACCGAGCTCGCTACCGCGCGAACCGGGCTGTAGGTGCCATCGCTGACCGCGACCATCGGGCCATTGCTGGCCGTGCCAAGCTCGGTGTCGACAGTCGAGGTCTGCGCCGCGGTCAGGCCGAGCAGGGCCGCCCGTAGCTTCTGCTGGAAGGCGACCGGCAGGCTCCCGTACACGGTAACCGGGTCGTTGATGATCGGCGTCGACTTCCAGATTTGCCGGTAGTCGGCGGCGTTGAACTCGTGTGCGGCGGTCGCCGAGGCCTGCTGCTGGCTGTTGACCTCAGCCGCGTCCACGGTGCCGTGGGTGAGCGCCAGCAGCGACTGTGGATGGCCACCGGAGAACACGACCTTCAGACCCTGGCAGCTGGTCACGGTGCACTTGAAGCCAGCGTCGATCAGGGCCGAGATTGGATAAAGGCCGCCCGACGTGGAGGTCGTGCTAGACAGCGCCACCGTCTTGCCGTTCAGCTGCTTGAGGCTGGTTATGGGGGAGCTTTTCTTGACCCAGATACCGGCGGTGTAGGTGTCGGGCTTGCCGTTTGTGTCGCCGAACGCGGCCGCCGGCTGGGCGTTAGCGAGCTTATGCGCCAGGACGTAGCCGAGGGGACCGAACTCGCCCATCTCAAGGTTGCCGCCTCGCATGGCCTCGATCTCCGCGACGTAGCTGTTGGAGATGATGAGCTGGACCTTGCAGCCGAGCTTCTGGCCAATGTCGGTAGCCAGCGATGCATAGGCCTTTTCCAAAGCCGGCCCGGTGTCGTAGGGCTCGACCGCGAACCGGACCGGGTTATGGGGACAGCTGCCGGAATTCGCAGCGACCGGCGTCGCCGAAGCTGACGAGTGCGTCGCGGCGGCAGAGCCACTGCTGGAGCTGGACGAGCTCGAGCCGCAAGCGGAAAGAACCAGCCCGGCCAGCAGCAGCGAGACGGCGGCTTTCTTCATCGTGTCTCCCGTCGAGTTGCTTTCGGTAGCGAGAGAGGATCCAACCTGTTCGCAACTTGTCAAGACAAGTCACACCAAGGACACATGTAGCTCCCTGTTGGGGAAAGCCATGAGAGCCCGTGACGATCCTGCTTGCGCCCCAGGGAATCCCGATCATCGTTGACAATTTCGGCTGCGACCCAACAGCCCTCCGGCATGGGAGGGCTGTTGGTTGACCTGGCAGGTGTTCGCGGACGCGGTGGCGAGCGTTCATCTCGCAGATACCGCCGCTGCGAGCGCGCTTATCCGTTAGCTACTGGGGTCGCCAGGAACTCGCGCACGGCGGGCGCGAGCACCGCCGCGGCGACCGCGTGGGTCTGGCCCTCGAGGCTCCGGCGCTGGGCGTTCGAGAGCAGGCGGGCGAGCTCGTCGGCGCCTGTGTGCACCCACGTATCACTCGCGCTGCCGTCGATCACGAGCGTCGGTGTGCTTACGCGGCTCCAGCGGTCGCCCGCGAGTGGCTTGCCGTCCTGGGTGCCGGCCATGATCAAGCCGTCGTAGATGAGGGTGTGGGCCACGGCTTCGAATCCGGGAGCCATCGGCGACTGGAGGATTCCGCCGACCATCTCGGCGGGTAGCCCGATGACCGTCGTCATGAACAGCTCGACCATCTCGCGGCGCTGATTGGCGGCGAGCAGTTGCGTCAGGCGCTCGAGGTAGTCGGCGGGGACGGGCGGCCGGCTGTCGTCGACGATGACGGGCGCCTCGTACAGGGCGATCTTCTCGATTCGGGTCCCCGCCGCGGCGGCGTCGAGCGCCAGGAGGGCGCCGGACGAGTTGCCGAGCACGGCGGCCGAGCCACCGGCCCCGTCGATGACCGCGCTGAGATCCTCGATCTCTCGCTCGATCGCGTAGGGAGGCGTGTCGCTGCTGTCGCCGCGGCCCCGCCGGTCGTAGTGAAACACGCTGAAGTCGCTCGCGAGGAGCTTGGCCAGCTCGACGGTAGGGGGATCGGAGGCGCGGTATTGGAAGGCGCCGCCGACGAGGACCAGAGCGGGACCATCGCCGTAGCGATCGAAGGTGATCGCGGTGCCGTCGGCAGAGGAGACCGCGGTGGTGGTTGGGTCTTGCATGGGATTGCCTTTCGTCGTGTGGTGGTTCAGGAGTTGAGGGAGTAGGCCAGCTCGACCGACCCGTCCGGGAACTGGCGGTGTGAGTCGAGTCCGAGGCGGACCAGCTCTGAGCCTCGCCTGGTGAGTGGCAGCCCAGCGCCGAGCAGGAGCGGCAGGAGGATGACCTCGAGGCGCTCGAGCGCTCCGATCTCGCGGAAGGCCTCGATCGTCTGCGGGCCGCCGACGAGGTGAACATCGCCGTCGCTGCCGCGTGCCCGCATCAACGCCAGCAGCCCGCTGGCGGTGGGCGCACTGGTCACTCCGGTTGGCGCATCGGCCGGCACCGGGCGGGTGCTCAGCAGGAAGACCTGCAGTCCTCGCCACGGCCACTCGGGCGCGCCGAGCGCGGGCTCGAACGTGTGCCGTCCCATGACGACCGCATCGCAGCCCGCGATGAACTCGGGGTGACCATGCGACTGGCCCGGGATGAAGTCGCGCATCGATAGCACCGCGGGCCGTCCGTCTGACCCAGCCACGAACCCGTCGAGGCTGACTCCGATATGCGTGCGGATCTGCACTCTGTGCTCCTCTCTCGTGCGGCCTGACCGGTTGTGGTCGGGGTGTTGCCTGAGAGTCGGAGCCGGGCGTCCGTCCTCTACATCACCCCGGGGTCGCGTCCACCCGAGCGGCGAATCGCACGGCTAAGTGCTCGGCCGACCGGCGGCGCGGGCACCGAGGTAGCGTTTCTCGGGGAGGCTGGCGGTGAGCCGCGCGGCGTGTCCGAACGCCTCGCGGGCTGCGGCGTGGTCGCCCGCCATCTCCAGCAGCTGGCCGCGCACAGCATGAAAGCGGTGGTGGCCGGTCATCCGCCCGTCCTTGGCGAGGCCGTCGAGGATCTCCAGTCCCGCGACCGGGCTGACGGCCATCGCCGCGGCAACGGCTCGCCCGAGCGTCGCCATCGGGTTGGGGGACACCTGGTCGAGCAGCTGGTGCAGAGCGAGGATCTGCGGCCAGTCTGTGTCCTCGGCGCGCGGTGCCTCGTCGTGGACGGCAGCGATCGCGGCCTGGAGCTGATAGCTGCCGAGCGGTCCGCGGGCGAGCGCTTCGGTGATCAGCGCCACCCCTTCCTCGATCCGATCGCGAGCCCACCGGCTGCGGTCTTGGTCGGCGAGGTCGATCAGCTCGCCCGAGGGGCTCGTCCGTGCGGCGCGCCGGGCGTCGGTGAGCAGCATCAGCGCCAGCAACCCTGCTGCCTCGCCGTCGTCGGGGCGCAGCCGATGCAACTCTCGCGTCAGTCGGATCGCCTCGCTGCTCAGCTCGACGCGGCTGACCCGTGTCCCCGAGCTGGTGGTGTAGCCCTCGTTGAAGATCAGATAGAGGACGTGCATCGCTGCCGCCAAGCGCGCGGTGAGCTCGGGCTCCGCCGGCATCTCGAAGCGTGCCCCCGCGTTGCGGATCGTCTGCTTGGCACGGCTGACCCGCTGCGCCATCGTCGCCTCCGAGACGAAGAAGCCGGCGGCGATCTCGGCCGTGCTCAACCCGCCGACGGCGCGCAGCGTCAGGGCGATCTGCGACGGCGGGCTGAGCGCCGGGTGGCAGCACATGATCAGCAGAGCCAGCGTGTCGTCCCGATCGCGGTCGATGTCGGGCTCGCTCTCCGGGCCGAGAGTCAGCAGCTCAGAGGGGGGCGAGCCCATCGCGATGCGATCCTCACGCGCGCGGCGGGAGCGCTCGCTGCGCACGTCGTCGATCAGGCGGCGCGTCGCCACGGTGAGGAGCCATCCCCGCGGGTTCTCGGGCAGGCCGGTCGCGGGCCAGCCGGTGGCCGCCGCCAGCAGCGCTTCCTGCACCGCGTCCTCGCAGACGTCGAGGCTGCGGTGGCGACGCATCAAGGTCGCGAGGACCTGGGGCGCCAGCCGGCGCAGCAGGTCCTCGATCTCACCGGGCTGACTCACATCTCCAACCCGGCCTCGTGCAACACCGGCCACACCTCGACCGCGTTGTAGGAGGCGAACGGCATCTCGGAGGCGAGCTGGAGCGCGCGCTCCTCGCTCTCGCAGTCGAACAGGCAGAAGCTCGACACGAACTCCTTGGCCTCGATATACGGGCCGTCGGTCACGGCTGGCGCGCCGTCGCGGACGCGCACTGTGCGGGCGGTCAGCTCATCGCCAAGCCCGTAGGCCGCCAGCAGCTCACCGGACTGCGCGTAGCGCTGGTTGAACGCGTCCTGGGCGGCGATGGCCTCCGCCGCCTGCTCGCCCGTGAACGACTGCCACAGCGCCTTGTTGCCATAGATGATCGCCATGTACTTCAACTGAAGCCTCCTTGAAGGTTGAGCTCGCCGATCGAGCTGTTCCGGAGGAGTCGGAGCCGAGCGCCTGTTCTCGACATCCCGCTCCGATCCGGACGACGCGGTGCCCTGTGGCCGGTGTGAGGACCGATGTCGAGACGGCGTGGCCGACTCCGACTACCCGGCAAAACCCGTGCCGACCCCGCACCCGATCACAAGGAGCACAGCATGAGCATCGCATCCGCAGCACACAGTCCCGCATCCACCCGTCCGGGACGCGTCGCCACGCAACGTGTTGTGGTCCACGGGGTGGTTGCTGGCGCTATTGCCCTGACCGTCATCGAGGCCTACGCGGCTCTCGCTAAGACGGCTGGGGTTCCGTTGCGAGCCGGCCTACCGGACACGCACACAGCCTCGCTGATCACGGCCGGCAGCTTCGCCACCGGCATCCTGGTGGCGGCGTTCTGGGGCACCGTGGTGGCGCTGGTTCTCGCGCGCAATGCCGTTCGGCCGGTTCGCACGTTCACGCGCGTGGCGGTCACGGCGACGGCGTTGTCGCTGATCACCCCGCTGGCCGCTTTCGGCGCGTCACTTAGCACGAAGCTGACACTCGTCGCCGCGCACCTGATCGCCGCGACGATCATGACGACGGTCCTCCGGCGCGGAATCTCATAGAGCCACGGCGACCGACTGATCCGAGCTACCGCCCAGCCACCATGCGCCACCCGACCATGTCACCGACGTTGTCCTCGCCGGGGACCAGGCCGTTGCTGGCCAGCTCGGTCCTAGCGCGGCTCCCGTTGGCGATGTTCAGCATCGCGCTGCTCGTCCACGCGCAGCGTCTGACTGGCTCGTTCTCGGTTGCCGGTGCCTACGCCATCGCCAGCGCGGTCTCATCGCCGGCACTCGGCCGGTGGGTCGACCGCCACGGTCAAACTCACGTGCTCGTGCCGGCGGCCGGCGTCACGGCATTGACGCTGGTCGCCAACGGGCTGCTCCCGGCAGGGACCTCGCCTGTCGTGCTGGTGGTGCTCGGTGCTGCGGCGGGTGCGCTGACACCTCCCCTGGCGGCGTGCGTGCGCACGCTGCTGCCAGGTCTGGTGTCGGATCCGGGTGAACTCGAGCGCCTGTTCGCGTTGGAGTCAACGGTTCTCGAGCTGACGTTCGTGTTCGGCCCCGTCTTTGCCCTCGGGCTGGGACAGCTCTGGTCGCCCGGCGCCGCGCTGGCCCTGAGCGGGCTGGTGATGTTGGCCGGGACGCT
>Ga0213875_10001311_pt1 | contig 16468 bp, 11 predicted proteins | sample BarmaccomBMRX_R8_FD_160105 | JGI IMG/M metagenome (GOLD analysis project Ga0213875, IMG submission 160105) | Root-associated microbial communities from Barbacenia macrantha in rupestrian grasslands, the National Park of Serra do Cipo, Brazil - RX_R8 | ecosystem: Host-associated > Plants > Roots... | reverse complement strand
GGGCTGGTCGCCTTCGTGGAGTGGCTGGATCGCGCCAAGACGGCGGTGTTCACCCCGCCGATCAGCGCCGTCTCGCCGGAGACCCAGGGCATGCGCGTGGAATTCGCGCTCTCCTGGAACGACAGTTTTCACGAGACCATGCTCTGCTACACCAACAACATCCACCAGCGCGACGGCGGCACGCATCTCGCCGGCTTCCGCCAGGCGCTGACCCGCGTGGTGACGAAATACGCCGAGGGGATGGGCAAGAAAGACAATCTGGCCCTGGTCGGCGAGGACATGCGCGAGGGCATGACCGCCGTGCTCTCGGTGAAAGTTCCGGATCCGAAATTCTCCTCGCAGACCAAGGACAAGCTGGTCAGCTCGGAAGTGCAGCCGGTGGTGCAGGCCGCCGCGGCGGACGCCATCGCGCACTGGTTCGAGACGCATCCGCGCGAGGCGCGCGGCATCATCCAGAAGGTGATGGACGCCGCCGCCGCGCGCGAGGCGGCGCGCCGCGCCCGCGAGCTCACCCGCCGCAAGGGTGTGCTGGACGTTTCCACCCTGCCCGGCAAGCTGGCGGACTGCCAGGAGCGTGATCCCGCGCGCGCCGAGATCTTCATCGTCGAGGGCGACAGCGCCGGCGGCTCCGCCAAGCAGGGCCGCGACCGCAAATTCCAGGCGATCCTGCCGCTGAAAGGCAAGATCCTCAACGTCGAGCGCGCGCGCTTCGACCGCATGCTGGGGAGCGCGGAGATCGGCACGCTGATCACCGCGCTCGGCACCGGCATCGGCCGCGGCGAGCCCGAGCAGGGTGGTTTCGATGTGGCAAAGCTGCGCTACCACCGCATCGTCATCATGACCGACGCCGATGTCGACGGCTCGCACATCCGCACCCTGCTGCTGACCTTCTTCTTCCGCCAGATGCCGGCGCTGATCGAGCGCGGCTTTCTGTTCATCGCCCAGCCGCCGCTGTACCGCGCCAAGCGCGGCAATGACGAGCGCTACCTCAAGGATGACCGCGCCCTCGAGGAGTTCCTGCTGGACAAGGCGCTGGCGGAGGCGCGGCTCTCCTACGCCGGCGGGCGTGTGCTGGAGGGCGCGGAGCTGGCGGAGGAGGCGCATCTGCTGCGCGAGGCCGGGCTGCGGCTGCGCCGCCTTTCCGCCACCGCGCCGATCGCGCTGCTGGAGCAGGCTGCGATCGCCGGCGCGCTCGGCACCGAAACCAGCCGCAGCCCCGCCGCCGCTCAGGCGCTGGCGGCACGGCTGGACGACGTGTCGCTCTCCTCCGAGCGCGGCTGGCTGGTGACCGCGGACGCCGCTGGCCTGACCATGGCGCGCACGGTGCGCGGCGTCGCCGAGCGCCACACGCTGGACGCCGCCGCTTTGCGCAGCGCCGAAGCCCGCTGGCTCGCCGACCGCGTCGCCGCCTGGCATTCGCGCTTCGCCGCCCCGGCGGTTCTGAAGCTGGACGCACAGGAAGCAACGGTCGCCGGCCCCGCCAGCGCCTTCGACCGTATTTTGGCACATGGCCGGCGCGGCCTCGCCATCCAGCGCTTCAAAGGCCTCGGCGAGATGAACCCCGACCAGCTCTGGAAGACGACGCTCGACCCGGCGTTCCGCACCTTGCTGCAGGTGAAGGTGGGGGATCTGGAGGATGCGGCGCAGGTGTTTTCCACGCTCATGGGCGACGTTGTGGAGCCCCGGCGGGAGTTCATCGTGGGGAATGCGTTGAAGGTGGCTAATTTGGATGTTTAGGTAGGTCCTGTAGTTGTCAGCTGTTCGGAAAAAGTTGCTGGTCATACTTGGAGCTGGAAGCTCGGTGGAAAACGGGATGCCCTCCGTCCCGCAGATCGACAACCTTATGAAGGCCTGGAGCGCTGATCGTGCTGCAAAATTTAATGAGCCCGACTATTTCAATGAGGTCTGGAAGCAGTTGGAAGTGTATGGGTCAGGACACTTTCGGCAGTCAGCGTTGAATTTCGAGCAAGTGCTCGGTGAGATGGCGGTTTTAACTAATTGGCTACGGCCAGCGCCATTCGGCGATGCTCTAAAAGCGCTCAGCGGAGCACCGGGCCTGCCTCCAAGCCTTAGGTTCAATAAGGAAGAAGGCTACTATCCCTCGCTAAGCATCGACTACAATTTGAAAGATCTTATGGTGCGGTTAGCGGAACACATGCGTGCATTGTCGCGCGCCGCAGACTTGGCCTCGCCGAGTTTCTGTAGCTACCGTGCGCTTCTTACCCGCATAAGTGATTTCTTCGACCTTGGGGTGATTAATCTTAACTATGACACTCTAGCCTTGAATGCTCTGCCTAATGCCTTTAGTGGTTTTGGTGACGACGGAAGGCTCGACGCTCAGCGGGTGCATGGGCCTCACTGGAATTTCATTTATCATCTACACGGGAGTGTTCATCATTCTCTTAGACCTCTATTGGAGAAGAGATCGAATGGCACCATAACTTGAGTGACCAGTTTGATGATGGCCCGCCGGGGCACTCATCACGGGAGGGCTCAGACGGCAAAGCCCTCTCCAAAAACTCGCTTGTAGCGGGCGGCTTCAAGTTAGACCAACTACTTGTCGAGCCTTTTCAGTCCTTATATTCGGCTATGGTTCGTGCAGTCTACTCAGCCGACGCTATTCTGATCGGAGGCTACGGCTTTAGCGATATTCACGTGAGCCAGACGCTCTCCAACCGTTTACGCCACAACCAGAACAGAGTCCCACTCATAATCCTTGACTGGTCTTGCCCCGCTCGCGGCGAGCCGATGAAGTTCAGAGAAGATCGCTGGTCGAGAGACGTTTGTAGGTTTCTTCACGTACCGAGTCGCGACTTCGTCGAGCCAGGCCATACCTCTCCGCCCGATATATCGAGCCTCATCCGGCGGAAAGGGTTTGAGGTCTGCGCGTCTCAAGAGGTGGCCATATGGCATGGAGGCTTTATCTCTGCCCATGAGCGTGCCGATGATATGATCCGGTGGCTGGATCACAGCGCTAGTGACGAGGTATTGGCTGGCATCGCTTAGCGACGGTTTGAGAATGCGGTCAGGCGAGTCGGGTAGCGTGGTTTTCAGGAACCGGAGCGAAGTCGTTGAGGCCGCTTCAGAGATGGTCGCCGTAGTAGCTTTTCAAACAGTCCACTAGCTAGCTCCCGCTTTTCCGGCCAGCGATCAAGGTACCGTCGCGCCGAAACAGGCCAGCAATGCAGCTGAGCGCCCCGAGGTCGAGAAAGAGCGGCTCTTTGAGGCGAGATTGAGCAACAGGTGGGAACAGAGCGAAGCGGTATTCCCGTTGATAGGCGTAGCGAAAATTCTTGCTCAAGCTCGGGATGATCAGCGTCCCATAGTCCAGCTCGTAGGGATCGTAATATGGGACGACGGAGTCGAGAAAAGTCCAGCCGGGCATGTGGCGCTTCGCGGCAGTCCGAAGCCTTGTTCTGAACTCATCCAAATCCCAGATTACAAGACAAGCGTCAGCGGGATCACCCTCAGGATTTCGGAAATCGTTGAAAAGGCGGTTGTCAAACTCATTCGCTGTGCAGAACACGAAGTAGTCGGTAGTCGAAATCTGAGTGAACTTGACGTTGCCTATCGCGCGTATCGGTTGGCCGTGCGGACCAGTAATCTCGACTGCGCTTCCTCGAACGAAGCGCGGCTTGCTCATTTCGTCGTCCCTGCGCGCCGACCCGAGAGCGTTATCATCGTAGTACGAGGCGGGGGCCAGTCGTATCCTTCCTGCATCCAGCATGGGCAGCAACCACTCGGCTTCCCCATACTTCACTAGGAAGTCGCATGCGTTCGGGTGTGATGGTCTAAAGGGAGGTGGGGACGCTGGCGCAACAATATTGCGCTCGACGTTGGGCGGTACCCGTCCCCGAATACTATATTCGCGAACGGTGTGATGGCGCTTCCTGAGCCACCACCAGGAACTCAGGAACCCGCCTTCGATCGGGCACTCGTCCCGCGCCCCGCATATTAGATATCTAAGATTCCGGCAGAGCTCACGATACCGGACGTCGAGTTCTGCTTCCGGCAGATCACCGAGGTAGCGGTTCACGTGGTATTGCAGGCCCCAGAGTTCTTGATCATACCGCTTATGGATCAGTCTGCTAGTTACCAGGCAATCCAAGACGGTAGTCCCCGACCTGCGCTCCCGCCAAGGTCTCACAACGGGGGCGTTCCTTCAACGGCCCACCTTGGAAGGTCGCTCGACTAGGATCGAGATGAGAGCAGGTTCAAGCCTCCGGCTAGCGGCAATCGGGCCACTGATGCCCACCTCCGGCACGAAAGCTAGCCGACAAGCCGAACATCCAACATAACGGTGATGAGGTTCCGCCATCTAGACGTACCTTCAACTTCGACTATCAGCGCGCTCCTATGATCTACGACTGAGAACGCTTCCGCCTCCCCCGGGAGCAACGCCTCAGCACCTTGCTGAATTCTAATCGCCCCGGATTTCATCACCCTGCCAGAGCACATGATTATGGTTCGTGCGCCATCGGCCGTCATATCCGGCGGCACCAGCGCTCATGCCGCCCGCACCGCCGGCCTAAGCACCCCATCCGAAGGCGGCAGCCCAAGCCCCTGCTCCGGCCGCATCCGGAACGCCAGCACCGCACCGACGAGTAGAAGAAGAATCGAACCAATGAACGGCCCGTTCCAATCCCCCGTCGTGTCGATGATGTAACCACCCACCACCGGCGAGGCGATCGCCGCCAGCGCCGAGCCCGTGTTCATCAGCCCGCTCGCCGTGCCGGAAAATTCCGGCGCGATGTCCATCGGGATCGCCCACATCGGCCCGATCGTGAACTCCGAGAAAAAGAACCCGCCGGCCAGGCACAGCGTGATCACCGTCAGGTTCGTCGTCGCCATCACCGGCAGCAGGCACAGCAACGCCGCCACCATGCAGCCCGACACCACCCACACCCGCGCCACCCGCAGCCGCCCGCTCCGCCGCAGCAGCGCATCGGTCGCGATGCCGCCCAGCGTGTCGCCCACCACCCCCGCCAGGAACACCGCCGCCGCGAAGAACGCGCTGTCCGACAGCCGCAGCTTGTAGGCGTGCAGGAAGTATTGCGGGATCCAGCTCAGGAACAGCCACAGCGTCCAGCCGTAGCAGAAATACACGATGATCACCGGCCACATCCGCCGAATCAGCGGCCCCCACGGCGTCGGCGGATGCACCCGGCTCGGCTCCACCGCCTTCAGCTCCGCCATCTCCGCCGCCGTGATGCGCGGATGCTCCGCCGGATCGTCACGGAAGTTGGTCCACCACAGCACCACCCAGACCAGGCTCACGACACCGGTGATGAAGAACGAGGCGCGCCAGGAGATCGTCACCATGATCGCCGCCACCAGCGGCGGCGTCAGCGCATTGCCGATCCTGGCGCAGGCATGCGTGATGCCCTGCGCGAAACCGCGCTTCTCCGCCGGAAACCACACCGACATCGCCCGCGTCGCCGTCGGGAACGTCGCCCCCTCGCCGAACCCCAGCGCCACTCGCGCCACCAGCATCGTCGCCAGCCCCGTCACCAGGCCGGTCGCCAGGGTCGAGCACGCCCAGATCACGCCGCACACCAGCAGCGTGCGCCTCGGCCCGAACTTGTCGGCGATCCAGCCGCCGAGCACCTGAAAGATCAGGTACGACCAGGCGAAACCGGAGAACACCAGCCCGATCTCGGTCCGGTTCAGCCCGAACTCGGGGCCGAACCCGCTCGCCGCCGTGCTGACGTTCACCCGATCGATGTAGGTGATGAAATACATCGCGCACATCAGCAGCAGCACGATGGTCGTGGTCTTCACCCCGCGCATGGCGCGCCCTCCCAAAAAGATCGGGGCTTCGCCCCGAACCCCACCAGGAGGCCGAAGCCTCCTGGACCTCATTTATCGCTGCGCGGCAATCAACCCCACAACCTCAGGCCGGCCACCCCCGCGAGGATCAGGCACACGCAGAGGATGCGCAATGGCGCCGCCGGCTCGCCCTCCAGGGCAATTCCCCAGATCAGGCCGCCTGCGGCGCCGATGCCGGTCCACACCGCATACACCGTGCCCATCGGCAAGACGCGCAGGGATTGCGACATGCAGAAGAAACTCACCGCCATCGTCGCCACGGTCGCCAGCGACGGCAGCAGCACGGTGAACCCGTCCGTGCGCTTCAGCAGCACCACCCACCCCACCTCGGCCAGGCCGGCGATCGCCAGCCACAGCCAAGGCACGCGCGAAAGGCTCAGAGACCGCTTGAGAATGCGCTACGGCGAGTCGGCTGGCGTGGCTTTCGAGAACCGGAGCGGAGCGGCCTTGTGGGGCCGTGAGCACCGGAAGCGCAGAAAGCCGCGTCAGACGGCCGCCGTAGTAGCATTGTCAAGCGGTCTCTAGGCGGCCTTCTGGGCCAGGAGGCCCAGCGCCACCATCGTCTCGGCGATCTGCACCGCGTTCAGCGCCGCACCCTTGCGCAGATTGTCGCTGACGCACCAGAAGGCCAGGCCATTCTCCACCGTCGGGTCGCGGCGGATGCGGCTGACATACACGTCGTCCTCGCCCTGGCTCTCCAGCGGCGTGATGTAGCCGCCATCCTCGCGCGTATCCACCACCGTCACCCCCGGCGCGTCGCGCCACAGCGCCCGTGCCTCCGCCACCGTCACCTTCTCGGCGAACTCCACATGCACCGCCTCGGCATGGCCGATGAACACCGGCACCCGCGCGCAGGTCGCGATCACCTGGATGTCGGGGTCGAGGATCTTGCGCGTCTCCACCGCCATCTTCCACTCCTCCTTGGTCGACCCGTCATCCATGAACCGGTCGATATGCGGAATGACGTTGAAGGCGATCTCCTTGGTGAACTGCTCGGGCTTGCTCGGGTCGTTGACGAAGCTCGCCTTGGTGTGGCCGAACAGCTCGTCCATGCCCTCCTTGCCGGCGCCGGAAACCGACTGGTAGGTCGCCACCACCACCCGCTTCACCGTGAACGCGTCGTGCAGGGGCTTCAGCGCCACCACCATCTGGATCGTGCTGCAATTCGGGTTGGCGACGATGCCGCGCCGGATCTTGCGCAGCGCCTGCGGGTTCACCTCCGGCACCACCAGCGGCACGTCCGGCTCCATGCGGAACTGGCTGGTGTTGTCGATCACCAGGCACCCCGAAGCCGCCGCCCGCGGCGCATGCACCGCCGAGACCGAAGCCCCCGGGCTGAACAGGCCGATATCCCAGCCCCGGAAGTCGAAGGTCTCCAGGTTCTGCACCTTCAGCACCGTCTTCTCGCCGAAGGAGACCTCCGAGCCCGTCGAGCGCCCGGACGCAACCGCCGCCACCTCGTCCGTGGGGAAGCCGCGCTCCGCCAGGGTTTTCAGCATCTCGCGTCCGACCGCCCCCGTGGCGCCGACAACCGCGACCCTGTAGCCCATCGATCCGTCTCCTGTTCCGCGCCGCCCGAACCTGCCGCATGATAGCCCATCGTGCGTGAGCACGTACCCCTGTCGATACCTTTCGGCCCAAGGCGATCGCAAGTGTCACGCACGCGGAACAGCCTTGCGGTCTTAAAACCTGCATACCAGCCCGACGCCCAATCCGCTCACCCGCAACTGGAGCACCCCACCGATGGCGAACGCACCGGGCTGGCCCGGCATCGAACCCCGCTGGACCTCCAGCGCCAAGGCCGGGGTTGGCACCGCCCTCTCCGCCCTCAGCCGCGTCTGGTTCACCTTCAGCCACGGCATCCTCAACGAGGTCTACTACCCCCGCGTCGACCAGGCCTGCACCCGCGACTGCGGCCTGATCGTCACCGACGGCATCCCGGGCGGCTACTTCTCCGAGGAGAAGCGCGACACCGACAGCGCGGTGACCACCATCGAGCCCGGCGTGCCGGACTTCGTGCTGCGCAATGTCAGCCGCGACGGCCGCTACGTCATCGAAAAGCGCATCATCAGCGACCCCTGGCGCGACGTCGTGCTGCAGCAGATCCGCCTGCTTCCCGGCACCCAGCCCGAGGGTGAGCGGCTGCGCCTCTTCGTGCTGCTCTCGCCGCATCTGGTGAACGGTGGCGCCCACAACACCGCTTGGCTCGGCGAATACAAGGGCCAGCAGATGCTGCTCGCCGAGGGCGATGGCACCTGCCTCGCCATGGGCTGCTCGGCGCCGTTCCTGGCCCGTGCCGCCGGTTTCGCCGGAAGCAGCGACGGCTGGCAGGACCTCAGCCAGCACGGTCGGCTCACCTGGCTGAACGACCGCGCCGCCGACGGCAACGTCGCGCTGACCGGTGAGATCGACGTCTCCGGCGACGCGCCGATCGTGCTCGCGCTCGGCTTCGGCCGCTACTGGGCGGAGGCGGCGTTCCGCGCCCGCGCCAGCATCCAGCGCGGCTTCCCCAAGGCCGAGACCGAATATGCCGCCGCCTGGCGCGCCTGGCAGACGCCGCTGGCCAAGCTCGACGAGGTGGCGGACGGAAGTACCAGCATCTACCGCATCAGCACGGCGGTGATGCGCGCCCACGATTCCCCCGCCTTCCCCGGCGGCATCATCGCCAGCCTCTCGATCCCCTGGGGCTTCAACAAGGGCGACGATGACCTCGGCGGCTACCATCTCGTCTGGCCGCGCGACCTCGGCGAGACCGCCGGCGGGCTGCTGGCCTGCGGCGCCCTCGGCGACGCCCGGCGGGTGCTCGCGCATCTGCGCGCCATCCAGGAACCGGACGGCCATTGGCCGCAGAACGTCTGGCTCGACGGTCTCGCCTACTGGCGCGGCATCCAGCTCGACGAGACCGCCTTTCCCATCCTGCTGGTCGAGATGGCCTATCGGCTGGCCGCCATCGGCGATGTCGACATGCCGTCGTATTGGGAGATGGTGCGCAACGCCGCCGGCTTCGTCGTGCGCAACGGCCCGATGACCGGCCAGGACCGCTGGGAGGAGAATGCCGGCTTCTCCCCCTTCACCCTGGCGGTGGAGATCCCCGCCCTGCTCGCCGCCGCGGATTTCGCCGAGCGCGAGGGGAACGCCGGCATCGCCGAGTTCCTGCGCGACACCGCCGACGCCTGGAATGACGAGATCGAGACCTGGACCTACGTCACCGGCACCACCCTCGCCGGCGAGGCCGGGGTGGACGGCTACTACCTCCGCATCGCCCCCCTGGATGGCAGCCGGGTGACCGTGCGCAACCGGCCGCCCCACGACGCCGAAATCGCCGCCGCCGACCTGGTCAGTCCCGACGCTTTGGCGCTGGTCCGCTTCGGCCTGCGCGATGCCAACGACCCGCGCATCCGCAACACGGTCGCCGTCATCGACCGGCTGCTCCGCGTCGAGCTGCCGCAGGGTCCGGGCTGGCATCGCTACAACGGCGACGGCTACGGCGAGCACCCCGACGGCAGCGCCTTCGACGGCACCGGCCAGGGCCGCGCCTGGCCGCTGCTGATCGGCGAGCGCGCGCACTATGAGCTCGCCGCCGGCCGCCCCGAGGAGGCACGTCGCCTGCTCGCCACCATGGAGGCCTGCGCCAGCCCCGGCGGCATGCTGCCCGAGCAGGTCTGGGACGCCGACGACATCCCCGAGCGCGAGCTGTTCCGCGGCGCCCCGAGCGGCTCTGCCATGCCCCTGGTCTGGGCGCATGCCGAGCACGTCAAGCTGCTGCGCAGCCTGGCCGACGGCGCGCTGTTCGACATGCCGCCGCAATCCATGCAGCGCTACCTCAAGGAGCAGCGGCGCGGGCGGCTGCGCTGCTGGCGCGAGGATTGGCGCCGCGACACCCTGCCCCATGGCCTGGCGCTGCGCGTCGAACTTTCGCAGCCGGGCACCGTTCACTGGTCCGCCGACGGCTGGCGAACCGCCCGCGATATCGACACCGCCGATGTCGGCCTCGGCGTCAACGCGGCGGAAATCCCCACCGCCGACCTGCAGCCGGGAGAGCAGCTCGTCTTCACCTGGCGCCGCCGAGACGGCGCCTGGCGCGGCGAGAACGTCACCGTCGCAATCATCTGAGCAAAAGGGCCGATACGTGTCACACACCGAACATCAGGCGGCGCAGGCGAAACTGGAGAATGCCGCGCCGGCGCCGCCTTTGACCCTGGTGATCTTCGGTGCGCATGGCGACCTCACCAAGCGCCTGCTCATGCCCGCGCTCTACAACCTCGCCGACATGCACCTGCTCGATGCCGGCATGAAGATCATCGGCGTCGATCACAGCGATGGGGACAGCCGGGAGTGGGCGGACGGGCTGACCGCGACGATGCAGTCCTTCACCCATGACAGGACCGCCGAGTTCCATCCCGACCGGATCGACGACGAAGCCTGGGGCTGGGTGACGCAGCGGCTCGAATACCTCAAGGGCGACTTCGCCGATGAATCGACGTTCCGCGGCATCGGCGGCAAGCTGGGCGATGGGAACTGCATCTTCTATCTGGCCGTCGCCGCGCGCTTCTTCGCGCCGGTCGTGGAGCAGCTCGGCCGCGCCGGGTTGCTCAAGCAGCAGCCGAACGCCTTCCGCCGTGTGGTGATCGAGAAACCGTTCGGCCAGGACCTGCCCTCGGCGCAGGCGCTGAACGCACGCATCCTGAAGGTCGCGGACGAGCAGCAGGTCTATCGCATCGACCACTTCATGGGCAAGGAGACGGTGCAGAACATCTTTCCGCTGCGCTTCTCCAACGCGGTCTTCGAGCCGGTGTGGCGCCGCGAATACATCGACCACGTGCAGATCATGGCGGCCGAGACCATCGGCGTGGAACTGCGCGGCAGCTTCTACGAAGGCACCGGCGCGCTCCGCGACATGGTGCCCAACCACCTATTCACGCTGCTGGCGATGATCGCCATGGAAGCGCCGGGCGCCTACACCTCCGACGCGGTGCGCGGCGAGAAGGCGAAGGTCATCGCCGCGATCAAGCCGGTGCAGCACGACGATGTCGTGCGCGGCCAGTACGGCGCCGGCACCGTCCAGGGGCAATCCGCAAAGGCCTACCGCGACGAGCCGGACGTGGCGAAGGATTCCTCCACCGAGACCTACGTCGCTCTCAAGCTGGAGATCGACAACTGGCGCTGGGCCGGCGTGCCCTTCTACCTGCGCACCGGCAAGCACCTGGCCGCGCGTCGCACCGAAATCGCCGTGCACTTCCGCGCCGCACCGGTGTCGCTGCTGCCCGACCGCGACGGCGGCACCATGGCAGCCAACGTGCTCCGCATCACCCTCGATCCGGAGCAGCACACCACGCTCGACATGAACGTCAAGACCCCGGGGATGAACGCGCAGCTCTCCCGCGCCGACATGACGTTCCGCTATGAGGACAGCTTCCCGATGCCGTCGCGCGTCGGCTACGAGGTGCTGCTCTACGCCGTGATGAACGGCGACACCGTGCTGTTCCAGCGCGCCGACCAGATCGAGGCCGCCTGGGCCGCCGTGCAGCCGGCTCTCGATCACCCGCCGGCTGTTGAGATCTATGCGGCGGGCAGCGCCGGACCCGCCGGGGCCGACGCCTTGCTGGCGCGCGACGGGCGGCGGTGGGATCCGCTTTAAGGAAGGTAAGCAAGGCCGGGGCTTCGCCCCGGACCCCACCAGGAGGCCGAAGCCTCCTGGACCTCATTGACCGCTGCGCGGCTTATTCGTCGCGGCGTGGGCGGGACAGCAGCGCGGCAATCGCTTGGCGCAGCGTCATGCGGCCGCCGACCAAATCGGCCACTGCCGCGCAGATCGGCAGCTCCAGTCCCGCCGCCGCGGCGCGCGCCACCAGCGCGGGCGCCGTCGCCACGCCCTCGGTGACACCGCTCCGGGCGCCGAGAATGTCGGCCAGCGCCTCGCCACGGCCGAGCGCCAGGCCGAGGCTGTAGTTCCGGCTGGCACCGCCGGTGCAGGTCAGCAGCAGATCGCCCACCCCGGACAGGCCGGACACCGTCTCCGCCCGGCCGCCCAGCCCCACCGCCAGGCGCCGCAATTCGGCCAGGCCGCGGGTGACCAGAGCGGCCCGCGCATTCTCGCCCAGGCCGGCGCCGATCACCGCCCCGGCGGCGATCGCCACTACGTTCTTTGCCGCACCGCCGATCTGCGCCCCCGTCGGGTCGTCGTTCCCGTAGAGCCGAAAGCCGGTGGTGCCCACGCGCTCCGCCACCAGCGCGCGCAGCCCGGCATCGGCGGAGGCCACCACCGCGGCCGCAGGCAGACCGGCGGCGATCTCGCCGGCGAAATTCGGCCCGGTCAGCACCGCCGCCGACACGCGCGGATGCAGCGCGCCAAGAATCTCCAGCGGCAGGCGCAGGCTGCCATGCTCCACGCCCTTGGCGCACACCACCATCGCCGCCGTGTCCGGCAGCAGCGCCGCCACCTCCCGCAAGTGCTGCACCGGGACCGCGAGCAGCAGCAGACCGGCATCCACGCCTTCCAACGACGCCGTGACCTTGACCTCGGCGGGCAGGCGGGCACCGGGCAGACGCGGATTCTCCCGCGTCGCCGTGATCGCCGACGCACGACCGGGATCGCGCGCCCACAGCACCGTCGCCCGGCCGGCCCGCGCCGCCTGGATCGCCAGCGCCGTGCCCCAGGCGCCGGCGCCGATCACCGCGACCTCCCCGCTACTCATCGGTCAACCGCTGCACCGACGCACGCTCGCCGGGCTCGCGATCTCCGAGCCGCTGCAGCAGTGCGTCGAGAATGGACGGCACCTCCTCCTCGAAGCGATAGGGCGGGTTGGCGACCAGCAGGCCGCTTCCGTTCAGCCGCGCCGGATCGACCGGCTCCCGAAGACAAAGCTCGGCCGCGAGCACGTCGCGCATGCCGCTCTGCCGCACCGCCTGGTGCAGCGCCCGCACCGGCGCCCGGTGCTTGATCGGATACCACGCCGCGAACACGCCCGTCGCGAAGCGGGCCCGGCCGGCGGCCAGCGCGGCAGCCACCCGCGCGTGCTCGCCCGCCGCCTCGTAGGGCGGATCGATCAGCACTAGGCCGCGCCGCTCGATCGGCGGCAGCAGGCCGGAAAGCGCCTCCCACGCATCCCGACGATGCACCGCCACCTGACGATCCCCGGCGTAGCGGCGGCGCAGCGCCGCGTATTCCTCGGGATGCAGTTCGCAGCAGGCCAGCCGGTCGCCCGGCCGCAGCAGAGCGCGGATCAGCGCCGGCGATCCCGGATAGCTCGTACCCCCAGGATCGTCCGCCCGCACCAGGCCGACATACGCGGCGAGCGGCGCCGGCGGGTCCTCGATCAGGCGGGCGATGCCGCTGCGCCACTCGCCGCTCCGCGCCGCCGGACCCTCCGCGAGGTCGTACCGCCCGCTGCCGGCGTGCGTATCGAGCACGAAGATCGGCGCAGGCTTGCGCAGCAGCGCGGAGAGCATCCAGACCAGGAGCGCGTGCTTCATGCAGTCGGCAAAATTGCCGGCGTGGTAGGCGTGGCGGTAGTTCACGGTCGCGCGGGACCCATGTCGGGCGCATCGAGCGGCCAGCGCGGCCGCGGCGCGTGATCGAGCCCATCCGCGAGCCCGAGGCGCAGCCGCTCCAGCCCGGCCCAGGCCACCATCACCGCATTGTCCGTGCAGAGCCGCAGGGGCGGTGCCACCAAGCGGTAGCCGCAGGTCTGCGCCACGCCGGCGAGCGCCGACCGCACCGCCGCATTGGCGGCGACCCCGCCCGCCACCACCAGCAACCTCCCGTCCGGATGCGCGGCAGCGAAGGCCGCGAGCGCGTTGGCCGCGCGGTCGGCCAGCACCTCGGCGACTGCCGCCTGGAATCCGGCGGCGATGTCCGCGGCGTCCTGTCGCGGCAGGCCGCCGGGAGGAAAGCGAGCGACCAGTTGCGCCACCGCCGTCTTCAGTCCGGAGAAGCTGAAATCGCAGCCCGGGCGACCCAGCAGCGGCCGCGGCAGGCGATGGCGCGCCGGATCGCCCTCCGCCGCCAGCCGCTCCACCGCGGGTCCGCCCGGCCAGGGCAGGCCGAGCAGCTTTCCCACCTTGTCGAAGGCCTCCCCGACGGCATCGTCGATCGTGCCGCCGAGCCGGACGTGCCGCCCCACTCCCTCCACGGCGACGCACTGGCAGTGTCCGCCGGACACCAGCAGGAGCAGATAGGGAAACGCCGCACCGCCGGGTACCAGGCCGGGCAGCCGGGGGCTCAGCGCGTGCGCCTCGAGGTGGTTCACCGCGACGAAGGGGATCCGTCGCGCCAGGGCGATCCCCTTGCCGAGGCCGCTGCCGACGATCAGCCCGCCGATCAGCCCGGGCCCGCTGCTCGCCGCGACACCGGCGAGCGCGTCCCAGCCGACCCCCGCTTCCCGCATCACCTGCGCCGCGAGATCAGGCAGGTGCGCGAGATGCGCGCGCGCCGCGATCTCCGGCACCACGCCGCCGAAGGCCGCGTGCGCGCCCTGTCCCAGAACCGCCTCGGCCAGCACGGCGCCGTCCGCGTCGAGCACCGCCGCCGCGGTCTCGTCGCAGGAGCTTTCGATGCCCAGCACGGGGCCGCTCGCACGACCGGGTTGCATCGGCGTGTCTTTCCAATGCGTCGGGACGGTTCTAGGACACCGGCATGGATGCCGCACAGCCTTCGCGTAGCAGCCCGGCTGCCAAACCGGTCCGACCGCACGACCGGGCACTGCCGCTTCGGGTCGGCACGCGCGGCTCTCCGCTGGCGCTGATCCAGGCCCGCTCGTTCCTCGGGGTTTTGCGATACTTTTGCCCGGTGCTGCGCAGCCTCGACGTGTTCGAGGAGCACGCCATCCGCACGACCGGCGATGCCGTGCAGGATCGCCGGCTCGCCGAGATCGGCGGCAAGGGCCTGTTCGCCAAGGAGATCCACGAGGCGCTCGCCGACGGGCGAGTCGACTTCGCGGTGCACAGCCTGAAGGATTTGGAGACCGAGCTTCCCCCGGGGATCGTGCTGGCCTGCACCTTGCGCCGCGAGGACGCGCGCGACGTGCTGGTGCTGGCGCCCGATACCGGGCCGGCGGACCCCTCCGACCCCTATGCCGTGCTGCCGGCCGGCGCGGTGATCGGCACGTCCTCGGTGCGGCGCCAGGCGCAGCTGCTGCACGCGCGGCCGGATCTGCGCATCGTCACGATGCGCGGCAACGTGCAGACGCGGCTGGAAAAGCTCCGCCGCGGCGACTGCGACGCCAGCCTGCTGGCGCTGGCCGGGTTGCGCCGGCTCGGTCTCGAAGACATCCCCTCGGTGGTGCTCGATGCCGATGCCATGGTGCCGTCGGCCGGCCAGGGGATCATCGGCGTGACGGTGCGCGCCGACGACGTCGAATTGCGCGAGCTGCTCGGTGCCATCGAGGACCCCGAGGCGAAGGCCGTCGCCACCGCCGAACGGGCGCTGCTCGCCGCCCTCGACGGCTCCTGCCGTACGCCGATCGGCGGCCACGCGCGCCTGCTGCCGGACGGCGCCCTCCACCTCATCGGGCTGGTGGCGCGGCCGGACGGCTCGTTCCTGCTCAAGCGCAGCCTGCATGGCGCCGCCTCCGACGCCGCGCGGATCGGCACGACGCTCGGCGCCGGCCTGCGCGCCGACAGCCCGGCCGACATCTTCACCTGAGCTTCCGGGCAGTCCGGCCTTCCGGAGTGCTGATCACCCGCTCCGCTGGGCAGGCGGCGGCGACGGCGCGTCGCGTCGCGGCACGCGGCCTCGCCCCGGTGATCGCGCCGATGATCGCCCTCGAGCCGCGCGCGGCGGAGCTGCCCGACGCCGACGCGCTGCAGGCCGTGCTGGTAACCAGCGGCAATGCGATCCCGGCGCTGCCGGCGAGCCATCGCGGGCTGATGCTGCTCGCCGTCGGCGATGCGACGGCGGCCCGCGCCGCCGCGGCGGGCCATGCACGGGTGCACAGCGCCGGCGCCGACGCGCGGGCTCTGGCGGCGCTGGCCGGCAGGCTATGCGATCCCGGGGGTGCGCCGCTGCTGCTGGCTTCGGGCGAGGGGCAGGGGGCGGCGCTGGCCGCCGAGCTCGCGGCGCGCGGCTTCACGGTCGTGCATCGCGCGGTCTATGCGGCGCGAGCCCTGGCCGATCTGCCTGACCCGGCGCGCGACGCGCTGCGTCGGCGTGGGCTGCGCGCCGCGCTGTTCTTTTCCGCGGCAAGCGCCGGCGCCTTCGGCCGTCTCGTGCAGCAGGCCGGGCTGCGCGAAACCCTCGCATCCGTCGATGCGCTGGCGATCGGGCCGCCCGCCGCCGCCGCCCTCACGGACTTGCCGTGGCGAGAGGTTCGTGTCGCACTACGGCCCAACCAGGACGAGCTGTTGGCGCTTTTGCAATGACGGATTCCGACCCGACCCCCGAGCCTTCCGGCGATGCCGCGGAGCCGACGCCGGAGAGCGCCGAGCCGGTTCCGACCGCGCGCAAGCGGCGGGATCCGCTGCCGCTGCTGCTCGGTATCGGCCTGATCGTGCTGGCCGGTGGCGTGGTGTTCCTCTGGCGTCATCCGCTCTGGCTCAACCACCTGACCCGCCACCAGGAGCAGACCGCGGCGAGCAACCCGGCGCCCGCAGCACCCCCGCCGACGGGCGTGCCGACGCCGCAACCGCAGCCCGCGGGTGC
>Ga0213875_10001310_pt1 | contig 16493 bp, 13 predicted proteins | sample BarmaccomBMRX_R8_FD_160105 | JGI IMG/M metagenome (GOLD analysis project Ga0213875, IMG submission 160105) | Root-associated microbial communities from Barbacenia macrantha in rupestrian grasslands, the National Park of Serra do Cipo, Brazil - RX_R8 | ecosystem: Host-associated > Plants > Roots... | reverse complement strand
GATGGTGCGCCCGGCGATCGGCCCCTTATGCTCCTCGTAGGTCATCACGTCCGCCATCACCTGGCACGGATGCGACATTTTCGACAGACCGTTGATCACCGGCACGGTGGCATTCGCCGCAAGCTCGCGCATGGCGGCGTGATCCAGCATCCGGATCACGATGGCATCGACATAGCGTGACAGGACGCGCGCCGTGTCCGCGATCGACTCGCCGCGACCGAGCTGCATCTCTTTCCCGGTGAGCATGATCGTCTCGCCGCCGAGCTGGCGCATGCCGACATCGAACGAGACGCGCGTGCGTGTCGAGGGCTTGTCGAACACCATAGCGAGCACCTTGCCGGCGAGCGGACGTTCGCTCGGCGCCTCGCCACGTCGGAAGCCCGCCTTCATGGCGCGCGCCTTCTCGATGAGGCCCTTCAGGTCCCTCGCGGTGAAATCGGAAAGGTCGAGGAAGTGACGCGGCGGAGACATGACACGACCGCCCTCACTCGGCCGCGCGGCGGGGTTTGGCCTCCTCGACGCGACACGCCACCGCGTCGAGGCGGCGGATCACCTCGCCGATATCCTCATCCGTAATGGTGAGCGGCGGGAGGAGGCGCACGGTGTTGTCGGCGGCCGGCACCACGAGGAGCTTCTCGGCGCGCGCGGCATTCGCAAATTCGGCATTCGGCGTTTCGAGCCTGATGCCGATCAAGAGCCCGTCACCGCGGATTTCGGCAATGACTCCGGGATGACGATCCTTGAGCTCGGCGAGCCGCTGCTTCAAAAGCAGAGCCTTGCGCTCGACCTCCTGGAGAAAGCCCGGCGCCAAGACCACATCGAGCACCGCATTGCCGCATGCCATGGCGAGCGGATTGCCGCCGAATGTGGTGCCATGCGTGCCGACCGTCATGCCACGCGCCGCCGTATCCGTCGCGAGGCAGGCACCGAGGGGAAAACCGCCGCCGATGCCCTTGGCGACGGAGAGGATATCCGGCGTGACCCCGACCTTCTCGTAAGCGAAAAAGCGTCCTGAACGACCGACCCCGGTTTGCACCTCGTCGACGATGAGCATGAGGCCGTGCCGATCCGCGAGCTCGCGCAGATGGCGCAGGCTTTGAGGGTCGACGACGCGCACGCCACCTTCGGCCATGATCGGCTCGATCATGAAGGCTGCGCTCTCGGGTCCGACCCATGTCTCGATCGCTTCCTTGTCCGCGATGCTGACTTGGTCGAAGCCATCCACCTTGGGCCCGAAGCCGTCGATGTATTTCTGCTGACCTCCCGCCGCGATGGTCGCGAGCGTGCGCCCGTGGAAGGCGCCCTCGAAAGTCAGGATGCGGTAGCGCTCGGGATGGCCGCCGAAAGCATGAAACTTGCGCGCCATCTTGATGGCGCATTCATTGGCCTCCGCCCCGGAATTTACGAAAAAGACCTTGTCGGCGAAGCTGATTTCAACCAGGCGCTCGGCGAGGCGCTCACCACCCGGGATGCGCATGAGGTTCGAGACGTGCCAGACCTTCTGCGCCTGTTCGACGAGCGCGCCGACGAGATGGGGGTGGGCATGCCCGAGGGAATTCACCGCGATGCCGCCGCCGGCATCGAGATAGGCGTCCCCCTTCGAATCGTAGAGCCAGGAGCCCTCGCCTCGCTCGAAGGAGAGGTCCGCACGCGCGAATGTCGGCAGCAATGCTGACGTCGTCACGATATCCTCCCTGGCAAGACGGGCTTCGGGGTACGTTGCGCCCTGGAGCCACAAATGAAATCGCCGCCCCTCGGGCGGCTCGAACATCTAACATAGCTTGCGCTCCGCTCGTGTCAAATAGAGTGGAAAGGGCACAAAGCTCTGCGCTCTTCGTGCGGAAACGCCGAAGCGCCCTGGGCGCGGGTTCATGCGCCCATCGGGGCGAGTGCACTCGCCTTGACGCCACGAGCCGCGATCTTTAGCGCAAATCCCTCTTTGCAACCGCGGCGGAGGCCCTTTTGCCCGAGATCATCGACGCCCCGCCAATCATCGAGGGACTGAGCAGCCTCGCCGACCAGTTCGACGTCCTTTTATGCGACGTGTGGGGCGTCCTCCATAACGGCCTGCAGGCCTATCCGAAAGCGGCCGAGGCCTTGCGTCGCTTCCGTTCGCGCGGCGGCACGGTCATCCTCATCTCCAACGCGCCGCGCCCTCATGAGGCCGTGGAGAGACGCCTCACCCAACTCGGCGTGACGCGCGAAGCCTACGACGATTTCGTGACCTCGGGCGATCTCACGCGGCAGGTAGTCGCCTCCCGCCCGGGCGTTCCCTTGCATCACATGGGGCCGGCCCGTGATTTTCGGCTTTTCGACGGGCTCGACGCACCTCGCGTTGCCCCCGAGGAGGCTCAATATTTTCTCTGCACCGGACCCATGCCGGAAGACGTGCATTCGGCCGAGTATTTCCGAGGGCCGTTGAGCGAGCTTGCGCGACGCGGCTTGGAATTCGTCTGCGCCAACCCGGATCTCGTCGTGGAGAAGGGCAACGAGCTTCTCCTCTGCGCCGGGTCGCTGGCCGTGCTTTACGAGAGTCTCGGCGGCAAGGTGCTTTACGCCGGAAAGCCGCACCGGCCGATCTACGAGCTTGCCCTTTCGCATGCGAAGAGGCGTCGCGGTCGCACGATCGACCCGGCACGCGTTCTTGCCATCGGAGATGCGCCGCGCACCGATATCGCGGGAGCCCACGCGATCGGCGCCCGGTCCCTCCTCGTTGCGAAGGGGATCCATGCGCGGGAGTTGATGCCGCAAGGCACTCTCCTTCGTCCCGCGCTCGCGCGCATGCTCGCCGATGCCCCGGGTCAACCCGACGCGGTCATCGGTGAGTTGCGTTGGTGACGTTTCGCCAGGACGACGATTGAACCATGCCAAACATCGCCGTACTTCGTGATCCGCACAGCTTGCCGAATGGGCTCGAGCGGCCGGTCGTGGCTATCGGCAATTTCGACGGGCTGCATCGCGGCCATCGCGCCGTGATCGATAGGACGTTGTCTCTCGCGCGCCGTCTCGACCGGCCGAGCGCCATCCTGACTTTCGAGCCTCATCCGCGCGACTTCTTCCGCCCGCAAGCGCCGGTATTTCGCCTCACCCCGCTCGCGGAAAAGACGCTGATTGCCGGAGAGCTGGGACTTTCGGCACTGATCGTGCTCAGCTTCAACGCCGAGACGGCGAAGATGGAAGCGGCAAATTTCGTCGAGCAATGGCTCGTCGATCGGTTGCATATCTCGGCAGTGATCATCGGCACCGATTTCCGTTTCGGCGCTCGGCGTTCCGGCAATTCCGAATTCCTTGCGCAAGAGGGCGCGTGCTGCGGGTTCCAGGTGGAGATCCTGCCGGAGGTTGCAACCAGCGAAGCGCTTCGGGTCTCCTCGAGCGCCGTGCGCTCAGCGCTGGAGGCCGGCAATATCTCGCTCGCGAGCGAGCTTCTGGGGCATCGCTGGTTCGTGACCGGCGATGTGCTCCATGGCGAAAAGCGGGGCCGTTCTCTTGGATTCCCGACCGCCAATCTCCGCCTCGACCCGTCATGTCGGCTCCGCCATGGCATCTACGCGGTTCGCGTTCTCCTTGACGGGCGTGTGCATGAGGCTGTGGCGAGCTTTGGCCGTCGACCGACATTCGACAATGGCGCACCGCTGCTCGAAATCTTCATCTTCGACTTCGAAGGCGATCTTTATGGAAAATCGCTGATTGTGGAATTCGTGGATTGGCTTCGCGGAGAGGAGAAGTTCGAGAGCGTCGAGGCGCTCGTCTCACAGATGCGCCAGGACGCGGCGGATGCCAGAAGGGTTCTCGCAAACAATGCGAGGGGCCGCGAAGCGTCCATCTTCGAGAGGCAGGTCGCGTGAGTGGAAAAAATCCCGGCTCGGCATTGCCGCTCGGCTGTGGGCTCGCCGTCGCGGTGGTCTTGCTCGATCAAGCTTGCAATTTCTACCTTCTTCGCGTGATCGGCCTGACGGAAGGCACGCAAATCCCTCTTTTGCCGTTCCTCGACCTTTCCTTCGTGTGGAATCACGGGATTTCTTATGGCCTGTTCCAGCAGCACGGCGAGCTCGGTCGTTGGCTCCTCGTCGCGGGGGCGCTCGGCGCCGTCATTCTCATCGGCCTATGGCTCGCGCGCACGAATTCGCTTTGGACGGGAGCGGCGCTTGGCCTGATTGCGGGAGGAGCGCTCGGAAATGCGCTTGACAGGACACTCTACGGCGCGGTCATCGATTTCCTGCATCTCCATGGCGGCGCCATTCCTTGGCTTGATTTTCCCTATTCGTTCAATCTCGCCGACGCGGCGATCTCGCTTGGCGTCGTACTCCTCCTTCTCGAATCGATATTGGTTAATGAAAACAAGGTGCAAAGCGCCGGGACCAGGGAATAAGGAAGAAGACGGCACGAGCGAAGTTGATTCCTTGCCCCTTGATTTTCAGCTTTTGCTCCCCCTGGAGCAAAGCGGCAAGACCGGTTAGAATGGAGGGGCGCCTTGGTTCCGCCTCAGGGGCTTTGTATCCGAGATTCAGTCAAGCGGATGTAGGAAATGGCTTTCATGCGACCACACGAGATCCATCGCCGAGCTTTGGCCCTTGTTCTTGCGATTGCGGGGGGCTCGATTGTGGCGGCGACGCCGGCGTCGGCTCAGTTTTTCAGCGACACCCCGTTCAAAAGTGCGCTCACGACCCTTGGCATCATCGCTCCCGACCGCGATCCCATCGAGTATCATGAGCGGGCACCGCTCGTGGTGCCGAAAACGATGCAGCTGCCGCAGCCGACGCAGCACGTCGCCGACACCAACCCTGATTGGCCAACGGATCCGGACGTGGCGGCGAAGCTCAAGGAAAAAGCAGAGGCCTCCCAACCTGTCGTCAGGCGCCAAGGTGGCGACAATGGCGGCGAGGAGACGCGTCTCTCGATTTGGCAGGTGCTCGCGGGGAAGTCGTCGAGCCCTCCTGTTGATCCGGCAGGTCCGTCTCGGGCCTGGTACGACACCAATCGTCAAAACGAGAATGGTTTCATCCCGAACAGCGTCATCCGGGCGCAGGGCCAGCAATTCGCTTCCCAAGATCCCGAGGCAGAAGACGTGATCCGCCCGGGTTACGAGCCAAAGCGGCGCTACCTCACCGACCCGCCGACCGGCTACCGCAAACCTTCCGACAAGGCCGCCTTCAAGAAGCAGTATGGGCCCCCCGTCAAATACGACAAGGCGGCTGAAAGCGGCGATCCATTGGGTTTCGTGAAGGAGGAGACCCGTCGTCAAAAAGGCAGCTATGAAAACGACAATCAGTGAGACTGTCGGATAGAAGCGGGTGATGCCTGAAGCGAGCGCCATCTAGCCTCGACCAGCAAGGAACCGTTTTTCGGGATAGTGGCCTTCACTTTCTCGGTCGCATGCCGAGGGTTGATCCATCTTGGATGGTAGTCCCTCTCGCGCCGTTGCAAGACTTATGAAGTTTGGACCTCGGCGTTGCTAGGCTGCCCGTAGCGCGCGGCCGTGGCCACGACCCGGGTGCGCGGCGAAATTGCCTCTGGTCCCAGCCGAGATGCGCAGTGTGTGAATTTCTCTTGCGCAAAGACATGCGCCGATATTCAACGGATGGTGATCTTCGATCCTGCCCGCAAGGCGGCGATCCGCCGTCCACCGCCACGCTGAATAGCCGTTTCCGAATGTCGCCTTGGTGTGGCGCGCATGCCAGGCCACGCCTTTTGGATCGCGGATCAGGCACTATGTTCCTTGCAGGGGGACTTGCTATTCGGAGCGTGAGTACAAGTCCGATTTGAGATGTGAGGGTTTCAGATGACGACCGCAGGATTGGTCTTGGCCGGGGCCAAGGGCGAGAGCGCTGCCGAAGGCATGGTGGCGATCAGCCGCTTTCGCCTCGCGAACGGGCTTGATGTCGTCGTTATCCCCGATCATCGCACGCCGGTCGTGACGCATATGATCTGGTATCGCGCTGGCGCGGCTGACGAGCCGCGCGGCAAGACGGGGATCGCGCATTTCCTCGAGCATTTGATGTTCAAGGGCACGAAGAGCCATCCCGAGGGCGAGTTCTCGCGCTTGGTGGCGGAGCTTGGCGGCGAGGAGAACGCCTTCACCTCGAACGATTACACGGCCTATTTTCAACGGGTCGCCAAGCAGCATTTGCGCAAGATGATGGAATTCGAGGCAGATCGCATGCGCGGTCTCGTCCTCAGCGATGCCGTTGTCGATCCGGAGCGCGAGGTCGTGCTCGAAGAGCGCCGCATGCGCACCGATTCGGTGCCGGCCTCACAGCTCGGCGAGGCGATGTCGGCGGCCGCTTTCGTCAACCATCCTTATGGCGCACCGATCATCGGCTGGAAACCGGAAATCGAGAGCCTCAATCGCGCGGATGCGCTCGCTTTTTACCAGCGCTTCTACGCGCCGAATAATGCCATCTTGATCATCGCAGGCGATGTCGAAGCCGAGGAGGTGAGAGCGCTTGCCGAGAAGACCTACGGAAAAAACAAGCCGACGCGCGATCTCCCCGCACGCGTGCGGCCGAAGGAACCCGATCCGGTTGCAGCCCGCAAGGTCGTGCTGTCGGACCAGCGCGTCGAGCAACCGGTGCTGCAGCGCATGTATCTCACGCCCTCCTACACCACGGCCAAGCCGGGCGAAGCCGAAGCGCTCGATATCTTGGCGCAAGCCATGGGCGCGCAGTCGACGGGCCGGCTCAACCAGCGCCTCGTGCTCGAGCGCAAGCTCGCCGTCTCTGCGAGCGCCTGGTATTCCGGCACAGCGCTCGACGATCATCTTTTCGGCATCTACGCGGTGCCCGCGCACGGCGTAACGCTGGAAGACCTCGAAGACGCGCTCGACGAGGCGCTTGCCGAGATGGCCGAAACCGGCTTTTCCGACGCGGAGCTTGCACGCGCCAAGACGCGGCTCATGGCCGACGCGATTTATCAGCGCGACAGCCAATCGGCGCTCGCCCGCAATTTCGGTGCCGCTCTGTCGACCGGCCTCACGGCCGAACAGGTGATCGAATGGCCGGGACTCATAGAGCGCGTCCCGGGGAGCGCCGTGAAGGAGGCGCTTCATTGGCTCGTCAAGAAGCGCTCGGTGACCGGATATCTCGAGGGGATCGCGCGATGACGGCCGGAACTCTGGTGCTGGCGGCGCCGGCGCGTGCGACCTCCGCACGCAAGGTCGTTTCAGCAGGCAGCGTAGAAGCCTGGCTCGTCGAAGATCACGCCAATCCGCTGGTGGCCATGCAATTCGCCTTCGAGGGAGGTTCGTCGCAGGACCCTCGAGGAAAGCCCGGCGTCGCCCATTTGTTGTCGGGAATGCTCGACGAGGGCGCCGGCCCTCACGACTCCGTCGCCTTTCACGAAAAACTCGAGGATCTCGCGATCGACATGCATTTCGATGCCGATCGCGATTATTTCACGGGCAATCTGAAAACACTCACCAAGAACCGCGACGAAGCCTTCGAGCTTTTGCGCCTGGCGTTGCACGAGCCGAGGCTCGAGGCGGACGCGATGGAACGCGTGAAGGGCCAGATCATGGCGGGGCTTCGGCGCGAGGCGAAAGAGCCGAATGCCATCGCCCGCAACGCCTTTGCGGCTTCGGCTTTTCCGGATCATCCTTATGGGCTGCCGCAGAAAGTCACGCTCGAGATCGTGCCGGGCATTGGCCGCGACGATTTGCACGACCTTCGCAAGCGATGCTTCGCGCGCGACCGGCTGAAGATCGCCGTCGTCGGAGATATCGATGAGGCGGCGCTGCTCGACGTGCTCGACCACGTCTTCTCAGATCTTCCCGCGCGCCCCGAGCTTACTCCTGTCGAGGACAGGGTGATGAAAGGCGGAGAGGAGCGCAAGATCGAGCTGCCGGTGCCCCAATCGGTCATCGTTTTCGGGCTGCCGGGCTTGGCCCGCAAGGACCCGGATTACGTGCCGGCGGTCGTGATGAATCACATCCTCGGCGGCGGCAGCTTCACGTCACGGCTTTGGACCGAGGTGCGCGAGAAGCGTGGCCTTGCCTATTCGGTATATTCGAGCCTCTCGCCCTTCAAGCACGGACCCATTCTGGCCGGCGCGACCTCGACCAAGAACGAGCGCGCCCGCGAGTCGATCTCGGTGGTCACCGGCGAGATCGAGGCGCTCGCGAGCGGCGGCGTCACCGCCGACGAGCTCGACAAGGCGAAGAAATACCTGACCGGCTCTTACGCGCTCAGATTCGATACGTCGACGAAGATTGCGCGCGAGCTTCTGCAAGCTCAGCTCGACGATCTCGGCATGGAGTATTTCCTCCGGCGCAATGAGGAGATCGCCGCCGTCGGCGAGAAGGACATCGCGCGCGTCTCGAAGAGGCTTCTCGACACGGAGCGCATGCTCGTGGTCGTCGTCGGCCAACCTGTGTAGCAGGCGCGCGGCTATTCCCGCGCATTGAGATTGGCGTGATCCACGTCTTTCTTGGTGCGCGGTAGAAGGAGGCGAGGAGAGGGGCTGTCTATCATTGTCGTCATCGCCGGGCGTCGGCTCGGCGACCCACGCCTTTTTTTCAAATCCGGATGCGTAAGAGCGGCAAGCGGCGCCAAGCGCAGGCATGATGGACGGATGACGGTGCCGAAGCGTTCCTGATCAGAAGCTTAGCCTTGCAGGTGAATCGCTAGAAGGTGCATCCTGGGGCGTGCCGATTCGCCGCCTCGACCCTGTTCTCGTCGATCGCATCGCCGCGGGCGAGGTGGTCGAGCGGCCGGCCGCCGCGGTGAAGGAACTCATCGAGAATGCGCTCGACGCCGGTGCCTCGCGCGTCGATGTCATCATCGAAGCCGGCGGACGCCGCCTGATCCGCGTCGCCGATGATGGATGCGGTATGGACGGTGCGGATCTTCTCTTGTCCGTCGAGCGCCACGCCACCTCGAAGCTTCCCGACGAGGATCTCTTTGCCATCGCGACTTTCGGCTTCCGGGGTGAGGCGCTGCCCTCGATCGCCGCCGTTTCGCGCCTCGAGATCGTTTCGCGTCCAGAGGGTGGAAGCGCGGCGCAGGCGCTCTCGGTCGACGCAGGGAGCCCTCGCCCCCCGCGCCCGGCCGCGCGCGCAAAGGGCACGACCGTCGAGGTAAGGGACTTGTTCGCGGCCGTGCCGGCGCGCCTCAAATTCTTGAAGAGCGATCGCGCCGAAGCTCTCGCCGTCGCGGATGTGGTGAAGCGCCTCGCCATGGCCCATCCGAAAGTGCGTTTCACGCTTTCGGGCGACGGCATCGGCGCGCTCGATTACGCCCATGCCGGAGAAGGGACGCAGGCCCTTGCTCGTCGCGTCGGGGAGGTGATGGGACGCGAGTTTCGCGAGAACAGCGTTGCTCTCGATCTCGCCCGCGAAAAGCTCTCGCTTACGGGCTTTGCCGGGCTGCCCGCTTACACGCGTGGCAGCGTCGGCGCGATCAATCTTTTCGTCAACGGCCGTCCGGTGCGCGACAAGCTGCTCACCGCCGCGGTCCGCGCCGCCTATATGGATCTCGTGCCGACCGGCCGCTACCCGGCGATCGCGCTTTACGTCGAGGTCGATCCGCGGGAGGTCGATGTGAATGTGCACCCGGCCAAGGCCGAGGTGCGCTTTCGCGACGCGAGCCTCGTGCGCGCGCTCGTCATCACGGCCATCGGCGAGGCCTTGAGGGGCGCCGGCATTCGCCCGGTCCCACGAGCAAGCGAACGCGCGCTTGCGGCATTCGGCTCAGGCGGGGAAAGAGGCGGCTTAGCTCGTCGTCAACAAGGCTGGAATGCGCACGCTTTTGCGCCGCTCGAGCCGTCCTCGTCTTCGGTCGCGAACGCGCCGGCTTCACACTCCTTTGGCTTTGCCGAGGGGCAGGAGAGCTTCGAGTATGCGGCTCGCCCCTCAGGATCGGTCGAGCCGCAAGCCCATGATCCGGCTTCTTCGGTCGAAGGGGAGGCCTACCCGCTCGGCGCGGCGCGCGCCCAGCTCCATGAGAACTACATCGTCGCGCAGACGTCGGATGGGCTCGTGATCGTCGATCAGCATGCCGCACATGAGCGCCTCGTCTATGAACGGCTGAAGCGGGAGAGAGCGGCGCGCGGCATCGAACGGCAAATCATGCTCACGCCGGAAATCGTCGATCTCGATGCCTCAGACTGCGCCAAGCTCCTCGCGCAAGCCGAGCTTCTCGAGGGGCTCGGCCTCGCGGTCGAGCCATTCGGCCCTGGCGCCATCGCCATTCGCGAGGCGCCGGCCGCGCTCGCTCCGGGAAAGCTCCGCCGGCTGATCATGGACCTCATCGACAGTTTCGACGAATGGGGAACCGCCGCCGCGGCGCTCGAACGCAAGCTCGACCATGTGCTCGCGACCATGGCGTGCCACGGCTCGGTGCGTTCCGGCCGCCGCTTGCGCGCCGAGGAGATGGACGCCCTTTTGCGAGAGATGGAGAAGACGCCGGGCGCGGATGTCTGCAATCACGGCCGCCCCACCTTCATCGTCCTCAAGCTCGCCGACATCGAGCGCTTGTTCGGACGGCGGTGAGCAGAAGGGTGTGATCGGGCGGCTGTCATTCCCGGCCGAGCGTTCCGGAGGAACGCGAGGGGAAGGGAACCCATACCCGCGCCGCTTCCACGCCCCACACCTTATCCTGAACCCCTTCCGGAGGCTCGCCTTGCGAGCCTCGCCGGGGGTGACACCGTGGTGGTCGTGTCTGCTGCGGGCATGGCGCAAACTGCGTTTCCTTGCTCAGCTTCCGCCACCCACGCAGGTTGACGCGTTCTTCGCATTGCAGACATCGAGGCCGGTATAAGTCGGGTCGGCCGGGGCCGGCTTGCCGTCCTTGATGTCTTTCAAGAACTGCATGCTTTTATAGCCCATCTCGAAGGGTCGCTGTCCGACCTGACCGTCCGATAAGCCCGCTTTCAGGAGGTCCATCTGAACCGGAAGCGTGTCGGCGACGACGAGCGCGAGCGAGCCGTCCTGAATCCTCGATTTGTACTTTTCCGCTACTTTCCGATAGGCCTGCGGAATGAATTGCGGGAAGCCGCCGGTCGGCACGAAGGCGTCGAGCGTCGGATATTTGCCGAGGATGTCCTCCATCTGCTGCACCGAGCGCGGGAAATCGTCATCCGTGTAGAGCGGACAGCCATCCGCCTCGGTCCAGCCATTCTGGCCGGTGAGCCGCTCGCCGGGAGCGGCGGCGGATTTCTTGCCGGCGAGCGTGTCGCGAATGCCTTGCATGCGCTCATTGTGATTGGCCGCGGCGGCACCGCCGGACTGAATGCAGATCACGCCACCTTTCGGCTTGATCGCCTGTACTTGTTTCGCGAGGTTGACGCCGATGTCGTAGTTGTGCGTGCCGACATAGGCGATGCGAAGCCCCTTGTCCTTGTCGAGGAGGTCGCTGTCCCAGGTCAGGACCGGGATGCCGGCCTTCTTCGCGCCCTCGAGCGCCTTGCCCATGGCCGCGGCATTCGACGCCGAGACCGCGATGCCATCGACCTTCTTGGCAATCAGGTCGTCCACGACCTGCACCTGCTCTTCGCCGCCGCCGTGCTCGCCCGGGCCGATATACATGCATTCGAGCGCGCCCTTGGATTCCGCCTCGGCTTTCTTGCAGCCGTCGCGCGCCTGGTCGAAGAAGGGATTGTTCATGTTCTTCGGCACGAGCGCGAAGACGTATTTCTTGCCTTGCGCGTGGCTCGACGCGGCGGCCGCGATCGCCATGGCCGAAACGGCAACGACACCAAGGAGCTTTCGCATGATCGGATCCTCCCGGAAGATTTCTGAAATATCGCCCTATTCACTGGTCCGGTGGCGAATTCGCTGAAGCAGAACCGCCAAGCATATGAATAGCCCAACGAATGTACCTTGCCAATTGGAGTCGACGCCCGCCATCAGAAGGCTGTTGCGGATGAGCTCGATGAGGGCGGCACCCATCACGGCGCCGAAGGCACCGCCTTCACCGCCGATGAGGCTCGCGCCGCCGATCACCGTCGAGGCGATCACGCGAAGCTCGTAACCCGTGCCGAGCGCGTTGATCGCGGAGCCCTGCCAGCCGACGATCATGACCGAGGCGATGGCTGCGGTCATGGCCGAGACGATATAAGCCTGCAGTTTGATGCGCTTCACGGGCACCCCGGTGAGTCGCGCCGCGTTCTCGTTGCCCCCGATGGCGAAGAGATAGCGACCCCATGCCGTGAAGTTGAACACGTAGCCGAAAACGAGCGCCATGATGATGAGCAGCCATACCGGATTGGCAATGCCGAAGATGTCGCCGCCGCCGATGGCATCGAAAGCATCGCCCCAGGGACCGAGCTGATAGATGATCTTGTTCTGCGACAACACGATCGCGAGCGAGCGCGCGATGGAGAGCATGCCGAGCGTCACGACGAAGCTCGGCAAGCCGACATAGGCGATGAGGATGCCGTTGACGGCGCCCGTGGCGGCTCCGGCGAGGAGAGCGGCCGCGATCGCGAGGGCCCAATGTTGACCTGCCTGCAGCACGAGGCCGCAGACGACGCCCACGAGCCCCATGGTCGAGCCGACCGAAAGATCGATCCCGCCCGTCAGGATGACTGCGGTCATCCCGAGCGCCATGATGCCGATGAAAGCGAAGTTGCGGGTGATGTTGAAGAAGTTGTCGGCAGAGGCGAAGGCGGTCGGCTGATAGAGCGTCATCGCGGCGACGATGACGAGAACCGCGACCGTCACCCAGAAGGGCTGGCGTGTCAGCATCCTTTGGAGGAAGCTGCGTTCGCGGAGATGGGTCACCTCCTCGATCGCCGCATGGCTCGCGGTTGATTGGCTGGACATCGCTGCTGCGGCCCTCTCGTGCCCTGTTCGATTCAAGCGGTGCGGATTGCTCCGGTGATGAGGCCCGTCACCTCCTCGGGCGAGGTTTGCGAGATCGCCTTGTCGGCGACCTTGCTGCCGCGTCGCATGACGATCACGCGGTCGCTCACGGCAAAGACATCGGGCATGCGATGGCTGATCAGCACGACCGCGATGCCGCGATCCTTCAACCGGCGGATGAGATCGAGCACCTCCGCGACTTGCCGCACGCTGATTGCCGCGGTGGGCTCATCCATGAGCACGATCTTGGCGTCGGAAAGCCGGGTCCGCGCGATCGCGACGGCCTGCCGTTGGCCACCCGACATCTGCTTGACGAGATCACGGGGACGGGTCTCCGATTTCAGCTCCCTGAACAGCTCGGCGGCGCGCGCATACATCGCGCCATAGTCGAGGACTCGAAATGGGCCGACGCCGCGCTTGACTTCGCGTCCCAGAAACACATTGGCGGCGGCTGTGAGATTATTGCACAGCGCGAGATCCTGATACACGACCTCGATTCCCTCCGCTCTCGCATCAACGGGCTTATGGAAATGCTTGACGTCACCGCTCATGCGAATCTCGCCTTCCGTAGGCGGGAAGTTCCCGGCGATGATCTTGACCAGGGTCGATTTGCCGGCGCCGTTGTCGCCCATCAGGCCAACAACCTCGCCAGTTTTCAAGGTGAGGTCGACGCCTTTCAAGGCCTCGATCGCCCCGAAATGCTTGGCGATGCCGTTGAGCTCGAGAAGCGCCATGCTTCCTCCCTCTTGTGCCTATGCCGCTTCCCTTTCCACGCACGGCGCGGCTTCGCGGCTTCGAAGCGAGAATATCCCGGACGACGCACGAGTAAAGTAGCGGCAACAGGTTCGCTTCGCGTTGTGACGATCACGGCCTCTTGAGCTAGGGGGCTGCGCATCCATGAACGTTTTGTCCATGATCGCCACGAAAGACGCACGCGGCGAGCGGCTCGACCGGGCGCTCGCCCGAAATTTCGGTGATTTCAGCCGGGCACGGCTGCAAGCCCTCATTCGCGAAGGAGCGGTGCGCATCGGGGAGATCACGGCCACGGACCCTTCCCTGAAATTGCGCGGCGGCGAGACAGTGACGCTCGCCATTCCCGACCCCGTGAACTACGAGCCGCGAGGACAGGACATCCCCTTGGCGATCGTCTATGAGGATGCGCAAATCGTCGTCATCGACAAGCCCGCCGGTCTCGTGGTCCATCCCGCCGCCGGCCACGCCGAGGGCACCTTGGTGAATGCGCTCATCGCCCATTGCGGTGAAAGCCTTTCCGGGATCGGTGGTGTCAGGCGGCCCGGCATCGTGCATCGGCTGGACAAGGACACTTCGGGCCTGATGGTGATCGCCAAGACCGACAAGGCGCATCACGCCCTGGCCCGGCAATTCGCCGATCATGGACGAGAAGGGCCGCTAGAGCGGGAATACCAGGCATTCGTCTGGGGTCGACCTCGGGCCGACACCATGACGATCGATCGTCCGATCGGACGCTCCGCGCAGCATCGCGAGCGTATGTCGATTGTCGCGCAGGGGCGTGGAAAAGAGGCGCTCACGCACCTATATTTGGAGGAAAGCTTTCCTCCCGACATCCCGGATCCGCTTGTAAGCCGCGTGCGCTGTCGGCTGGAGACGGGACGTACTCACCAGATTCGCGTGCATCTCTCCTCTCTCGGTCACCCACTTTTGGGGGATCGCGTCTATGGCGGCGGCTTTCGCACCAAGATCAACCGGCTCGACGAGCCCTCCCGGGCAGCGTTGCGGACGCTCGATCGGCAAGCGCTGCATGCCTCGATCCTCGCTTTTGCCCATCCGGTGACCGGAAAAAAGCTGCGATTTAAGAGCGAGTTACCGCCCGCTCTTGCGGCGCTTGAAACAGCGTTGCGCCGTCTTCCTACCCCTTCCGAGTAGGGGCAGGCGCGACGGAATGTCCATTTTCGCCACTATTTTTCGGTATATCTTACAGCTGGCGGTGCCCTTGAGGGCCGCCGACAGCTCGCCGATCCCGGGGGCTTTCCAAGGAGCTTTGTGATGGCAACCGCCGCACTCCCTATTCTCTCGTCGGAAGGCGGGCTTGCCCGCTATCTCGACGAGATCAAGAAATTTCCGATGCTGGAGCCGCAGCAGGAGTACATGCTCGCGAAGCGTTGGCGCGAACATGGAGACCGCGAAGCGGCCCATCAGCTTGTGACGTCCCATTTGCGCCTCGTCGCCAAGATCGCCATGGGATATCGCGGCTATGGCTTGCCCATGTCCGAGGTCGTTTCAGAAGGCAATGTCGGGCTCATGCAAGCAGTGAAGCGCTTCGAGCCGGAACGCGGCTTCAGGCTCGCCACATACGCGATGTGGTGGATCAAGGCCTCGATACAAGAGTATATCCTGCGCTCCTGGTCCCTGGTGAAAATGGGGACGACCGCCAATCAAAAGAAGCTGTTCTTCAATCTCCGGCGCGCCAAGAGCCGGATCTCGGCGCTCGACGAGGGCGATTTGCGCCCTGATCAGGTGAAGCAGATTGCCGTCAAGCTCGGTGTGACCGAGCAGGATGTCGTCGACATGAATCGTCGGCTCAGCGGAGACGCCTCCCTCAACGCGCCGTTGCGCGAGCAGGGCGAAGGCGAGTGGCAGGATTGGCTTGTCGACGACGAGGATAGCCAGGAGCACAAGCTCGTCGAGGCGGAGGAAGCCTCCAATCGTCATGACGCGCTTGTCGATGCGCTCACCGTGCTCAATCCGCGTGAGCGACGCATTTTCGAGGCGAGGCGCCTCGCCGAGGACCCGATGACCCTCGAGGATCTTTCCGCAGAATTCGGCGTATCGCGCGAGCGTGTGCGCCAAATCGAGGTGCGAGCCTTCGAGAAAGTGCAAAACGCGGTGAAGACAGCCTACGCCAAGCGAGAAGTAGCGCGCCCGGCTTTGCCGGTCTCTTGAGCCTTGTGTCACCCCCGGCGAGGCTCGCAAGGCGAGCCTCGGGAAGGGAGTGAAGAAGGTGGCGGGGTCCAGTCCAGGAAGCGGCAGGGGTAGGGGTTCCCTTCCCCTCGCGCCGTCCGTGTCAGCCCCGGCGAGGCTCGCGCAGCGAGCCTCGGGAAGGGGGTCCAGGAAACGACGTGGGTTATGGGTTCCCTTCCCCTCGCGGCCTTCGGCCGCTCGGTCGGGAATGACAGGATCGCGCTATTTCCAGGCGTCGATCGCCGTGAGAAGCGCGCGGTCGCCGGCGATCCCTTTTTCGAACACGATCGCTCCTCGCCGCTGATCCGCGAGGCGAAACTGAACCTCGACCCAGCCGCGCTTGGTCAATAGATCGAAGTTCTTGGCGACATCCGCGTCGGATGCCGAAAGCGCCATGACGAAGAGATTGGGGCCAAGCGACTGCTGAATGCCGATCAAGGGCGCGCCGCGTTCGCTTTCATCAGCCTTCATCAGCACCGGTGCGATCTCCTTCACGTTCGAGTCTCTCGTCGTGAAGACGAAGCCGAGGAGATGGGAGGCCGGCAAAGATCCATCATGGTTGCGGACCATCTGCATGCGCAGCTTGATTCCGGCATCGGGAACGTCGACGACGCCGACAAGCGCCGGATCCAGCGGTTGGCCCGGGCTCGAAGGCAGGTGGTCGAAGGTCCAAACGACGCGACCTGCCACGGTGCGAGGTACCTGGTCGGTGGCGCCGGGAACTTCGATGAAGAGGGTCGCGCGTTGGGCGACGGGG
>Ga0213875_10001309_pt1 | contig 16502 bp, 18 predicted proteins | sample BarmaccomBMRX_R8_FD_160105 | JGI IMG/M metagenome (GOLD analysis project Ga0213875, IMG submission 160105) | Root-associated microbial communities from Barbacenia macrantha in rupestrian grasslands, the National Park of Serra do Cipo, Brazil - RX_R8 | ecosystem: Host-associated > Plants > Roots... | reverse complement strand
CGGCGGTGACCAGGCCGCGATCCCGGCCCGCGCGCAGGGCGCGGACGACGTTCTCGGAGTTGCCGCTGGTGGTGAAGGCGATCAGCACATCGCCCGGCTGTCCCAGCGACTGCACCTGGCGGGCGAACACGTCGTCAAAGCCGTAGTCGTTGGCAATGCAGGTCAGCGCCGTCCCGTCAATGGACAGGCAGAGGCCGGGCAGGGACTGCCGCTCGCGGTAGAAGCGCCCGGTGAACTCCTCAGCCAGATGGGCCGCCTCCGCCGCCGAGCCGCCGTTGCCGCAGGTGAGCAGCTTGCCGCCGCTCCCGAAGCAGTGCAGCACGGCGTCGGCCAGCGCGTTCAGTGTCGCCTCGTGCGCCAGCAGGCCATCTAGGTCGCGCTTAAGTTCAGCGATGTGTTCCGCAAGCATGGGTCAGGATACCGAGGAAGACAGCGAATGAATTCGCCGCTAGGTGGCGCTTCGCGCCGAATGTCCGCCTACGCGGACAGGAAAGCGTCTCCGCGCAGGCGGAGACTCGGCCGAAGGCCCGGAGCGGCGAATTCATTCGCTGACGCCTTCGCGCCATGTTCATTACGTGGTCTCCGCCAGCGCCTCGGCCAGCAGCGTGACGGGGTGGGCGAGGCGAATGTCCAGGCCGTGCGCCTTGACGCCGGATTCGATCCAGGCGAGGCAGCCGGGGTTGGCGGCGGCGACGATGCTCGCGCCGGTGTCCAAGATATGGTCCAGCTTGCGGGACTGCAATCTTTGGGCCATGTCCGGCTCGGTGAAGTTGTAGATGCCCGCCGAGCCGCAGCAGATTTCGCTTTCGGGCAGGGGAACCAATGTAACGCCGGGGATCTTTGCCAGCAGGGCGCGGGGCTGGTCCCGGATTCCCTGGCCATGAGCGAGATGGCAGGCGTCATGGTAGGCGACGGACACGGGCTGATCGGAAAGGGGCCGGAGGGAGGCGGTCCAGCCGAGGTCGTCCAGGAACTCGCTGACGTCGCGGACTTTGGCGGCGAAGGCGGCGGCGCGGGCGGCGTAGGCGGGGTCGTCGGCCAGCAGGTGGCCGTACTCTTTGAGGGTACTCCCGCAGCCGGCGGAGTTGGTGACGATGGCGTCCAGGCCGTCAAAGGGCGTGAAGGCGTCAACAAGGGCGCGGGCCATGTCGTCGGCGTCTCGGACGAAGCCGTTGTGCCGGTGCAGCGCGCCGCAGCAGCCCTGACGGCGGTTGGTGAGCACTTCGCAGCCGTTGGCGGCGAGGACGCGGGCCGTGTCGGCGTTGATGTCGCCGTAGAGGACGCGCATGACGCAGCCGGTGAGCATCCCGACGCGCGCGCGTTTCGGGCTGACGGCGGGGGTGAAGGCCGGAAGAGGCTGCCCTGCGGCGGCCCCCACCCGGCTCGCCGAGGCTCGCCACCCTCCCCCGCTTCGCAGGAGAGGGTTATTTCCCGCCAGGGCGTTGGCGACGGGGGCGGGGATCGCGCCGCCGGTGAGGGCGTCGGCCATCTTCAGGGTCATCGCCAGGCGGCGGGGGCGTGCGAGCGTATCTAAAAAGGCACGGCGGGACTGGTCCGTGACGACGGGGCGCGCCCGGTCGGCGTTGAGGCGGGCGCGCGCGACTTCCAATATGCTGCTGTAGGGGACGCCGGAGGGGCAGGCGGTCTCGCAGGCGCGGCAGCCCAGGCAGAGGTCCAGGTGCCGGACCACGTCGGGATCGGACGGGGAGAGGCGGCCTTCATGGAGGCCGCGCATCAGGACGATGCGGCCGCGCGGGCTGTCGGCCTCGCTGCCGGTCTCCAGATAGGTGGGACAGGCGCTCAGGCACAGGCCGCAGTGAACGCAGGTCATCAGGTCTTGCTCGTGCTGGCGATCGTTCATAAGATACCAACTGTCCGGCCAAAGAACCCCTCCGGCTCGCCCCAGGCTCGCCACCTCCCCGAAACGGGAAGGATGGAGAGGCATTTGCCACTGTTCCCCTCCCGCTCCGGGAGGGGTGGCGAGGCTTGCCGAGCCGGGGTGGGTTCTTCGGCTGGGGTGGGTTTCCTCACAGCCTCCCGACAAATCTTCCGGGGTTCCACATCCGGCGCGGGTCCAACTTCTCCTTCAGGCGGGCCATCAGGTCGAAGTCGGGCAGCAGGGGCGACCAGATGGGGATGTCCAGCGCGCGCAGCGCGTCCGGCATCCGCTCGATGATGCAGCTGCCGCCGACACGCAGCGCCTTGTCCTGGAAGTCGGCGGCGAAGGCGGCCCAGTCGGCGTTTTCGCCGGGGAAGAAGTGGGCCCGGAGCATCCCCAGGGCGGCGTCGGCGGCGACGGAGGCGGCGAGGCCGGCGCGGCGGGCGGTCCACTCCATCATCCGGGCGAACGCGCCGACCTGCGAGGAGAGGATGTGGAACGAGGCCGTCATGGGCGCGTCGGCCAGGGCGAAGTCGCGCAGGCGGGCGCGGGCGGCGGCGGCCCCATCGGTCTCCAGCGCAGGCGCGCCCAGCGTCTCAAGCTGCCAGGCGACCGCCTCAGTGGAACCGTCAAAGCCGAGGACGAGATACTGCGCGTCCTCGGCATCGGACAAGATGGCATGGGCCGCCGAGGGGTTGAGAAGGAACAGGAAGCTTGGCTCCAGTTCCGAGGCCAACAGGCGGTCCAGCGCGTCCTCGCTGTTGCGCCCGGCGGGCAGGGGCAGAGCGGCGGTGGCCGAGGCCTCCGGGAGCGGGGCGACCTTGAACGTCGCGTCCACAATCAGGCCGAGCGTCCCCCAGGAGCCGCAGTAGAGCTTGGGCAGGTCGTAGCCGGAGACGTTCTTGACGACCCGGCCGCCGCCCTTCACCAGTTCCCCGGCGTGATTGACGACGGTGACGCCGATCAGCGAGTCGCGGACGGAGCCGCAGGCGAGGCGGCGCAGGCTGTCGGCGCGGGCGGCGACGAGGCCGCCGACCGTCTGCCGCTCCGGGGCGGCGACATCCAGCGGCAGCCACTGGCCGCGCTCGGCCAGCGTCGCCTGCAGCCGCGCCACGGTGACGCCCGCCTGGGCGGTGACGGTCAGGTCGGCGGGGTGGTAGTCGGTGACGGCGTCGAGATTTTCGGTGGAGACGGCAAGGTCGTACCGCTCCGGCGGGTAGCCGACGTGCTGGCGCGTCCCCCCGCCCCACGGGACGATGCTTCGCCCCTGCGCCCCGCGCACGACCTCCTGCGCCTCGGCCACCGTGGACGGGGCGGCGATGTCCGCCGGTGTTTGGCCGAGCACGGCGAAGCGGGAGGCGTTCATGGGGCTATTGTACCTCAGAACCCCGCAGAGATTCCCGCGCGGGGCGGGCCGGGTACAATGACTGCCATGCGACGAGTCTGGGCCATCGCCGACACCCACCTGTCGTTCGCCCGGCCCAAGCCCATGGATGTGTTCGGGGAGCACTGGCGCGACCACCCTGCGCGGATCGAGGCCGCATGCCGGGCGGTGATTGCGCCGGAGGACCTGCTGCTAATGCCGGGCGACCTGTCCTGGGCCCTGCGGCGCGCCGAGGCCGAACCCGACCTGGCATGGCTGGCGGCGCTGCCGGGAATCAAGGTGCTGGCCAAGGGCAACCACGACTACTGGTGGGACTCGGACCGGCCATTGAATTCCCCCGGCCTGCACGACACGCCGTTCGTGTCGGACGATGGCTGGGTCGGGGTGGCCGGGACGCGCGGCTGGTACGCGCCGTCCGGGGAGATGGCGGCTGCGGAGCGGGCGCAGTGCGAGAAGATCATCGCGCGCGAGATCGGCCGACTGGAGCGGCGTCTGGAGGCGATCCGGGACTGCCCGCACAAGTTCGCGCTGATCCACTACCCCCCATTGGAGGCATTCGCGCCGCTCCTGAAGGCGCACGGCGTCGGGACGGTGCTGTACGGGCACCTGCACCTGGACGGCGGCGAAAGCCCCCTGCCGGAGCGGTGGCACGGCCTGCGCGCGCTGTGCGTCGCCTGTGACCGCCTGCTCTTCCGGCCCCGCCTGGTGGCGACATTGGGATGACCCTCGGTGCGCCGCTTTTCGCAGGAAGCCGGCAATTATGCTATACTATCAGTAGAATTTGCCGCTTCTCCCCACCGGAGGTTTTTCATCATGCCGCAACTTGTGATCACGACCGTGATCGTCATTGTCGCCTTGATCGTCATCTCGCTGTTCTTCCAGTTCGTGCCGATCGGCCTCTGGATCACCTCCGTTTCCGCCGGAGTCAGCGGAGTCACTCCGGGTACGCTGTTCGGGATGCGGCTGCGGCGCGTGCCGCAGGATCGGGTCGTGCTGCCGCTGATCGCGGCCAGCAAGGCCGGCATCAACGTCAACGCCAACCAGTTGGAGACGCACTACCTGGCGGGGGGGAACGTGGACCGGGTGGTCAACGCGCTCATCAGCGCGCACCGGGCGCAAATTCCCCTCACCTTCGAGAAGGCGGCGGCCATTGACCTGGCGGGGCGCAACGTGCTGGAGGCCGTCCAGATGTCCGTCAACCCGAAGGTGATCGAGACGCCCAACGTCGCCGGGGTCGCCAGGAACGGGGTGGAGATGAAGGCGTTCGCGCGCGTCACCGTGCGGGCCAACATTGACCAGTTCGTCGGCGGGGCGGGCGAGCAGACCGTGCTGGCGCGCGTCGGCGAGGGCATCGTCACCACCATCGGCTCGGCCAACACGCATCTGGAAGTGATGGAAAAGCCGGACGCCATCTCCAAGACCGTGCTGGCCAAGGGATTGGACGCGGGAACGGCCTTTGAGATTCTGTCCATCGACATTGCGGACGTGGTGGTCGGGCAGAACATCGGCGCGCGGCTGCAGACGGACCAGGCCGAGGCGGACAAGCGGATCGCGCAGGCCAAGGCCGAGGAGCGGCGCGTGATGGCGGTCGCCCGCGAGCAGGAGATGAAGGCCTACACGCAGGAGATGCAGGCCAAGGTGGTCGAGTCGCAGGCGCAGGTGCCGCAGGCGCTGGCGGACGCGCTGCGGGGCGGCAACCTGGGCGTGATGGATTACTACAGCCTCCGCAACCTACAGGCGGACACGGCGATGCGCTCCGGCATCAGCCGCATGGCCGGCGGCGGCGACGACGCGGGCGCGGGCAGCCTGCCGGGGTCCGGGGTGTAGGCGGGGGAACAAGCGATCAGTGCCGGTCGTCCAACGCCCGGCTGTGAACGATCATGCAGGGATTGGAATTCCTAGTCTTCGCGCTGGTGGTGCTGTTTTACATCATCCGCGCGATCTATCAGGGGATCAAGCGTCTGTCCGCGGCGGCACGCAAAGCCTTCGGGGCGGCCGGCCTGACGCCGATGGAGCAGCGGACGGCGGCGCGGCAGGTGCAAGGGCCAAGTCCGCGCCCGGAGGTGCGCCCGCGCCGGCCTGAGTTCGGGGGGCCGGCGGTGACGGGCCGGGCGGACAGCGCCCAGTTCCGGGCGCAGATGGCCCAGATCGAGGCGCAGGAGTCGCCTGGTCTGTCGGACGACGCGAGGCCCGCCGGTGCGGACGGCGGGAACGCCCCGCCTTTCGCTGCGCCCTTGTTCGCCAGCGGGGACGACCTCGTTCGGGCGGTGATTCTGCAAGAGATATTTGCCAGGCCGCTGTCGCAGCGGCGGCGCCCCACCGGGCTGCCGCCGGCCTCGTAAGAAAACCGGCCTTTTTTGCTTTCATTTCCCCGATTCATCTGGAATAATACTGGTTTTCCGCTGTTTTCCCACAAATTCGGTGGGTTAATCACGTCAACCAGCGAGAGTTTGGGTATACTCCGTCAGTAAGCAAGCGTGCTAACGTAAAATTAACAGGAAGGGCAGCACATCGCTGCATTGAGATGAGGAATGCAATCGAACTCATTGCAATCTATTTTCGCGCAGGTGCCGAGCCTGCGCAGCCTGCCGGATGAGGCGCGGCGTCGGCTGGAACGGGCCGCCGAGCAGCGGCAGTACCGTCGCCGCCAGGTGATTCATTTTGCGGACCAGCCGGGGGATTATGTTTACCTCCTTTGCAGCGGCCGGGTCAAGATCTCGCGGGTGTCGGAGCAGGGGCGCGAGGTGACGCTGTATCTGGTGGAACCCGGCCAGCTGTTCGGCGAGGCGGCTCTGTCCGGTGCGGGCGAGCCGTATGGCGTGATGGCGGAGACGCAGGACGAGTCGCTCGTCTGCGCCTTCCGCCGGTCGGACTTCCTGGAGGCCTTCCATCCAATGCCGCAGGCGGTCATGGAATTACTTAAGGTGGTCAACGACCGCCGCGCGACGGCGGAGTCGAAGATCGCCGATCTGGTGTTTCTGGACGTGCCCAAGCGGCTGGCAAAGCTGCTGCTGCGGCTGTACGACCGGGCGAATGGCGAGGCCGGCAACGGGCTGATTTCGTCCAAATTCACGCACCAGGAGCTGGCGAACATGATCGGCAGCACACGGGAGACGACCACGCTCGTCCTGAATGAGTTCAAGCGCCGGGGCAGCATTGATTTCGCGGGGCGCAGGATCGTGATCCGCCGCCGGTCCGACCTGGAATCGCTGCTGAACCGCGAAACCGGCGAGAGCATGGCCGCGTGAGCGCCACCGTAGGGGTGAGCCTTGTGTCCACCCCTTCCGCGCCTATGTGCCCGTCCGGGTATAATCAGCCGGCATGGAACTCATTCTGGTCCGACACGGGCAGTCGGAGTACAACATCGGGCTGACACTGAATCTGGACAGTGCGCTGACACCGCTGGGGCGGGCGCAGGCGGAGCGGACGGCGCGGCGGCTGATGGACGAGGGGCTGACCTTAGCCTATGCATCGCCGCTGCGTCGAACGCTGGAGACCATCCGTCCGATCTGCGCGGCCTGCCGGCTGCGGGCGGAAGTGTCCGCCGACGTCTGCGAGTTCTTTTCCAAGGATAACCTCGGCTATCACAGTTTTCAGGGCCTCAGCCCCAAGCAGATTGAGCGTGAATTCCCCTTCGCCTACTTTGCCGACACCTTCCCCCGCGACCTGGTCTGGTGGCCGCAGCAGCTGGAGGACGGCGCGATGCTGTCGGCGCGGGCGGAGCGGGTCCGCGACGTGCTGCTGCGCCGGTACGCGGCGACCGACCATCGGACGCTGATCGTCTCCCACGCCGACACCGTCGGGCGGCTGATGGAGGCCTTCCTGCGCGTCTCCCCCTACCCCGAAAACCCGTCCTGGGTGGACAACTGCGCCGTGACGCGCCTGCACTGTCCCTCGGACATGGCCCAGCCGGCGACACTCCTCTACGCCAACGACACATCCCACCTGGCCGACCTGGAGGCCTGATGCCCATCGAGCGTCTGGACCGGGCGCTGGCGACGCGGGGGCTGGCGCGCAGCCGCACGGAGGCGCAGGCATTGATCCTCGCCGGTCAGGTGCGGGTGGACGGCCGGCCCGCCGAGAAGGCCGGTCAGAAAGTCACGGACGGGGCCGCGCTGTCGGTGGAGGGGGAGCGCCTGCCCTACGTCTCGCGCGGCGGCCTTAAACTGGCGGCGGCGCTGGACGCCTTCGGCGTCCCGGTCGCGGGTAGGATGGCGCTGGACGTGGGGGCCTCGACCGGCGGCTTCACGGACTGCCTGTTGCAGGGCGGGGCGGCGCGCGTGGCGGCCCTGGACGCCGGGCACGGGCAGATGGCCCCGGAAATCGCCGCCGATTCGCGCGTCCAGTCGCGCGAGGGCGTCAACGCTCGCTCCCTGTCCCCCGCCGACTTTGACGCCCCCTTTGATCTGGTCGTCGCCGACCTCTCCTTCATCTCCCTGACCCTGGTGCTGCCCGCGCTCGCCCCGCTGCTGCGGCCCGATGGCGACATGATCCTCCTGGTCAAGCCGCAGTTCGAGGTCGGGCAGGGCGGCGTGGGCAAGGGCGGCGTTGTCCGCGACCCATCGCTTCGGGAGGGGGCCGTCCGCCGCGTCTCCGAGGCCGCCGCCACGCTGGGGCTGGCAACGCGGGGCCGCATCAGCAGCCCGATCAAAGGCGGCGACGGCAACGAGGAATACCTGCTGTGGCTACAATCGCGTCCCGAAGGGGTCATCGGGGACGTGGCCGAGGCCGAGGCGGCGCAGGAGCCAGTAGACGGGGAGGGCGAGGACCATGTTGTAGAGGGTCTCGCCGCCGACCTTGTAGAGCCATAGGCGGAACGGGTGGCGGGCGATGCCGGGGGCCATCAGGACGTAGACGACCTCGGCGGTCAGCGTGGTCGCCAGCACGGCCAGGGGCGGGACCAGCGGGCTGTCGCGGATCAGGAAGCGCTGCAAGAATCCGGCCAGCGCGCCCGCCAGCGTCCGGCTGGCTAGGAAGGTGCCGAAGGTGGCGGGGATTAAAGCCGCGGTGAGCAGGCCGGCCCAGAGGCCCAGGAACGTGCCCCGACCGCCGCCCAGGAGCGTGGCCGCGCAGCCCAGCGTCACCAGCACGAAGTCCGGCTGCGCCCAGCGCAGGTGAACGGCGTGCGCCGCCCGGCCCTGTAGGCCGGCGGCCAGCAGGAGGGCGAGTATGCCCCAGGCCAGGGGACGCAGCGCGGTCATGGCGCCAGGAAGGCCTCTTCCAGATGGTCAAAGTCCACGGCCGGGCGGAGGGCGGCGGTCTTGACGGAGCGTGTCCGGTCCGACGAGACGGAGACCACGACGCCGAGGAGCAGGCCCTTGGGGAACACCGTCCCCAGCCCCGACGTGACGACCCGGTCGCCGGGGCGCACGTCGGCGTCAATGCGCGGGAAGGTCAGCAGCAGGTGGCCCGCGCGGTCGCCCTGACAGATGCCGATGCGCGGCGTCCCTTTCTTGAGCGGCTGGCCGGGGCGCACGATTTCGGCCCCGGCGGAACTGCCGGTGTCGGTGAGCAGCAGGACGCTGCACGCGCGCGGAGAGACGTCCAGTACCTGGCCGACCAACGCGCCGTCGGGAGACAGCACGATCTGCTGGGGGCGGACGCCGTCGCGTCCGCCCCGACCGAGAATCAGGGTGTCGGTCTGGGGGGTGGGCTTGAGGGCGATGACCTCGGCGGCCAGCAGGCGGCGCGGGGAGCGCCTCTCGAAGCCGAGCAGGCGTCGCAGGCGGTCGTTCTCGGCCTGGGCCGCCATCAGCGCCGTGTTCTGAGCCTGCAGCGTCTCCGCCTCGGCCTGCAGCCGGGCGTTCTCGCGGGCCAGGCGCGGCCCCTGCGCCAGCGCCGTGACGTGCCCCTGCCACCACTGGCCCACCCCGAACAGCAGAGATTGCGTCGGCACCAGGGCGGCGTCGCGCACCACGCCGACGACGGGGTCGGCGCGGCCCGTGTGCGTCCGCTGCCGGTGCAGGGCCGTCAGGCCGGCGCACAGCAGCAGCGCCGCCGCCAGCCCCTGCCACTCCCTCCTCCCGCGCGCGCGATGCATCATCTTGGCCCCCGATCCCTCACCGGCCCGACAGCAGGAAGCCGTCGCCGTTGCTCTCCTCGCGGCGCAGGGACGGGTTGCGGTGGATCATCTCCAGGTACTTGCCCGTGCCCAGCACGACGCAGGAGAGCGGGTCGGGCGCGATGTGGACGGGCATCCCGGTCTCCCGGCAGATCAGCCGGTCCAGGCCGCGCAGCAGCGCCCCCCCGCCGGCCAGCACGATGCCGTGGTCCATGATGTCGGCGGCGAGCTCGGGCGGCGTGTCCTCCAGGGTCTCCTTGACGGTCTCCACGATCGCGCCGACGGGCTCGCTGATGGCCTCCCGAATCTCGCAGGACGAGACGACGGCGGAGCGGGGCAGCCCGGAGACCAGGTCGCGCCCGCGCAGCTCCAGGGTCAGCTCCTCCCCCAGCGGGTAGGCCGAGCCGATGCTGATCTTGCAGTCCTCGGCGGTGCGGTCGCCGATGAACAGACTGAAGGCCTGGCGGACGTAGGAGACGATGGCCTCGTCAATTTCGTCGCCCGCCACCCGGATGGAGCGGGCGGCGACGATGCCGCCCAGAGAAATGACGGCCACCTCGGACGTGCCGCCGCCGATGTCCACGATCATGGAGCCGACCGGCTCCTCGACGGGCAGCCCGGCCCCGATGGCGGCGGCGAACGGCTCCTCGATGGTGAAGGCCTCCTTGGCCCCCGCCTTCTTGGCGGCCTCGATGACGGCCATCTTCTCGACCTCGGTGATGCCCGAGGGAATGCCGACGACGACCGTGGGGTGGACGAACCCCTTGCGCCGGTGGACCTTCTCGATGAAGTAGCGCATCATGCGCTCGGTCTGGTCGAAGTCGGCGATGACGCCGTCTTTGAGGGGGCGGATGGCGACGATGGAGCCGGGGGTGCGCCCCAGCATCCGCTTGGCCTCCTCGCCGACGCTGAGGACCTCGTTGGTCTGCTTCTTGATGGCGACCACGCTCGGCTCGCGCAGCAGGATGCCGCGCCCCTGGACGTGGACCAGGGTGTTGGCCGTGCCCAGGTCAATGCCCATGTCGCGGGAGAAATGGCCGAAGTAGCGCCGGAGAAAATTAAACATGAATGAGGACGGGTCTCCTGATCCGGGCAGCGCGCCCACAAGGATGTCTGCTACGGACGCACCGCCTCTATTATAGCACAAATGCCGGCGGCCCGCCATTGCCATTTGTCCACGCTCCGTTTACACATTCCCCCTAGCGGGTATGCTCTTTGTACCTATCGGGAGGAGTTCAAACATGGCTGCCCAGCGAGTGTATGCGCTGTTTCAGGACGTGGCCGATGCCGAGCGGGCCATCGGCGCTTTGGAGGATCACGGCGTCCCGCGCGCCAACGTTGGCGTCGCCGCCCGCCGACCCGCCGAGGGCGACGAGGCCGCCCGCGTCCGCGAGGGTTTCACCCGTGTCACCGACCGCCAGGACGAGCGCCTGGGCCAGCCGGTGGCCGCGTATGAGCCCCAGCCCGGCACCCTGCCGCCGCCGGCCCTGGCCCCCACCGCCGCGCCCGCGTCCAGCGTGGACACGCCGCAGAACGTGGAGGCGGTCGGCAAGGAGGGCCTCACCACCACGACGCCGCAGGACGCCGCCGCCGGGGCCGCCGTGGGAACCGGGGTCGGCCTGGTCACGGGCCTGCTCGCGGCGGCCGCCGCCCTGACCATTCCCGGCCTGGGGCTGGTCCTGGCCGGCGGCGCGCTGGCCGCCGCCGCCGGGGCCGCCGTCGGCACCACGGTCGCCGGCGCGGCCGTCGGCGGCGTGGTCGGCTACCTGCGCGACATGGGGATGCCGGAGCAGGCCGCCTCCCGCTACGCCGACCGCATCGCCGAGGGCGACTACCTGGTCACCGCGCTCATTGACTCGGCGCAGTACGACGACGTCAAGCGCCTGCTGCTCAAGTACAACGCCGCCGGGGTGGACGTCGATGTCCTCGCCGCCGGGGAGGCGATCACCGAGGCGCGCGGGGCCGACCCGGCCATCGCCGAGGAGCTGCGCCAGCCGCCCGTCCGGCCGATGACTGCCGCCGAGGCCGCCGCCGCCGGCGAGCTGAACCCGCCCGCCCCCTCCAACACGGTCCTCACGCCCGCCCCTGCCGACACCGTTGTCACCGCGCCCCCTGCCGGCCCGCGCATCGTCACCGAGGCCCTGGACGGCACGCCCCTCATTCCCGCCCAGGTCGTGGACACCCCGGCGGAAACACCCGTGACGGTCCCGGTCGGGCGCACGCCCGACGAGGAGGCCGCGCACCAGGAGCGCCTCCGCCAAGTCGAGCAGGCCCGCATCGAACGCGCCCGTCAGGGCGAGTCGCCGTCCTAATGATCTGGCAGGGGCGGCCCGTCGGGTCGCCCCTGCCGATCCTGTGCCTGTCTCCATATAATGCACAAAAAGGGCACGGTGCTCCGTGCCCTGGATAACAAAACATCTATAGACCTCTTGCAGAAGGGCAACCACGCAGGGTTGCCCCTCCCCACCCGCCACCGTAGGGGCGGTCCTGCGTGGCCGCCCTCTTCCTCCTTATGCAAGAGGTCTTATGAATAGCCCGTGCGGGACTCGAACCCGCGATCTTCTCCTTGAAAGGGAGACGTCCTAACCGCTAGACTAACGGGCCGTAAGTGCCAAGTCCATCCATGCGGATAACTTCTGGCGGATTACCGTTGTGTTAGAGCGTAACTGACACGTTCCGTATGGCTGCAAGTTCCCCTTCTGGCCGCTGCTTGCCCGACTCACCGCATCACGGGTCATGTGGAACTGCGACTCTGGCAAGCCTGTCACTTTCCGCCAGTAGCCTTCCGCAACATCTTTAGACAGACCTGGGTGAAGGTGAATAGCGACGCGGACATTTTCGCGTGGTATGCCGATCTTGAGGAAGAATTGCAACCCCTTCTGAATGACGCGGGGATCACAGTTGGTGATACGAACCTCGTTCTGTTTGGTTTTCGATCCTTCTCCGATATAGAGGGCCAACCCGAACATGAAGTCCGCATCGAACCGTAAGTGCTGAAACTCTTCTTCCGCCTCCCGGTGATGCTGCGACCAGCGTTGGTCGCGCTTTGCCCGCATGATGACGCGGAACTTCTCACGCCCGGCGTTACGAGCGCCCTTCAGCCGCAGTTGCTGTTCTTCCGTCAGGAAGATGTCCCGTAGCCAGAGGCTCAGTGTCCCTTTGGAGACAGGAATCTGCTCCAAGATTTCCCGGTAACTGTGGCCCTGCAAGCGCATCTCGCGCGCCCGCTGCTTTTCCTCCGCTTTCATGCCATCCGCCCCTCCCTGGACGGGGGTATCATACCCGAACCGCCCGGCCGTTGTCAACTCTGGCGGCTGACCTTGGCCGGGCGGCGGGCGTGCGGGCGCATATCCGCAAGAGGAAAGAATGATCAGCGCAGGGGCAGGGCGGCCAGCGCGCGCATCTGCTCGGGCAGGACGCGGCGGGCGCCGGCGAAGTGGTGCTGATAATAGGCGCTGTTCAGGTCGTCCATCCGGACGCCCCGGTGCGGGTTGGCGGCATGGATGAACCGCCCGCTGCCGGCGTAGATGCCGACGTGGGAGATGCCGCGCTTGTACGTGTTCTTGAAGAACACCAGGTCGCCCGGCTCCATGTCCTGCGGCGCGACGGGCTGGGCGTGCCAGAACTGATCCGCCGCGGTGCGCGGCAGCGAGACGCCGCCGGCGTTGCCCAGGATGTAGCGCACGAAGCCGGAGCAGTCGAAGCCCGAGCGGGACGTGCCGCCCATCACGTAGCGCGTCCCCCGAAACGCATAGGCGGCCATCACCACGTTGCCGCTGGTCAGCGCCTGGTTCTGGGTCGCCAGGCGGGCCCGCGCGACCTGCTGCCGGGCCTGGATGGTCGCCAGATGCGCCGCGTGGGCCGCCTGGCGGGCCTGTATGTGCTGCTCATGCCGCGCCAGGCGGACCAGGCGGTTGGCGACATGCTCCTCACGGCGCGTCATCGGCCGCGCCTGGACGGCGGCCAGGGAGATCAGCAGCGACGCCGCCGCGCCCAGCGCGACGAGGGAGCCGCCGAGGCGGCGGGAGGAACAGAGGGAAGAAGGACGGGACGAGTTGGAAGCCGGGAGCGGCTTGGAGAGCAGCGCGGTCAAGACTCGGAGCGACAAAGGCCGGAGTTCCTTTCGGGTGCATCTTTGGATCGCCGGGCGGTGTTCCACCGGCCCGGTGTGGGAAAGACTTTCGAGAAAGGCTTTCAGGATACGGGGTGCGTCCCGGCAAATCTTTCAGGAGCGCATCGCCTCAGTATCTTAACGCAGGTCCGAAAATTTGTCAAGCGGCAGAGAGCGCGGCGCGGCCACAAAAACGCGCCGCTTCAGACATTCCCCATCTAAAGCTACTCGCACTATGGGCAGCAAAAATTTTTTGGAGGCGAAAAAAGCGCCGGGCCTCCCGATGAGAGGCCGGGCGCTTCGGGCAGAAACCTGTGGAGGGGAGTTACTCCTGCGAAGGGGCCAGAGAATGGTCCGGGACGGCGGCATCGGCTTCGCGGGCATAGTAGCCCAGCTCGACCAGCAGGTCGTCGGGATCGGTGTCGAGAAACTCTGAGATGGCGTGGATAAAGTCGGCGGAGGGGGCTTCTGTCAGCGGCGGCGTCCGCGCGTCCAGGTCAAGCATCTCTGGTTCAGTGTTCATGGTGGTCTCCTCGGCGCTGTGTCTGGGCGGCCGTCTTGGCCGCTGTTCGGCAAAACCGTAACACTATACCATAGATTCGCTCCGAGTCAACCCTCGCCCGAAAATTTCTTGCGCCGTCGCGTCCCAATCCGGTATACTGAGGACGCGGGCGGCGACGTCATTGACAACGCACCCCGGAGAGGCGCGCTCTGGAGGGCGCATCCACGCCAAGCTTGGCACTAACCGGGTATGGGGAGGAACAGGAGAGTGCGCCGGGGATGGCCGGGGTAGGCGTGACCGGCTCCAACAACCTAGCGCTGGAAGTGGAGGCGCGCATGACGGAGTTGAACCTGATCGTGCGCGACCCGGACAGCGTCCGCACGCCCGCCCGATGGTACCAGGGGCTGCGGGACGCCTCGCATGACTTTCAGCGGGGACTCTTCGACGAACTGTGCCGGTCCTGGGCACTGGCCGCCTGCGGGGTCTGAGGCAGAAGCAGGTCGTCCTCGGCCCACTCCCCCGCGCTCGGCCAACCCGGCATGGCCGACGCCTCCCGGCGCCCGCGCGGCACGTCTTCCAGCGCCGCGTCATACAGCGCCTCCGCCTGCGCCGGCGGAATCAACATGGGCGACTTTTTCATGAGACCTCCTCGTCTCGGATGAGCCTGAAGTGAAACAGACCGTCACGCCCGATCCGGGCCGTCGCTCCCTTGCGACGCTCCCATGCTATTGTCACACGTTTTTTCACAGAATGCAAGGGGCGGACTCTCTTTGGAAGCCATTTTCGGCAAAATTGTTCCTCCGCCTCACCCCAAAATATGCCGGACGCTGACGCTCTCACCTGCGAACAGGCGCAGGCGCGCCTGATGGGCCTGCCGGCCGGCGCGACGGTACTGCTGCTGGGCGGGACCGACACCGGCAAGACCACGTTCGCCCTCGCCGCCGCCACGGCGCTCGCCCAGGCCGGGCGGAGCGTCGCGCTGCTCGACGGTGACCTGGGCCAGAGCGAGATCGGGCCTCCCGGCACCGTCGCCGCCGCCCTCGCCGCGCCGGGGGGGCCGGACCCGATCCGCTCCGGGCGCGACCTGGAGACCCTGGCCGCCTACTTCGTCGGCGCGACCTCGCCCGCCCGCCACCTGTTGGAGACCGCCGTGGGCCTCTGCCAGATGGCGCGCGTCGCCAAGAAGCGCCGGCCCGCCCTGCTGCTGGCGGACACCGCCGGATGGGTGCAGGGGCCGGCGGCACGGCAGCTCGCCCGCCGGCTGGCCGAGCTGCTGCTGCCGCAGACCGTCCTCGCCTTCGCCCGGGGCGACGAGGTGGACCCGCTCCTGAGCGTGTTCGCCCATTTGAAGTCCCCGGAGGTCCGACGCGTGACTCCCGCCGAGGGCGTCGTCCGAAAGTCCCCCGCCGTCCGCGCCACCCGCCGCGCGGCCCGCTTCGCCGCCGCGCTGGAGGGCGCGTCCGAGATCACCCTGCGCCTGGACGACGTCGCGCTCTGGGGGACGGAGTTGGGCCAGGGTGAGCCTCTGCCGCATCACCTGCAGCAGTTCGTCGCCGGCTCCCTGGGCGTGCCCGTGCTGTACGCCGCGCGGCCGACCGGCGGCAGGCTGTACGTGGTCGTGGACGGGGGGCGTTGGAACGCGGGTGGGCTGGCCGCCATCGAGGGGCACTTCCAGGTACGCGCCACGACGATTGTTCCTGCCGAGAGGTTCGCCGGCCTGCTGGTCGGCCTGGTCAGCGACCGGGGCGCGCTGCTGGACGTCGGCCTGATCGCGCGCCTGGACTTCGCGCGTCGCGCCCTGACCCTGCACACCCCCTGCCGCCGCCCCGCCGCTATCGCCCAGGTCTGGTGCGGCTCCGTCCGCCTGCGACCCGACGGCTTGGAGCTCGGCCAGATCAAGCCGGGCGAGCTCTGACGCGAGAACGCCGCCGCGCGGACGGTCCGCGCGGCGGCGTTCTCTTCAGCCGCGGCCTCCGGGGCCGGGCGGCATCCCCGGCCCCGGCGCAAGGTTGACCCCGACTTGGGTGGCGGTCAATGCGCCGCTGGCGTCCGTCTGCCCTGACGCCGCCACCCGGTCCCCGACCTTCACGTCACCGAGCTTGAGGGGCGTGAACTCAGTGATTTTCGCGTCCGTCGCCGTCTGCACCGTGAGCGTGACGCCGTCGCTGATGGTGATGGTCAGCGGGCTGGCGGCGGTGACCTTCCCCGTCGCCACCGCGAACGTCCCCGGCCGACCGCCGGGGCCGCCAGGCGGGGGCATTCGGCCCGGCCCGCCGGGTCCGAAGCCTGGCGGCGGGCCCATTTTAGGCGGCTGGCCGTCGGTGATCGCCGACGCCGTGATGCCCGTAGGGACGCCCCGCACCTGCACCTGGTCGCCGACCTGGAGGTCGGCGACGCCGATGGTCTTCTGGGTGACGATCTGCGCGTCCGAGGCGACGCTGACCTTCTGGCTGCCGCCGTCCGGCGTCGTGAGCGTCAGAGTCGCCGCGCCCGCGTCCACGGCGCTGACCGTCCCGAAGGCGACCGGGGGGCGGCCCGGCATCGGGCCGCCGGGGAAGGGGGGCG
>Ga0213875_10001308_pt1 | contig 16507 bp, 18 predicted proteins | sample BarmaccomBMRX_R8_FD_160105 | JGI IMG/M metagenome (GOLD analysis project Ga0213875, IMG submission 160105) | Root-associated microbial communities from Barbacenia macrantha in rupestrian grasslands, the National Park of Serra do Cipo, Brazil - RX_R8 | ecosystem: Host-associated > Plants > Roots... | reverse complement strand
CGGACTGAATCGCTTTGAGCACGGCAAATTTTCGAGAGCTTACGACAGCCTCGCAAAAACCACGATTTGGACGCTGAATGGCGATTCCGATGGCGCGCTCTGGATCGGTACGAACGGAGCAGGCCTGATTCGTTTCAAGAACGGACGATTGACGACTTATAGCAGCGACAAAGGACTTCCGGATGACGTAGTTTTCGCAATTCTCGACGATGGTTTGGGCCGGTTGTGGATGAGCTCGAACAAAGGCATTTTCTCGGTCAGCAAACGCCAGCTCAACGAATTTGCCGACGGCAGGATCGGATCGATTCAATCACAGAGTTTCGGGACAACAGATGGCATGAAGAGCCGCGAATGCAACGGCGGTTTTCAACCGGCCGCTTGGCGTTCAACCGATGGCTGGCTTTACTTCCCTACCATCCACGGTTTAACCATACTTAACCCATCCAGCGTTCAGACTGAGCCGCCGCCGCAGAATGCACTGCTTGAGCGCATTGAAATCAACGGGAAGAACGTTCGGCTGATCCAGCCGCAATCGATTCCGCCTGGTAAGGGTCAGCTCGAAATTACTTTCACTGCGCCTGATTTCCTCGACTCGCGCAACCTGGCGTTCCGCTACAGACTGGAGGGGTTTGACCCCGATTGGATTCAGGCGGGCAGTCGAAGAGTTGCGTACTACACCAACATCCCTCCGGGCGCGTATACCTTTCACGTGATCGCCTGTACGGCATCAAACGTCTGTAGCAACGAGGCGCGAAGCCCGGTGCTTACGCTCGAGCCTTACTTTTACCAGACCAAACTCTTCGTTGGCTTACTACCCATCCTGGCCGGAAGCTTAGCGTTCATGTTACATAAGCTGCACGTGCGACAGTTGTGTGCCCGGGAAAAGGCGCTAGTGGCAACTGTCGAAGAACGCACCAGAGAATTGAGGAAATCCCGCGACGAATTAGAGATCCGCGTCCAGGAGCGAACGAAGGAACTCATGGAATCAAATCGGTCGCTTGAATCTGAAATCGGGGTGCGCAGGGTTGCCGAACAGCGAGCAGAGGCCGCAAATCGAGCCAAAAGTGAATTCCTCACCAACATGAGTCATGAGCTCCGCACGCCTCTCAACGGAATTATGGGAATGACGCAGATCGCCCTCACGACGGACCTCACGGATGAGCAACGCGATTATCTCGAGATCACGAAAGCATCTGCTGATTCGCTCTTAACGTTGGTGAATGACATCCTCGATTTTTCAAAAATCGAAGCGAGAAAGTTGAGGGTTGAACATCTTCCGTTTAAGCTGTCGGCCTGTTTGGAAGAATCAACTCAGCCACTCGCTTATCGCGCGCTCCAAAAGAAGTTGTCTCTCAGGGTGCAAATTGCTCCGGATGTGCCGACTGCTCTGGTCGGCGATGCCGCTCGCTTGCGGCAGGTGTTGGTAAATCTGATCGATAATGCGCTCAAATTCACTGAGCGCGGAGAAATCGTGCTTTCGGTAGTGGCGGAGGAAGTCTCCGAGGAACGCACTACGTTGCATTTCTCGATTGTTGACACAGGAATCGGCATTCCAGAGGACCGGCAGCGCGCGATTTTCCAGGCGTTCGAGCAAGCGGATACCTCGTCCACACGGAAATATGGTGGTACGGGTTTGGGGTTAACCATCTGCTCTGAACTGGTAGCTCTCATGGGCGGACAGATCTGGGTCGAGAGCAAAGTCGGCGTGGGCACTGCATTCCATTTCACCGCCCGATTTAGTGTGCCAGCGTTTCACCCGAGAACTCCCGGGGATGTGTGCCACGCGGGAACGGTTTAAGGTCTCGGACTTACCTTCAAACTCGCTCTCGCGCCCGATAAGGATCTTGAACGTCGCTTCAGTAGTAACGACCGACGAGGCTACTTATCTACGGAGGATTCGAGGAGTTATGAAACGTGCACTTTGCCTGCTGGTTATCGCCGTTGCGGGTTGTTGGGAGGGGTGGAGCGAAGGACGGCCTTCCGGTGAGAGCGCGAAGCTCGCCAACGAGCTCGCGACCGTCGATCCGGCGGCGAATGTCGATGTGATCGTGCAGTACAAGGTTCCCCCAAGGGATAGACATTTTGACCGCGTGCACGCCCTAGGCGGCACGGATAAGAGGCGATTTCTGAAGATTCCCGCCGCGGCATTCAAAGTTCCAGCAAGCGCATTGCATGATTTGGCGAATGATCCTGAGGTGGCGTATATATCTCTCGACCGCAAGGTTAGAAGCCACTTGGATCTAAGCGCAGCCGCAATTGACGCCGCCACCGCGTGGAGTTCAGGTTATACCGGTACGGGTATTGGGGTTGCGGTAATTGATAGCGGGATTAATGGCAAAGTGCAAGACCTCGGCAATTCCAACGGGCAAACCGATCCAGCGCACACCCGGATTGTATACGCCGAGAATTTTCTGACGCCTGCTACAAATCCTAACGGAAACCCCAACCCAGCCCATTACCAGACGAATGACGGATACGGCCATGGCACGCACGTGGCGGGGATCATCGCGGGCAACGGTTTTCTGTCGAGCGGCGTAAATGCTACCACGACATATAAAGGCATTGCTCCGACCGCCAACCTGATCGACCTTCAGGTTCTGGATGCGAATGGCGAGGGCCAGGATAGCACGGTGATTGCTGCTATCGAAGAAGCGATTAATCTGAAGAGTACCTACAACATCCGTGTCATCAATCTATCGCTTGGGCGTCCTGTATACGAGAGCTTTGCGTTAGACCCACTGTGTCAGGCCGTGGAACAAGCGTGGAAGGCGGGCATCGTCGTAGTGGTTGCTGCCGGGAATGATGGCCGGGACAATTCAGTGGAGAACGGCGGCTATGGAACGATTAACGCTCCTGGTAACGATCCGTATGTTCTGACGGTCGGCGCAATGAACGCCAAATTTACGCCATTTGCCGGAGATGACGTAATCACAACTTACACCTCGCGAGGGCCGACGATGGTCGATCATATCGTAAAGCCCGACATCGTGGCGCCAGGCAATCACATTTCTTCATTGCTGAACAATAGCGCGTATCTGCCAAAAACATATCCGCAGAACATCGTAAATACTCTTGTATATGAAACACAGGGCGGCGGGCAGAGTTATTTGATACTGAACGGCACGAGCATGGCAACCGGGGTTGTAAGTGGCGCAGTAGCTGATCTCCTGAGCGCGAACGCGAATCTTACTCCCGACCAGGTAAAAGCTGTTTTGATGCTTTCGGCCACCAAACAATTTCGCACATATAACGATGCATATTACAGTTTGGCTGCCCTGAGTTATGGACAGAACGCCCAACTGCAACAAGCTCAACAGCAACTCCAGCAGGCGCAAGGCCAGATCAATCCCACCGCCAGCCAAGCCGCAAATGCGCAACAGCAGGCTGCCCAAAAAGCCGCGCAAGCCCAGACGGCCGCTACCAATTACAACACGGCAGTGCAGCAGACCAACGCAGTGGCTGCCCAGCTGGCTACAGCACAATCAAACTTTAACTCCGCAAACGCGGCCTATACTCTTGCGAACCAGCAACTGGCGACTGCCAACCAAGCAGTAACACAGGCCCAGGCCGCGGTGCAGTCAGCACAGCAGGCACAAGGCGCGGCGGGTAACGGAACTGGAAAAACCGCTGCTCAAGCAGCATTGAGTCAAGCCCAAGCCAATTTGAACGCAGCGCAAACCGCACTCCAGGCGGCGAACAACGTTGCCCATAACGCGCAGAATGCGCTCAATCAAGCCCAAGGCGCACTGAATCAGGCACAGAACAATGTCAACAATGCCAACAATCAGGCACAGCATGCTTTGAACGCCATGGATCAGGCAAATGCCGATTCCTCGAATGCAGCGCAGGCGGCAGCAACCGCGCAAGCGGCGGCCCAGACAGCAGCCCAAACCCTCGCGGCATCGCAAAACCTGGTTACGTCTCTCGAGGTTCCTGCCGCGACCATGCAATCTCAACTGCAGCAAATGCAGAGTGATTCGACTCAGTATACGGACACTCAATATGATGTGTTTACTGTCGGCGCGGGGTATTTGAATCTGAAAGCCGCGTTGGCGAATGTTTCGAATGCCCCGAGCGGTTTTGCACTCTCGCCGGTTGCCTATGTCGATCCCGCGAGCGGTCAGGTATACGCCAGCGCTAATTACGCTGGTCTATGTCAAAGCTCAGGATCCGGTTCTTCGTCCAGCGCCGTTTTGGGCGGCAGCGACTTGTGCACGTCTTCGGTTGCCAATCTAACTTCACTTTGGCAATTTGATGCAGGCAATCAGATCGACTCCACGAGTTCCGTCGTCTCCGGAACGAAATGTCTCTGGGGAGCGGGTTCGGTTTGGGGCTCGGCGGCTTTCACTTCGGGTAGCTCAACCGTAGCGGGAAGCAAGTGCTTGTGGGGCGCGAACTCCATCTGGGGCGCAAGTTCCACTCAGGCATTCAAATGTCTGTGGGGCGCCGGTTCCATCTGGGGTGCAAGCGCCAGCGGTGCAGCAAGTACAGATAGCGCGAGCAACGTCTTAGCGACTGGAGACACAAATTAGCCAGCGGGTAAACGATACCCGCTCACATTGAGCGCTGACGACTCGTTCTGAGACTCACTGGAAGTGTTGTCGAGATTGGCTCGGCATGCTATACGACCATTTGCGGCGGACCGTGGGAGACATACCTGCATCCGCCGCGCACACATCACTGCGTTTGTGAGCCTCCCACGACGGCGTTGGCGTGGGCGTAAGCCAATCCGGCTAACTGCGGTCACTCCAGTTCCGGTCCGGTGGTCGTAATTCTCACCGGCATCACATGCGTTGCAACGATTCGCTGTCCCAAAAACGAAATCTCGACAATTTCGCCTCGCTGCGTTGCTTCGCGCTGGTACTGATCGAAAACAAAGTTGCCGAGCGAGTAGAAGATCAACCCTCCCCGGTATTCCTCCTCGGGCTGTATGACATGCGGATGATGCCCGATCACCAGCGTTGCTCCGGCATCTATGGCAGCGTGGGCGAACGCGATTTGTGCTTTCGTCGGCTTCGGCATGTATTCCACGCCATTGTGCATGGAAACGATCATCACATCGGCGCGCTTTCGGAGATCAGTCAAGTCGCGGCAGAGAGCGGCCATGTCGGTCACGGCAATTCGTCGATCAATGTCGCGCCAATTGCCATTTTGCTGATCGAACGTATAGCCGAGAAAGCCGAAGCGGATTCCTTTCCTTACCAGAACTACACCGCGATGTGCCTGTTCTTCAGAATCTCCGCTGCCGAGCGGCGCAATTCCATGGGAACGCAGCCATTCGATCGTAAATTCGACACCGTGAGGTCCGCAATCGCGCGAGTGGTTGTTGGCTGTAGAAGCAATCGAGACTCCGGCCAGATTCAGCCCGGCAATGGTCTCCGGCGGCGCGTGGAAAATCAATCCGCTTTCGTAATAGGGACCTCGATCCGAAAACGGCGATTCCAGATTCACGAACGTTATATCCGCGGCTGCCATGAGAGGCGCAATCTTGCGAAACGGCAACGCCGGATCATGAGCAGCCAGAAGTTGGCGGCGCACGGAACGCGCGAACATCACATCGCCCGTAAACAACAGGCGGTTGAACGCCGGCTGGCCAAGCTCTTTCTGTTTCCGCGTGGCCTGCGGAACTCGGGCACACGAGACTAGGCAAAGGAGCGAGACGACGCAGAACGCAAAACGCACTACAACCTGGCGGCAGCGGCTGTATCCAGGAACCAAGCGGCTACGGCCGATCCGCGCGTCGCGATCTGGCACGGGAACTGAAGCGGATCTTCGGCGCCTTTGAGAACGTTGTACAGCGCGTCGGCCTTATCGGCGCCGGCGACCTGCAGAACCGTGTGTTTTGCGGCAAGCAAAACGCCCGGCAGGAGCGTTACTCGATGGCTCTTCAGCTTTTCCACCCAGACCGCAGCGGCTATGCCGGTTCGATTTTCGATCAGCGGCTCACCGGGAAAGAGACTCGCCGTGTGAGCGTCAGGCCCCATGCCCCGATGTATCACATCGAAGGACGGAAGTTCATGATCCTTGAGATCGAAGAACTGCTGAATTTCATCGATGTACCGAATCGCGGCCTCTTCCGGCACCAGCTCGCCGTGAATGCGATGGATGTTGTGCTTGGAGATGTTCGCAGGAAGCATCAGCGTTTCGTTGGCGAGCTTGAAATTGCTCTGATCGTCCCCGGGCGGCACGCAACGCTCGTCCACCCAGAAAAAGTGGACGTTCGACCAGTCAAAACCGGATTTCGTCAGATTGGAAAAGAGCAGGCTGGGAGTCTTACCGCCGGAAATGGCAACGGTGGCGCGGGGCTGAGATTTCAAGACTCCGGCAAGGGATTCGAGAATGAATTCCGCGCAAGCTGCCGCGGATTCTTCTGCATTGATGCTGATTCGCAACTGCGGCTGCTGAGTATCACCGCCCATCCAGAAGCTCCTCGGCGCGAGCAAACGCCGCGTTGAAAGCCGGATCCGGACCAAGCACCGATAATTCCTCGTTCATGAGCGTGTACAGAGTGGAATCATTGAAGTTGTACTTGCGTTCCCGCCCCTTCGTGCTTCGCAAACTCATACAATCGCAGCTCGTTCGTTCAAACTCGATCGTTTCTGAAGGCGAACGCAACGTGATTCCATGAAGTCCCGGGCCGTAGCCTTCGACTTTCTTGAATGCAACTTTAGCTCCGTAGGGCGCTGACAGCCAGCCAGCGATATAGAACACGGAAGGACAGGGCTTCTCATCGGTGTACGAGACTTCGATACTGCCGAACTTGGAAAAGCTGCTGTCTGTACTGGGATTGTCGAAGATTTGAGCGATCGGCTGGCGCCAGCGGGTCAGCCGGGTCCATTCGAGATCCGCAACCAGGCGTCTTTCGGCCCGCCACTTTGCCAGAAGTTCGATGGCCTGAGTTGCGTCCTCACCTTTAGTGTCGATGATGATCTTCGTCGCCAGGTTCATGACAGCCAGAAGGCCGGCTTTCTGGTCCGCTGTCGCCGAGGGACTGAGCGCGGCCTTGTGACGGCACCAGAGAACGACCGGCAAATCGGCAGCCGTCAGTCCGATCAAAATGGGACCAATGTTTGGCCAGTTTTCGGGACGAGACGTGATCTCGATCTGCTCACAACAAATCTGCTGCGCTTTTCCGAACGGTTTCCAGCATTGGGCCAAAATGCGAGCTTCGACGCCTCTCTCCGCTTGTTGTGAAACGGCCAGCACGATACCCCTGCTGGGGTGCTCGCGCATCAGTTCGGAAATGGTTTGCGAAGCCGAAAAGCCGCTATCCTCTTCGTCGGTCGCGGCGATCAGCGTCATCGCGCAGGCCCGCAGAACCGTCGGCCTGCCCTGATGCTTTTCTTCCTGCCCGAGCGAGGTCCAAAGCTTTCCCAGACCTTTTAGTATTTGCTCCGGTTGTGCCGGAAAAATAACAGCGCTGCTCATATCGGTTTATGGCACTCTCCAGACGTGACCCTGCCGGGCCAGCATCTCATCGGAAGCTTTGGGCCCCCAGGTTCCCGACGGATAGTTCGGGAAGTCGAACTTAGTGCTACCCCACACATCGAGAATCGGCTGCACAATTTGCCAGCTCGCATCCACCATGTCCTGCCGCGTGTAGAGCGTCGCGTCACCCGCCATCGCATCCATGAGCAGCGTCTCGTATGCCGTGGGCGAGCGCTCGCCGAAGCTGGATCCATAATTGAAATCCATCGAGACCGGCCGCAGACGCATCCCGCTGCCCGGACTTTTCGATAGGAAACGCAAGGAGATCCCTTCTTCCGGCTGAATGCGGAGCACCAGCACGTTCGGCCGGGCCTCGCGTAGCCCCGTTTTCGTCTCCTGCTTGAACAGGCCGAGCGGCGGCGCGCCAAACTGAATCGCAATATCGGTCACGCGTTTCGGCATACGCTTCCCTGTGCGGATATAAAACGGAATGTCGGCCCAGCGCCAATTATCGATGAAAAACGTGACCGCGGCGTAAGTATCGGTTTGGGCCTCGGGATCGACGCTCGGCTCCTGGCGGAAGCCCAGCAAATCCTGACCGCCCACTTTTGCCGGACCATATTGCCCCGCGACTGCATATTCAGGCACTTCGTCGTGTTTCATGACACGCACGGCGCGCAGCAGTTTCGCCCGCTCATCACGAACGTTCGCCGCATCGAACACCGTTGGCGGTTCCATGGCCACCGTCGCCATCACCTGGCTTAGGTGATTCTGGATCATGTCGCGAAGCGCGCCGGCTTCCTGGTAGTAGCCGCCGCGGCCCTCGACCCCAATCGATTCGGCTGCCGTGATCTGAACGTGGTCGATATACCGGCGGTTCCACAGCGGTTCGAAGATTCCATTGCCAAAACGAAAAGCGAGAATATTCTGAACGGTTTCCTTGCCGAGATAATGGTCGATCCGATAGATCTCAGATTCATCGAAAACTTTGTGAATCTCTTCGTTCAGTTTGCGGGCGCTCGCCAAATCGTGCCCGAAGGGTTTTTCGATAATGACGCGCCGCCATCCATTTCCGTGCGTGAGATCGTGCTCTCCAAGCTCCTGGATAGCTTCTGCATAGTGGCTGGGCTGCGTCGACAAATAGAAAAGAACGTTACCCGCGGTTTCGTGTGTTTTCTCGATCTCTTCGAGCTTCTGGTGAATGTCGTCGTAAGAAGCGGGATTATTTAAGTCGCCCGCGACGTAATAGAGCGATTGCGCGAAAGATCTCCAGACGTCTTCATCGAAGGGCGCGTCCTCCAGGAATTTCGCGACGGACTCTTTCATTTTTTCCCGGAACTGTTCATCGGACATCGGCGTTCGCGAGCTGCCTACGACCGCAAAGTTGGGCGATATCCGGCGCTCATAGAACAAACGATAAAGCGAGGGCAACAGCTTGCGTTTCGACAGATCGCCGCTTGCTCCAAAGATGACGACTGCGCAGGGAGGCACGTGGCGATCGAAACGCAGATAATCCTGCAGCGGGTTGATTTCCGGTAATGGCTGGACGGCGGCGCTCATGATGTCATTTGACGACAAGCCGAGTCATGATGTATCAGCCGAAATGGTATCAAGAAGTATCCAATGGCCGAGTCGAAGAAACAGGTAGCGGCTCTATTGAGCGATCTGATGTTCCTAGCCAAAATTCAGGAAGCCGCTAAGCGCGTTGCTGTTGACGTCGTTTTCATGAATTCGGAGGAGGAGGCCATTCGGCAGGCGAAGGAAAACCCCTCCCTCATGATTCTGGATCTGAACAATGCAAAGCTCGACGCACTCAGTGTCATCGAAAAGCTGAAAAGCGATCCCGAGACCAGCAAAACCCGCCTGTTAGGCTTCGTTTCCCACGTTCAGACTGAACTGAAGCGCGCGGCTGAGGAAAAGGGCTGTGATTCGGTGATCGCGCGCTCGGCTTTTTCGCGAAATCTGGCGGCCATTTTGAGAGATTATGCGGGCACGGACGACCAAAGAGAAGAACGCCTTGGTGTATTATAGAGCTTTACGACATGAAGGAACTGCTGCAGGAGCTATCTCCAGGGGATCGCGATTGGCTCCTAGCCACGAGCCTCGACCCAAAACGTATTCCGTCTCACATTGCCATCATTATGGACGGGAATGGCCGTTGGGCCAGACAGCGGAATTTCCCACGGATCATGGGCCACAAGGCGGGCGTCGATCCGGTCAGAGCTGTGGTGGAAACTTGCGCACGGTTGCGGGTTGAGGTTTTAACGCTCTACGCGTTCTCGGCTGAAAATTGGAAGCGTCCGCGCCACGAAATAGAGGGCTTGTGGCGGTTGCTGCGGTTCTATCTGAAAAGAGAACTTCCGAACCTGATGCGGCACGAGATTCAGTTGGTGGCGATAGGCAGATTGGAATCTTTGCCAAGCCCCGTGCAAGAAGAACTGCAAGCAGCCATGGACGAGACCGCCCACAATCGCGGCATGAGGCTGAACCTCGCAATCAACTATGGCGGACGCACGGAGTTGGTCGACGCGGTCAATTCCATACTCGATAATGCCCGGCTGGAAGGGAACCTTCACTCGCTCGAAATCTCGGAAGAAGCCATAGGAACGCATCTTTACACGGCGGGTCTGAAAGATCCGGACTTGCTGATACGGACCTCGGGCGAAATGCGGCTCAGCAACTTCCTACTGTGGCAAATAGCCTATGCGGAATTGTATGTTACAGAAACGCTGTGGCCGGACTTCACGCGTACGGAATTACTGCAAGCCATCCTCGATTATCAAAACCGCGAGCGCCGTTTTGGCGGTCTGACGCGTAGCGCGCCGTCCGCGATGGATCTCTCTTCGTTACTACTCGAAGAAGAGGTTCTGGAACTACCTCTCGCCTGAATAGAACAAATTCCTGTTTGACTGACGTGGCTGGGTTAGTCAATCTATCGTGAGGCGTCTGGTTACTGCGCTCGGTCTGATTGCAGTCGCAATATATCTGATCTTTTGGGCGCCTCACCCGGTGTTTATGGGCAGTGCTCTTTGCATGAGCCTGCTGTGTTACTGGGAGTACTCCGGCCTCGTCAAGCAGCACAACATTCTGCAACCAGGAATTTGGGGCGTTCTCATCGGCCTGGTGATCCTGTTTCGGCCGGATCAGACACTCTTGGGCGCAATCATTTTGGTGATCGCGGCATTCGCAGCGGCGCTGCGTTTTTCGAACTTGCGTAATATTCTGCCTCAAGTCGCTTGCGCGCTTTTGGGTGCGTTCTACACCTTTGCGCCCTGGCGCTTTTCAGCGGATCTGCGGCAGCAGAGCGTTCACCTGCTCTTCTTCGCGCTAGCGCTGAATTGGGCGGGAGACACGGTCGCCTACTACATAGGTCGCGCATTTGGCCGGCACAAACTCGCGCCTGCCGTGAGTCCGAATAAGAGCTGGGAAGGCGCGCTTGCGTCAGTCGCCGGATCGCTTGTATTTGGGCTTCTCTACCTCGGCTATTTCCTGCCGAGTGTGCCGTGGTGGGAGACGGCCTCCATGGCTCTTGCGGGCAACATCGCCGGCCAATTGGGAGATCTAGCGGAATCCGCTCTGAAGCGAGGCGCGGGCGTAAAGGACAGCGGAAACATGTTGCCGGGTCATGGAGGCATGCTAGACCGAGTAGATAGCAGCTTGTTCGCGCTGCCTGTAGTGTATGGGCTATATCTGGTGAGTAAGTGACCGAACCCCTGGAATTAAGTCCACAAGAAGTACAGTCCCGGCTGGCGGAACGAAGCGGCGCGATTTTGATTGACGTTCGGGAGCCGGAAGAGTTTGCGGTGGCGCGAATCGACGGGGCGCAACTCATTCCGATGCAGTCCGTCCCGGCGGAGCTTCAGCGCATAGAAGGGATGGCGGACGACGCCGATCTGATGGTGATGTGCCATCATGGCGTGCGAAGCCTGCAAGTTGTCTCGTGGCTGCGAGAGCATGGCGTCGAGAACTGCTTCAGCGTAGCGGGAGGAATCGATCGCTGGAGCCGCGAAATTGACGCGAGCGTTCCGAGATATTGAGCCGGAGCGGCTGCGTGGAGTTGCGCGCGAACCGTCGCTTTGAATTTAACGCCAACGGTGACGCGTGTTCACCAAAGGCGGCGCACGCCGTAACTATCAAATAGAGTTTCATTGCTCACGATGGGCACATTTTCCGCTTGAGCCTGGGCTATGAGCATGCGATCGAAAGGATCTTTGTGAGGTCCAGGCAGTAAGCCGGCGCGAACCGCATGATCTGCCGAGATTGCCAGTATCTGAAACCCTTCGCGATCGAGATGACCAGCAAAATCGGTCAAAAAATTGGCGGCAGTTGGCAGTTTACCGAGCCTCACCTTAGTTGCAATCTCCCAAAGAGATGCGGCGCTCACTAACATAACATTCGCCGTCTGCGCGATAATCCTGCGGGCGGGTTTCGTCAATGCGGGATCGTCCGAGAGCCACCACAGCAATGCATGCGTGTCAAGCAGCGCGTCCACCGGTTTCTATTCCCAACCGGATAATTCATCATGCGGTAAAGGTTCGAAGAACTCTGACCCGACCAGTAGTTTACCCTTCAATGAGCCTGGCTGCCGCTTGCCCTCGCGGTTCGCAAACGGGACAAGCCGGGCTACAGGTTTTGAACCACGCGAGATGATCACTTCTTCGCCAGCAGAAACTTTCCGGAGCAATCGCGACAGATGCGTCTTGGCCTCATGGATCGTTACCGTGCTGGTCCTCATTGTTAGCTAACCAGTTTAGCTAATCCACGTACGACCCGCTAACTACCGATTTCGGACAGAGCGAGCTCGTTCCATCCATTCCCCGGCGCGCTCGGTGATGAGGCTGTATTGCTTTTCGCGAATTAGGGTCGGATCCACCAGCTCGCTTCCCACTCCCACCGCCCATGAACCGGCAGCAAAAAAGTCCGCGACGGTTTCGAGATTGACACCGCCGGTCGGAATCATCTCGATGTGTGGGAAAGGCGCTTTCAGAGCCTTGATGTATTTTGCCCCACCCACAGCGCTGCATGGAAACACTTTCACCGCATCCCCGCCGGCTTCCCATGCAGCCAGAACTTCGGTGGGCGTCAGGCCACCGGGAAAGATCGGTTTCGAATAGCGGCGTGCCATCTCGATAGTCTTGACATTCAGGCTGGGAGTCACGAAAAACTGAGCCCCGGCCAGCATGCAAGCACGCGCAGTTTCGGGATCGAGCACGGTGCCGGCGCCCAATAGCACTTCATCGCCATGCTGGTCCGCAATCTTTTCCAGAGCCTTCAGCGCGTTCTGCACGGTCATGGTGATCTCGATGCAATCCATGCCTCCTTCGCGCAGAGCCTGAATTGCCGCGATTGCCGTACCCGCATCCGGCGTTCGAACAATTGGAACGATTGCCGCTTCTTCGATCCGCTTCAGAATGGCAGCGTGACTCAAAATCATGCGGCTACGTCTTGAGCTTTTTGTTCAGCTTGAGATTCAGAACGACTTTTGTATGGCTATCGAACACGCTGACCGTCTTGGTCTTGCTGGTCATTCCATTCGCCTGGGCCCGGAGTTCCCAGTTCACATCCGTGCTCAGGCCATAGAAGCGGTATTTGCCGTCCTGCTGGGCTATGTAAGAACGTACCTGAAGTGTTTTGGTGTCTTTCAGGAGTACGACGGCGCCTGAAACCGGCGAGCCGGTGGTGCTGAGAACTGTACCCTCAATCGATCGTGTGGTCGGAGTGCCGGGCTGGCCAACCACCGGAGGAGCGATCTGCGCGAAGGACGGTACCGTTAAAGCAGCAAATAAGAACAGGAGACACAGTGTCCTCACGCGAGCACAAACCTCAGTGCCACTGCTCTTCCTCTTCTTCGTCCTCCTCTTCTTCGTCGGCGTCTTCCTCGTCCTCGTCGTAATCGTAGTCTTCGTCGTCTTCTTCGTCTTCGTCTTCCGATTGAAGCTCAACGGGATTGACGCTGGCCACCGTCAGTGAGGCTCCGCATTCATCGCACGAAAGAACATCTCCTTCATCCAGCTCTTCTTCTTCGACGTCGATCGAAGCATCACATTTGGGACAACTGACCATAGATATTCCTTTTCTGAATTGATACCAAAAAACCGCTGAAACTTTCAGGCCCATACGCCCGAATGGATCATCCGCGCCGTGGAACTGTTACACCGTTCAATTGCTGATCGTAAGCCGCTAACTCCTCCGGAGTTACCGTAACGAGAGTCTTATCCATATCTTCGGATGTCTCCACCATGTGCTTTAGATGCGCGGCCGCGATACGCATGCAGAGTGGGTCCGTGAGCTTCCGGCCATGCTCTCTCGAAAGCGCGAGTAAAGCCGGGTGCGGTAAAGCAATCACCTTCTCTTCGGAAATACCGCCCTCCGGTGTAACCAGAAATTTGACGTCAACGGTATCGGCGTGCCGTATCGAGATGCCGGTCTGAAGCCATCGGAACTCCACTTTCCAGGTGCGCCCGAAAGGGTCCGGACCAGCGTCAAAAACACGGCATTGGCCGCTCATGACCCGATGCTAACATGGGCTGCGCTGCTAGATTGTGGTGGATCGCTGGCCCACCAAGGACAGCAACTCGTTGCGCGTCTCTTTGTTATTCCGAAAGGCGCCCAGCATGGCGCTGGTGATCGCGCCTGAATGTTGCTTTTCGACTCCGCGCATCATCATGCAAAAGTGGCGGGCTTCACAAATCACTCCCACGCCCCTTGGATTTACCAGCCGTTGAATGGTTTCCGCCACCTCTTGCGTAAGCCGCTCTTGAATCTGAAGGCGGCGCGCGAACGCATCCACAATACGCGGAATTTTGCTGAGCCCGATCACTTTCGAATCCGGCAGGTAAGCGACATGCATCTTCCCGAAAAACGGCAAGAGATGGTGCTCGCATAGGCTGAAAAATTCGATATCTCGTACAATCACGACTTCGTCGTACTTCACGTCGAATAAAGCGTCGTTGACGATCTTGTCGACGTCGGCCGTATACCCGCTCGTCAAATATCGCAGCGCCTTTTCCGATCGCGCCGGAGTAACATTCAAGCCTTCCCGCTCCGGATCTTCGCCCAGGGCGCGAAGAACTTCCCGTATGTGCGAAGCGATCGATATATCGGAACGCTTCGGCTGCATCTGAACGACTGAGGTGGTTTTCTTCATGAAAAATCCTGCTGTCTATACTTCAAAAAAATTCCGCTCGGTCTCTTGGATGCGCACGTGTAGCAATTGTGCGGCAGTGTCACCCAGGTAAGCATTCCAGTGCTGCCGCAGCAACTCTAAGATGACCAGAATTACGTTTTCCGTGGTTGGAACGCGCTCCGCAAATTGGGGCACATCCAGATTGATATTGCGGTGATCGAAAAGTTTAAGAACGGTCTCGTCGATTAGGTTGTCGAGTTTGGGTAAAGGAAGGATTAGACCCGTCGAAGGATCGACGGCTCCGGCGACGGTCACATCCAGAACGTAATTATGTCCATGACCAAACGGGTTGTTGCACTTTCCGAATAGGCGCGCGTTCTCAGCGTCACTCAGTTCCGGCGAATGCAACCGGTGGGAAGCCGAAAACTCATAGCGCCGCGTGACAGTTGTCATAACGAGAGATCCCCACGCACGATATCGACGTGATGATCTGGAGTTTCATAAAGCCTGACCCTCGCGAGCCTGGCGGGCAAACCTTGTAAGTTGTTTTCCAATCGCCGCCAAATCTCCCCGGCGATGTTCTCCGGAGTGGGAACAACTTTATGGAAGGGCTCGACCTCGTAGTTCAGGAAACGATGGTCCATCGGCTCAACCACTTCCCTCAAAAGAATCTCTTTCAAGGCCTGTAGGTTGATTACCATGCCGGTTGCGGGATCCGGATCGCCCTCGACCGTCACTTCAAGAAGGTAATTGTGCCCGTGCCCGTTAGGATTTGCGCCTTCTCCGTAAAGCTGCTGATTCTCCTGGTCGCTTAAAGACGGAACACGGCACACGTGAGATGCAGAAAATTCAGCCTTTCGGGTTACGAACATAGATCCACTGATTCGATGTCCCGGGAAGAACGTTGGATACTGGAATTATCCGGCAAAGAAAGTGGCTACAACCAACACTCTACGCGCTCTGCTTGCGACGCTGACGTTATTGTTCATTGGACTTATTGGGTTTAGCCTGCGGGATACGTCGGCCAAAGAAGGGGACCGAGCACCGGCTTTTACCATCACAACAGATCAAGGCGCCCGAGTGACTCCGGACTCGTTCGGAGGTAAGGTTCTGGTCCTGAACTTCTGGGCTACCTGGTGCGGAACCTGTGTCCAAGAAATCCCCTCTTTGAACCAGTTTCAAAAGCGGTTCGCGGATTCCGGCGTGAAGGTAGTGGCCGTCAGTATTGACAAGAACGCGCAGAAATACCGCACTTTCCTGGATCGTATTCACGTCTCCTTTGACACTGCGAGGGACCCGGCCGCGGATATCAGCTCCGAATATGGAACGTTCCAGTATCCGGAGACATACATTATTAAGGACGGCCGCATTGCGCGAAAGTTCGGGAATGCCCAAGATTGGACCAGCGACGACCTCACGCAATATATACAGAGTTTGCTCTGAATTCGGATTGAGTCATGGCCGTTGACCGGGCAACCGTAACGGCAATCGAAGCGGAACTCGGAAAACGTGCGGTATTATCCGAGCCTCACGATCTCAAGTTGTACGAGTATGACGGAGGCGTGGACAAATCCATACCGGATATAGTCGTGTTTCCTCAGAGTACCGAGGAAGTAGTCAAGCTTGTCAAGCTGGCGCAGGAACACAATCTCGCGATTGTGGGGCGGGGCGCAGGAACCGGGCTCAGCGGGGGAGCAATCGCTCGCGCTGGAGGCATGATCGTGTCTTTCGCCAGAATGAATCGCATTCTGGAAATCGACATTGAGAACGAGCGCATGGTTGTGCAACCCGGCGTCGTGAATCTCGACATGACGTTAGCTGCGCAATCCGCAGGATATTTCTACGCGCCCGATCCATCCAGCCAGCGCGCCTGCACGATCGGCGGTAATGTCGCGGAGAACGCGGGCGGTCCGCACACGGTCGCATACGGTGTCACGACGAATCACGTCGTCA
>Ga0213875_10001307_pt1 | contig 16513 bp, 14 predicted proteins | sample BarmaccomBMRX_R8_FD_160105 | JGI IMG/M metagenome (GOLD analysis project Ga0213875, IMG submission 160105) | Root-associated microbial communities from Barbacenia macrantha in rupestrian grasslands, the National Park of Serra do Cipo, Brazil - RX_R8 | ecosystem: Host-associated > Plants > Roots... | reverse complement strand
GGGCCGGGGGCGGCCGGCGCGCGGGCGGCCGGCGCGCGGGCGGCCGGGGCGCGGGCGGCCGGCTCCTGCCGGTGGGCCTGCAGCAGTTGCTGGAACAGGTCCTGCAGCTCAGGCCCGGGGTCTACCCCGAGCTGGTCGGCGATGACCGTGCGGGCCCGCTCGTAGGTGGTGAGCGCCTGCGCCCGCCGCCCGGCCCCGTCCAGCGCTCGCATCAGCAGCAGCCACAGCTCTTCCCGGAGCGGTTGGTCGGCCAGCAGCCGGGTCAGCTCGGGGATGACGTCGCGCGACCGGCCGCAGGCGATGTCGGCCTCGATGCGCAGCGCGGTGGCGCCCAGCCGGAGCTCGTTCAGCCGCTCGGCCTCGGCCGCCACGTAGGGCGAGGCCGGCACGTCGGCCAGCGCCGCCCCCCGCCACAGGCTCAGCGCCTCGGCCAGCAGCCGGGCGGCCGCCTCGGCGGCGCCCGCCGCCAGCTCCCGCTGGCCCTCGCTCAGCAGCCGCCCGAAGCGCTGGGTGTCCAGGTCGTCGTCCCCGACCAGCAGCTGGTAGCCGGGCGGGCGGGTGTTCAGCACCTTGCCGTCGGCGTCGCCGATGAACCGCCGCAGCCGCAGCACGTAGATGCTGACCAGGTTGCTGGCCCGGGCCGGTGGCTCGTCGCCCCACAGCTCGTCGATGAGGGTGTCGGTCGACACCGGCTGCCCGGCGCTGAGCAGCAGCCGGGCCAGCATGGCCCGCCACTTGGCCGCCCCGATCGACGTCCAATCCGCCGCGGTCTGGACCTCGAGCGGCCCCAGTATCCGGAACCGCATAATCCTGATCCACCCGGGTTCACGATTTGCCTGCCTCCGGGGTTCTGTGACAACCGCCGGGCAACAGAAGCCACTTAATCACGAATCAATCGGGACGTAAATCGCCCACGCGACGATCGGTCCAGATCACCAGAAAGGGAGCACCGAGACGTCCCTTGCGGCCTCTCACAAGGGACGGCGGCCCGCTCGCGTGAACGGGGCAACGCGCGGGTGGGCCGCGCGCAGGCCGGCCTGGCCGCCGAGGAGAGCGGCGGTCAAGCCCGGCGGGCAGGGGTACGGCCGGGCACGGCCGTAGCGCAAGCCGGGGGGAGAGAAGGGGTGGCCGCCGCGTCAGCGGGGGCTCGGCGCGGCGGCCACCCCGACCGGTCAGCTCCAGCTGCTCAGCTCTGGCCGTCGAACAGGCTGGTGACCGACCCGTCGCTGAACACCTCGTTGATCGCGCGGGCGACCAGCGGCGCGATGGACAGCACGGTGAGCTTGTCGAACTGGCGCTCGGGCGGGATCGGCAGCGTGTTGGTGACGACGACCTCGCTGATCTTCGAGTTCTTGAGGTTGTCGACCGCCGGGCCCGACAGCACCCCGTGGGTGGCGGTCACGATCACCTTGGCCGCGCCCTGCTCGAACAGCGCCTCGGCCGCCTTGGTGATGGTCCCGCCGGTGTCGATCATGTCGTCCACCAGGATGCAGGTCCGCCCCTCGACCTGGCCGACCACCTCGAACATCTTGACCTGGTTGGCCACGTCGGGGTCGCGGCGCTTGTGGATGATGGCCAGCGGCGCGCCCAGCCGGTCGGTCCAGCGCTCACACATCCGGACCCGGCCCGCGTCCGGGGCGACCACGGTGACGTCGCCCAGGTCGAGCTTGCCCTCGATGTAGTCGGCCAGCACCGGCAGCGCGAACAGGTGGTCGACCGGCCCGTCGAAGAAGCCCTGGATCTGGGGGGTGTGCAGGTCGACCGCCATCAGCCGGTGCGCCCCGGCGGTGGCGAACAGGTCCGAGATCAGCCGGGCCGAGATCGGCTCGCGGCCCCGGCTCTTCTTGTCCTGGCGGGCGTAGCCGAAGAACGGCATGACCACCGTGATCCGCTTGGCCGACGCCCGCTTGAGCGCGTCGACCATGATCAGGTGCTCCATGATCCACTGGTTGATCGGCGAGGTGTGGCTCTGCAGCACGAACACGTCGCAGCCGCGCACCGAGTCCAGGAAGCGGACGAAGATCTCGCCGTTGGCGAAGTCGAACAGCCGAGTCGGGGTGGGGTCGATGCCGAGGCAGTCGGCCACCTCCTCGGCCAGCTCGGGGAAGGCCCGTCCGGAGACGAGCATCATCCGCTTCTCGCTGGCCGCCTGGATGCCGCTCATTCGGACTGCCCCTCCGGCTCGGTACCCTCGGCGGCCTCGGCGGCCTCGGCGGCGGCGGCCGATGACGTGCCCGGCCGGCGCCGGGTGACCCAGCCGGGGATGTTGCGCTGCCCGGCCCGGCCGATGCCGAGCGCGCCGGGCGGGACGTTCTGGGTGATGACCGAGCCGGCCGCGGTGTAGGCGCCGTCGCCGATCTCGACCGGGGCCACCAGCATGGTGTCGCTGCCGATGCGGACCTGGTCGCCGACCCGGGTGCGGTGCTTGGCGACCCCGTCGTAGTTGACGAACACGGTGGCGGCGCCGATGTTGGAGCCCGCCCCGATCTCGGCGTCGCCCACGTAGGTCAGGTGCGGCACCTTGGTGCCCTCGCCGACGGCCGCGTTCTTCATCTCCACGAAGCTGCCCGCCCGGGCCCCGCGGCCCAGCCGGGTCCCCGGCCGCAGCCGGGTGTAGGGGCCGACGGTGGCTTCGGGGCCGATCTCGGCGCCCTCGCAGAAGGCGTGGATCACGCTGGCCCCGGCCCCGACGGTGGTGTCGGTGAGCGTGACCCCCGGGCCGACCTGGGCGCCCGGGCCGATCGTGGTCTGCCCCTGGAGCTGGGTGGACGGCCCGATCTCGACGTCCCGGTCCAGCTTGACCTGGACGTCCAGCCAGGTGGTGGCCGGGTCGACGATCGTCACCCCGGCCCGCATCCAGTGCTCGAGCAGCCGGTCGTTGAAGATCCGCCGGGCCCGGGCCAGCTGCACCCGGTCGTTGACCCCCTCGACCTCGGTCGCGTCGGCGGCGATCAGCGTGCCCACCCGGTGCCCGTCGCCCCGCAGGATGCCGACCACATCGGTCAGGTACTCCTGGCCCTGGGCGTTGGCCGACGACACCCGCTTGATCGCGTCGGCCAGCAGAACGCCGTCGAACGCGTAGCAGCCCGAGTTGATCTCGTCGATGGCCCGCTCAGCCGCGGTGGCGTCGCGCTGCTCGACGATCCCGGTCAGGGCGCCGCTGGCGTCCCGCACGATGCGGCCGTAGCCGGCCGGGTCGGGCACCCGGGCGGTCAGCACGGTCACCGCGTGGCCGGCCTCGTCGTGCTCGCGGGCCAGCGCCGCCAGCGTGTCCGGGCGCAGCAGTGGCATGTCGCCGTAGGTCACGATCACCTGGCCGGGGATCTGGCCGATGGTCTCGATGACCGACCGCACCGCGTGCCCGGTGCCGCCCTGGTGGTCCTGGATGACGATGCTGGCGTCCGGCGCCACCCCGGTGACGTGGGCCGCGACCTGCTCACGGGCGTGGCCCACGACCACCACGAGCCGCTCCGGGTCCAGGTCCTGGGCGGCGGCGATCGCGTGCCCGAGCATGCTGCGCCCGCACAGCGGATGCAGGACCTTCGGGAGCGCGGACTTCATTCGGGTGCCCTCGCCGGCGGCGAGGATGATGACGGCGGCCGGGTGGCTGGCGCTCACTGCGCAGGGCTCCTCGGTTCGCTCCGGTACGCCGGGGCCGTGGCGTACCTGTTTACGTGCCCCTCACTGGGAGGATACCGCCCGGCCGGATGCCCAGGCGCCGGGTTCAGTCGGGTGGCGCCAGGGTTATATCGGCCTGGCGGGCCCGGCCGTTCCCGGCCGCCAGCGTGGTCACGCCCGGCCGGTAACCGCTGGCGACCAGCGAATAACGGCCCGACGGCACGTCGTTGAGCGTGAACCGGCCCTCGCCGTCGGCGGTGGCCGCCGCCACCTCGGCCCCGACCTCGTTGGTCAGCGCCGCCTGGGCGCCCGGGAACGGCTGGCCGCCGTCGGCGGTCAGCACGGTGCCGACCACCCGGCCGGAGGCCGGCAGCTCGACGTCGCGGGTGGTCAGCTCGCCTTCCTCGACGGTGACCGGCAGCGCCAGCGGCGCGAAGGCGGCCGCCGCCACCACCAGGGTGTACTGGCCCTCGGCGAGCTGGCTGAGCCGGAACCGGCCGTCGGCGCCGGTACTGGCGGCCCCGGCGATCTCGCCGCGGCCGTTGGCGACCGTCACCGTGGCCCCGCTGACCGGCTGGCCCGAGCCACCCGCGCGGACGGTGCCGGTCAGCCCGCTGCCACCCCGGAGCACGATGTCGTGGCTGGTGCCGGTGCCCGGCGCGGCCAGCACCGAGGCGGCCGGCTGGTGCCCGGGGGCGGACACGATGACCAGGTAGGAGCCCGCGCCCGGGGCGGCCAGCCGGTACTGGCCGGCCGTGTCGGTCTGCGCGACCGCCACCTGGTGACCGGACAGGTCGGCCAGCGTCACCGCCGCGCCGGTGATCGACGCGCCGTCGGCCGTGCGCACCCGGCCGACCACCGGGACCTGCTCAGACTGTTCCACTGAACTCATTCTCCGTGCCTGGTTCCGAGTTGTCAGGGCCGCTCGGCTCGGCCGGGGCCGCCGGCTCAGCCGGGCCGGGGGCGGCCACGCCGCCGACCCGGACGGTCACCGAGGTGGTCTCGCCGCTGGTCACCTCCACGGCCGCCGACACCGGCTCGTGGCCGCCGGCCACCAGCACGTGCTCGCCGTCGCTGAGGCCGGTCAGCCGGTACCAGCCGTCGGCGTCGGTGACCCCGGTGGCCACGATCTCGCCGCTGGCGCTGGCCGCGGTGACGCTGATGCCCGGCATCGGGGCTCCGCCCGGGGCCCGCACGAAGCCGTGCACCTCGCGCTCCAGCGGCAGCGTGAGCTGGGCCGTCTCCGGGTACCCGTTCAGCCGGACCTGCTGGCTGGCGGGCAGGTGGCCGGAGGCCGACGCGGTCAGCGCGTAGGTGCCGGACGGGGCCCCCTGGACCGAGAAGCCGCCGTCGCTGCTGGTGACCGCGCTGGCCACCACCCGGCCGTCGGGGTCGGTGATCACGACCTTGGCGCCCGCCAGCGGCAGGCCGCCCTGGGCGGCCGACCGCACGACGCCGCTCACCACCCCGCTGCCGGCCAGCGTGAAGTCGCGTTCGGTGACCGAGCCAGGCTGGGCCAGCAGCGCGATCGCGGCCGGCTCGTGCCCGGGCGCGGTGACGATCACGGTGACGGCCGCGGCCGGCAGCCCGGCCAGCGTGTAACGGCCGCCCGGCGAGGCCACCGCCCGGGTCAGCTGGCGGCCCTCGGCCGAGGTCACGGTGATGTTGGCGCCGGCCACGGGGATGCCGTTGAGGTCACGCACGTAGCCGGTGACGCCGGCCCCGGTGTCCGCGCCGGCCTGCTGGACGGCGTGGGTGGCGGCCAGCCGGGCCGCCCCGGAGGCCGGGTCGGCCACGTCCACGGCCGGGATGACCAGCTCGGCCGGCTCCCAGTCGCCGCCGGCGGCCGCGGCCGCCAGCTCCTCGCCGACCGGTTCGGCCGCCGGCCTGGCCGCCTGCCGCTTGCGCTGGCTGGTGAGCAGCGAGGCGATCGCGGCGACGATGCTGGCGCCGATCGCGAACCAGAACGCGATGGTCAGGCCGTCCTTGAACGGCTGGGTGATGACCGTGGGGAAGAAGTCCCGCCCGGTCAGGTAGGAGGCGTGCGCGGCCGACAGGTGACCCAGCCCCGAGCCGAGCAGCTGCTTGATCGGGTTGTAGCCCAGGAAGGCGGCGAACAGCACGCCGATCGGGGGCAGGTGGCCGATCGCGTTGGCCGTCGCGGCCGGGACGCCGTTGTGAATCAGGCCGCCCGACAGCGAGGCCGGCAGCTTGCTGGACAGGCCGACGACGATCAGCGAGAAGAAGATCCCGATGGACAGCACGAACGAGGCGTTCTGGAAGGTGGCGATCGTGCCGCCGGCCGCGCCGCGCTGGTTGGGCGGCACCGAGTTCATGATCTCGGCCCGGTTCGGCGAGGCGAACAGCCCGGACCCGAAGCCGTTGAGGATCAGGATCAGCGCGAACACCCAGTAGCTGAAGTCGACCGGCAGGAACATCAGGCAGACGAAGCTGCCCCCGGTGAGCAGCGCGCCGGCCACGGTGAACGACCGGGCCCCGAACCGGTCGGACAGGAAGCCGGACAGGGGGGCCGAGACCAGGAAGCCGATCGTCAGCGGGACCAGGTAGATGCCGGCCCACAGCGGGGTCTGGGAGAAGCTGTACCCGTGCCGGGGCAGCCAGATGCCCTGCAGCCAGATGATCAGGGTGAACTGCATGCCGCCGCGGCCGAGGCCCATCAGCAGGTTGGCGACGTTGCCGGCCGCGAACGCGCGGATCTTGAACAGCGACAGCCGGAACATCGGCTCGGCGACCTTGGTCTCGACGGCGCCGAAGGCGAGCAGGACGATCACCCCGCCGATGATCATCGAGAGCACGAACGGGCTGGTCCAGCCCATCGGGTGGCCGCCGTAGGGCTCCAGCCCGTAGGTGATGCCGATCAGGACGGCGATCAGGCCGACCGCGAACAGCACGTTGCCCCACCAGTCGATCTTGGCGGGGCGGCGCTCGCTCAGGTCGTGCAGCATGAAGTAGGCCCAGAAGGTGGCGAACACGCCGACCGGCACCGAGACCAGGAACACCAGGCGCCACTCGATCGGGGCGAGCACGCCGCCGATCAGCAGGCCCAGGAACGAGCCGCAGATCGCGGCGATCGCGTTGATGCCGAGCGCGGTGCCGCGCTGGTTGGCCGGGAACGCGTCGGTCAGGATCGCGGTGGAGTTGGCGAACAGGAACGCGCCGCCGATGCCCTGGACGATCCGCCAGATGATCAGCCAGAGCGCCGCGTTGGTCCCGCTCATCCAGGTCACGGCCAGGAAGATGGACGCGATCGTGAAGATCGCGAAGCCGAGGTTGTACATCTTCACCCGGCCGAACATGTCGCCCAATCTCCCGAACGACACCACCAGCACGGCCGACACGACCAGGAAGCCCATGAACATCCACAGCAGGTAACTGGTGTTACCCGAGGCCAGCGGGTTGACGTTGATGCCTCGGAAGATGTCCGGCAGTGCGATCAGCACGATCGACTGGTTGATCGTGACGATCAGCAGGCCGAGCGTGGTGTTGGAGAGCGCGATCCACTTGTAGTGGGGACCGAGCTCCCGCCCGCCGCGCTTAACGTGCGCGGCCGGGCCCGAACTGGTCGCGCCGGATTTCACCGCCATAGATGAACGAGCTCCCATACGCAGAGAAACACAGAATTAACTTGCTTAATGTCAACTAACGATATCAGGGACCTGGGCATTCCCTGAGGGCCGGGCGGTGGCGAGCTCAGTCACACCGCGGGGCGAGGGCGGCGATTTCCGGGCGGACCCGAAGCCGGTCGGCACATTTTCAGAAAATTAAAAGGCACCCGGCTGACCGGGAGGACGCACGGCCGGCCGGACTCACAGCTCCCGGGGAAGGATTCGAACCTTCGTTGACGGATTCAAAGTCCGCTGTCCTGCCTGGCTGGACGACCCGGGATCGTCGGGCACCACTTTACCGGGGAACGGCCGCCCGCCCGGGGCGCCCGGGGCCCGGCCGCCCGTTCGCGGACGAGGCGATCCAGGTTGCCATGCGACAACTGTCCGTAATGGCCCTGAGCTGGGCAAAAGTTAATTAATTCCAAAAAAAAGCACGCAGGCCTTGCCTAACCTACGGTGTCGTAGCCTACGGTTACGTAAGCGTCAAGCACGCTGTGTCCGAACCCAGTGCCCCAGGGCCCTGACCAGCGAGGAGCACGATGACCACCTCCACCGAACGGGCGAAAGCCCCCGTGGCCGGCGTACCCGCCGCCGCGGCCACCCCGGCCCCACCCCGGTCGGCCCGCTCTGACTTCGACGACGCACCAGCCACCTTCGCCCAGCGTTTCCTGGTCGGGGTCTTCGTCGTGGTGCCGTTGCTGGCCCTGATCGCCGCCGTCCCGCTGGCCTGGGGCTGGGGCCTCGGCTGGCACGATGTGGTCATCGCGCTGGTCTTCTACTGGCTGACCGGACTCGGCGTCACCGTCGGCTTCCACCGCTACTTCACCCACGGCTCGTTCAAGGCCAAGACCGGCCTGCGGGTCATGCTGGCCATCTTCGGCACCATGGCCATCGAGGGCCCGGTGTTCAACTGGGTCGCCGACCACCGGCGGCACCACAAGTACAGCGACCGGGAAGGCGACCCGCACTCGCCCTGGCGGTACGGGGACGACGCCAAGGCTCTGGCCAAGGGCCTGGCCTGGGCGCACATGCTCTGGCTGTTCGACGAGAACAAGACCTCGCAGGAGAAGTTCATCCCCGACCTGCTGGCCGACCGCAAGCTTCAGCGCGTGCACAAGCTGTTCCCGGTCATCGTGGCCTCCTCGCTGCTGCTGCCGGCGCTGATCGGCGGCCTGTGGGGGATGTCCTGGCACGGCGCGCTGACCGCGTTCTTCTGGGCCGGCCTGGTCCGGGTCGCGCTACTGCACCACGTGACCTGGTCGATCAACTCGATCTGCCACACCTTCGGCGACGAGGAGTTCGAGGTCCGGGACAAGGCCCGCAACGTGTCCTGGCTGGCCATCGCCTCGTTCGGCGAGTCCTGGCACAACCTGCACCACGCCGACCCGACCTGCGCCCGCCACGGCGTGCTCAAGGGCCAGCTCGACCCCAGCGCCCGGGTGATCTGGACGCTGGAGAAGCTGGGCTGGGTCTACGACGTCCGCTGGCCGGACGCCAAGCGGCTGGAGGCCAAGCGCCCGGCCGGCGCCACCCGCAAGCTCGGCTCGATGGCACGTAACAGGCTGGGATCGATAACACAAGTGACCGTGCGGACCGGTGACGAAACGGCCGGCTGAACGTAATGATGGATAAGTGACCGATCAGCCCCTCAGATCAAATCGACGCCGGATGACTGGCAAAGAGCGCCGCGAGCAACTGCTCGACATCGGCCGGCGCCTGTTCGCCGAGCGGGGCTTCGAGGGCACGTCGATCGAGGAGATCGCGGCCAAGGCCGGCGTGTCCAAGCCCGTCGTCTACGAGCACTTCGGCGGCAAGGAAGGCCTGTACGCGGTGGTGGTCGACCGTGAGGTCGAACGGCTGCTGACGACCGCCACCGTGTGGCTCGAGGGCGAAGACACCATGCCCAAGTTCGAGGCCGCCGCGATCGGGTTGCTGAAGTACATCGAGGACAACGCGGACGGGTTCCGGATCCTGGTCCGGGACTCGCCGCCCGGTTCCGGCACCGGCACGTTCGGCACCCTGCTGTCCGACATCGCCGGCCAGGTCGAGTACATCGTCGGCGACTACCTGTCCGCGCAGGGCAAGGACCCCAAGCTGGCCCCGATGTACGCGCAGATGCTGGTGGGCATGGTCGCGTTCACCGGCCAGTGGTGGCTCGACGCGCACGCCCCCTCGCTCGAGGTGGTGGCCGCCCACCTGATCAACCTGGCCTGGAACGGCCTGTCCAACCTCGAGGCCGAGCCCCGCATCTCCCCTGACGTGATCGCCACCCACCGCGACCAGCCGGGCCGGGCGGACCAGCCGGGCCCCACCCCGCTCTGACGGCGCGGCGCCCCGGGCCCCACCAGCCCTCGCCCCACGAACTCCCCACACCCAGCCGAGCTCGCCAGTCACGCCAGCCCCACTCAGCGCCTGGGCCCCACGCGCCACCGCGGTCACCGACCCTTGGACCCCACGCGGCACACGAATCCCAGCGTCCGTCTGGGTGGAGCAGTTGCCGGGATTATCCCTGCAGGCGCTCCAGCGAAGTCCTGGCTGGGACGGCTGAGGCTGATGTGGCGTGCTCACGCGACGAGCAAGGACGGAAGACGTCACGATGGAGCGTTTCCGGGGATTATCGCCGGTTTCGCTCCATCGAGACCGGCCGTGGTGATGCTGTGACTGGTGGGCCGGCCGGAGCGGCGGCCCGGCCAAGCCCAGCTCAGCCTGCCCCACGCCCCACGCCCCACGCCCCACGCGCCACGCGCCACGCGCTACGCGCCACGCGCCACGCCCCACACCACACGCCCACGCCCACGCCCACGCCCCAACGGCATCATCAGTCACATGGGTCGCTGCCGTAGCAGCAGGCCCAGGGTTAGCAGGCGCGGCTGGCCGGGGCGGTGACCGGAGGGCAGGTCGGGAGGCCGTCGGCCGCCCAGGCGAGGAAGCCACCGGCCAGGTCGGTGGCGTTGGCCAGGCCCAGGTCCTGCAGGGCGGCGGCGGCCAGGCTCGAGGTGTAGCCCTCCGAGCAGAACACGATGACCTGGTGGTCGTAGCCGCCGACCCACGGCAGCTTGGCGTCGCTGGCCGGGTCGAAGCGCCATTCGAGCACGTTGCGCTCGACGATCAGCGCGCCCGGGATGCCGCCCTCGCGGGCCCGCTGGGCCTCGGGGCGGATGTCGACCAGCACCGCGCCGGCCGAGAAGGCGGCGAACGCTTCGGCCGGGCTGAGCCGGTCCAGCCGGTCGCGCGCCGCGGCCAGGATCTGGTCGATGGACCGGGCCCCGGCCGGGCGGGCGGCCGGGGCGGCCACCGGTGAGCTCACCACTGGCCGGCGTCTTCGGTGTCGAGCCGCATCAGCTGGCCGTCGATCAGGTCGTAGCGGGTCATCTCCGGCAGCGGCGGCGAGTAGGCGTGCACGCTGACCGCGACCGCTTCTGAGGTGTTGCGCACGTCGTGAATGTACTCCGGGCCGAACGACCGGATCCGGCCGGCGTTGACCGGAGCCGCAGTCACCGGGTGCCGCTGCTGCGGGGTACCGGCCTGGTGTTCCTCCAGGGTGCCGAACACCACACCGAACGCGCCGGACGAGCCGCCGTGGTCGTGGAACCCGGTGGCCTGTCCGGGCAGCCAGCTGATCAGCCAGATCTCGTACTGGCCGTCGATGTGGATCCGCTCGTACCAGCGGCCGTCGGCGCTGAGCCGGACCCGGGCCATCCACTCGCGGGGCGCATCGGTGATCTTGCGGACTTCGTCGGCGAGCTGCCGGGGCGACAGTGCGGCGGGAACGGTGGTGGTGGTCATTGAGCGTCGTCTCTCCTTGCCTTGTTGCTGGCCGGCTGGCGCCGGGTGGGCCGCGGGGTCAAGCGACCGGACACAAGGCGCTCGCCTGACGACGCAGGTCCACGTGAAGACGGTGGTGGCCGTGATGGTTACCGCTGAGCACGGCAACGATCATGCCAGCAATTACCTACTAAATCAATTTGGAAAGTAGGTATAACCGCTGACTCTTTAGTGAAGGAGATACGCCGGTCAGGCAACACCCGTGTTTCCCCCAGCTCACCGCCAGGTTTCGGGTCAAGCTGACCGCTGGGCCACCACGAACACGCGCCGGAACGGCAGCACCGTACCAAACGATCTGGCCGGATACGCGCGACGCATCCGGGTCGCGAACTCGGCCAGGAACTCGGCCGCCTGGGCCTCGTCGAGCGCGTCCAGCACCGGGCGCAGCGCGGTGCCCTTGGCCCACTCGACGACCGGGTTCTCGCCCGCCAGCACGTGCAGGTAGGTAGTCTCCCAGGCGTCGACCCGGGCGCCCGCCGCGGCCAGCACGTCCAGGTAGCCGACCGGGTCGCCGGCCTGGCGGTTGAACTCCCGGTCACCGAGCAGCGGTTGCCAGCGCGGCGAGGCCGCCAGCGCCTGGATGGCCAGGTGCGGCGGCTGGTCAAAGTTGCCGGGCAACTGGAACGCCAGCCAGCCGCCGGGGGCCAGCCAGCCCATCCAGCGCGGCAGCAGGTCCAGGTGATCGGGTACCCACTGCAGCACGGCGTTGCTGACGATCACGTCGATCGGGCCCGGCGGCGCCCAGTCGTGCAGGTCCGCGACCGCGAAGGTGAGCCCGGGGGGCTGCTCGTACTGGCGGGCCGCCTCGATCATCGACGCCGAGTTGTCGATCCCGTGCACCTGCGCGGCCGGCCAGCGGCGGGCCAGCCCGGCGGTCAGGTGGCCGGGGCCGCAGCCCAGGTCGACCACGGTCGCGGGGTCGGTGGCGCCGATCCGGGCGGTCAGGTCGGCGAACGGCCGGCCCCGCTCGTCGGCGAACCGCTGGTACTGGCCTGGATCCCACATTCTGACCGCCCCTATCGCGCTCTTGTCTCGACATCGAGATAAATTCCCCGTCGCCCTGTCTACCCCGGCGAACATCTTGACGTCAAGAGATATCCTTGGGCGATGGAGAACGGTGCTCCGCCCGTCCGGGTGCGCGACGAAGGCGGGCGCGACGACCACGGCCGCCGGCCGGCCCCGGCCGGTGACCAGGCCGACGGTCAGGCGGGCCGCGATGAAGTCGACGACCTGGTCGCAGCCTGGCACACCGAGCGGCCCGACCTCGACGTGGCGCCGCTGCAGGTGCTCAGCCGGGTGTCCCGGCTGGCCCGCCACCTCGACCTCGCCCGCCGGGCCTCGTTCGCCAGCCGGAGGCTGGAGACCTGGGAGTTCGACGTGCTGTCGGCGCTGCGCCGCCAGGGGCCGCCGTACCAGATGACCCCGGGCGCGCTGCTGCGGGCGACGCTGGTCACCTCGGGCACGATGACCAACCGGATCGACCGGCTGGCCGAGGCCGGGCTGGTCCGGCGCCAGCCCGATCCCGGCGACCGCCGCGGCGTGCTGGTCACCCTGACCGACCTGGGCCGGACCAAGGCCGACGACGCGCTGGCCGACCTGCTGCGCCGGGAACGGGACCTGCTCGCCTCGCTCGGCCCGGCCGACCAGGAGACGCTGGCCAGCCTGCTGCGGACGTTGCTGGCCCCATTCGACGCGGCCCCACCCGAGTAGCCGGGGGCGTCAGCCGGCGTCGGCGCCGACGGTGGCGTCGAGCGCGGCCCGGACCGTCTGCCGCATCAGCTGGGCGGTGGTGACCGGGCCGACCCCGCCGGGCACCGGGGTGACGGCGGCCGCGACCGCCTCGACGGCGACGGTGTCGACGTCGCCGACCATGCCGCCGCCGTCGGCCGGGTTGGTGCCGACGTCGATCACGACCGCCCCGGGGGCCACGTGGGCGGCGCCGACCAGGTGCGGCCGGCCGGCCGCGACGACCAGGATCTCGGCCGTCCGGCAGACCTCGGCCAGGTTGCGGGTCCGGGAGTGGCAGACGGTCACGGTGGCGCTGGCCGCCAGCAACAGCAGCGCGGCCGGCTTGCCGACCACGGTCGACCGGCCCACCACCACGGCCGGGCGGCCCACCAGATCGACGTGCTCGGCGGCCAGGATCTCCATCACCGCGGCGGCCGTGGCCGGCGCGAACACCCCCGGCACCCCGGCCGCCAGCCCGCCCAGCGAGGCCGGATTGGCCCCGTCCACGTCCTTGGCCACCGCGATCCGGGCGCCCGCCGCGGCCGGGGCGAGGCCGTCGGGCAACGGCGCCTGGCAGATCACCCCGTGCACCCCGCGGTCGGCCGACAGGTCGGTCAGCTTGGCCAGCACGTCGGCCGCGGTGGCCCGGCCGGGCAGCTGGTGCAGCTGGCATTCGACCCCGACCCGGACCGCCAGCCGCTGCAGCGACCGCACGTACCAGGCCGCGCCGGGGTCGTCGTTGGGCACCACGACCGCCAGCACCGGGGTGACGCCGCGCTCCCGCAGCGCCGCCGCCGACTCGGCCGCCCGCTCGCTGATGTGGGCGGCGATGGCCCGCCCGTCGATGATCCGGGCCGTTCCCCGCTGATCCGGCCGGGTCGGGCCGGGGTCGGCCGGGCCCCGGTCGGGCTGGGCCGGGCCACGCTGGTCGGGCCGGGTCGGGCCGGGGTCGGCCGGGCCCCGGTCGGGCGGCGCCGCGCTCATCCGGCCACCTGTTCCCGGACCCGGGCCGCCAGGTCGCGGCCCTCGCCGGCCACGACCAGGTAGCGGCCCAGCTCGGCGGTCAGCGCCGCCTTAGCATCCGCGTCGGCCAGCGACGCCAGGTTGACGTCCACGTTGACCGCGGCCGCCTCGATCGCGGCGGCGGCGGTGACGGCGGCCACGCCGACGTCGGACAGCACGTTGGGGTTGGACCGGCCTGGCAGCTGCCGGGCCAGCGCGATCACCTGCGCGGCGGTGGCGGCGACGCTCAGCGGGACCGCCGCCGCCCGCTGGGTGGCGTCCTGGACGGCCGACCGCCGGGCCGCCTGCTGGTCGCTGGTCGGCCGGGGCAGCCGGTAGGCCGTCATCAGCGCCCGGAACGCGGTGGCGTCCTCGTCGACCTCGGCCAGCGCCCGCTGCCGGAGCCGCCGGGCCTCGTCCCGGACCGCCGTCACCTGCTCCTGGTGCTCGGCGTAGGCGGCCCGCCCGATGGTCAGGTTGCCGACCATCTCGACCAGCGCGGCCGCGGTGGCGGCGCTCATCGCCGCGACCGCCCCGCCGCCCGGGGCCGGCGCGGCCGAACCCAGCTCGTCCAGCCACGCCCCGACCGGCTGGCCCGAGGTCGGATAGCTGTTCGCGTCGTCGCTCACGCGGCCCACCCTAGCCAGGGGCGGACACCGGCATCCTCCGATCGGAGGACCGCCACCGGGCCCGAACGGGCGCTCGAGCCCGCCGGATCGCTCGATGTGGCGGAAGCCCCAGCTCAGAAGACTGGAACTGTCCGGGAAACACCCGGGCGGAACCAGGAGGCACTGAGATGCACACCCACCCGCCAGCGGCCCAGGAGCCGGTCCGGACCCCGGCCCGGAACCCGTTCCGGGCCATCAAGCAGCTGCTGCTCGGCTACCTCGGCGTCGGGATCGCCGCCCTGGTGGCGGTGGTCCTGCTGCGCAACCACCCGGCCGAGGTCAACGGCGCGGCCTGGGTCCGCTCGATCATCGTCGTCGGCACCGCGCTGATCCTGCTGTCGGCCGCCACCCTGGCCGGGCGCGGGTCGCGGGGCGCGTTCCTGCGGCTGCGGATCATCTCGATCGTGACCACGGTGGCCATCGTGGTGATCGTGGCGCTGCCGGGGACGTTCCCGGTCTGGCTCAAGGCCGAGCAGGCCGTGGCCGGCGTGATCATGCTCGGCGTGGTGCTGCTGGCCAACGGCCGCCGTGCCCGCGCCCGGTTCTCGGGAAGGAGCTGACGAGCCCGGCCGCGTCAGACGGAGATCGAGCCCGGGCGCGTCAGACGGAGATGGTGCCCTCGGCGACGACCAGGCCGGAGCCGCCGACGCGGACGCGGGGGCCGGATACCGAGACCTGGATGCGGCTGGGGCGGCCGAGGGCGTGGCCCTGTTCGACGATGACCGGGCGGCCGTCGCCGGGGGTCTGGCCCTCGGCCACCAGGCGGGCGACCAGCGGGCCGGCCGCGGTGCCGGTGGCCGGGTCCTCGGCGATGCCCATGGTCGGGTTGAAGAACCGGGTGTAGGCGACCGCGCCGGCGTCGATTGGGTCGCGGCTGTAGAGGTAGCAGCCTTCGCCGCCCGCCTGCCGCAGCACCGCCGCCAGCCGGTCGCTGGCCGGGACGGCCCGGTCGACGGCGGCCCGGTCGCGGACCGGCACCAGCAGGTGACCGGCCCCGGTCGACACCACCTGGGCGGGCTGGTCGGGCACCAGGTCGCCGGCCGCGAGCCCGAGGGCGGCGGCCAGCTCGGCCCGGTCGCCGGCCACCCCGCCGAACTCAGGAGCGGACTGGTCCATGGTCACGCTGACCAGGCCGTCGCTGCCCCGGCTGACCTCGACCGGGAGCACCTCGTCGCCGATCTCCTGGGTCAGCGCCGCTCCGGTTTCGATCCGGCCTGCGAAGGCCAGCCACAGCCAAGCTCCCAGGGCGTTGTGGCCGGCCCCGTACACCTCGGCTCCGATCGGGGTGAACGAGCGCAGCCGCCAGGTCGCCCCGGCCGCGGAAGGCCGCAGCACGAACGTGGTCTCCGACTGGTTGAACTCGCGGGCCAGGGCCCGCAGCTGCGCCTCGGTCAGGTCGTCGGCGTCGGGTACCAGCGTCAGCGGGTTGCCGGTCAGCGGGCGGCTGGCAAAGACATCCACGAAATAAAAGGGGGCGTGGGCCACGGTCAGCCTCCCGGTTCGAGGTCGCCGGCCACCGTGAGCCAGCGTTCTTCCAGCTCGGCCTTTTCCGACTGGACCGCCCGCAGGTCGGCCCCCAGCTTGGTCAGCCGCTCGTAGTCGCTGGCGTTCTCCGCCATCTCCACGCCCAAGGTTGCCTCGCGCTGGCTGAGCCGCTCGATCTGCCGCTCCAGCCGCTGCAGCTCCTTGCGGGCGGTCCGTTCCTGGGCCGCGTCCAGCCCGGACGACGTGGCCGGAGCGGCCACCGCCGGCTGGGCGGACCTGGCCAGCGCGGGCAGCGACGCCTCCCGGCTGCCGCGCACCCGGTCCAGGTACTGCTCCACCCCGCCGGGCAGGAACGACAGCTTGGTGTCGCCCAGCAGCGCGACCACGTGGTCGGTGACCCGCTCGAGGAAGTACCGGTCGTGGCTGACCACGGTCATCGAGCCGGGCCAGCCGTCCAGCAGGTCCTCCAGCTCAGTCAGGGTCTCGATGTCGAGGTCGTTGGTGGGCTCGTCGAGCAGCAGCACGTTGGGCTCGGCCATCAACAGCCGCAGCAGCTGCAGC
>Ga0213875_10001306_pt1 | contig 16515 bp, 12 predicted proteins | sample BarmaccomBMRX_R8_FD_160105 | JGI IMG/M metagenome (GOLD analysis project Ga0213875, IMG submission 160105) | Root-associated microbial communities from Barbacenia macrantha in rupestrian grasslands, the National Park of Serra do Cipo, Brazil - RX_R8 | ecosystem: Host-associated > Plants > Roots... | reverse complement strand
CGCGGTGCCCCGTCCGCGTGTGGCTGAGCCGGCGGCGCCGCCGCGATACTTCCTTGTTCAGTGGCCTTTCGGCCACATTCCCGGCTGTTCCGCGGACCGATGCTGGCCGGGGGGACGACCCCCCGAACCCCCCGCGCGGCCCTGCCTCCCGGCGCACTTCTCGCCGACGGCCTTCTTCCCGCCGTAGCAAGCTTGCTGCTCACCGACCTGGTCCTTGCCGACGGCCTTCTTCCCGCCGTAGCGGCTGGCTGCTGACCGCGACGGTCCTCGCCGACCGCCAGCACCCCGCCGTTGCCCCCTAGCCCATGGCCGCGCCGCTGCTCGCCGACGGCCAGCAGCCCGCCGCATTGCCTGGTCTTTTTGCTTTTGACGTGCTCTCCTTAGGGCACAGGGCGGTTCCGTGTCATCTGTGACGCCCCTCTATCCGTGGCTTGTCACCACAGGCCTGAGCCGGCGTCCCACGCTGCCCGGCCGCCTCAAGCCCGACTGTGACTTTGTTCACTCCTACCCTCCTGGCGCCGCCGACCTCACCGCTCCCGCGCGCTACCCGGGAGCCCGGCAACGGGACAGGCCAGCCCCGCGATGAGTGTGTAATTGACGGACCTCACCCACCCCTCGCGTCACAGTCATCCCGGGAGCACCAGACTCGTACGGTGTACTGGAGCGAAGACAGGGATAATCCCCGACTTTGCTCCAGCGAAGCCCGAGGTCCCGACCCTCCGACCGCGGACTGAAACTCCCGGGATCTCCGAGGCTCCCGGGACTCCTGTGACTCAGGAGGCTCCGGCCGCCCGGACGCCGGGAGCCGCCCGGGACGCCGGGAGCCGCCCGGGACGCCGAAAGCCGACCGGGTGCCCGATCCCGTGCGTGATCAGCACCACGAAGCCGAAGACGGGCGCCGCCACGATCATCACGGCGACCCGCCCGGCCGTGGTCAGGCCGGGCCGCCCGGGCGCCCGGCCGGTCGGGACCCTTTCATCCTGAATGGGGGAGCTCGCGCGGCGGCTTGCCCTGCAGGTGGCGCATGATGTCACCCCAGGCGGCATCCCGCATACCCGCCGGTACGCGCCAGACGTCGACGGTGCCGAACAGGCCGGCCACCCGCACGGTGATCGTGGGCGCGTCCGGCGCGCCGACCTCGTTGCCCCAGTCGCGGCGGTGGCCGAACAGGGCCAGCCCGCTGACGTCGACGTTGACACCTTCGGGGACGTACAGGTCGAGGTTGCCGCCGAACACCAGCACTCCCATGGTGGTGACCGGCCGGTCGATGGTGGCCTCGCGCAGGTCGAAGTCGACGTCCGCGAACGCGCTGACCGCCATCGTCCAGTTGCGCAGCCGCAGCCGCCCGCGCCGGGTCACGTGGCCGAACAGCCCGGCGGTGAACCGGGCCGCCCGCCGCCGGGACCCCGGCGCCTGGCCCGCCAGCCGGGGCAGGTCGGCCTGGACCCGGGCCAGGTCGGCGCCGACCCGGGCGCCCAGCGCGGCCTCGACCCGGGCGGTGAATTCCTCCAGGGTCAGCCGGCCCGCCAGCAGGTGCTCGCGCAGCAGCACCACGGCCTGCTCGCGCTCGGCGTCGGAGACGCGGACCGACCCCTCGTCCATGCCGGAAACGGTAGAGGAGCGCTCAGCCCTTGGCCAGCCGGGGGAGGAGCATGGCGGCGGCCGCGATGCCGGCGATCGTCACCCCGATCAGCACCCCGAAGTCCAGCCCGAGGTTGGTCGGGATCCCGATCAGCAGCCCCCGCAACGCGTCGACCTCGTACGACAGCGGGTTGAAGCGGGTGATGGCCTGCAGCCAGCCGGGCATCACCTTGACCGGGTAGAGCGCGCTGGACGAGAAGAACAGCGGCATCGTGATCGCCTGCCCGATCCCCATCAGCCGGTCGCGCTGCAGGGCCAGCCCGGCGATCGTCATCGACAGGCAGGAGAAGAAGGCCGAGCCGAGCACGACGACGACCGCGGTCCCCAGCAGCTTGAGCGGGTTACCGGTCAGCGAGACGCCGAGGATGGCCGACAGCACCACCACCACGGCCGCCTGGATGACCGAGCGGACGCCGGCCGCGAACGCCTTCCCGGTGATCAGCGCCGACCGCGGAGTCGGGGTCACCATCAGCTTGGTGAGCACGCCGGCGTCCCGTTCCCAGATGATCTGGATGCCGTAGAAGATCGCCACGAACAGGGCCGACTGGCCGATGATGCCGGGCGCCAGGTAGGCCAGGTAGGGCACGCCGTCCGGGGTCGGGATGGCGTGGATGTGGGTGAACACCTCGCCGTAGATCAGCAGCCACAGCGCGGGCTGGATGGCCCGGGTGTACAGCTCCGAGCGGTCGTGCTTGATCTTGCAGAGTTCCACCCAGCACAGCGTGATGATCCGGCTGAACAGGCTCTTGACCTCGAAGACGACCCCGCTGGGGACGGTCAGCTCAACCGAGGCGCCGGGCGGCCCGGCGGGTGTTACGGACACTGCGGATCCCTCCCTTCTCTGGCTCACCGTCGTCCAGGTCGCCGCCGGTGTAGTGGCGGAACACGTCGTCCAGGGAAGCGCCGTCGGCCAGCGTCGCCTTCAGATCCTCGGGCGTGCCGGTGGCCCGGATGTGGCCGAGGTGCATCAGCGCGATCCGGTCGCAGTAGATGTCGGCCTCGTCCATGTAGTGGGTGGTCATCAGCACGGTCATGCCGAACTGGTCGCGCAGCTTGGTGATGTACTCCCACACGTCGGTGCGGGCGATCGGGTCGAGGCCGACCGTCGGCTCGTCCAGCACCAGCAGCCGCGGCGCGTTGACCAGCGCCTGGGCCAGCTCCAGGCGGCGGATCATGCCGCCCGAGTAGGTGCTCGCCCTGCGGTTGACGGCGTCGGTCAGGCCCATGGCGTCGAGCGCGGCCGCCACCCGGTCGGCCCGCTGCTTGCGCGGCACGTCGAACAGCCGCGCGAACAGCTCCACGTTCTCCCGGCCGGTCAGGGTGCCGTCGGCCGACAGCAGCTGGGGGACGTAGCCGATCATCCGGCGGACCAGCATCGGCTGGGCGGCCGTGTTGATCCCGAACACGTTGATCTGGCCCGCCATCGGCTTGAGCAGCGTGACCAGCATCCGGATGGTGGTCGTCTTGCCCGCGCCGTTGGGCCCGAGCAGGCCGAACGTCTCGCCCGGCTCGATCCGCAGGTCGATCCCGTCCACCGCCGTGTGGGTACCGAACGTGTAGCTGATCTGGTCGCACGCCACCGCGGCGAGCGGGCCGGGTGGGGCGGCGGCTCCGCCGCCGGGGGCCAGTACGGTCACCGTTCCTCCATCTGCTCGGCCAGCCGCATCAGCGCGGGGATGGCGGCGGTCAGGGTCTGCTGGTCGTGCTCGGTCAGCCCGGCCAGGGCCTGCCCGGTCAGCTCGGCCCGCAGGTCGCGCCACTGGGCCAGCCGCTGGCGGGCCCGGGCGGTGACGGTCAGCCGGACGGTCCGGCCGTCCGCGCTCGACCGGCCCCGGCTGATCAGGTCCTGGTCGGCCAGGTGGCCGACCATCGTGCTCACCGTGTTGGGGGCCAGCCGCAGCTCGCGGGCGGCTTCGGCCACGGTGATGCCGGGCTGGCGGGCGGCCAGCCGGAGCAGCTCGGACCAGGCGGCCGGCAGCGGCTCGTGGGCCGACGCGCCCCGGACGGCCCGCCGCGTGGTCCGCCGCACCGCCCCGATCGCGGCCAGCAACTCGCCCGCCGCCACCGCCGCCGGGTCCGCCGCGACGTCACCCGCCGGGATCACCGCCGTCGTATCTACATCTTTCACAGAGCTAACTATATCGTGAGCCTCGGTAACGGTTGTACAGCGCTACAGAAAGCCTCCCCAAGCACGTCAGAACCTGTGTTGATCGCAAACATCGGGGTAAATAGGCGCCCAACGTTGCCAAGACGGAGGTGGACGATGGCGTCAGCGTCCGGTACCGCTGAGGGTCGGAGCATCCGCAGCGTGATCCCGGCCAGAATCGACCGGCTGCCGTGGTCGCGGTTCCACACCAAGATGGTGATGGCCCTCGGAGTGGCCTGGATCCTCGACGGCCTGGAAATCACGATCGCGGCCAACCTGAGCGCCGACCTGACCAAGCACCAGACGCTGGCCCTGTCGGCCAGCCAGTCGGCCGACATCGCGACCTGGTACCTGATCGGTGAGGTCATCGGAGCCCTGGTCTTCGGGCGGTTGTCCGACAAACTGGGCCGCAAGAACCTGTTCATGATCACGCTGGGCGTGTACCTGATCGGTAGCGGCCTGAGCGCCGCCACCCAGATGGGCGGCGGCTGGGTGATCTTCCTCTACGCCACCCGGGTCCTGGCCGGCAGCGGTATCGGCGGTGAGTACGCCGCGATCAACTCGGCCATCGACGAGATGATCCCGGCCCGTTACCGCGGCCGGGTCGACATCGCGGTCAACGGCACCTACTGGGGCGGCGCGGTCATCGGCACCCTGGCCACCTTGTTGCTGCTGAACCACCTGCCGACCGACTGGGGCTGGCGGACCGCGTTCCTGATCGGCCCGGTACTGGGCCTGGTGATCATCTACGTCCGGCGCAACCTGCCGGAGAGCCCGCGCTGGCAGGTCATGCACGGCCGGCCCGAGGCGGCCGAGGAGAGCATCGCCGAGATCGAGCACGACGTGGAGGCGACCAGGGGTCCGGTCGGCCCGGTCAGCGACGACCAGGCCATCGAGATCGTGCCGGCCGAGAAGATCGGCTATCTGGCCCTCCTCCGCGTCCTGTTCTCCCACTATCCGGGCCGGTCCACACTGGTCGCGGCGCTGATGATCACGCAGTCGTTCCTCTACAACGCGATCTTCTTCACCTACGGTCTGGTGCTGACGTTCTTTTTCCACGTGTCCGCCACCAATACCGGCTACTACTTCCTGGCGTTCGCGGCGGGCAACTTGCTGGGTCCGCTCACCATCGGGCGGCTGTTCGACACGCTGGGCCGCAAGAAGATGATCGCCGGCACCTACATCCTGTCCGGGGCGCTGCTGATCATCACCGCGATCCTGTTCAAGGAAGGCACGCTGGACGCCGTCACCCAGACCATCGCCTGGACGGTGATCTTCTTCTTCGCCTCGGCCGGGGCCAGCGCCGGTTACCTGACCGCCAGCGAGGTGTTCCCGCTCGAGGTCCGGGCCCAGGCGATCGCGGTGTTCTTCGCGATCGCGCAGTGCTTTGGCTCGCTCGGCACGCACCTGTACGGCCACCTGATCGGCACCGGCAAGGACCCGAACAGCTTGTTCGTCGGCTACCTGATCGGTGCGGGCGCGATGATCGCAGGTGGTTTGGTGGAGATCTTCCTCGGCGTCGACGCCGAAGGTAAATCGCTGGAGGACGTGGCCAGCCCGCTCGGCCTGGTCAAGAAGGCGGCCACCTCGGTCGGCGACGCCACCAAGGGCTCCCCGCCGCTGCGGGGTGAGCCGACCTAAGGCTGCTCGCCCGTCCGAACCCGTCCGAACCCGTCCGGGCCCGTCACCGCGGATACGCGGCTGGCGGGCCCGGCCCGGTCTTTGCGCCTGTGGCTGGCTGGCCCCGGCCCTGTTCCCGCCCCCGCGGCCAGCGCCCCCCGCTCGCGGCCGTCCTGCCCTCTGCGGCCGTCCTGCCCCCCGCGGCCGCTCCGCACCCGTCTGCGCCCGGCCGCCCGTTGTTGACGCCCCGATCATCGCCTGGCTACGATGCAGTAATCGATTACTCAGGTGCGGAAGCCCGGCTGCCGATGGGAGCCGTGCTCATGAGAGAGCCAGGCTCTTGATGGAGCCGGGACTCTAGTGGGGAGCCAGGGCTGTGGTGAGGGAGCTGGGGCGGTAGTGGGCACGTCGGCTGGTGTCGGATGACCGCCGGGGTCAGCGGGACCGCCGGGGCCGGCGGGACCGCCGGGGCCGGCGGGGTCGGCGGCCTGTCCCGGCTGTCCGCCGCCCAGTCCCGGACGATCTCGCCGGAGAACCGCACCGGAGCCAAGGGCGCCGCCGCCCGGGACGCGGCGGGCGTGGCCAGCGCGGCCGCCCGCGACCTGGGGCCGGGCTGGAAGATCTCGCCCTACGTGCACATCGAGCCGGGGGAGACCCTGGAGCTGGCCGCGATCGACGGCCCCGGGGTGATCCGGCAGGTCTGGCTGACCCCGGCCGCCGTGCCCTGGCGCCAGCTCATCCTGCGGATCTACTGGGACGGGCAGGAGCGGCCGTCGGTCGAATGCCCGCTCGGTGACTTCTTCGCCTCCGGCTGGGGCGGCCTGGACTGGGCCGGCCACGCTCAGATCTCCTCGCTGCCGGTCTGCGTCAACCCGGGCAGCGCGCTGAACTGTTTCTGGGAGATGCCGTTCCAGCGCCACGCCCGGGTCACGATGGAGAATCGCGCGCCCGACCGGGCCACCGTCTACTACCAGATCAACTACGAGCTGGACGAGGTCCCGGCCGACGCCGGCTACTTCCACGCCCAGTTCCGCCGCAGCAACCCGCTCGTCTACGGGGCCGAGCACGTCATCGTCGACCAGGTCGCCGGCCGCGGCCACTACGTCGGCACCGCGGTCGCCTGGGGGGCCAACCACGGCGGCTGGTGGGGCGAGGGCGAGCTCAAGTTCTTCCTCGACGGCGACCAGGACTATCCGACGATCGCCAGCACCGGCACCGAGGACTACTTCCTCGGCTCCTACAACTTCTGGGTCAACCACGCCTACCAGACGTTCACCACCCCCTACGCGGGGCTGCCGCTGGCCTACCTACCGGACGGGTCCGACCCCAACCTCACCCAGAGCCGGTTCAGCATGTACCGCTGGCACCTGACCGACCCGATCCGGTTCGGGACCGACCTGCGGGTCACCATGCAGGCCCTCGGCTGGCGGTCCGGCCGCCGCTACCTGCCGCTGCAGGACGACATCGCCAGCGTCGCCTACTGGTACCAGACCCTGCCGGCCGGGCCGTTCCCCGCTTTGCCGGACGCGGATGGACTGGAGATCATCTAGCCATGCCGCCCGAACGTAATCGCTCAGTACGGATCAAAGACGTGGCCCAGCGGGCCCAGGTGTCCGTGGCCACGGTGTCCCGGGTGCTCAACGGGGATCCCAAGGTCGACCCGGAGCTGGGCGCCCGGGTCCGGGCGGCCGTGGCCGAGCTCGGTTACCGCCCCAACCGGCTGGCCCGCAACCTGCGCCGCCAGCAGATGGAAGCGCTCGGGATCGTGGTCCCCGACATCGAGAACCCGCACTTCGCCGAAGTGGTCCGGGTCATCGAGGTGGTGGCGCTGACCATGGGTTACCGGGTGCTGGTGTGCAACACCGACGAGGACGGCGCTCGCCAGGCGGCCTGCCTTTCCATGCTGGCCGACGAGCGGGTCAGCGGCATCATCCTGTCGCCGTCCGACCCCGACGGCAGCATCGACGAGCTGCGCGAGCTCGGCATCCCGGTCGTCACCATCGACCGCGCGCTCAAGCGGGCCACCACCGACCTCATCGTGGCCGACAACGTGCCCGCGGTGCGGACCGCGACCCAGCGGCTGATCGACGCCGGCCACCGCCGGATCGCGTTCGTGGGTGGCCGGTCGGAGGTGGAGACCGGGAGCGAACGGCAGGAGGGTTACCTGGCCGCGATCGAGCAGGCCGGGCTGGAGCGGCTGGTGGCCAACGGCGGGTTCCGCCGGGACGCCGCCCGCGAGGCCGTGCGCGGGCTGCTCGGCCAGCCCGGCCCGCCCAGCGCCCTGGTGGTGGCCAACAACCTGATGGCGCTGGGCGCGCTGCAGGCCGTCCGCGACCGCGGGCTGCGGGTGCCCGCCGACATCTCCGTCATCGCCGTCGACAACCCGGACTGGGCCGAACTGCTCGACCCGCCGCTGACCGTGCTCGCCCAGCCGATCCGGCCGATGGCCACCCAGGCGGCCGAACTGCTGATCCGGCGGGCCAAGGGCGAGGAGTTCGAGCCGGTCCACCAGGTCTACCCGCTGGAACTGATCGTCCGCGGCTCGTGCGGGACCGCCCGCCGCTAGCCCCCGAAGGTCTCACCGAAGGCCCCTCAGAAGGAAGGCTCCTCATGGCACGCATCGCCATCGCCACCGCGTCCGACGGCCGTGATTTCGTCCACGAGGAGGTCGGCCCGTTCGGGCTCGAGGTGCAGGCCCGGCTGGTGGCGGCGCTGCGCGACCAGGGCCACGAGGTGATCACCGGCGACGGCGACCTGAGCTCGAACACCGACAGTGTCCGGCTCGGCCGCGAGCTGGCCGCCGCCCGCCCCGACCTGACCCTGATCAACTATCCGGTGTGGGCGTTCCCGCACTTCTCGATGCTGTTCGCCGGCCAGATCGGCGGGCCGCTGGCGCTGTTCTCGAACATCGACCCGGTCTACCCGGGGATGGTCGGGATGCTGGCCGCGGGCGGCGGCCTCGACCAGATCGGGCGGCCGCACAGCCGGGTCTGGGGCGACCCGGCCGACCCGGCCGTCGCGGGCCGCCTCAGCCAGCTCGCCCGGGCGGCCGGGGTCGCCCAGGGCCTGCGGGGGACCACGTTCGGCCGGATCGGCGGCCGCCCGATGGGCATGTACACGACCGTCGCCAACACCGATCAGTGGATGGAAAAGTTCGGCATCGACATCGAGGACATCGACCAGTACGAGCTGGTCCGGCGGGGCTCGGCGGTCGACCCGGCCCGGCTCAAGGCGGGGCGGCTGTGGCTGGAGAAGCACGCGGCCGGCGTCCACTACGACGGGGCCAAGCTCACCCCTGAGCTGCTGGAACGCCAGATCGGGGTGTACTACGCGGTCCGCGAGCTGGCCGATGAGTGGCACCTGGACTTCTGCGGCATCAAGGGCCAGCCGGAGATGACCAACCACTGGTGCACGATGGACGTGGCCGAAGCCTTCCTCAACGACCCCTACGACTGGGACGGCCCCAAGGACACGCTGGTCTGCTCGACCGAGTCCGACATGGACGCGGCGCTGACCATGCAGATCATGAAGGGCCTGTCCGGCACCCCGGTGCTGTTCGCCGACGTGCGCCACTACGAGGCCGAGTTCGACGTCTGGGACCTGTGCAACTCCGGCCAGCACGCGACCTGGTTCGCGGCCCGCAGCGACGACCCGGCCGAGAACCTGGCCCGCGTGCACCTGTACCCGGAGGTGCTCTACTTCCCGGCCGGCGGCGCCTCGGTCCAGCACATCGCCGCCCCCGGCCCGATGACGTTCGCCCGGCTGACCCGCAAGTCCGGCCGCTACCGGATGCACCTGCTGCGCGGCGAATTCCGCGAGTTCGACCCGGCCACCGCCGACCGGCTGGCCCGCCAGTCGACGTTCGAGTGGCCGCACGCGTTCGCGCGGTTCGACGCCAGCGCCGAGGAATTCATCACCCGGTTCAGCGCCAACCACATCCATGCGGTCCCCGGCGACGTGACCTCCGAGCTCCAGGCGGTGTGCGGATACCTGAACATTGACGTCGACGTCATCGGAAGCCTTTAAAAATTATGAATAAAGGGTCCCGCCTCCGCGAGGGGATACGGAGGCGGGAGCCTGCTCCGGCTCGGGGTCAGTGACCCGGTTCGAGTAGCACCACCGACCCGGCTTCCAGCTCCGGGCCGCCCTTGGGCCGGTACTCCTGCGGGCCGACCACCAGCCGCTCGACCCGGACCGAGCCGGACAGCACCTCCAGCTCGACCCGGGTACCGTCCGGGCCGGCCGGGGCCTGCCGGATCGTTCCCCACGCCCCGCCGGTCGACCAGAACCACTGGGCCGGCTCGGTGGCCTGCGCGAACGTCATCACCCCGCGGCGGCCGTCGTAGCCGAACCCGGTCAGCGCCACCACCAGGCCCCAGCTCGCCATCGCCCGCGCGTAGTGGTGGCCGCACTCGGCCTCGTCGAACGGGTTGCGGCGGCGCCCGCTGAACCGTTCCCGGGCGGCCGCCACCACGTCCTCGGCGAGGGCGGTCTGGCCCTGCTGGACCAGGCCGATCGCGTACACGTACTCCAGCCCGGTCCACACCTCCGGCCAGTACGGCATCGGGTGCTCGGGCTGCCCGTTCGGGTAGGACATGACGATGTGCCCGCGCTCGCCGTGGACCGCGTAGGTGCGCATGTAGTTGGTCCAGGCGCCGAAGTCGGGCACGTAGTTGAGCTGGTGGATGGTGTCCAGCGTGGTCTGCGCGTGGCCCGGGTCGAACACCGCCCCGACCCCGGTCAGCTGGGCGTAGATGTCGCCCAGGAGCTGATCGGTCAGGCAGCCGTCGCCGATCTGGAACTCCGGCTGGTCGGCCTGCTGGGCACCCATGCCGTCCGACCGCAGCCGGGCCGCGACCCGGCTGAAGTCGCCGGGCGGGATGATCTTCTGCACGTAGTAACGCCCGTTGAACAGCTGCTCCTCGGTCAGCCGCTGCCCGCTGGCCAGCACCGACCGGCAGGTGGCGGCGAACCCGGGGTCGCCGGCCGCCTCGGCCAGCTGCGCCCCGGCCGCCAGCGCGGCCAGGTACCAGCTCTGGATGACCGGGGTGGGGCCGTAGTACTCCACGTCCATCGTGTTGTGCTGGGTGCCTTCGGCCAGGCCGTCCCGGTCGGCGTCCCAGCCGCCCTCGATCCAGGCGAACTCGATCGAGCGGCGGCAGGCCGGCCACAGCCGCCGCAGCCAGTCGTCGTCGCCGCTCAGCTGCCACTCCCGGAACAGCTTGACCACGCACCCGAACTGGCCGTCGGCCGCGGTCAGCGGGTAGTCGGCCGCCTGGTCCAGCGGCAGCCGGATGCGGAAGCTCATGCCGCCGTCGGCGGCCGTCGCGTACTGGTACTCCAGCTCCCGCATCTGCCGGGCCAGTCCCCCGAACAGGTAGCCGGTGGCCAGGTCGTAGTTCCACACGTGGGTGCAGGAACCCAGGCAGGAGCCGGCCTCGTCCAGGCAGCCCTCCCAGCCGAACGGATGCCCGTCGGCCGTCCGGAAGTAGGTCTGGCTGCGCAGCGTGCTCAGGTTGAACAGCGCCGCTTCCTTGACGACCGGGCTCAGGTCGCTGGACCAGAACGCGGACACGAACCGCTGGCTGGCCGCCTCCAGTTCCGGCAGCCGGGCCGCGTTGCCGCTGAGCACGTCCCAGGCGTCGGCCGCCAGCGTGGTGTAGTGGTTGCCGACGGTCTCCGCGCCCGCCACCCCACCCGGGCCGTCCGGCCCCCACACCCAGGACCGCCGGTTGGGGTAGTGCCAGCCCAGCAGGAACACCGCTTCGGCCTGCCCGCCCGGCGGCAGGACCCGCCGGACCCCGACCGTCCCGGCCACCGCGGCCGCCACCGACGGCCCGACGCTGCCGAGGCCGAACGTCCCGTCGGCGGGCCGCCCGGTGGCCAGGAAGCCCTCCCACATCGCGAACAGGCCCTGGTTCCACTTGCCCATGCCCCAGACCGGGCCGGTCCAGCCGCCCTCGCCGACGGCGGCGGCCGCGATCGTGCCCCACTCCTCGTCGGCGGCGTCCATGGCCTGGTCGGACAGCAGCACCCCGGCCAGCCCGGGCGCGGACCGGGTGGCCACGTCGGGCTGGCTGGGCTGGCGGGCGGCCCGCGCCCGGTGGCCGGTCATGGTCTCGGCCGAGAACATCAGGTCGGCGTCCAGGGGTTCGCTGGCCCGCGAGGTCAGCGTGACCCGGAACGCGGCCAGCGGCAGCCCGCTGGCCTCGGCGTCGCCCGGCACCAGCGGGTTGAACGCGGTCACGCTGACCTCGACCGGGAAGCCCGGATCGGACAGCACCACCCGCCCGAACGGATAGCCGGCCTGGAACTCGCATTCCCCGAACCGGGGCAGCCCGGCCAGCGGGGCCGGCGACCCCTGCCAGCCCTGCACCTCCTCGTCGAACAGCGCCCCCTCGCAGATCCGCGCCTGCGGCGGCGTGCCGGGCCCCGCTATCCGGCAGGCGAAGAACGTCAGCGCCGAGGTCAGCCCCTTGGACGGGTGGTTCTCCAGCTCCCAGTCCCGGAACTGACCGCGGCCGCCGAACCCGACCGTCCCGGTCCCGATGCCGCCCAGCGGCAGACTGATCTGGTTGAGATCGGCGGCCGTGTAACTCCGGGCCACCGGCCAGGATTCTGCTTCACCCACCGCGCTAGCTCCTTTCACCGAGAGATCCCGCGGTAGCCGATGCCCTCCATCAGGCGGCGCTGCAGGAAGATGAACGCGATCACGCAGGGCACGCACAGCACCGACAGGCCCGCGAACACGGCCCCGATCGGGCCGCCGCCCGCGGTCGATTCGAGGTTGTAGAGGGCCAGCGGGGCGGTCATCCGGTTGGTGCTGTTGATGAACAGGTTGGGCCAGAAGAAGTCGTTCCAGATGTACTGGCCGGTGATGACCATGACCGCCGAGATCGCGGGCCAGGACAGCGGCACCATGATCCGGCGGATGATGGTCAGGTGCCCGGCCCCGTCGATGCGGGCGGCGTCGTCGAGGTCGGTCGGGATCGTGCGGAAGTGCTGCCGGAGCAGGAACACCCCGACCACCTGGATCAGGGCCGGGATGATCAGCGACAGCTGGGTGTTCAGCAGGTGCAGGTACTTGACGACCACGAAGCTGGGCACCGCCGACACCTGGCTGGGCAGCGTCAGCGCGGCCAGGAACAGCGTGAACAGCACCTCGCGGCCGCGGAACTCGATCCGCGCGAACACGTAGGCGGCCAGCACGCTGACGGCGGCCGCCCCGACCACCACCGCTACCGTGACGATGACCGAGTTGAGCAGGTTCCAGGCGAACGGGGCCGAGCTGAACAGGGTCTGGTAGCTGTGCAGGGTGACCGAGGTCGGGATCCAGATCGGGCCGACCGAGGCCTGCTCGCTGGGGGTCTCGAACGACTGCAGCACCACCCACAGCACCGGGACCAGGAATGCAGCTCCGACGATGATGAGGACGGCGGACAGCACCCACTGCGACGGCTCGAGCCGCCGCCGCCGGTTCGTCCGGGGTGAGGTCGCCACGCGCAGGGCTGAGGACTGGCTCATGTCGGCTGGCCTCCTAGACCCGCTCGTAGTGGACCCAGCGCCGCGCCAGCAGGCCCATCACGACCACGAAGCTGACGAGGATGGCCACGTTGATCAGCGACACCACCGCGGTGTAACCGAACTGGTAGTTCTGGAAGGCGGCCCGGTAGATGTAGAGCAGGACCGTCTGGGTGGCCACGCCGGGGCCGCCGTTGGTGTCGATCAGCGGCCAGGTGAAGATCTCGAACGCCCCGATGAACCCGGTCGCGGCCGCGATGAACGTGGCCGGCGACAGCATCGGCAGCGTGATCCGCCGGAACCGGGTCCAGGCTCCGGCCCCGTCGATCGACGCCGCCTCGTACAGTTCGGCCGGGATCGACTGCAGGCCGACCAGGAAGATGATGAACGTGAACCCGAGCGTGGCCCAGACGTCGATGATGACCAGCGACGGCAGCGACCAGGTGCCCGAGGCCAGCCAGTTCGGCGGGTGCAGGCCGATCATGCGCAGGTAGTAGTTCAGCGGCCCGGTGGTGTCGGCCATGATGTAGGACCACATCAGTGCGACCACGCCCGCCGACATCAGGAACGGGGTCACGATCGCGGTCCGGGCCCAGAACCGCACCGCCCGCGACCGCACGGCGGTGACCGCGATGGCCAGGGCCATCCCCAGCACCACGTGCACCGCGGTGGTCATGATCGAGAAGAAGAACGAGTTCGACAAGGTGGTGCCGAGCTGGTTGTCGTGGCCGACCGCCCGGTAGTTGCTCAGGCCCACGAAGTGCGGCGCCGAGATCAGGTCCCACTGCACGAACGAGATCAGCACGATCCCCACCAGCGGGATCCCGATGAACGCGATGTACAGCGTCAGGGCCGGGCTGAGCAGCAGGTAGGCGGCCAGCGGCTGCCGCCGCCCGATGCCCCGCCGCCGTCGCCGTCGCCCGGGTGGCGAACCGCCCGCCCGGGCCCGGGCCACCGGGGCCGCCGGCGCCGGGCCGGCGGCCGCGTCGCCCGCAGGAGTCAGTGTCTTGTCTTCGCGGACCCGCACATGGACTCCTCGGGGGTCAGACCTGCTGCGTCATCAGCGAGGACACGTTGGTCTTCATCGACTGCATCCCGGCGCTGGGGGTCACCGCGCCGGTCAGGATCTGCTCCCAGGCGGTGCTGATCTCGCTCTCCACCGCGCTGCCGTTGGGCACGCCGACGATCATGGTGGAGTAGGACAGCTCGTTGCTGAAGTTCTCGGTCCCGGGCGGGAAGTTCTTCAGGAACGACTGGCTGCGGGCCACCGACTGGCGGATCGGCATGTCACCGCCGAAGTTGACCACCGGCCCCTGCTGGAACTCCTCCGACACCGTGTACTTGATGAACTCCCACAGCGCCTTCTTGTTCTTGGTCTGCTTGAACATCGGGAAGCCGCCCACCCCGACCGGGGTGCCCGACTTGGTCTGCTGCGGCCACGGCACGATCGCGAACTGCTTGTTGATGTCGGCCTGGGACAGCGGGATGTCGGTGTTGGGCCAGATGCCGGCCCCGAACATGCCCAGGTCGCCCGCGGCCGCCGAGTTGAACGCGTTGTAGGTGCCGCCGGGCTGGTTGGTGTACTTCTTGGCGACCAGGTTGCGCACGTAGGTGGCCGCCTCGATGCACTGCGGGCTGTCGGCCGTGCACTGGCTCTGGTCGGCGTTGAGGATCCCGCCGCCGTTGGTCAGTACCCAGGGGTAGACGTCGGTGAACGGTCCCGGGGTGGGGGCCCCGATCGCGAAGCCCAGCCGGCTCGACCCGTTGGTGATCTTGGCCGCCGCCTTCTGGAAGTCGTCCCAGGTCCAGTCGGGGGTCGGCTCGGCCAGGCCAACCGTGGAAAAGACCTTGCGGTTGTACCACATCGACATGACGTTGTAGCCGATCGGGATGAAGTAGGTGTGCCCGTCGAGCGTGTCCAGCTGGCGGAAGTTGGCCAGCAGGGTCGGGTTGACGTCGGCGTAGAAGCTGTTGATGGCCGCCTTGTCCGAGGCGATGTAGCTGTCCAGCGGGTCGAGCACGCCCTTCTTCTCGAACAGCAGCATGCCCTCGGTGGCGATGTAGGCGCTGTCGATCGGCTGCCCGCCCGCCAGCCGGGTGGAGACCTCCTGGAACACCGAGACCCAGGTGTTGGTGGCGGTGTTGGTGGTGAACGAGTTGACGTGGATACCGGTCTGCTTCTCGAACGCGGCCAGGTACTTGGTGGTCTGGCTCAGGTCCTTGGGCGTCACCGGCAGCCCGATCGTCAGCACGTCGTCGGCGGTGGAGCCGCCGCTGCCCGACGACGACGATCCGCCGCAGGCGGCCAGCAGCGGCCCGGCCACGGCGGCGGCCGCGCCGGCCGTCAGCAGCGACCGGCGGCTGATCGTCGGCCGTCCGGACGGGTCGGTTCCGGATCTTTCGCTCCCGCGCGTACGCGGCCTCTCATCCGTCATGCCGTGTCTTCCTTCCTGGCGTGTCCGCCCGGCTCGGCCGCTGGCCTCGACGGCGCTCGGCGGCCACGAGCCGGAAGTCTGGGGTCGGGGGTGGGGTGCTGCCATCGAGTGCGGGCGGGCACTGGCCCGGAGTCGGCGTCCGGCCCGGACGGGTGCTGCGGGCGGGTCAGCCGGTTGCTGCTGCGCATGGACTTTGCCGATTCCTCCGCTCGCGTCGTTGCTTGCGGTCTGCTGCCAATCTGGCGATCAGTGGTGACGATCAACCCAGACGATCGGTCAAGTAATCGATTACTGCATGATTTCTGAGTGGCGAACCGCTGTCAATAGGGCAGGAGAAACTCGCGAGACCGCCCGTGACGACCCATATGGATTCAGTGTTTGTTCCGGTAATGTCCGGACCGTGGCCCAGGCTAAGCAGCTGCTCTTCCGTGCCCTGCTGATCGCGGCGGCCGCCGGGGCCGCCAGCGCCGTCTACCAACGGGCCGGCGACGCCCGGGACCGCCGCCGGTTCCCCGCGCCCGGGCGGCTGGTGCCGGTCGGCGGTGACCGCCGGCTGCACCTGTACGAGGCCGGCCAGGGCGACCCCACCGTCGTGATCGTGCCCGCCCTCAACGGCAGCATCCTGGAGTGGCTGCACATCGTGCGCGAGCTGCAGCGCGACACCCAGGTCGTCGTCTACGACCGGGCCGGGATCGGCTGGAGCGACCCGCCCCCGCGCGGGCGGCTGACGGTGGCGGCGATGGCGGCCGACCTGTACGCGCTGCTGGAGGCGTCGGGGATCGAGCCGCCCTACATCATGGCCGGGCACTCGCTGGGCGGGGTGGTGGCCCGCCGGTTCGCGGCCGACTACCCCAAGCAGGCGTGCGGGCTGGTGCTGGTCGACTCCAGCCACGACGACCAGGCCACCCGGCTGCCCTGGCGGCAGGGGGCCGGGGCCAACCTGGAGTTCGCGCTGCGCCGCCAGGCGCGCATCCTCGGGGCCCGGCGGGCGGCGGCCGCGCTCGGGCTGACCCCCCAGCTCGAGGCCAGCGTGGCGGCCGAGGCGCCGCCCGAGTACGCGGACGCCGCCCGCGCGATCAGCCTGTCCACCCTGTCCCGGCGCACCACCGTGGCCGAGATGCTGATGGCCGCCCGGCACCGGAACCAGCCGCC
>Ga0213875_10001305_pt1 | contig 16544 bp, 15 predicted proteins | sample BarmaccomBMRX_R8_FD_160105 | JGI IMG/M metagenome (GOLD analysis project Ga0213875, IMG submission 160105) | Root-associated microbial communities from Barbacenia macrantha in rupestrian grasslands, the National Park of Serra do Cipo, Brazil - RX_R8 | ecosystem: Host-associated > Plants > Roots... | reverse complement strand
CGCCCTCCCCGAGTGCCCTGCGCCGGCGACCGGATTCCCGTTGCCACAGCGACCACAGGCAGATCGCTGCACCTGCCGCCATCGGCCCGGCGATCGGGACCTGGTATCGGCCGAGGTAGTAGACCCCGAACGTCGAGAGCACCAGCATCGCCAATCCACCAACCCCGAACAGCAGCACTCCGATCCGCGCTCGGCGTGGGCCGATGAGCAGTCCAAGCAGCGTCAGGACGCTGGTTAGCGTGAGGAGGGTGCCGCCGAACCGGGCCGGATGCTCGTAGGAGTGCAGGAAGTTGATTCCGCTGCGTGATACGTGCACCGTGAACGGGTCATAGAACTCTTGCATCCCTTTTTCAGTCTGGGCCACTACATCAGGGGCGTAAGTGAGCGCATAAATCCAGTCAACCTGACAGTCGATCGGGCAGCCGCCGCCGTATACCGGCGCATGAAGGCTTGGGACGAAATAGCCCTCGACCTCGTGGAACGTCTCCTTCAGGTACACCCCGGGTTCGTGCAGGATCGTGGCCAATGCAAAGGCCCGCAGCGTCGAGTCATGGTTGCCGATCCGTCCGAACAGCCGCAGCGCGGGCGAGGCTGGGTTGTAGAGGTACCAATCGCTGCCCGGTCGCTGAGGCGCGGGTCGGGGATCGCATAGCCCGGCGGTTCCTTTGGGGGGCGTGAACACGTGGCAGTTGGCAATCGGTGCGACGCGAGCGTAGAGATGCCACCCGGTCGCGGGTGAGATCTCGAACCGTCCGTTGGAGGCGAGATTGGCGAATGCGTAAGCAAGCAGCAGGCATGCACTGACAACCAGTACGGTCGCCGACGGGAGCATTCGACCTCGCCGTGAATGCGCTGTTCCCACCAGCATGGCGAGCGCTAAGACAGGAATGAAAAACAGGCCCGCGGAGCGAAGTAGCCCAGCGATGACGGCCAGAACAGTTGCCGCCAAGGGCCACTTCCAGGCGGGCACCGGCTGATCGATCGCCCGCACCGAGGCATACAGTGCCGCGGAGATCGCAACAACGAACGGACCCTCGGCCAAGATCTGGTGCTCCAGGAACACCTCGTCGGAGTTGAGCAGCACGGCCGCCGCGGGCACTAGAGCGGGCCACGGCGAGCCGACCAGCCGTCGGACCGCCCCGAACAGCAGAAGTGCCGCCAGGATCCCGAGCAGATGCTGGAGGAGCACCGGCACGGCCACCTGGCGGGTCACGAAGCCTACGAGTGCGAGAAACGTGGAATAGCCGGCTGGATGCTGCGGATCCGCGAGCGGGTTGGTGCCCGCGTAGACGGAATATGGCCACGAATCGGCGTTCGTCGTGCCTACCGGCCACCACGAGAGAATCGCGACCAGCCTGAGCGCGATCCCGCCGAGCACCAATGCGACCAGCACCCATTCGGCGGTGCTACGCGTTGTCCGCAAGCGCGTGAGCCCGGTTCTGAGCCTGCGGCGAGTGAGGGACGCGAGGTCGGTGCGCGTGGGGGCGGCGGGCGCGTCGGCAGTCGGATTGGCCGGGCCTGGCGTCATTGCGCCCGGCGTGCGAGCACCATGTACTGCGCGCCAAGGGGCAGGTTCGTGAGCCGGGACTCGAGCTTTCGCAGCGCTCTGAGTGGTCGGGGGAAGTAGAACAGCGAGTCGGTGCTCAGTACCTCGAAGCCGACAGATGAAAGCATCCGCCGCGCCGCTGGAGGCGTGAGCGTGACGGCGTCGCGATCAAACTCGATCCTTCGCATGACCCATCGAGTGCCCGGATTCCAAGGGTTGTTCTCCCACAGCGCAAACAAACCCCGCGGGCGCAACGCAGCGAGCACACGACTGAGCGCGGCCGCCCGGTGCTCCGGCGCGATGTGGTGAAAGACGCCGTTGCAGTACGCGACGTCGGCCCACGCCTCCGGCGCCTCATCCGCGGGCAGAAAGTCTGACCGATCCGATCCGTGCTCGGCGCGAGCACGCCTGAGCAGTGAGCGCGAGACGTCGGTCCCTATCACCCGCTCAGCGCCAAGGATCTCGAGCAGCAGCGGTGTCGCTGAACCCGTCCCGCAGCCGAAATCGAGCACCCTTTCCCGGGGGGCGTCCAGCCCGGCCAAACGACGACCAAGCCACTCGATCCGTCCCCGCGCGAAGTACGCGCTGTCTTCTCCGGAGTACCGCAGACCCTTCTCGAGCGCCTGCTCGTAGTCCTCGGCATATGAGTCGAACTCGGACGCCGTGTTCGTGCTCACATGCGTCGCAACCCGAGGATGCTGAGGAAGAAACCAAACAAGATCGTCTGGAATCCGAGCGCGACGAGCAGCACGCCCGGTACCACCATGCGCATCGTGTGTGGATAGTCCAGGTGGCCGAAGTGCCGAAGCCTCCAGTCGTTGACCACGAGCACCAGCAGCACGATCCCGGCAATCATCACGACCCCCGCGATCGCCAGCACACGTTCGAGGCTCAGGATCGTCATCGCCCTGTCCAGTCGTGGATTACGGGGCAGGAGGCCCTCGGACGCCGCAAACTCACGTGTCATCACGGCAAACAGCACCGACTGGTAGCCACACATGATCGCGAGCGTCGAGAACAGCAGTGTGTGGGCGTCGAAGGTGACCCCGAGCGCGTGCACAGCGGGCAGGGCGAGCGCGTAGCCCACCGCCCCAGCCAGGCAGAGTGCCAGGCCGGGAACGAGAAACAGCCACCTTGGGCTGTACAGAAGCAGGAACCGCAGCGTGCGCCATCCATCCCTCATCGTCCGCAGGTGGGGCGTGTGAGCCGTCCGACCGTCTGGGTGGAGGGTGACTGGCACTTCGGCGATGCGCGCGCCGCAGATGCTCGATTTGACGATCATTTCGGTGGCGAACTCCATCCCGGTACAGCGCTGCCCGAGCCGCTCGTAGTGATCGCGCGTGAACGCTCGCATGCCGCAGTAGACGTCGTTGACCGGCGCCCGATACCACCAGCGGACGAGCTTCGAGAAGAGCGGATTGCCGATCAGGCGATGGGACGCCGGCATCGCGCCGGGGAGCACTCTGCCGCCGCCCGTCTCAAGCCTGCAGCCCTGGACGAGGTCGAAGCCTTGCCTCAGCTTCTCCACGAACAGCGGAGCTTGCCCGAAGTCGTAGCTGTCGTCGGCGTCGCCCATCAAGATGTAGCGGCCGCGGGCCGCTCGTATTCCCCCCATCAAGGCGCTCCCATACCCGCGCTGTGCAATTGGCACGACCCGCGCGCCCTCCCTGCGCGCGACGGCCTGCGAGCCGTCGGTGCTGCCGTTGTCCGCCACCAGGATCTCAGCGGCGATCCCGTGGGCCTCGAGCGCCGTGCGCGCCTTGCCGATGCAGGCGCCGATCGTCTCGGCCTCGTCCAGGCAGGGCATGACGACTGTCAACTCCGGCGCTTCGGCCTGCGCGGGCATTACTTGAGGAGCGGACGACTGCGTGGGGTGTGTGTGCTCGACTGCGCCGCCCATCAGCGCAGCGATTGTAGGCGACCCCCCTGCCGCCTCCGGCGGCCCTCGCGACCGCTAGCCTCACGCCGATGGCCAGACGCCGCTGTGCGCTGATCACCGGGATCACCGGCCAGGATGGCTCGTATCTCGCGGACCTGCTGCTGGAGCGGGGATACGAGGTGCACGGGATGGTCCGCCGCTCTTCCACCGAGCGCTTCGAGCGGATCGAGCACCTTCGCGACCGGGTCTCGCTCCACCAGGCCGACCTGCTCGATCATCGCTCGCTGGTGGATGCACTCCGCGCGGCGCAGCCGGACGAGATCTACAACCTGGCCGCGATGTCGTTCGTCGCGGTTTCCTGGATCCAGCCGACGTTGACGGCCGAATTCACAGGCGTAGGCGTCACCCGGATGCTCGAGGCGATGCGCGAGGTGTGCCCCGAGGCGCGCTTCTATCAGGCCTCCTCGAGCGAGATGTTCGGCCGGGTCCGTGAGGTCCCGCAAACCGAGCTGACGCCGCTGCACCCACGCTCGCCGTATGGGGTCGCGAAGGCCTACGGACACTTCATCACGGTCAACTACCGCGAGTCCTACGACCTGCACGCCACGAGCGGGATTCTCTTCAACCACGAAAGCCCCCGTCGCGGGCTCGAGTTCGTGACCCGCAAGATCACCTGGCACGCCGCGGCGATCAGACTCGGCTTGGCCAGCGAGCTGCACCTGGGCAACCTCGACGCCGAGCGCGACTGGGGCTACGCGCAGGACTACGTGGAGGCGATGTGGATGATGCTCCAGCGCGACGAGCCGGAGGATTACGTGATCGCGACCGGCGTTGCGCATTCGGTGCGTGAGTGCGTGGAGGTCGCCTTCGATCAGGCCGGGCTGGCGCTCGATCGTCACGTCGTGCTGGACGAATCGCTGCGACGCCCCGCCGAGGTGGATCATCTCGTCGGCGATGCCTCGAAGGCAAAGCGCCTGCTCGGCTGGGAGCCGAGGACCGGGTTCGAGGAGCTGATCCGCCTGATGGTCGACGCCGACTACGAGCTGCTGACCGCGGGCGCCCACGCACCCCCGCCGTCGATTGGCGTGTCGCGCCCCGGTCCCAGAACCACGCTGCGGCAGCGCTAGCCGTGGCCGCCGAGACCGAGGGCGGGCGCTGCGCGCTGATCACCGGTATCACGGGCCAGGACGGCTCGTTTCTCGCGGAGCTGCTGCTCGAGCAGGGGTACCGGGTCGCCGGGCTCGTCCGCCGCTCGTCGGCCGAGACGCTGGGGGCGGCGGAGCATCTCCGCGGCCAGCTCGAGCTGGTCCGGGGCGAGCTGTTGGACGGGGACAGCCTTCGGCGCGCCGTCGAGCGCTTGCGCCCGGACGAGCTCTACCACCTCGCCTCGCCATCGTTCGTGCCGGAGTCCTGGCAGCGACCCGCGCAGACGCTGGCCGCAATCGCGGGATCCACCGCCACGCTGCTCGAGGCCGTCCGCGACCGCAGCGACCACACCCGTGTGTTCGTCGCCTCCTCCGGCGCGATCTTCGGCGCCGGGGGCGAGAGCCCGCAGCGCGAGGACAGCCGCTGCCGGCCCCAGACGCCCTACGCGACCGCCAAGCTGGCGGCGCACCAGCTCGTCGGCCAGTTTCGTACCCGCCACGGGCTGTTCGCCGCCGCCGGGATTCTGTACAACCACGAGTCCGAGCGCCGGCCGGAATGGTTCGTCTCGCGCAAGATCACTCGCGCGGCGGCTGCGATCAAGGCGGGGGTCGCCGACGAGCTGGCACTCGGCGATCTGGAGGCCGTGCGCGACTGGTCGTTCGCCGGCGACATCGTGCACGGCGCCTGGCTGATGCTCCAGCAGCCGCGCGCCGAGGACTTCGTCTTGGCCAGCGGCACGAGCCATAAGGTCGCCGAGCTTGCGGAGATCGCGTTCGAGCGGGTGGGCCTGGACGCGCGCGATCACATTCGTGTCGACCCGAGCCTCGTGCGCTCCGCCGAGCCCACGCCGCTGATCGGCGATCCCAGTCGCGCCCGCGAGCGGCTCGGATGGTCACCGGCGCTCAGCTTCGAGCAGCTGATCAGGCGGATGGTCGACGCAGATCTGCGATCTCTGGCCGGAAGGCAGCTGGCCTAGCGATAGCGAGCCGCGCGACGGCCTCGTCAGGCATCCTTTAAAGGCGCATGCGCGCTCGCCTGGCCGTAACCCCCGCCCAATATCGCCGCGTCGCCTATCTGACGCTGGCGGCATTGACGTTGATCGTGCTCACCGGCGCGGCCGTGCGGCTGACCGGCTCGGGGCTGGGCTGTCCTGACTGGCCCAAGTGCTATGGACACGCGCTGCCGCCGCTCTCGACGCACGCGTTGATCGAGTTCGGCAACCGGGCGCTGTCGGGGCTGGTGGGCGTGACGACGGTGCTGGCCGCGGTGCTGGCGTTCACGCGCCGCCCCTACCGGCGGGAGCTCGCGGTGCTCGCGACGACGCTCCCGCTGGGAGTCCTGGCGCAGGCGATCCTCGGAGGGTTCACCGTCCGCGAGCACCTGGCGCCGGGCTTCGTGATGGCGCACTTCGCCCTCTCGATGATCGTGCTGGTGGCGGCGGTCGCGCTCGCCTGGCGCGCCGCATACGAGCCCGGCTCCCGGCCGCGCTCGGACGATCGGCTTTCGGTCTGGTCGGTGCGGGCGCTGACGCCGCTGGCCGCGCTGACGATCTTCGCCGGCACCGCGGCGACCGCGGCTGGACCCCACGCCGGCGGCTCGCCGGGGCAACGGATCCACCGGCTGCACTTCAAGGGCAACGACACCCTGACCTGGGTCGTGCACCGCCATGCCACGATCGCCGCGGTGTTCGGCGTCGCGGTGATCGCGGTGTGGCTGCTGCGCCGGCGCCGGGGCGCTACCCAGGATGCACTCGAACCGCTCACGGTGCTCGGCGTGCTGGTGGCGGCCCAGGGGCTGGTGGGCAGCGTCCAGTACGAGCTGGCGCTGCCCACCGACATGGTCTGGGTGCACGTCACGCTCGCGACCTTGACCTGGCTGTCCGTCCTGTGGGCGGTTGCCGCGGCCGGCCGCCTCGTCCCGCGCGCCGCGCCGCTGCCCGCCGCCGAGCCGCGTCCACGCGCCCGTGACCTGGAGCCGGTCGGAGGGGCGGGCTGAGTGCAGGAGCGATCCGCACCGCTGCCGATCCCGGTCGCCGGCCGCGGCGCCGATCCCTCGCTCAGCATCCTGGTGGTCGACGACGAGTCGGACCTGCGGGAGATGCTGACGCGCTCCTTCTCGCGCGAAGGCCACCGCGTGATGGCCGTCGCGGACGGGCGCTCGGCGATCGACCGCGCGAGCACCGACCACTACGACATCGTGTTGCTCGACGTCGCACTCGGCGCCGGACCCGATGGGTACGAGGTGTGCCGGACGCTGCGAGGGCGCCGGAACGTGGTGCCGATCATCATGCTGACCGCGCTCGACTCCGAGGCGGACGCGGTCCTGGGGCTGGAGGCCGGCGCCGACGACTACGTGACCAAGCCGTTCGGGCTGGCCGAGCTTCGCAGCAGGATCCGGGCGGTCCTGAGACGAGCGGGCACCCGGGCGATGGGCGACGAGTTGCTGGTGGTCGGTCCGATCACGCTTGACCGCGCGCAACGCGAGGTGACGATCGAGGGCGAGCCGGTGAAGCTGACGTTCTCGGAGTTCGAGCTGCTCGACGCGTTGATGACCGATCCCGGGCGGCTGCTCAACCGCCAGGAGCTGCTGCGCGCGATCTGGGGCGACAGCGCCTACCGGGACCCGCGGGCGATCGACGTGCACATCCGCCACCTGCGCGAAAAGCTCGAGCCCGAGCCGGAGAAGCCGCGCTACATCCTCACCGTGCGTGGGGCGGGGTACCGGCTGCGAGGACCGTAGCGATGCCGGCGGGAGCTCGATAGCCGTGCCGACCCGTCCGCTGGGACTGCGCGGGAGGATCGTCGGCGCGGTGCTCGTGACGACGGTTGCCACCTTGCTGGTGGCGGCGCTGGCGTTGCTGGGGCCGCTCCAGCGAGAGCTTCGAAGCGCCGAGCTCAAGACCTTGGGCTCGCAGGTGCACAGCGCGCTCGGCTCGTTCAGGTTCCTCTCGCAGGGGGACCTGGACATCGCCAACGCGCTCGGCAAGCAGACGCCGGGGCGGGTGCAGCGCGCCGTGACCGAGTTGCGCAACCGGACCGGCGGCGAGGTGAGCCTGCTGGCATACCCGCTGGTGTTGATCGCCACCAGCGACACGGTCAGCGCCAAGGTCGACAGCTTCAGCGACGCGACGGCCGCGTTCGAGAGCGGCAAGGCGATCGGGAGCTTTGGCACCAGCGACGGGCAGGCGGTGGCGAGGTTGGCCACGCCGATCGCGATCGGCGGCGGGCACCCCTCGGCGGTGGGCCGCGACTCGCTGCGCACCTACGTGCTGGCGATCCGCAAGCCGATCCCCGAGGTGGCCGGCGCGGTGCACGTCGTCCGCACCGCCTTCATCACCGCGGCGCTGGCGGGGATCGCGCTGACCCTGGTGCTGGGGATTCCGCTCGCCGCGACGCTCGTTCGCCGCCTGCGGAGGCTGCGACAGGCCGCCGTCCGCCTCGCGGATGGCGGCCCCGGGCTCGGCGTGCCGATCGATCGTGCTCGAGACGAGGTGGGCGACCTGGCGCGGACGCTGGCCACCATGCAGCGGCGCCTTCAGCACCAGGAAGAGGCACGCAGGGCGTTCGTGGCGACCGCTTCGCACGAGCTCCGCACGCCTCTGACCTCGCTCGACGGGATGCTCGAGCTGCTCGACGACGACCTCCGTGGGTCTGATCCCGACCTGGAGGATGCCCGGTCGCTGCTCGAGCGGGCCCGGGCCCAGTCGCGGCGCCTGGGGCGGCTGGCGGCCGACCTGCTGGATCTCTCGAGGCTCGACGCGGAGGTCAAGCTGCGCTCCGAGCCGGTCGAGCTGGGCGAGCTCAGCCGGGCGGTGCTGGCCGAGTTCGAGCTGGGGACCTCCGAGCGACGGATCACCTCACAGCTGGAGGACTCCGCCGGACCCATCTGGGCGCTCGGCGACCCGGGCAGCGTCGCCAGGATCCTCCGGATCCTGCTCGACAACGCCGTCCGGGTCAGCCCCGAGGGCTCGGAGATCACGGTCGAGCTGCACGGCGGCGACGCGGTTGCGCTGAGCGTCTGCGACCACGGCCCCGGGGTGTCCCCCGACGAGCGCGACCAGATCTTCCGCCGCTTTCACCGCGGTCGCGACACCGGCGGGCAGGCCGGGTTTGGGCTGGGGCTGGCGATCGGGCGGGAGCTCGCCGAGCGGATGGGTGGCGAGCTCGTGCTCGAGGACACCGATACGCCCGGCGCCAAGTTCACGCTCAGGCTGCCGGCGGCCCACGCCCCCGACGCGGACCGCGTCGCCGTCGCCTAGCTGACAGCATCAGCCGGGCGATGGACGATCGGCTGATGAAAGCGATGCTCGACGTCGACGAGCGTCATTGGTGGTACCGGGGGCGACGGCGGATCATCCGCGCCGAGCTCGACCGGCTGCCGCTGCCGGCCGATGCGCAGCTGCTCGATGCGGGCTGCGGGTCGGGTAGGACGCTCGAGGAGCTGGCGGACTACGGGGCCGTCCGCGGGATCGAGCTCAACGAGCAGGCAGCCGCGGTGGCGCGCCAGAGAAACAGGGGCGAGGTTCGGATCGGCCGGCTCGAGGACCTGCCCTGGGACCCCGCGAGCTTCGATTTGATCACCTGCCTGGACGTGATCGAGCACACGCCCGACGACCGCCTCACCTTGCGGGAGCTGCGGCGCGTGTGCAGGCCGGGCGGGTGGCTGATACTGACGGTGCCGGCCTACCCGGCGCTGTGGTCCCAGCACGACGTCGCCAACCACCACTACCGCCGATACACGCGGCGCACGCTGCGCGCGGCGGCGATCGGCGCCGGCTGGCTGGTGCTGCGCATGACCTCGTTCAACAGCCTGTTGCTGGCGCCGGCGGCGATGGTGCGGATCGCGCAGCGGGGGCGCCAGGCCAACGACGACTACACCCCCGAGCTCCGGCTGGGTCCGGAGTGGGTCAACGACCTGCTCGAGACCCCGCTGCGGGCGGAGGCGAGCTGGTTGCGCGGCGGGCGCAGCCTGCCGGCGGGGCTGTCACTGCTGGCGGTGTTGGAGAACCCGCGGCCGGGTCCGTGAAGCGGGCCTCGAGACCGCGGTGAGTCGCGTGATGCTCAGCCTGGCGGCGATCTTCGGCGTCTCCAGCAAGCTGGGCTACCTGCTGCCGGCGATCATCGGGCTCGAGTCGATGGGCGTCCCGTCGCCGGGCGAGACCGCGTTGGTGCTAGCCGCGGTGCTCGCCAGCCAGGGCAAGCTCCAGATCTGGCTGGTGATCGTGATCGGCGTCGCCTCGGCGATCATCGGCGATAACACCGGCTACCTGCTCGGGCGCAAGTTCGGCCGTGAGGTGCTCGAGGCCCCGGGCCCGTTCCACAAGCGCCGGCTGCTGGTGATCAGGGCGGGCGATCGGTTCTTCGAGCGCCACGGCCCCAAGGCCGTGTTCCTGGCGCGCTGGATCGCGCTCGTGCGGTTCGCCGCCGCCTGGCTCGCGGGGATCAATGAGATGCGCTTCCCGGTGTTCTTCTTCTGGAACGCGCTCGGTGGGATCACCTGGGGGACGACCTACGGCCTGGCCGGCTACTTCGGCGGCAACGCCGCGTCGCACGTGCTCTCGGAGGTGGGCGTGATCGGCGCGATCGTGCTGGCGGCCGTGGTCGTGATCGGGTACGTGTACGTCAGGGTGCGCGAGCGGCGGGCGGGGGAGTGAGGGGCGCCGGGGGCGGGGCGGGGCGGCCTGGGCGGGGCGCCGGGGCGTGCCCCCCAGCCTCAGTCGACCAGCCCCGCACGGTTCGATGCCAGCGCCGGGGGCGGTCGATGCCAACGCCGGGGGGCGGTCGATGCCAACGCCGGGCCGTTCGCATCGCGACCCCGCGGGCGCTGAGCGCCCGTCAGCGAGTCGCGACCGAACCCGAATCGCACCAAATCGCACCCACCCCCGGTCGTTTTCAGGGGTGGTTCCGCTGGTGATTACCTAAGCGCGCCGGGGTGCACCACCCCTCCGAGTGGGAGCGCCAGTGTTCGAATAGCGTCGATTGGCGCGCGCGCCGCCGTGCCGTCCGCCCTACGAGTTGCGCTCCGGCTCCAGTTCCAGCGCGCACGAGTTGATGCAGTAGCGCATCCCGGTAGGCCCGGGGCCGTCGTCGAACACATGGCCGAGGTGGCCGCCGCAGCGCTTGCAGAGCACTTCGGTGCGGACCATGCCCAGGCTCCGGTCTTCGCGCAGCTCGACGCTCTCGGCGGCCGCGGGCTCATAGAAGCTCGGCCAGCCGGTGCCCGACTCGAACTTCGTGTCAGAGCTGAACAGCTGGGCTCCACAGCCCGCGCAGGTGTAGGTTCCATCATCCTTGACGTCGACGTACTTGCCGGTGAACGGACGCTCGGTGCCGTGGCGGCGAAGCACCTCGTACTGCTCGGGCGTGAGCCGCTCACGCCACTGATCCTCGGTTAGTTGCAGCTCGCGTTCTGTTTGCATGGATCCCACGTTACAGCGCCGGGAGTGCCCGGCCCGCGCACTACCGCTACACGTAGCTGCGCGCAGCTCTCGGATCCGGATCCACCAGCTCGATCGCGAGGCTCGACCATCCGAAATCGACCGCGCCCATCCCGCCGCCTGAGCGCGGGTCGTAGTACTCGCGCAGACCCTGCGAGCGGACCACGGCCGAGATTCGCGCCGCCAGCTCGTCGGCTTCGGGCTGATAGCCGAGCCGGGTCAGCCCCAGCCACAGCAGCCAGGCGGAGTTGATCCAAGTGGGCCCGCGCCAGTAGCGCCGCAGACCGAACAGGTCCGTGTCCTTGGTCGCGAAGCTGGGATCGCTGGCGGATACCGACGGCGGCGGGACGGGCAGCCAGAACCGCTCGGGATCCAGGAGCTGTTCGTCGACCAGGCGCCGGCCGATGTGCTCGGGAAGATCCGGCAGCGCCAGCGGCGCGAGCGCGGTCCAGGTGAGAGCCGGGACGCGAGCCGGCTCCGGCCTGGCAAGCGGCCGGAACACCCCCGAGGACTCGTCGTACATCCGCTCGACGATCGTCGGCGTGAGCGATCGCAGCCCGAGCGCCATCCGCGAGAGGTTGTAGAGCACGTTGGTCATCACCTCGCAGCAGACTGGCCCTCCGGCGGCCGCGATCCGCCGCAGGTCATAGCCCAACTGGCGGTTGCGCCTGACCAGCAGCAAGAAGCCGGGCAGCCCGTGCGCTCGGTGGCCCCAAATCGCGTCGAACTGGGTCGAGGCGTCGAGCCCCGACTCGTCGGGCTGGACGATCCAGATCAGCCCGTCGCCGTCGAGGTCGCGGTGCTCGCCCAGCCAGCGGTGCTGGGCGCGGATCCCCGGTATATCGGCCGGGTCCCCGACCGCGATTCGCCACGCCCATGCGAGCGTCGGGGGCTGGATGCTGGCGGTCATCAAGTCGTGCGGCGAGAGCACGTTATAGGTGAAGCGCCGACGACCCCCCAGCGGGCTCCAGAAGATCGTGTGGCCGATGAAGCCATCCTCGCGCTGGGCCGCGAGCAGCGACTCCAGTTCCCGACGCGAGCGATCGGGATCGAAGTGCCGCCACGCGATCGCGGTGAAGCAGGAATCCCAGAACCATTGCCACGGGTAGTGCCGAGGACTGGGGCAGGTGTACGCGAATGGCGTGTCGTCCGCCGCTCGGATCCCTTCGCGCCAGTTCTGGCGCAAGGTGCTCTCGCACAGGCCGCGTACATCTGCGCGCTCGGTCTCTGCCAACATCGAGCGCCATCCTGCCACCCGGGGTCCCCGGTGGCCCCTCTCACAATCCCAGGAGCCTCCTACGACTCGCGCACCCCGGGCGCCGCTCGCGGTTGGCTGGGCGGCCAGACAGGCAGCCGAGCTGCTCGACCCGCTGGCCGTCGCCCGCTGGAGATCGACCGGTCAGGAACGCGCCGCGGCGGTGCCGCCGCGACAGCTGCGTGCCCGCGCCGGCGTCCCGGCCGTGCGCGACTATGTCGAAGGGGCGGGGAGGGCCGCGGCGGAGCTGTTCGACACGCTGGCCGCGGCCGGCCGGGGCCCCGAGCAGCTCCACCGCGTGCTCGACTTCGGCGCCGGCGCGGGGCGCGTGTTGCCGCACCTGGCGGCGCTGGTCCCGCACGCCAGCTTCACCGGCTGCGACGTCGACGCACGCGCGATCGCGTGGGCGAGCCGCCACCACCCCACTCAGCGCTGGGAGCGCAGCGCGTTCCTCCCGCCGCTGCCGTTCGAGCCGGAGAGCTTCGACCTCGTCTATTCGATCTCGGTTTTCAGCCACCTCGACGAATGGCTCCAGGATCGGTGGCTCGCCGAGCTGCGCCGGATCCTGAGCCCGGGCGGCGTCGCGCTGCTCTCGGTCCACGGACCATCCGCCTTCGAGCAGTTCAGGCAGGGCGCCGCCCGTACCGCGTGGTGCACGCGATCGGCGTTCGCCCGCGGACCGCTCGGTCCCGGTGAATTCGAGTTTGTCCCGTACCGTCGTTCGGTCTGGAACGCCGCCACGCTCCCCGGCATCGGCGAGGGCTATGGACTCTCCTTCCATGGGCACGAATACGTCAGAGCGCACTGGTCCACGAGCCTCGCGGTGCTCGAGCTCCGAGAGCGGGCGATCACCGGATGGCAGGACATCGTGATCTGCCAGCCGTGACCGCCGTGCGGGATCAGAGCTCGCTTGCGGCGACGCGGCCCCCGTTCGACGGCCACGCGCGCGCCTGCGCCGTGCTGGGGGCGATCGCGATCGCGTTCTCGAGCATTCTGGTGCGCCTCAGCCACGCCTCGCCGTCGACTGCCGCCATCTTCCGGTGCGCATATGCGCTGCCGGTCCTCGGCCTGCTGGCGTGGCGCGAGGACCGGCGCTTCGGCCCGCGCAGCTGGCGCGAGCGGCGAGCCGCACTGGCGGCGGGAGCGTTCTTCGCCGCCGACCTGATCTTGTGGCACCACTCGATCGCGGACGTGGGGGCGGGGCTCGCGACGGTGCTCGCCAACGTGCAGGTGGTGCTCGTGCCGCTGGTCGCCTGGGCGGTGCTCGCGGAACGCCCGGGCCGCCGGGTGCTGGTCGCGCTCCCGGTCGCGCTGCTCGGAGTGCTGCTGATCTCGGGTGTGCTCGAGCACGGTGCCTTCGGCCACGATCCGACGCGGGGAACGGTGTTCGGGTTAGGCGCAGGAGTCGCCTACGTGGGCTTCCTGCTGACACTTCGCCATGGCGGCGCAGATCTGCGACGTCCGGCGGGGCCGCTGTTCGACGCGACCGCGACGGCGACCGTGCTGTGTGTGATCGCGGGGTGGGTGATCGGCGACGCGCGGCTGGTTCCCCGTTGGCCGGGGGCCGGCTGGCTGATCACGCTGGCGCTCACCTCGCAGGTTCTCGGCTGGCTGCTGATCACGATCTCACTGCCGCGCCTGCCCGCAGCCCTGACCTCGGTGTTGCTCACGATCCAGCCGGTTGGCTCGGTCGCGCTCGCGGCGCTGATCTTTGGCGAGGCGCCGAGTGCGTTGCAGCTGGCGGGCGTGGCGCTGGTGTTGGTGGCGTTGCTGGGCGCGACAAGATCGCGCGAGGGTCGTGGCGGCTGGATCTCGCGCAAGCGAGTGCTGATTTTGAGGAAGTTGTGGACGTCCATATGAACCGATTGCGCACGCCTGAGCGGCGGGGCGGGCATGTGCCGATGCGCTCTTGGACGCGCCTGTCCCGAGTCATGGGGGTGTCCGGGTTTGATCGGCACGAGCAGAGCGACAGCAGGGATGCAGCGGCGGTGGCCGCGAGTGATCGCGGCGACGATGCTGGTCGCGGTCCTTCCCTCGCTCGTCATCGGAAGCATCCTCAGGGGCGGTGGCGCCGTCTCGGTGGGCGTGTCGATGGTCGCCGCAGCGCTGGGCTCGCTGGCGATCTGCCATCTGTGCAGCCTGTGCTGGGAGCGATACCGGGGCTCGGGGGATGTCTTGTTCGGCGACCTGCTCGCGTGGGGGTGGGCCCGCCGCTGGTTGATCGAGCGACGGCTGGCCAGCACCGCGTCGCTGTTCGGACTCGACGGCGGCCAGCCGGGCGGCCCGCAGGTGGCCGTCGGCGCCGAGCGCCGGATGCGGCTGCTGCACCGCCTTGCGACAGACCTTGAAGCGTCTGATCCCTATACCTACGGGCATTCGCGCCGAGTGGCCCGATACGCCTCGCTGTTGGCCTCGAACATGGGACTGCCGAAAGCGTCGGTCGCGAAGATCCGAGCCTCAGCGGCACTGCACGACATCGGCAAGGTGCTCACCCCGCGGGAGATCCTGCACAAGCCAGGACGACTCAGCGACCACGAGTTCGAGGTGGTAAAGCGCCACCCCGGCGACGGCGCTCGCATGATCACGGTGCAGGTGGAGGACCACGAGCTGGCCTCGATCGTTCGCCATCACCACGAGCGGCTCGACGGGACCGGCTATCCCGACCGGTTGGCCGGCGAGCAGATCCCCCTCGGGGCCCGGATCATCGCCGTTGCGGATACCTTCGACGCGATCACCTCCGCCCGGCCCTACCGATCGGCCAAGCCGCACAAGGCGGCGCTGGACATCCTCCGAAGCGAAGCCGGCACGCAGCTCGACCCGGACGCCGTGCATGCCTTCTGCAGCGTCTACTTCGGCCGTCGCCCACTGGCGGTGTGGGCGCTGGCCTCCAACCTGCTCCAGCGTTTGCTGCTGACGCTTCCGGCCCGCCTCGCCAACCTGGGCGCGACCGCCGGCGCCGCGGCCGCGACCGCGCTCGGAACCGGAGCGCTGTTGCTGCCCGTGGCCGGTCCCCACGTCTCCTCCGCGACCACCTCCGCCAGCGCGACCCACGCCGCGGTCAGGACCGCGAGCGCGGGCTCGGTTCCGGCGCAGGGCTCGGGCGCGACCGGGGGCGCGAGCGCGTGCTGTCGCCGTGCGACGGTCGGAGCACGGTCGCTGGGTCAGGCCGCGACCCGGACGATCCCTGTCCAGAGCGGCCCCGGGCAACCACAAGCTTCAGCGCCCGCGGCTTCCCAGCCGGCGGTCGCTGCCGGCGGTGCCACCGGCCCGCCCGTATCGCCGTCGAGCAGCGACGCCGTGTCGGCGGTCCGGAGCGTCGTGCAGTCGGCGCTCCCCCAGGCGGCGGTGACCCTCCCGTCGGCGAGCGCAGGTAACGCGCCGGGTACGAGCGCGGCCGCGGCGACCGCGGGCTCGCCCAGCGTCGCGGCGGCGATCAAGCCGGCGCCGCGGGCTCCGGTCGGAGCCGTGACCTCGGTCGGGGGAAGCGGCGGCGCCGCGTCTCCGGCGGCTAGCGCGCAATAGGGTCTTTCTAGGAAATCGCGCCGTCCGCAGTTCACGGCCTTGGCGGGCCGCCCTGTGACGTCACCTTGACTTGACAGCGACGTCGTTATGACGTCATACTGACGTCATGCAACTCGATGGGTATGTCCAAGCAATCTGCGAAGACCTCGCGCGGGTGGCCGCGGTGGGCGACGAGTCGACGGCTCGTGCAGCCGAGCTACTCGCCGGGGCGCTCGAGTCCTCGCTTGGCCGGCGGCTCCAGGAGGCGCTGACCGAGGCCGCGCTCGAGCTCTCGTCTCAACTCGAACGGGGCAGCGTCGAAGTGCGGATCGCCGGCGGCGAGCCCGAGCTCGTCTACGTCGACGACGCGACGCCGGCCCCGGCGGATGGTGTGGACGAAGCGTTCAGCGCGCGGATCACGCTGCGCCTGCCGGAGAGCCTCAAGTCACGGCTCGACGCGGCCGCGAGCGCCGACGGCGTCTCGGTCAACACCTGGCTCGTGCAGGCGGTCAGCCGCATGCTCGAGCCACGTCCCCCTGTCGGCAGCACCCGTTACCGCCTGACCGGCTACGGCCGGAACTGAAAAGGAGTCCACGTGCTTGTCACCAATCGTCACTCTTCCCACCCCCGCTCTCCCCACGAAGGAGGTTTGACAATGGTCGAGCAGCGCTTCGCCACCCCCCAGCCGGTCCGGCTCGCGGTCAGGGTCCCCGTTTGCGAGGTCGAGATCGTCACCGTCGACGGCGACGAGTCGACCGTGACGCTCGAAGGCTCACAGAAG
>Ga0213875_10001304_pt1 | contig 16544 bp, 13 predicted proteins | sample BarmaccomBMRX_R8_FD_160105 | JGI IMG/M metagenome (GOLD analysis project Ga0213875, IMG submission 160105) | Root-associated microbial communities from Barbacenia macrantha in rupestrian grasslands, the National Park of Serra do Cipo, Brazil - RX_R8 | ecosystem: Host-associated > Plants > Roots... | reverse complement strand
CGGGGCGGAGGGCAGGGGGGGGCCTGGGCGGAGAGCAGGTCGAGGGCTTGGGCGGGGAGGTTGGCGGCCGTTGCGTCGAGCCAGGTGATGCGGGGGTCGCGGCGGAACCAGGACTCCTGGCGGCGGGCGAACCGTTTGGTCGCCTTGATGGTCTCCTCGCGGGCGGCGTCGAGGGCCCATTCGCCGTCCAGGTAGCGGAGCATCTGCTGGTAGCCCAGCGCGCGGCTCGCGGTTTTCCCCTTGCGCAGGCCCGCGCCGGCCAGCGCGCGGACCTCGGCTTCCAGGCCGGCCTGCCACATGTGATCCACGCGGGCGGTGATACGCCGGTCGAGCTCGTCACGCGGCAGCCCAAGGCCGATCTGCACGGACGGCCGGCCGGAGTCGTAGCCGGGCAGCGTCGCGCTGAAGGTCCGGCCGGACAGCTCGATCACCTCGAGCGCGCGCACGATGCGGCGCCCGTTGGACGGGAGGATCACCGCCGCTGCGGCCGGGTCCAGGACGCTCAGCCGGGCGTGCAGCGCCGCCGGGCCTTCCCGGTGCAGCTCCGCTTCGAGGCGCTCCCGGACGTTCGGGTCGGTGCCGGGGAAGTGCAGGTCGTCCACGGCGGCGCGAACGTAGAGACCCGATCCGCCGGCCAGGATGGGGACGCGGCCGCGGGCCAGGATGCCGTCGATGGCCTCGCGGGCGAGGACCTGGTACCCGGCGGCGCTGGCGGTCTGTGTCACGTCCCAGATGCTGAGCAGGTGATGCGGCACGCCGTTGCGTTCGGCGGCCGTCACCTTGGCGGTTCCGATGTCCATGCCCCGGTACAGCTGCATGGAGTCGGCGTTCACCACCTCGCCGCCGAGCGCGAGGGCAAGCTCGATGGCGAGCCGTGACTTGCCCGTCGCGGTCGCGCCCACGATGGCGACGACGTGCCCCGACATGGAGTTCAGTCTGGTGCCGGGGCGCCGGGGGACGCGGCGACCCCGGGGGGCGAAGGGTTCCCGGGGGGCGAAGGGTGACCGGGCGCCGGCATGCCGAGGAGGACCGGGGGCGGGGTTGCGGGGGAACGGGGCGCCCGTTCGGTAAAACTCATTTCCTTCGCTGCCTGCCAGGCGTCGCCGGCGCGGGTGCGGCGCACGGACAGCGGCGCGGCGTCCGCGATCAGGTAGTGCGGGGCCGCGGTGGTGACGCGCGCCGTGACGACGTCGCCCGGGCGGGGATTGGTACCACTGGGGTTGAAGTGGACGAGCCGGTTGTCCCGGGCGCGGCCGGACATGCGGTGCGTCGCCGCGTCCTTGCGGCCCTCGCCCTCGGCGACGAGCACCTCGACGGCGGTGCCGGTCAGCTTCTGGTTTTCCGCCAGGCAGGTCTCCTCGACCAGGGCGGCCAGCCGCTCGTAGCGCTCCTGAACGACATCGGGCGGCACCTGGCCGTCCATGGTCGCCGCGGGCGTGCCGGGGCGGATCGAGTAACGGAACGTGAAGGCGCCGGCGAACCGGGCGGCGCGCACCAGGTCCAGGGTGTCGGCGAAGTCGCGTTCGGTCTCGCCGGGGAAGCCGACGATGATGTCGGTCGTGATGGCCGCGTCCGGCATCGCCGCCCGGACCTTCTGCAGGATGCCGAGGTACTTGTCCCGGCGGTAGGCGCGGCGCATCGCCTTCAGCACCGCGTCGGAGCCGGACTGCAGCGGCATGTGCAGGCTCGGCATGACGTTCGGCGTCTGCGCCATCGCCTCGATGACGTCGTCGGTGAAGTCGCGCGGGTGCGGCGAGGTGAACCGGACGCGCTCCAGCCCCTCGATGTCGCCGCAGCTTCGGAGCAGCTTGCCGAAAGCCAGGCGGTCACCGAACTCCACGCCGTAGGAGTTCACGTTCTGGCCGAGCAGCGTGACCTCGAGGGCGCCGCCGACGACGAGCGCGGAGACCTCGGCGAGGATGTCGCCGGGGCGGCGGTCGCGTTCCCTGCCGCGCAGGCTCGGCACGATGCAGAAGGTGCATGTGTTGTTGCAGCCGACGGAGATCGACACCCACCCGGAGTACGCCGACTGGCGGCGCGCGGGCAGCAGTGAGGGGAACGTCTCCAGCGTCTCGGCGAACTCCGCCTGGGCCTCCGCGCGCAGGCGTGCTCGTTCGAGCAGCGCGGGCAGCGAGCCGAGGTTGTGGGTGCCGTAGACGACGTCCACCCAGGGCGCACGCTCGGTGATCCTGGTCCGTTCCATCTGCGCGAGACAGCCGCCCACCGCGATCTGCATGCCCGGCTTGGAGTTCTTCACCGGGAGGAGGTGGCCCAGGTTGCCGTACAGCCGGTCCGCCGCGTTCTCGCGGACCGCGCAGGTGTTGAAGACGACGACGTCGGGCGTCTCACCGTCCTGGGCGGGCTGGTAGCCCGCCTCGTCGAGCAGGCCGGCCAGCCGCTCCGAGTCGTGCGCGTTCATCTGGCACCCGTACGTGCGGATCTGGTACGTGCGGGTGGCGCTCATCTTCGCAGGCAGGTTACGCATCTCGGTAACGAGGGTACGCGCAACGGCGGCCTGCCGGGTGAGGCGCCCGCGCCCCGCGCCGGGAATCCCGTGTCAGGAGCTCAGCGGGCGAATTCGGTGGCGCGGGACTCGCGGACCACGGTGACCCGGATCTGGCCGGGATAGGTCAGTTCCTCTTCCACCTGCTTGGCGATGTCGCGCGCGATCACCTGGGCCTGGATGTCGTCCACCCGCTCCGGCTTCACCATCACGCGGATCTCGCGGCCCGCCTGCATGGCGAAAACCTTCTCGACGCCTTCCCGGCCGGACGCTATCTGCTCGAGGCGCTCCAGGCGCTTGATGTACATCTCCAGCGACTCACGGCGGGCGCCGGGCCTGCCGCCGCTCATCGCGTCGGCCGCCTGGGTGAGCACCGCCTCGATGGTGCGCACCTCGACCTCGTTGTGGTGCGCCTCGATGGCGTGCACAACGTCGTCCGGCTCGCCGTACTTGCGCGCGATCTCCGCGCCGATCAGCGCGTGGCTGCCCTCGACCTCGTGGGTGAGCGCCTTGCCGATGTCGTGCAGGACCGTGCAGCGCCTGAGCAGGCCCGCGTCCATGTGCAGCTCACTGGCCATCATCCCGGCGATGTGCGCCGACTCCACCAGGTGCTTGAGCACGTTCTGCCCGTAGGACGTGCGGTATCTCAGGCGGCCGAGCAGGGCGACGAGTTCCGGGTGCATGTCCGTTATGCCGAGCTCGGTCATGGCGTCCTCGGCGGCCCGCGAGCACAGTTGCTCGATCTCGGCCTTGCCGCGCTCGTACGCGTCCTCGATGCGCTGCGGGTGGATCCGCCCGTCGAGAATCAGCCGCTCCAGGGTCAGCCTGCCGATCTCGCGGCGCACCGGATCGAAACAGGACAGCAGGACGGCCTCCGGTGTGTCGTCGATGATCAGGTTGACCCCGGTGACGGACTCGAACGCCCGGATGTTCCGGCCCTCGCGGCCGATGATGCGCCCCTTCATCTCGTCGCTCGGCAGGTGCAGCACCGAGACGACGGACTCGCTCGTCTGCTCCACCGCCACCCGCTGGATCGCCAGCGTGACGATCTTGCGGGCGCGCTTCTCGCCCTCGGCTCGTGCGTCGCGCTCGATGTCCCTGACGATCAGCGCCGCCTCGCGCTTGGCCTGGTTCTCGATGGCGGCGACAAGTTCGGCCTTGGCCTGCTCGGCGGTGAGGGAGGCGACCCGCTCGAGTTCTCTGCGGCTGCGCTCGCCCGCCTTCTCCAGCTCCGCGGACCGCTGGCCGAGGTCCCGCTCCAGCCGGTCCAGCGTCCGTGACCGGTCCTCCAGCCTGCGCAGCTCGTCATCGAGGCGCTGTTCCCGCTCCCCCAGGCGCACCTCGCGGCGCTCGAGGTCGCTGCGCAGCTCGCGTACCTCGTCCTTGACCGCCCGGATTTCCTCTTCCACCTCGCGGCGGCCCTGCGCGGCCTGCTCGGCCTCCTCGCTCGCCCGGCGTACGATCCCGGCCGCCTCGGCCTCGGCGCGCGCGCGGACCTGGCCGGCTTCCCTCTCGAGCTTCTCCAGCTGGCTGCGCCGTTCCCCCTCCACCTGATCGGTCAGCTGGCCGGTGTCGGCGGCTTCCCGGGACCCTACTACGGTCCGGCGCCACAGGGCACCGAAAGCGATCACCAGAGCGAGCAGCCCGATCACCATGAACGCGAGCGAGATTCCGCTGCTCACGGCCACCCCTTTCGTCCATCGCTCCCGGGCGTCCCGTTCGGGGACGGCTGGTGGGTACCAGGGCGTTATGCCCTGGCGCGAGGGGTCGCGCACGCCTTCCGGCGGCGGCAACTGGCCGTGTTCTCTTGTTCACCTATGCCGACTCACTCGTGCAGCGTGAGATAACACCTCGCTGCCGTGAGGTTAAGCGTTGATAACGGTTTGAGCAAGCTAACGATGCGTGAGCAGGTCGAAGTTTGACGCTTCGGAAGAAGTGGTTTCATTCCGTCCATATCTGGAGGGGTGTGTCGCATCCGGCTCGGGAGTCCTCGCCGGGCAGCGAGTCGTCTCCCTCGTCGGGCACCGCCAGTTCCTCTAGTTCCTCGCCCCCCGTCCACTCTGTCCCCTCGGCCTCCATGGCCTCGCGGATCACCCGGAACGCCAGCCCGGGCGGGTACCCCTTGCGGGCGAGCATCCCGGCCAGGCGCCGGACCCGCGCGTCCGGTTTCATGCCGCGTGTGCCGGCGAGCCTCCGCTCCACGAGATGGCGGGCCGTGCTGGCCTCCTCGTCCGGGCCAAGGGCCGCGACCGCCTCGCGGACCTCATCGGCGGCGACGCCGCGCCGCCTGAGCTCGGCGCCGAGGGCGCGCCGGGCCAGCCCGCGGCTGTAATGCCTGGACTCGACCCACGCCCGGGCGAACGCCGCGTCGTCGATCAGCCCCACCTCGGTGAACCGGCCTAGCACGGCGTCCGCCACATCGCCGGGTATGCCGTGGCGGGCGAGAGCCTGTGCCAGCTGCGCCCTTGTCCTGGGCGCGAGCGCCAGCAGGCGCAGGCAAACCTCCCGCGCTCGCGTCTCCGGGCCGCGCTCGTCCCGCTCGTCCTGCTCGTCCCGCGGGTCTGGCTGATCCCGCGGGACTGGCTCATCGTGGTGCGCTGACTCACCGCTGGACGGGGGCTTATCGCGGGGCGGAGGCTCACCGCGGGACAGCGGTCCGCCATCCGCCGTCCGGTCAGCCGCCGCTGCTGTCCGGTCAGCCGCCGCTGCCGGCCGCGGCCGGCGCCTCGATCGCCCCGGCGTGGTCGGTTTACCCGGCACTGCCCGGGATCCCGGTCAGCTTGGCGACCGGCACACCCACCTTGGCGCTGGCCGGACTGCCGGCCACCGGGACCGGGCTCCTGCCCGGGCCGACAGGGGCGCCGGCCTTACTGGCGCCGCCAGGGCCGCTGGCCTCGGCGTCCGCGTCCAGCTTCGCGCCGACACCGAGCTTCTCCTTGATCTTCTTCTCGATCTCGTTGGCCAGATCGGGATTGTCGCGCAGGAAGTTACGGGCGTTCTCCTTGCCCTGGCCGAGCTGGTCGCCCTCGTAGGTGTACCAGGCACCCGACTTGCGGACGATCCCCTGCTCCACGCCGAGGTCGATGAGGCCGCCTTCCCGGCTGATCCCGGTTCCGTAAAGGATGTCGAATTCCGCGACCTTGAAGGGTGGCGACATCTTGTTCTTCACGACCTTCACGCGGGTCCGGTTCCCGACCGCGTCGGTGCCGTCCTTGAGCGTCTCGATCCGCCGTATATCCAGCCGCACGGAGGCGTAGAACTTCAGCGCCTTACCACCCGTGGTCGTCTCGGGGCTGCCGAACATTACGCCGACCTTTTCGCGCAGCTGGTTGATGAAAATCGCGGTGGTTTTCGTCTGGCTCAGCGCACCGGTGATCTTTCGGAGGGCCTGGGACATGAGCCGCGCCTGGAGGCCGACGTGGCTGTCCCCCATTTCGCCCTCGATCTCCGCCTTGGGCACGAGCGCGGCGACCGAGTCGATAACGACGATGTCGATGGCCCCGGAGCGGATGAGCATGTCCGCGATCTCCAGTGCCTGCTCACCGGTGTCCGGCTGGGAGACGAGCAGTGCGTCGGTGTCGACGCCGAGTTTCTTGGCGTACTCGGGGTCGAGTGCGTGCTCGGCGTCGATGAACGCGGCGATCCCGCCCGCCTTCTGCGCGTTCGCGAGGGCATGAAGCGCCACGGTCGTCTTTCCGCTGCTCTCCGGCCCGTATATTTCGACGATACGGCCGCGCGGCATTCCGCCGAGGCCGAGCGCGACATCCAGCGCGATCGAGCCGGTGGGTATCACCTCGACGGGAGCGCGTACCTCCTCGCCGAGCCGCATGACCGAGCCCTTGCCGAACTGCCGCTCGATCTGGACGAGCGCAGCCTCCAGAGCCTTCTCCCTGTCGCCAGCCTTGTCGGGGACCGGCCTGCTTGCTGCCATGAGGACTCCCTGCCGGGTTGAGGGGGCACCGCTCGGACTGGGACCGATCGTGCCGCCCGGTTGGTCGTGAGTTCCGGGGCCGCCAGGCACCCGCCCGCGACCATCGACGCACACGCTACGCGCCACCACTGACATTCCGGGTCGCGCGGGCCCGGTAGCTGGCATCGCAGTGCTGCGATGCATCCACTATAGGGGAACGGTTATTCGATCATGACCCGACACGCCGGCGAGTTCTGTGCGGCCGTTCAAGATCGCGGCAGGCGCACGGTGTTCACTCAGGCCGCCGCTAGCGCTGGCCCGAACCGGCGCTTGCCGGCCGGCGCTTCCTGTCGGCGCTTCCTGTCGGCGCGCGTAATCGGCGAGGGAGGCCGCGGGCGGGGCGGCACCCTAATTTCCGCGAAACTGCCAATAGCCGACGCGTAACGGAAATTCCGGGCCGAATACGGCACCTTATTTTCCACTATTCTATCCGCTGGCGGCGCATGGTGGAAACGCAGGGCCGCGTACGGGGCTCTGGCTTAATCTCTCGGGACGGTAACTAACCTCATCGATCGCTATCCGCCCTGCATGCCCACAGATAACACCTCTGCTGCCGGCAGCCCGCCCCTGCGCGGGGCCAAATGCGCCAGCAGCCCCACCGGGCGGGGCCAAATGCGCCAGCAGCCCCACCGGGCGGGGCCAAACGCGCCAGCAGCCCCACCGGGCGGGGCCAAACGCGCCAGCGACCCCACTGGGCGGGGCCAAATGCGCCAGCAGCCCCACTGCCATCGTGAGCCCGGACCATGGCCATCCAGGAATACATGCCATAGCCGAATACGGCACCTAATTTCCAGGACGCTGTCGGCGGTGGCGCGTGGTGTAAATACGGGCCGGTCAGGCGGCTTCGGCCAGTGCGGCGCAGAGGCGGGCGAGGTCCCGCGGCGTGCAGTCGACGTGCGGGCTGATCCGCAGCAGCGGATCCGTCATCTCGCGCGGCGCGCGCGCCGGGTGCGCTGCCGTGGTAACGATCTTGTGCGCGGCGAGCAGGCGGGCGCGGGTGGCGGTGACGTCCTGTCCCGCCGCCGGCCGCAGGCCGGTGATGGCCGAAGGCGCCGCGGGGTCCCCGACGACCTGCCAGCCGCGGACCTCGCCGAGGGCCTCGCGGGCCTGCCGTCCCACCTCGGCCAGCCGCCGCCGCACGCCGGCGGGCCCGGCTTCCAGGTGCTGCCTGACGGCGGTGCACAGGCCGATCCGCCCGGCGACGTGCGCCTCGCCGCTCTCCAGCAGCCAGACCGGCGAGCTGCCCTCGGGAAGGCTCACCCGGTCCAGCTCTGACGCGCTGATCCGCAGCCGGTCCCACCACGGCCGGGCCACCGCGAGCAGGCCGACGCCGCGCGGGCCGGTGAGCCACTTCCGGCCGGTCGCGTACTGTGCGTCCGCCCCTGAGACGGTGTCGGCGTGACCCAGCGCCTGCGCCGCGTCCACCCACAGCGGAACCCCGGCGGCGTGGCAGACCGCCGCCGCCTCGGCGGTCGGCTGGACCAGTGCCCGGTGCGATGTCACCTGGGTCAGGTGCACGAACGCGGGCGGCGTGCCCGTCACGAAACGGCGCAGCGCCTCCAGGTCGACGGCGCCGTCCGGCCGCACCGCCAGCTCCGCGATCCGCAGGCCGCGCGCGGCGAAGGCGTGCAGGTTCGGCCCCCACTCGCTGGGCACGACGGCCACCGTGTCGCCGGCCTCCAGCGGCCATGTCGCCAGCAGCGCGGCCAGCGCGGCGGACGCGCTCTCCACGAAGGCGATCCCGCCGGGCTCGGCGCCGAGCAGGCCGGCGAGTTCTTCCCGGCCCTTTTGCAGTGCCGGCGCCGCCTCCGCCTGGGCGACGTACGTGCCCATGATGGCTTCGCGCTCGGCGTGCGCGGAGGTCGCGCGCAGCGTCTCGGCCGAGCTTCGCCCGGCTGCGGCCGAGTCCAGGTGCAGGTAGTCGGTGGGGAGACGCTGGTCACGCCAGTGCCGCCACTGGTCGTTCGGTGTCATCGGTGTCTTGGGCACAGAGGTACCGTACGTTCTGAAGAAAATGACAGCGAAAGGATTTACCGGATGCCGCTCGATGACGACACCGTCCGTCTTGCCAAGGGCAAGAACCTCGCGACCGTGGTGACGCTGATGCCCAATGGGCAGCCGCAGGCGCTGCTGACGTGGATAGACACCGACGGCGAGCACATCCTCGTGAACACGGAGCCGCAGCGGCAGAAGGCGCGGAACGTCGCCCGCGACCCGCGGATAACCGTGCTCATCCACTCCGCCGAGAACCCCTGGGACTGGTCCGAGGTCCGCGGCCATGTCACCGAGACCGTCGACGGCGGCGAGGCGCGGCGGCACATCGACGAGCTGTCCCGCAAGTACGTGGGCACCGACTACCGCAACCCGATCGGGCCGCGGGGCCGGGTGATCCTCAAGGTCACGCCGGACAAGGTCAACACCCCCAAGCTCCTGGGCAGATAGCGCGCCTGGTTACCGCACGAGGTGGCCGGCGAGGAAAGCCAGCGAGGCCGGCTCCTGCTCGAGGAAGAACGAGTCGGTGTGGCAGCCCTTGCTGAAGTCCACGACCGCGCCGGCGGGCAGAGCGCGCGCGAGCGCCTGGACGCCCGGGTAGAACGGGTCGTCGTAACCAGACGCGACCCGCACGGGCAGGTGCGCGGGGCTATCCGCGAGCGCGGCGGCGTGCGTGACGGCGTCGCCGGCGGCGAAGGCAGCCGCTGAGGCGTAGGCGCCGGCGTTCGCGTCCCTGGCCTGCGCGTAGCTGGTCCAGATCGCGGGGCTGATCGCGGCCACCGCCGCAATGATGTGCGGGTACTTTTCGGCCAGGAGCAGGGCACCGTAGCCGCCCATCGAAATGCCCATTGCGCCGATCCGCCGCGGCCCGCGGCCCAGGCCGAGGCGCTGGCACAGCGGGATCAGCTCGCCGATCACCATCGCCACCGGATCGTCGCCGGGGTGGGGGTTCCAGTAGCCGTCGCCGCCGTCGGCGGTGACCATCGCCACCGGGGGGAGCGGCCGGCCCCCGATTCGGAGCGCCACGGCCTGCCGGGGCGACATGCCGACGAGGGCATCCGCGTGGTTCCCGCCGTAGCCGTGCAGCATGATCACGAGGGGCAGCTCGTCCCCGGCACGGTGGTGTGGCGGGTAGGCGAGCGTGTAACCCACCGCGCGGTTCCGGGCGGCCGAGTAGAAGGTGCCGGAAAACGAGGGGCCTGGCGGCCCGTACGCGAGGACTGGGCCGGGGACGGAACAGGCTCCGTCGAGGTCGTCGAGGACCGCCTTGCCCGGAAGGATGCCGCGGGAGATGAGCTCGGCGCCGGTGACTCCCGCGGCGGCCGCGGCCGCGCCGCCGAGCGCGATCGCCAGCAGGCGGCGCCGGCTCAGGCGCCTGGTCCCCGTCGCGGTCACCGCTACCGCACCGTGAGCCTGAGCCCGCCGCGGCGGGCCTCGTTCGCGGCCTGCCGCGCGACCGCGAGCGCGATCGTCAGCACGGCGATTGCGAGGAGGTCGATCGTCCCGGCGTGGAAGAGATTTGCCTGTCCCGCTCCCCCGTCCACCACCCAGAGGCAGCATCCGGCGAGGAAGACGGCCATGACGGCACACGCCGCCGAGGCGAGCCGGATCTCGAACCGCAGGACGCCGGGCGAGAGGTCGGCGCGGCGGACCGCCTTGGCGGCGCCGGTCACGGCGCTGGCAACGGCCAGCGGGCTCACCGCCATCCAGGCGATCTCGGCCGCGGGGAAGGCGGCCAGGGCGGACGGATGAGCCCAGTACGCGGAGACGGACATCGTCGACGCCCAGGAGAAGGCCGCCAGGCCGCCAGGGACCAGAGCCCGGTGAGCCCACGGGTGGCCGCCGGTGCCAGGCCAGCCGTTCCCGAAGTGCCTGCCGCCGATGAAGAGGGCGAGCACGCCGGCGAGGAACAGGACCGACGGCGCTATGAGATCCGCTGACGGCCCGCGCGCTATTGGCGGCAGGACACTCCAGATCACCGGGACCGCGGCGAGCAGGGCCAGCACGAGGAAGGCGAGCATCGCGGCCGACATCACAACCATCGCGATGCCGGTGGCGGTGGTACCGGGCGCCGACCACTGCCAGCCGATGGTCAGCTGCGACCACATGGCCGCGCCGAAGGGCAGGAAGACCGCCAGGCAGCAGCCGAGCGATACGAGGCTTGCGCGGACCTGTGCGGCGGGGTCGGCCGCGAAGCCGCAGAGCCCCGCGCGGGTCAGCCGTGCGACGATCCCGCCGCGCGCCACGTCGAGGGTGCGTGCCCATGACCGCGGCCGTTCGGAGATCTCTGAGATCAGCAGCTCGGTGAACTCGTCGCCGTAGCGGGAGCGCCACACCTTCGGGTACCAGCGAAGGAGCCTTTCGGCACGCCGTGTCGCGGCGTCCGGGGGGTTCACGCGGTGCCCCAGCCGCTCGCCAGGCGGCGGAGCCCGACGTCGGCGACGCGGCGCTGGGCGTCGAGGTGAGCGCGCAGCGCCGCCGCCCCTACGGCGGTGAGCCGGTAGGGACGCCGGCGGTCCTGGCTCTCGACGGCCTCGATCAGTCCCCGCGCCTGGAGGCGGGCGAGCGCCTCGTAGAGAGTCCCTGGCGCGACGCGGACCCCGGCGAACGACTCGATGTCCTTGGTGAGGGCATAGCCGTGCTTGGTGCTGTCGGCGAGGCTCGCCAGGATCAGCGTGGCGGCACCGGCGTACCGCCCGAGCCCGGCGAGTCCGGGTGCGGCGCCGGGATCGTCTTCTTGTTGTCGCGGCATGACCGTCATCCTATATCGGTTACCGATCCATCGGTTGCCGATACTGCAAGAGGGGCAGGCGCCGCGGGCGCCTCACGAGTGGCGGGCCGGACGGTGTTGCACACCTGGGCCTGGGTAGTCGGGGGCAATTCCGAAGACCCAGCGAGGGGAACTCACCATGCAGATCGGCTACAAGCTGGCAACTGAGGCTTTCGGCCCCAAGGAGCTCATCCGCCAGGCGGTGCTGGCCGAACAGTCGGGCTTCGACTTCGTCGAGATAAGCGACCATTACCACCCGTGGCTGGAAGTCCAGGGACACAGCCCCTTTACCTGGAGCATCCTGCCCGCCATCGCCGCGAAGACCGAGCGGATCGGCCTCGTTACCGGCGTGACCTGTCCTTCGGTGCGGTATCACCCGGCGATAATCGCGCAGGCGGCCGCGACGATGGCGATCCTCTCCGACGGCCGGTTCACGCTTGGCGTCGGTGCGGGCGAGCGGCTCAACGAGCACGTCGTCGGCCTGGGATTCCCGGCACGGCACATTCGGCACGAGAGGTTCCGCGAGGCGCTGGAGATCATCCGGCTGCTGTGGCAGGGCGGCTACCACTCCTACGAGGGCAAGCACCTGCGGCTCGAGGACGCTCGCGTCTTCGACCTGCCGGACGAGCCACCTGTGATCGCCGTGGCCGCCAGCGGGCCCGAGTCCGCCCGCATCGCCGCTGACCTCGGCGACGGGCTGTTCGCCACCGAACCCGACGGCGACCTGGTCAGCACCTGGCAGCAGCTGGGCGGCAGCGGGCCGGCGTACGGTGAGGTGCCGGTCGCCTGGGCACCCGACGAGGACAGCGCCGCGCAGTCCGCGCTCGAAGAGAACCGGTTCGCGCTCACCGGCTGGAAGGTCATGTCCGAGCTGCCCAACCCGGTGAACTTCGAGGCCGCGACCAGCACCGTCACGGTGGAGCAGATCAAGGAACAGTTCGCCTGCGGCCCCGACGTGAACCGGCACCTGGAGGTCGCGCAGCAGTTCGTCAACGCCGGATTCGACCGGCTCGTCACGCTGAACGCCGGCCCCGACCCGGACGGGTTCATGGACTTCTTCGCGACCGAGCTTGGCAAGCCGTTGCGAGCACTGACGCCGCAGTAAGCCGCAGTAAGGAGCGTGTCGCGGGCCCCGCGGAGCGACCGCCGGTGCTCAGCGGAGGGGCTCGGGGACGTTGAAGGTCTCGCAAACCGCGCGCCAGACGACCTTGGCGTCCTCGCCGTCGGCGAGGGCCTTGTCGACGGTTCGCTCGCCGAGACCTGCCAGCACGAAGTCCTTGGCCACGCTCTCGGCGTAGACGTCGCCGAACTGCGCGCGCATCCGCTCCCAGAACACCGTCAGTCGCACGGATTCAGGCTACCGGCGCGTTGGGATGGATCCGGAAAGGCCGGGCCTGCCCGGCGAGCGCTGGACCCGCCCGGCTGGCGCCGGGGCCCGCCCGCAACCGGCCGTCGTCGTGCGCTGCGGCATGGGGCGCAAGATGCGCAATGTGCGTATGGACCCTCTGCAGTGAAGGCGGTTTAGTCGGGCGCATAGCTTGGCCAGGGGGATCCTGGATCAGGGGGGATTATGAAGAAGGTCATGGCACTGTGCGGCGCGGCGGTCTTGGCGGCCGGGATCGCCGCGTGCTCCTCATCGACCAGCAGCATCAGCGGCAGCGCCGCCACCGCCAAGGCCTCCGCCTCGTCGATGTCCGGCACCGAGACGGTCAGCGGGTCGGTGAGCGGGTCCGCGGCGCTGGCGAACAACCCGTCGTTCACGCTCACGTGGCGCGGACCGGTGAACACCACGAGCGAGTTCGCCACCGGCGGCAACGCGCCGGCGAAGGGGCAGCATCACACGTTCAAGACCGCCGCCGGGAACCTCACGGTCGTGGTCAGCGCGGCGCCCACCAACACGCAGAAGCTGCTTTCGGCCAGCTCGTGCCGGTTCGAAGTCGCGACGGCCATCCCCTACAAGGTCGACGGCGCCGCGAGCACCGGGAAGTTCGCCGGAGCGACCGGCGACGGCGTGGCGACACTGACGTTCCGGGCCGACCTGCCCAAGCTGGCGAACGGCAAGTGCAACGAGAGCAACAACGCGCAGCCGCTCGCCAAGGGCGCCGTGGCCAGGTTCAGCATCGCCGGCCCGCTGACGGTCAAGTCGTAGCGCGCTGGCGAGGACGTGTCACAGCGCGCCGGCGGGGACATGCCGCAGCGCGCCGGCGGGGACATTCTGGGCGGGAATGTCGTTAGAGCAAACGGGGAACAGTTGTAAACAAGCTGGTGCACATCATGATCCGCCCGCTCGCCGGGGCGCGGGCGACGTTCACGCTGTGCGCCCGCCGGGCGCACCGCCTGCCATGGGGCAGGCGGCGTTCCGGCACAGAGAGCAGGAGCATGGATGTCCGCGTTGGGTGCTGATCCCGAGGCCACACCCGACGGTGGTGCCGATCCGGAGGCCATGCCCGAGGGCGGTGCCGGCCCAGAGGGCGTACCCGGCGGCGAGACCGGTACGGAGGCCACGCCCGTGGGCGGCGCGCCTGCCGGGCCCGCCCGGGACCGGCCGGTCAGCAAGCTCGCCGTCGCGACGCTCGTGACCGGGATACTCGCGCTCGTGCCGGTCGCGCTCGCCTGCGGCATCGCGGCTCTGAGCGTCATACGCAGAACCGGCCGGCGAGGCCGCGGCATGGCGGTCGGCGGGCTGTTCGCGGCGGCCGCATGGGTCGTCGCCGGCGGCACGGCCGGCATCGCCGCGGTCGTCACGCACGGATTCAAGCCGAAGGTCACGGTTCAGTACAGCCAGAACGCCATTTTCAAGCTGCGGGCCGGCGAGTGCCTCAACGGGCAGCCGAACGGCCAGAGCTACACCATCGTGCCGTGCGCGACCGCGCACGACGCCGAGGTGTTCGCCACGTTCGCGGTGCCGGGCTCCACCTGGCCGGGCACGGCGGTCCTGCAGCAGGAGGCAAGCACGGGGTGCGGCAGCCGGGTGAGCGGTTACATGAACCCTCAGCTGCTGGGCGCCGGCCTGACGCAGGTGTTCATCTACCCTGACCTGAATTCGTGGTCGGCGGGAGTGCGCACGATGATCTGCGAGGTCCGCTCCAGCAACGGCCGGATGACGGGGTCGGTGCACAACCTCCACTGACGCGGCCGGAGCCAGGCCGCCGAAGGCGGCGCCGGCGGAAGCCTGACTCGGAACGCGGAATGTCGGTGGGGCGGGGCAAGATGGATGTATGGCTGGACCGCCGGTGACCTCCGACGCCCTGGACGGGTTCTCGCCCGCGACGCGGGCGTGGTTCGAGGGCGCCTTCGCCGTGCCCACGAGGGCGCAGGCGGAGGCGTGGCGTGCCATCGGCAAGGGCGAGGACACGCTGGTCGTCGCGCCCACCGGCTCCGGGAAAACGCTCGCCGCGTTCCTGTGGGCGATCGACCGGCTCGCGGCGCTGCCCCCGCCAGGCGACCCGAAGCTGCGCTGCCGGGTCCTGTACGTGTCCCCGCTCAAGGCGCTGGCGGTGGACATCGAGCGGAACCTGCGCGCGCCGCTCACCGGGATCAGGCACGCCGCGCACCGTCTCGGCCTCGACGAGCCGGACATCGAGGTGGCGGTCCGCACCGGTGACACGGCCGCCGACGAGCGCAGGAAGCTGGCCAGCAAACCGCCGGACATTCTGATCACCACCCCGGAGTCGCTGTTCCTGGTGCTCACCTCGCAGGCCAGGGAGACGCTGCGCGGCGTGGAGACCGTCATCGTGGACGAGGTGCACGCCGTCGCGGGCACCAAGCGCGGCGCGCACCTCGCGCTGTCGCTGGAGCGCCTGGACGCGCTGCGCGCAGCCATCGGAGGCCAGCCCGCCCAGCGGATCGGCCTGTCGGCGACGGTGCGGCCCGCCGAGGAGGTCGCGGCGTTCCTCGGCGGCGTGCGCCCGGTCACGGTCGTGCAGCCACCGAGCCCCAAGGTGATCGAGCTCAGCGTCGTCGTCCCGGTCGAGGACATGACGGACCTGGATACCGCACCGCGCGGCGCGGACGACGACGAAGCGGACCCGGTCCGCGCCCGGTCGATCTGGCCGCACGTCGAGGAGCGGGTGCTCGACCTCATCGGGCAGCACCGGTCGACGATCATCTTCGCCAACTCCCGGCGGCTGGCCGAGCGGCTGTGCGGCAGGCTCAACGAGCTGGCCGCCGAGCGCGCGGGCGACGATGAGCTGGTGATCGCGCGGGCGCACCACGGCTCGGTGTCGCGGCAGGAGCGGGTCGAGATCGAGGAGGCGCTCAAGGCGGGCAGGCTGCCCGCGGTGGTCGCCACCTCCAGCCTGGAGCTCGGCATCGACATGGGCGCCGTCGACCTCGTCATCCAGGTCGAGTCGCCGCCTTCGGTGGCCAGCGGCATGCAGCGGGTCGGCCGGGCCGGGCACAACGTCGGCGACGTCTCACGCGGCATCATCTTCCCGAAGTACGCCGGCGACCTGGTCCAGGCCGCGGTCGTCGCCGAGCGGATGCGCGAGGGGCACATCGAGGAGCTGCGGATCCCGCGCAACCCGCTGGACGTGCTCGCCCAGCAGATCGTCGCCATGGCGGCGCTGGATGACTGGCCGGTGGACGAGCTCGAAGGCACTGTGCGGAAGGCCGCGCCGTTTGGGGGGCTGACCAGGCCGGTCCTCGAAGCGGTGCTCGACATGCTCGCCGGGCGGTACCCGGGCGAGGAGTTCGCGGGCCTGCGGCCCCGGGTGATATGGGACCGGGTGGCGGGCGTGATCCGCGGGCGGCCGGGGGCGCAGCGGCTCGCGGTCACCAGCGGCGGGACGATCCCGGACCGGGGCCTGTTCGGGGTGTTCCTGGCGTCGGGCGGCGACGGCGCGCGCCAGCCGCGCCGGGTCGGCGAGCTCGACGAGGAGATGGTGTACGAATCGCGGGTCGGCGACGTCTTCGTGCTCGGCGCCAGCTCCTGGCGGATCGAGGACATCACGCCGGACCGGGTGCTCGTGCTTCCGGCGCCCGGCCAGCCGGGCAAGCTGCCGTTCTGGCACGGTGACGCCCCGGGCAGGCCCGCCGAGCTCGGCGCGGCCCTCGGCCGGGCCGTCCGCGACCTGGGCAGCTCCGGCGAGCAGGAAGCCAGGACGAAGCTGGAGCGGGCCGGCCTGGACGAGCTCGCCGCGGCCAACCTGCTGCGGTACCTCGGCGACCAGCGGAAGGCCACGGGTTACCTGCCCGACGACCGGACGCTCGTCGTGGAGCGGTTCCGTGACGAGCTCGGCGACTGGCGCGTCGTGCTGCACAGCCCGTACGGCGACCGGGTGCACGCGCCGTGGGCACTCGCCATCGCG
>Ga0213875_10001303_pt1 | contig 16560 bp, 33 predicted proteins | sample BarmaccomBMRX_R8_FD_160105 | JGI IMG/M metagenome (GOLD analysis project Ga0213875, IMG submission 160105) | Root-associated microbial communities from Barbacenia macrantha in rupestrian grasslands, the National Park of Serra do Cipo, Brazil - RX_R8 | ecosystem: Host-associated > Plants > Roots... | reverse complement strand
TTTGGCAGCCCACTGTGAGTGCGGATTGGGCGCCGTATCAAAATGGGCGCTGGGTGTGGGAAGACTACTATGGATGGACCTGGGTCAGCTACGATCCCTGGGGCTGGGCTCCTTATCACTATGGCCGTTGGTTCTGGGGCGCGGGCGGTTGGTGTTGGTATCCGGGATCGATCTTCGCGCACCCCTTGTGGGCGCCCGCATATGTCGGCTTTTTCGGTTTCGGAGGAGGCTTTGGGCTCGGCGTGGGATTCGGATTTGGCGGCGTAGGGTGGGTGGCGCTGGCTCCGTTTGAAATATTTCATCCCTGGTGGGGCCGGGGGTTCTATGGCGGATTCGGTGGCGGCATCTTCGGAGGCCACACCACAATCGTCAACAACGTGAATATCTACAACTCGTTCCGCAACGCGCGTGTGACGGGAGGCGCGATCGGAGTAAACACGGCTGGGTTCGGGCGCGGCGGCCAATTCTCGGCGCTCAATCGTTCGCAGCTCCAGTCGGCAGGCGCGGTACATGGCGTTTTGCCGGTTGCACCGGATCGGGCGAGCTTACGGTTGTCGGATCGCTCGGTTAGTGGAAAGTTCCCGCAGTCACGCGCGCAAAGCTTCGCGAGCCATATGCAGGCGCCAAGGGTAAGTCATACGAGCTTCGATCAGCAGCAGCGTGGAATGCAGCAAATGTCGCGATCTAATTTCAGCTCTTCGGCTCGCGGCGGAGGTTCTGGCGGCGGTTGGCAGCGCATGGGTGACCGGCCTCCAGGCACGGGTGGTGGCGCGTCTCAATCTGCCGGCCACGGATGGGACCGCTTTGGCGAGCCGATCCATGGAAGCAACAGCGGAAGCAACAGCGGTACATATCGAGCGAGAGCCGGAGAGGGGACGCAGTTCAATCGCGGGTACGGCTCTTCGGGTTCGAGCCGCGAATCCTACGGCGGCGCTGGAGCGGTCCGGATCAGCCCGTCCATCGTACAGCAGCGAAATAATTCGGGCGCATCGGCAGCGCCGCGCGGTTATTCGGAGCCTCGGGGTGGTGGCGGCGGCGCGCGGGTCGCACCCGGCGGCGGTGGATCGCGCTCAGGCGGCGGTGGACATTCGGGCGGTGGAGGCCACGGCCGCCGTTAATCTCGGGAGTTCTAGAACAATTCGATTTCTTCCCTCAGGCCCGGACGAGCACCTCCCAGCGAGTTCGGGCCGTCTTTTTCGAGAACTTAACATAACAACCGTTATCGGAAGCTGCTGACTGCGCTCTTCCGACAAGCCAACAATCTATAAGAGCGCCTCCGGTGCTTAGCGGATCTGCGCTGTAGCCGTGTGGCGGGCGCACATCCCCAGACTTTCGCTTGCCACGGCCTTCCGTCACGAAGACCGCAGCAGCGAAAAACTATAACACCAGAGGAACACCGTATCGTAGGTACGGCGTAGGCCCTATTTTCTCATCCTCCTGCGCAGTTATCAATACCACGGTTCTTCCTTCATTTGCCGCGCGATCCGCTTTTGAGGTTTGCGCGCCCGCTTGTGCGGGAGAAACGGGGTTTTGAAAGATTGAGCGACCACAGAAACCGAATCCACAGCGAGAGGCTTAAGCCATCGATCCCTGGGGCGATCACTGAGAGGACGATCCACCAATGAGTTCCGCCGCGGCTGCCCTTCCCCGCTCTGCCTCGGCTGATTCTGTCACCTTCCGCCAGCGCGCGAGCGGCCACACGGCGCTTGATCACGAGCGGGTGTTCTACCGGCTGCCCCGTCTAGCCGCTGGCCAAACACAGATGTGCTGCATTCTGCTGGTGCTGAGCGAGACGCATAGCGCCAGCCGGCCCAAGGGCGAGAAAGCCCCGGAATGGAGCTGTCGGCTCGCGGCCGCGAAATTCGCCTGGTATGCAGGCTGCGACCTGAGAACGGCCCAACTGCAGCTCGATGATCTCTGCCAGCGCCGGGTCCTGCTGAGACGCCCCTCGGCGCGCGGCGAATTCCAATACGCGGCACCCATTGACACCTGGAAGGACCTCCCGGATTTGCCCGACCGCCAGCCGCATAAAAAACCGGCCACATCCGCGCAAACCATAGATGCCACTGGCGATGACGTCGATAGCGATGGTGCAGAGGAGGGCGAAGATACAGCGAACGCTCAACGAAATAAATTTCGCGATCAACCGGCCTGCCGCGCCAGGATACGGCTCACCGAAAAGCCTGAGGACCTGCCAGCCGGACGGACCGCCAAGGCGCTCCCGATACCGTTTACCCAGTGCAAGCTGCAGGTGGTCTCAAAACTACCGCAGGGCCACGATGTCAGGTTTGATGCGGTCTTTCACCGCGATTTCATACACCTCACGCTGCTTGCTCCTGAGCCTGCAAACGCACAAGTTACCTCCGCGTTATCGGCCCGCGCCGCGCCGCTCAAGGCCGCCGTGGCGAGGGGCGAGATGGACCCGCGATACACGGCTTGGCGGGATGCATTGAACGCCTGGAACGCCGACTTCCGGATGGGTCTGCCGCCACCAGACGACGGGTTTGTCAGGCAGGCTGTGGCAGCGGCAGGAACGGTAAGCGTGGAAGCTTGCGGCAGGCGCCTTAAAACGCGCGTGAAGAGCGGTTTCCCGGGCAATTGGGGTGGCGTACTAACCGTGATACGCGACGAGGCCGCAGCCGGACCGCCGCCCGAGCGGCGCTATCGCGCTGGCGAGCATCCCGACGAGATTGCGGCGCGGAGGCGCACCGAAACGCTCGAAAACGAGCGCGAAATGATTCGAACCGCTCTCAAATGGCTCGCGCATGACCCCAAAGACCCACATGCGCTCGCAGTCTTGGAATTTTTCGATCCGAAACTGATCGAGGAGCTGCGTTCGGAGGTGCGCCAGTGAGCGAGCGTTTTCGTTTCCCGTCCGCCCAACATTTGAGCGCTAAGCCATCAGATTTTACCGCGCCACGTGGCGCGAAGCGGCGCGATTGGCGCAATGCCATCTGGAGCAGCTCCCATGACTGAGCATCAGAATCTGCAATTGCAAGCCGCAAGGTGGGTACCGCACAGCAAGCGTCCTCCGCATCCGACGCTCAGCCTGATACCGCTCGGACGGATGACCAAAGCTCAATTGGCCGAGTTGATCGCTTACTGCTCGGAGGAGCCGGCCCCGGAAGCGGTCGCGAGAGGAAGCACGCAGTGATCGTGATCTCTTTCCCCCAGTGGCTGGCTTGGCTTGCGGGCTCGGCCATCCTCCTTCTGGTGCTGCTGACTGCGCTGCATGCGCGCGGATCGGGCCACAGTGCGCTCTATTCGCTCGCCGCCAGGATACAGCGCGGGCTATGGGTCATTGCGGCGGTGCTGCCTACCTGTGCGCGGCTGATCGATGGCTTCGGTGATGGGGTGCGCGCGGCGTGGCAGATGGAGCGGCCGCGCGGAGCGATCGACGAACGAGCGGAAGAGCGGACCAGGAGCCGGAAGGTAGTCGGTTTGGCAGGAGATTGACAAAGGATTGACAAAAAACCGGCGCGGAAAACAAGTCGCCGCGCCGGCTTTTTTTCACGTCGAGAGGAGCATCTTTGGTGGTGGCTGACAACATTCACTTTACACGATCACCCGGTGCGGGCGCGAGGCTATGAGTGAGTCCTGGCGGAAGCGCCGACGCGAGTATCTGGTGGCGAGCGGCAAGCCGCTCGAACTCGATCGAGAACAGTTCTTAGCCGAGCAAGCCCGCGCGAAGAAGGCAGACGTAACGAGCAGAGCGGGCGGTCGGGGTCGTCCCCGAAAAGCACCGCGCCCCGGTACGAACGCTGTAAACACGTCCCGACCGAAGCTGTCCTGAAATGTCAAACTCGCACTCACACACCAAACCCGCGTGCTTGCCGCGCCAAAATCCGTCGCGCCAAGAGCGCCAACCCGATCAATCTGGCGCAATGGCTAACTGGGATTGCGCCGCGCGCGTAGCCGACCTGATCGGCATTGTTCTCGCTAACGAATTGGCGCAGCCGGATTGGACCGAGACCCAAGCGTTCGCCGGGCTGTTGCTCGCACTGCACACGTTTCTCAAAACCGCGCCGGCCAGCGCGCCATTTGAGCTGATGGAACTGGCGGCCCGAAATTGTCTGGCGGAAATCGCGGGGATCGCGTGAAGCGTTTGGTCATCGCCCGCGACTTTTCGCTGCCGCTCGATACGGTAACGCAGTCGATCGCCATCTTAGCGAAACGGCGCGCCGGCAAGAGCTACACCGCGCGGCGTATTGTCGAGCAGCTCGCGAAGGCCCAACTCCAAACTGTCATCGTGGATCCCAAAGGCGATTGGTGGGGCATTCGCTCCTCCGCTGACGGCAAGTCTCCCGGCCTTCCCGTCACGATCCTCGGCGGCGCGCATGGCGATCTGCCGCTGGAGGTAGGAGCGGGCGAGCTGGTCGCCAAATTAGTGGTCTTTGAATGCGTGAGCGTCCTGCTCGACCTGTCCAACTTTCGCAAAAAGGAAGTCGCGCATTTCATGAGCGATTTTCTGGAGTCGCTATACCGGCTGAAGGCGATGGAACAGTATCGCTCGCCCGTAATGCTGGTGGTCGATGAAGCCGACGCGATCGCGCCGCAGAAACCCTACAGCGGCGAGGAGCGCATGCTGGGCGCGATCGAGGACATCGTCCGGCGCGGCGGACAGCGCGGCATCGGCAGCCTGTGCATTACCCAGCGCAGCGCCGTGCTGAACAAGAACGTCCTGACGCAGACGCAGGTGCTGGTAACGATGCGGACCATCGCACCGCAGGACTTGGCCGCCATGAAGGCCTGGATCGACGCGCACGGCACCGAAGATGAAAGCCGGGTAATGATGACTTCCCTGCCCTCGCTCAAAACCGGTCACGCCTGGTTCTGGTCGCCGGGCTGGCCGGACGAGAACGGCATTTTTAAACTCGTGGAGGTTCTGCCGATCGCAACCTTCGATTCGGGTGCTACCCCGAAGCCCGGCCAGCGCCGCATCGAGCCGAAGCATTTAGCCGAAGTGGATTTGGAAGCGTTGCGCCGGCAGATGGCCGAAACCATCGAGAAAGCCAAGGCCGACGATCCGCGCGAGCTGCGCCGCCAGATTGCGGAACTGCAAAAGCAGCTTGCTACGCAGGCCAAATCCGAGCGCCCTGAGGTAACCGTGCGAACCAGGGAGTTTGCCGAGAAACTCAAGACGTCTTCGTTCCAACAGGGAGCCGCGGCCGAGCGCAGGCAAATTGCGCACACCATGAAGCCGCTGCTGCGCGAGTGCGACAAACGGCTATCGAAGCTGCTGCCCATCAGCGTGAAGATTGTAGCCGCCGATGGCGGATACGAAGCCGAGCTCGGCCGAGAGGTCGCGAGTGCAATATCCGCCGCAATTGAGATGCTGGATAAAACCGCGCCGCTGCCCGCGATGGAGTTCCAACCGCTGGGCGAGCCCAAGGCCGCTGCGGCCACCGTCGGCGGAAGTGTGCGCGAGGCTGCTATTTCACAACCGCCGCGCCAACCGCGCCAAGCTCCGCCCAATGGCGCGGTCACGGGTGAAATCAAGCTCGACAAGCTTCGCCGAGCCATCCTGACCGCGCTCGCGCAACATCCAAAAGGCCTCCGGCGGGCGCAGATTTTGCTGCACGCCAACTACCGGCCATCGGGAGATGTTTCGACCGCGTTCGCCGACCTCACGCGAAACGATCTGATCGTGAGCAGCGGCACAGCGAACAGTTCGTTTTACATCACGCGGCCTGGCCTCGAGGCGCTCGGTCCGTTCGATCCACTGCCTGTTGGCAGCGATCTGCTTCGGCAACTACTCAGCGGCACTAAGCTCGCGAAAGTCGAGCGCGCCATCCTCGAGGAGGTCGCGCGCGCTTATCCAGACGCACTGCCGCGCGCCGAGATCCTTTCGCGCGCTAACTACAAGCCCTCGGGCGACGTCTCGACCGCCTTCTCGCGGCTGCGGCGCTACGACTACATCGTGCATACGCCCAGCGGCTTCAAGCTGGCCGAGGAGCTGGTCTGATGGCAGCCTCCGCCATGGCTGTTCCGATCCCAGGCATCTGCCGCTTCTGCGGCTGCTCGGAATTAGCGCCATGCGTCGCCGAATGGGGCGTCTGCGGATGGGCCGACGCCGAGCAAACGGTGTGCACGTTCTGTGCTGCGCAAATCTGCGTCGGTGAACTTCAGTCGTCCGCACCCAAGGAGCCGCGTGTGGAGCTATTCACCGAGGGCGAGTGTGACCGGTTCCTGCGCGAAAGGAGGCCGCACTAGCGATGGCTTTCGCCTGCAGTCTCTGCGGCGCCATGCCAGGGGACGACTCCATCAGGCTATCGGTCTCCCTGCACGGCCTGGAGGAGTCCATAGCCCTCGACGCACCAAAGGGCTTTAAGATCGGCTCCCTGCCGGAGGGCCTCGAAAAATTCGTCGAACACATCGAGCGCGAGCACCATATGGCCGTCGTCGCGCCGGACGAGAGCGAGGAGCAGGCCTACGAACGCTTGTGTGCCATGTATCCCGAAGCGCGGAATCCTGCGACCTGCAAATGCCCGTTCTGCGCGAAGTGGCGCGAGTCTTTGGCCGCGTTGGTGAGCGGAAAAATCCAAGGCGCAGTACCCCTGTCGAATTTAAGATGGAACACCAATTCATAGTCATCTGCCGCCGCGCGAGCGATCCACTGTTGCCCGGCTCAAAGACCGGCTATCAGTGCGCGATCTGCGGCCTCGAGGTGGCAGTTACGCCCCCGGGGCAGCAGGTAATCGCCGACGGCGGCGAACCGCTTTGCAACTCCTGTGGCTTTGAGTTCATCGATCTGGCGCAACAGAGCAATACGCCCATATTTCCGCTTGCGAGCCCGGACGCCGCTGATCAACTTCGCAAACTTATGCAGCAGATGAAGGATCGCCATCGTGCCAATTAAAAAAGAGCTCCGGCGATTCTATCGCGGCCCGGCCTGGCAAGCCACTCGCGCCCGGATCCGCGAACGCGCAGGCGACCGCTGCGAGCATTGCCATTCGCGCAACGGCGCTCGCGGCTATCGGGGCCGCAAGCACCGCTTCGTCGAAGCGGTAGGACAGCGAATTCCCATGGCCGCGAAGATCATCCTGATTCAGTGCGGCTGCGCGCATTTAAACGGCGTAGCGGGCGACGACCGCGACGAGAATCTGGCGTGGCTGTGCAGGCGCTGCCACTTACTACACGACAAACCGCAGCATCGCGATACGCGCGCGACGCATAAGGACGCGCTGCGGCCGCTGCTCCAGGAGATGACCGCATGAGAGGACTCACCTAAATGAGAGCGTTATTTATACTCACATTCGTCACCGGTCTGGGATGGGCACAAGCGGTTCCCGCCCCGGCTGCTGCCGCCGGCTACAACACGCTTACTTGGGTCACCAACCCGCAACCTGGCGATTTCGATCTGGCCGAGAACTACGGGCGGGGCTTTCAGATGTACGCGTTCAATTTCTTTGGAGCGACCGCCCCGCCGCCCGCGAACCTGTCCTTCACGGCAAACTACCTGACCGTCGGGGCGAATAATCTCGCAGGGACGTGGTCGTCTATCGGCAAGCAAACAATTCGCGCCACGCCGGATTATCGCGGCACCTGCTTCGGCGGAGGTTTCTATCTCGAATTCACGGCTTCGTGGAATCACGCGCAGGTTCTCGCGGCGAATCGCAGTGGCGGTTGGCCGGCCTTGTGGACAGAGACCTGCGAACATCTCTGGCAATCGAGTCCGCCATCTGATCTTTGGGCCGGGCAGGGGTCCACGTATGAGCATTTCATCGAAGCGGATCCCATGGAGGATGACTTAGGGGCAGCGTACACGGGAGCCTACGGAGCCGCAGTCCACGAGTGGTGGGGTGCCTACCGAGTCACCTGTCCGGTTCCTTATTGCCAAACGCTCAACGCAACAGTGTCTGGGCCTCCGTACAACGGCGGCGCATTTCCATCGAATTATTCGAACTACGTCGTGTCAAGTCCTGGGCTCAACTTCAGCTCGCAGCATCGCTACGGGATGCTGTGGATTGCTGCCACACCCACCACACCGGGATCAATCACCTATTACCTGGACGGAAATCCAACTACTAGCGCTGTGATGTGGTCTCAGTTCACCGGCCAGGCACCGGTTGAAAGCGGCGGTGTTTTTAGCGGCCCTGGCACGGCGCCCTGGACCTTCGGCGCCCTCGATCAGCTTCATCTGGCGGTAATCATCCAGACGGGAAACAACCAACCCATGAACATTTACTTAATCCGCGTGTGGCAAGCGTCTGCGGCGCAGAACTTACAAAACTAATGAGCGATACGACTCCCGCCTGGGCCAAGAACATGCGAAAGCTCGGGCCCGGCGTGTACGCCACCAAAGATCGCGTGATCCACGTAAGCGAGGCTGAGATTTGCGCCCACCTGGGCGTACCCTACACGCGCGCGCATAGCAAAATCATCGAGCAGGCGGTGCGCGCGGTCGTCGAGCAGGACTGTCCGGGAATCACGATCACGCGCCACGAGGACCGCGAGCAATGACGCTCTGGCACAGCCTGGGAGCAAATGCTCAGGGCGAGCCGTTCGTGCAGCTGATGGCGGACGACCAGCTAATCGGGCAATTGTCACCTGAAGAGTGCCGCAAGCATGCGCGCGCCATGACCGACGCCGCCGAGCGAGTTCGTGCGGACCGAGAAACCCATCTCATGAAATCGGCGGAGACGAAACACGAAAAACGGGACAGAATACGCGAGCGCGTCGTCCGTTACGAAATGTACGTCAACGCTCTCAGTATGCTCGAACTAGCGTCGTTTCATCATTACGCGAAGGCAGCGATAGCGGCAGTGCTGTTCCTGAGCGAATGGATATGGTTATGGGTTCGATGCGGAGAAGAATTGGATGCCTGAAAAGCCGCACTGTCCTTTCTTTGGCCGCATTGCGCTCCCGGCGCTTCAAGTACTCACCGAGCGCACAGGCTCGGTGAACTGCGCCCTGGAGACGGGTCCCTACCTTACGCCCTGCAAAATGCTCGCGGCCAATGCGGCGCCCGATTGGGAGAAATGCGGCGAGAATACCGGCGCGAGTTGGAAGAACCAAATGCTCGCCTGGTCGGAGAACACCGAAGGGCAGAAGATGCTGATCGACTTCAGGTACCCGGATTGAAAATGAAACAGACCGTCAACATCAACATCGAATCGACCGACGACGGCGGCGTGGAGCTAACGCTCAAGTTTAACCCGCCCATCGTCAAAGGCCAGCAGTCCAGCCCGGCCGAGTTGGTTGCCGCGCAAATGCTCCAAGCAGCGGTGCATCCGGCCGCCGCTACAACGACCGATGCCCCGCCGTCTGGCAGTACGGTCAATCCGTGCCGGATCGGGCTAACTACGAAGGTGATCTAAGGAGCAAGCCCGAATGATCGACCTGGCCTCGAGCGAATACTACCGCGTCGTAAACGAACTGCTCCGCGAAGCCAAGCCCATGCAGGCCTACTTTCTCGGCATTCTAAGCGCCACCCTCATGCTGTCGCCCCTGGAATTGAGCCCCGACCGCAGCCTGTTTGAGGACGCGCTCCAATGCCGCACTCCCGCCGAGGCGAATTGGCTGGCCGAAACATGGATTAAGAATCAAACGGCGGAATCGGCATGACCCGCCAGCACCAGTGCATTTGCCTTATGACGCTGGCCCAAGCCCGCTCCGGTCGACCAGTACCGGTCCGATTGCGTTCACGACAAAAGGGTGCACTAAAGATGTGGAATCAAAACTACGAAGCGCATGCCGCCCGGATGCGAGAAAGAGCGACTCGCCTGCAGACGCTCTTGGCACACAAGCAACTCGCAAACGAACGGCAGGAGCGAGGCCGCAGGAAGGGTCTCGAAAAGGCGGCCGCCGAGAACCGGGCGCATGGCGAATCGCTCCGCTCAAGCGTTATCGAGGTCCAAGTTCGGGAACCCGCCAAAAGGCTCCGCAACATCCAAGGGCGAATCGAAGCAAATTATCCGGTATGCCCGGCGTGTCCCGGCGCACTCAGCATAAACACCATCCGCGCGGGATTCGCCAACGGAATCCAGCGCTACCGTTGCCTGCTTTGCCGCCGAACCTTCAGCGGCGCGAAAGTCGTCATACGGCTGGAGCCGTTCGACTACCAGATGATCTGCTATCACTGCGGCTCGGATAAAGCGGAGCGCCTCGGCCGGGGACTGAACGTAACCCGCACCGGACGGATGGGATTCTGCGGCAGTTGTAATCGCAAGTTCGTGCAGGGCGGACTCAAAGATTTGCAGAAGTATCACCTGCTCCTTACGCGGCGCATCATCGATGCGCGGCTGCCGCCGGACGTAGAAGCCGAGGTCCTGCAGATGGCGTCCGAAGACGTGCTGACCGGCAAAGGTTACTGCTGGTCGGTCGAGCTGCGAATTAAAGAAGCCTGGCGCAATGTGCGCGGCGAATACGGGCAGATGGGTTCGGACCACCCCGTATTCCGGCGCGAGCAGGGACAACACGCCTATGCCGACTAAGAACACGCATCTGGCGACCGGGGGAGCGATTTGCGAATGACCTGGGGCCACTCGCTCGTACTCGATGAGAACCTGCGGCTCGACTACAACCACCTGGACTCGCGCGTCTGCTTTTGCGGAGGGCTCAAAGAAATGGGCGAGCTGATGTGCGAGCGTTGCGAGAAAGCGATTCCGCCAGCCGAGCGCACGCGCCTGCACGCGCTCAAGCCAGGCCAAGGAATGGTGGCCGAGGCCAAGATCGCGCATGCGCGGCTGCTCCGGCGCGGGAGGAGAGGCTAGCTGTCATGACGCTCCGCTACGTGCTGATCGGCCAGACGCCGGTGCCCGAGCCCGATTTAGATAAGTGGGCCGAATGGTATGAAAGCCTCCAGAACCGCATTGTGAAGCAGGAGTACATTGGCGCTGTCATGGTCTCGACGGTTTTCCTCGGGCTGAATCATCGGTTCGGCGAAGGGCCGCCGCTGCTGTTTGAAACCATGGCTTTCAGTGATGGCAGTACGATCTATGAGCTCGGGATTACTCGATGTTCTACCTGGCTCGAGGCGGAAGCCCAGCATCGCGCGACGTGCGAGAAGGTGCGGGCGCAGAGGCGCCCGGCGAAATCGTTCCGAGGGGCCTCGCCGCCATGACGACGACAACCGCCGAATCCATCGCCGCCGCGATCGCCGAGATGCACCCGGCCGAAGAACTCTTCGCAAGCGTACTGGCGGATGAAATCTGCGCCGCCGCCGAAGTGCGCAAGCTCGCGCTGTTCATCGCCATGATGTACGTCACCGACCGGCCTACGCGCCAGCTCTCAGCACCGGACTTCCTGCGCTGGTGCGAAAAATATAAATTCATTTCAGCCGCCGAGCTGAAACCACAACACGAAAAGGAGCCTTCCCCACGTGAACCAACCATCCCCCAATGGCGACCAGAGCGCCTGGGTTAGCAAATCCGATGCACTGAAACTACTGGCCGTATCCGAGCGATCGCTCGACCGGCTAGTCACCGCAGGCAAGGTCGAAAAACAAACGCGACCGCGTGCCAACCGCGTCCCAGAGCCCGTATACAACCGCGCCGACATCGAGCGCATCACGGCGGTCGAACCGTTTCCGGTCGGCGCTGCCGGGAGCCAAGCGCTCGAACGCAGCGGCGACGCCTCGCTCCCGCAGCAGGTCGAGCGCCTATTGCAAATCGCCCGCGCGGTCGCGGTGCTGCCAACGCCAGCACAAAACCCCGCGCCATCCAGCCCACGGCACTGGGGATGGCTGACATTGGATGAGGCGAGCGAGCGCTGCGGCCTCTCGGCGAAGCTGCTGGCCTCGCTCATCCGCAAGCGCTTGCTGCCCGCGTTGAAGGATGAGAAAGTCTGGAAGATACACGCGCTCGATCTGGATGGGATACGTTCTGTTGCGAGCGAGCAGAGCGCCAGACGCGCCACTCGGGCGCCCGGTGGCGCAATCGACGGAGAGTGGCCAATGGCGCAATCAGCGGAGAGCGGCCAATGACGCGTTCAGCGGAAGGTGGCGAAAAGAAAGGTACCGTCCAGATCGCAAGCGGGAAAGCGAAAAACTCTAAGCTAGCCCGGCTCACGCTAAAGCTCAAATGGCCTAGCTCGGATACCGAGTTCTCGGAGCGGATCTGGATCGCGTTGGCTGAGATGTTGAAGGCCATCCTTACGCCCGAAGAGTGCACCGAATTGCTTGCGAAGCTCGAAACGGAACAGCAACGGATTTTCAGACAGCAAAACGGGGAGCAGGTAATTCCCGAGCGCAAAGGAGGCGCACATGAAACTGAGAACACCGGAATACCCAGCGCATCTAAAAAACGGTGAGCCCATGCTTGAGCTGCGCGACGACGCAGGCGAGCTGGTCGCTATCGTACACGCCACCGACCGCGGCCTGAAGATCAAAAGCCCGTACATCGTAAACCACCAGCTGCTGGTCGCTATCGACCCGCACGAGCCGCCCGCGATTTTGATCGACCTTGCAACCGGAATGGGATTATGAAATTTCCTGCGACGTTTACCGCCGCCTCGGGCAACCGCTGCACATTCGCTCTCGCGGGGCAGCGCGTAGTGGGCGAAAAGAAACGGCGCGCCGCCGTCGAAGGGAGCTGGTTCGCCGATCCATCCGTGCAGGACATCGCCGAGGCTACCGAATGGTTTGCCGCGAATACCCCTAAAGCTCAGATCGCCATCTCGCGAGTAGAGCGCGATCCGCTGGCGCACCAGCAGCGCGTGAAGGTCTTCCTCGATACCGGCGAAATGACGAAGCCGACCGACAATTGACAATGGCCAGGCTACGGATCGTTCAGGCGCTGTGCGGACCGGCGCGTCATTGCATCCTGGCCATTCCTTACTTGCCCGGGAGCTCGGAGCATACGCTCACCAGAGCCAACGCCACACAATTCCTGATCCACTGGGTGGATGCCCACATAGCTGGCGCGAGGTTAGATCCCTGGTGCGGCCTCTGTCGCGCACCGCGCTCATCCTGGGTATTTGAAGACGAAGCCACCCGGTTCCGGTCCCTGGAAGAGGCCATGCCGGAGCTTCGCAGGCTGGAGGCGGCGCAGGCTGCAACACGGGAGTTCCTCACAGGCGGTCGGAATTGAATTCGCCCTCAGCCGAGCTACTCGCCCGCCGCGCCGAATGGGTCACCGGGCACTGCGTGCGCTTGATGCGCACCACCAACGAGGTGCCGCTAGAGTTCTACTTTGGCCAGGAGGAAAAACTGTATCAGGCGCGGCTCGGCCATATCGCTCCAATCATGAACCACGGCACCCAGAAAGAACTTCTCTTTGCGGTCACCCGGCGCTTCATCGAAGCGCGAGCCTATGACTGCTTCATGTTCAGCAGCGATGTGTGGCGCTTCGATGCGAACGAGGCGTTTCTGCGCCTGAGCGCCGCAGCACGGCATGCCGTAATCGATAAAGGTTTCCGCCTCGCGCAGAGCCTGGGGTACGGCCAGGCCATTGAAGCGCTGGCTATTAATGCCCAGACGCCGGAGCGAACGCATATGGTCACCGTCAGGTATTCGCGCGATCCGGAGAAGCCCGAAAACATCGTGAAGATCGCCGAGCCCGAGTCCTCTCCCGGAAAAATGCTGGGCGGCCGAAGTCTGATGTGGGGCGACTGGGATGAGCCGGGAATGGCCGAAGCCTATGCGGCGGCAGCCGGGCCGTTGCTCCACGATTTCGAACGCATCGTCGCTCCAAGACTACGGCGCATCACCATTGATTCAGATCAACATTGACACCCCGTAGCGCTACTCGAGTGCTTACAGAATCAGCGGTACTATCCCCTATAGGGCCTTGTCATAGCCTCACGACTTCCCCAAACTGGTGCCATCCGCTTACGGGGAAGTCTTGAAAAACGCTATGACAATCGAACAGCGCAACACGTTGATAGAGCGGCATTTGCCGCGAATCTGGTTGATCGCCCGCAGTTTCGGTTATGCCTTGCCGCCCGGTGTAATTTTGGAAGATTTGGTCCAGGCGGCTTGCGAGGCGCTGATCAGCAGCCTCGATCGCGGGCGTCCCTGGCGCTGGACGCGCGTGCGCGGAGCGATGCGGGATGCGCTCAGGCGCGAGGAGAGAAACCACCGGACAACGATGCCGGCCGATGTAGCATCGAGCGCCCTCAATCCCGAGGATCTGGCAATTCGTAGTGAGCGGCGCCGCATTGTGCAGCGTAATGCTGCAACTTTGAATCCGCGCGAGCTGGCGGTGCTGAGGCTGGCATCGGGCGGCGCCAAGCAACGCGCGATCGCGCGCGAGCTGCGCATCACCGACCGCCATGCGCGCAGGCTTTATGAGTCGGGCCTCAAGCGGATCAAGAGCGCGATTGCGGCGTGAGTATTTCTTCGCGCACCTTGCGTATTAGTTCGCGAAGACTGCGGAGAGCGCGCGCCTGAATGAAGCCCGCGAGCAAAATGAGCGCGGTGATCCCCGGAACGCCGAATCGCAGATAGATCTGGATGTTAGTCATGGCGAATCGAACGGTTTCACTCGATTTCCAAAATCGCGGACAACCGGACATCTGCGTCTTGTTGCCGCCACGCTTCGTTCCAGGCCAAGGGTCCGAAGAGGTCCTCGGCTTCGCTCTTGGCCTTGGTGACGCTCTGGCAGAGTCGCGTGCTCGTGAGCAGCGCTGGGCCGCCCGGTTGCGCGGCGACCTTCACGCGGAACCGCGCTCCCTCGCGCGAGGAGCGGGATTCGCGATCCCGCTCGATGGTGATGTAGATGGTCTGCACCGCTCTTCTAAGGTTCGATGTGGAGCTTGATTTCGACCCTGGTGAGGCGCTTATCCAATTCGTTGATAGCGCCCGTCAAATCGTCGAAACGTTGGTTCACGCGGATTTCGAGCGAATTAACCCGAGTTTCTATCGCTCCCATCCGGTTTTCAAGCGTGGTGAAGCCCCGATAATTGAGCAACAGGGCGGTCATGGCAATTAGAACCGACCCTCCCGCGCTGATCAGGGCAACGATTACTGTTTCTGTCATTGGCTTCTCCTTCGCAAAGGGGACGTGGGTGTTTCTTGCATCTCCATATTGACAAACCCGCGTGAGCCCGTCAATCGGTACTTTGGACACATCCTTGAGCATCGCAAGCTCTAACGGGAATGTCCGCTTTTTTAAACTCACTTCGTATAGCGAGTGATTGAGCAGTAAGGTCCCAGCAGCTACTCCTGAAGCGGCGGCCGTTGAAACTGGCGGCCGCCGTCCTCCCCCAGAACTCGCGGACGCCGAACTAGCCGACGCCTATTTCCATTACCAGGCCAAGGTCGATCTGTTCAAGCCGACGGCGGATTACCGCGAGGCTTTGGGAAAAGAGATCCAGCGGCGCTACGCCGGCGAGCCTAGCGACCAGGAATTCGCGCTCTCAGGCGCAGAAGCCGTGATCCAGGTCGGAATGCGAAAGATGGAGCGCTTCATCCCCTCCGTTTTGCAGCTCTATAAAATTTCGAAGCTGAAGATCGGAGATTTTCTTGGGCACTGCTCCGTCACGCTCGCAGCGGCCGAAACGATCCCCAACGGAAAAACGCTGATCCGCGAGGAGCGCACCGGGACCCGGCCGCTCAAGGCGGTCCCGATCCCCAAGGACAATATCAAGGAGCACGCCGCGTGAATCCCGAGTGCGCGGCCAATCCGCTCCCTATAATTAATTTCTTCGACCACTCCCCCATTGTGCGCGTGTATTTGTCGCGAGCCGAGCTTACGAAGCTCCCGCAAGAGACCGTGCTGCGCCATGAACGGGCGCAAACCGAGTTATTCGGCAAAATCGCGCAGCTCCCGGGCGTGGCAACCGTCGCGGGCAAGCCCTATGAAATGGTCGTGCAGCGCGCCGAGCTCCACCCCTGGGAGGAGATCCACCAGCACATTCTCGATCTGCTGTTTCTTATAAACCTGCAACCAGCGCAGCCAACGAGCATGAAACAGTGAAGGCCATCCCGGTTACCGTCGCTGTGCTGCTGCTTGTCGCGGCCTTTTGGCTCGGTCTAGTGCGGCCGCCCGAGCACACCGGTATCGCGCTGCTGTGCTGCTTGGGCGCCGCCATGCTGTTCGTCGAATGCTTCCCCGGCAAGGACGGGCATGCGTGAAAAACTCACCAAGCGTGATCGCCGCATCCAAGTCGCCGATTATGCGCGCAAGGTGCTCCAGAAAGCTATGGCAGGCGGCTTCAAACTGTGGCGGCCGGGCGAGGTGGTCGAAATGAGCGATCGCAGTTATTTCGTCCAGCCCGATGGCTCCTGGAAGCGCCTGCGAGCGGGCGACGTGATTCGCGTGGGCAGATTCGATTTCGAAGTGGGGGCGGACGGCAAGCGGCTAACCCGCATGACGCCAAGAGCGGCGTAGAGAAAGGAAAGACCAATGGATTTTTCGACAAAAAGCGACAGAGACAGACCCTTTGAAGACCGGGCAGAGCGAGGCGAGAGGGATCGCTCGACCGTCCCCGAGGACTTGGGACGCCTCGATGGCCACCTGGAACATTTGACCGAACAGATCACTGCTTTGCAGAGGCGTCTTCACCCCGTGCTTCGGCCGAGCGACAATCCCGCAGTCGAGGGCATCGGCGGCGCAGAACTCGAGCGGGCGAAGAGCCCACTTGCGGCCGGGATCGGCCAGGCAATTGACAACATCG
>Ga0213875_10001301_pt1 | contig 16571 bp, 13 predicted proteins | sample BarmaccomBMRX_R8_FD_160105 | JGI IMG/M metagenome (GOLD analysis project Ga0213875, IMG submission 160105) | Root-associated microbial communities from Barbacenia macrantha in rupestrian grasslands, the National Park of Serra do Cipo, Brazil - RX_R8 | ecosystem: Host-associated > Plants > Roots... | reverse complement strand
TCAATCCCCTTGTCGAGCGACATGATCGTTTCGCCGGAGAACACGCGGCGGCGGAACAGGGTCAATTGCATCGGCCGCGAAAATAACCGGATACCCACCTTTGCCCACGAATCGCGGACCAATTCCAATACATCGGACTTTTCGGAAGCCTCCCCGGAATCCTCCACGACAATATCGAGCGGCCGCCCATCCGGAAGTTGCCGCAACCCGTCGCTTCCTCTCTTCAGGCCGATCAGGTCGAGCAGGCGATTGGCTTCGGTCGTGTCATAGGACGACCACGCGGCGCGGTACTCGGGACGATAAAGCGGGCTCTCCGGCAAGACCGTATTCTGCCCCTCGGTTGCGAGCCCGAAATAGATCACCTGATTGATCTCATGCCGATCGGTCGCCAGGGACAGGGCGCGCCGGAACCGGACATCGCGCAACAGCCCGCGCCACACATCATCGCTGACATTAAGATTGGGATACAGCGCCAGCTGGCTGCCCGGGCCGGTTCGCCACAGCACAACCTTATAGCCACTCTCCGACTCGCCGGCCTTGAGGAAGGTGTAATCGTCGAAACTCAGATATCGCGCCTGCAGGTCGCTCTCGCCGGCGCCTGTCTTGGCCGGGATGATCTTGGCTGAGGCGATCGAATAGACGACGCGATCGATATAAGGGAGCTGATGCCCCGCACCATCGACCCGGTAGTAATACGGGTTGCGTTCGAAGACGATTTGATCTGCCGGCAATCTCGTCTTGAGGACCCAGGGATCGAGCGATGGCAGGTCAGGATTGTCGTTGCGGTACATCCCGTCCATTTTGTTGTGCAAAGCGGCCCAATTTCTGACTCCGGCGCTCTTGACCATTTCCTTCAGTTTCGCCGGCTCCGCGTATTTTTCATGAAATTTCTTGAGGTAATGCGCGGGGCGGTAAATGAAGAGCGGATCGGGACCCGCGAGAGCTGGCAGGAAGAGCGGGTTGGGCGTGTCCCAGCTATATCGGACCGTTGTCGGGTCAAGCACCGTGAATTTGGGCCGATTGCCGTTTGGCAGCATCGACACCGGCAGACCCGATGGCGACAGGTCGGGATTGTTGATCACATCCTCGAACCAATAGCGGAAATCCTCGGTGGTAAAGGGTTTACCGTCCGACCATTTGTGCCCCGCCCGCAGGTGTAGTGTGAAGACGCGGTCGCCTTCCACATCAACCTTTTCCAGCATATCGGGCACCAGCGCCAAGGCCGGGGTGTAAGCGACCAGCCGCGCATATGCGTAGACAACCATCAGCCGGGTATCCTTGGGACCGGCCATCAGCATTCGCAGTTCGCCGCCCGGCTGGCCCAGCTGTTCCAGTTCGGCAAGCGCCGGAGCTTGCGGGATGCGTTCCGCCACGGGGGGCAAGGCACCGCTCGCGACCAGCGGTGCCAGCTCGGGCGTTTCCAGCAACGCCGTCCAACCCGCGCGAGGCGTCGCGCACAGCACAACGAGGCACAACAGCAAGCGGAAGGCGGCGACGCGGCGCATCCTCAGGTCCCGACCAGATGCTGCGCGTCGGCGGTTTGCAACTGGGGCATCGTCGTGGCATCGACCCAGTGCTTTGGCTCGACCTCGAGCAGCTGCGGCGGGGCGCCGGGGATACGGCGGAACGGCTCGGGCCAAGCCGATGGATCGGAGGCGCGCCCCTGCATCAACCGGGTGAAATCGAGCGGGTGGTCCGGGTCGGGCACGGGGATCGCCGCCAGCAAGGCCTGAGTGTAGGGATGCACCGGCTGGCGAAACAACACCCCGCGAGGCGCCGTCTCGACGATGCGGCCCGCGCACATCACCGCGATCCGATCGGCGATGTAATCGACGACCGCCAGATTATGCGAGATGAACAGATAGGTCAGACCGAGCTTTTTCTGCAGATCAATCAGCAGGTTGAGGATTTGCGCCTGGATCGAGACGTCGAGCGCGGAGACCGGCTCGTCGCAGATTACCAGCTCGGGGCGCAACGCGAGTGCCCGGGCGATCCCGATCCGCTGCCGCTGTCCGCCGGAAAAGCTGTGCGGGTAACGCCGGAGGTCGCGCGGACCGAGGCCCACCAGCGTTACCAGCTCGGCGACCATGTCGCGGCGTGACCGCACATCGCCGATATCATGGATGATCAGCGGCTCGCTGATGATGTCCTCGACCGTCATCCGCGGATTGAGCGAGCCAAACGGGTCTTGAAAGATGAACTGCACATGGCGGCGAAACTTCTTCAATGCCTCGCCTTCGAGCGCCAGGACATCGACCTCGCAGCCGCGATCGTTGAATGTGACCGTGCCGCCATCGGGCGGCGTCGCCCGCATCAGCATCTTGCTGAGTGTGGTCTTGCCGCAACCGCTCTCCCCCACCAGCCCGAGACACTCGCCGCGTGCGACGCGCAACGTCACGCCATCGACCGCAACGACGCGGGTGCCGCCGCCGCCGCGGAACATCGAGCCGCTGCGCAGCCCAAAGCTCTTCCGCAGGTCGACGCATTCCAGTAGGGGCCGATCGGCCGCGGCGGTGGCAGGCCAGGGCTGCCGCGCGGCCATCAAATGCGGCGCGTCGCCAGCCTTGATCTCACGGATCGGCATCAGCCGCTCGCCCGGCTTCATGTCGAAATGTGGCACCGCGCGCAGCAATGCCTTGAGATAAGGGTGCTCGGCGCGCCCGAAAATGTCGCAGAGTGCGCCGCTTTCCATGACCTCGCCGCGATACAACACCACGATTTCCTCGGCGACATTGGCGACGACGCCGAGATCGTGGGTGATCAGCAGCACCGCCATGCCGAGCTCGGCCTGCAATTCGACAACCAGTTTGAGAATTTGCGCCTGGATGGTGACGTCGAGCGCGGTGGTCGGTTCATCGGCGATCAGCAAGGCCGGGCGGCAGACCAGCGCCATCGCGATCATCGCGCGCTGCCGCAGGCCGCCCGAAAGCTCGAAGGGATAGCTGCGCCAGGCACGCGGCGCATCGGGAAACCCGACAAGCCGCAGCATCTCGATCGTCAGCGACCTGGCCTCGGCGGCACTGACGGCGCGGTGCAGCTGCAGCGCTTCTCCGACCTGATCGCCGATCGTATGCAGCGGCGACAGCGAGCTCATCGGCTCCTGGAAGATCATCGAGATGCGGCCGCCGCGGATCGCCCGCATCTGCGTACCATCGGCCGGCAGCCGCGTGAGGTCGATCGGATTGCCGTCACCGCGGGGATCGCAGAACCATATTCCTCCCTTGGTGATCTCGCCGACGCGCGGGAGGATGCGCATGATGCTCTGACTGACCGCGGACTTGCCTGACCCCGACTCCCCGACCAGCGCGACGGTCGAACCCGGCTTGATGCGGAAATTGATGCCGCGCACCGCCGAGATGAACCCGCCCGGAGCAGCAAACCGGACGTGCAGGTTCTCGACCCGCAACAGGTCCGTCACGCCAGCTCTCCAAGGCGTTCGCCCTGCCCCGGCACCCGTATACCGAGCGCTTCGAGATTGGCCGCCGTTGCGTCGGCAAGGTTGAGATTGCGGGTGGCCGCGGCGAAGGTGGCGCGGCGGACAACCTCGTCGAACCCGTCAAGACGGCTGTCGATGCTGATCCTTGCGCCAGCACCGCTCAGTTCGAGCTGCATCCAGCCGTCGCGTTTGTCGCGCCGTGTCGAGTAATACGCGAGCCGCATCCGCTCGAGTTCGGCCCACGAAATCGCCCGGGGCACCAATCCCGTTATCCTGATGCCGGTCTCGGTCAACTCAAGACGCGTCTGGTGGCGCACCACGGTGCGCGCACCGAACACCGCGAACACCGCACCAAAGCCGCCGAGGATCACCGCCGGCACGGTGGCAACCGGGACAACCGCGAGGATGATAGCCACCGGCACCAGCCCCGCGGCAGAACGGAGATAATCGCCGACCATCGCCGATACCGGGTACCCATGCCGAGTGGCGGCCAGCCCTTCGTCGGTCGCGATAGCTCCGGCCGACATCATGCCATCAACTCGGTCGGCGCGGCCCAAAGCACGCCAGGATGGCGCCGCGTGACGCTCAGCAATCGGTCGAGAAAACCTCGGGTCAGGTCATCCATGATCAGGTGATGCGTCAAAATACCCAGCGGCTCGCCATAATGCTGCGCCTGCCGTGCCGCGCCGAGCCGACGCACGATTTCGCCCAATGCCGGTTCGGTGCCCACGAATCCTCGATCTTGCCTCCAGGCTGTCAGATCGACATGCACGTCCAGTATCACTGAACTAACAGTTCCGGGGAGTACTTGTCGCGAGGTCATCCCTGACACTTTGGTTAGGCCCAAAGCCCGCAGGAGCGGAAGAAACTCCGCGGCGATGCGGTTCCACGGCGGGACAAAGATCGGCAACGCACGAGTCCCGAACTGGGATCGCTGGAGCGCCATCCCGGCGCCGATTTCCGCCGCGACCAATACCGGGGAGCGACCAGGCGGGTATTCGCTCTTCTTGCCGGCCACTGCGTGATTCACGTGCCGCCAGCCGTGCTGCAACACGGTGACGGTCGACGGCAGAGCCGCGGCCAGTTCCGGCTGGGCCAGAGCCGGGATTACCGCCAAGCCGATCGGTGTCCCCGCCGCCAGCCGCAACATGTCGGCCAGCGAGGCGGTCGGACGCACCGCGTCGTCGTCGCGCCACCAGAACGTGGCGATGTTTCCCGTCGCTGCCCATCGATCGAGTTCCTCGACGAGATCCGCCCAGCCACATGTTTTTGCCGCTTCCGAAGGCGGCATGATTTTCATCGCGTGATCATACCCGCCTCGACGGTTGCGGCCAATTCCCTGGCAGCACGATGCGGCGCGGCGATCAGCGCGCGGATCAGCCGGGCCGAACGCGCCGCGCCATCAACGTCGATCGTCAGCGGCTCGGGATTGTGCGCCGCAGCCTGATCGATCGCAGCGGCCAGCATCTCGCCGCTCAGCTCGGGCTCGCGCACCAGGGTTATCCGGCCGCGGGCGGCCAGCCGTTCCGCCCGCAGCAACTGCTCGGTCTCGCGCTCCGCGGCATAGGGCACGACGACGGCCCGCGCACCGGCCACCAGGACATCGAGGATCGTGTTGTATCCCCCCTGACTGACAGACACCCGGCACCGCCGCAGCATGCCGGCAAGATTATCGCGAAACCGCTCGACGATCATGTGGCCGGGCGCGCTCGCACGCAGCTCGGCGAGTTGCGGCTCCGGCAGGTTCGTGCCGGCCAGCAGGCGCCATCGCACATCGGCAAGGCAGCCGCCACGGCACGCCGCGACCGCCGCCTGCATCAGCGCGAACCCCGCGATGCCGCCGCCAGCCGAGACCACCACCTCATCGGCTCCGATATCGTCCGTAGGAGGCGCGATGCCGGGGGCGGGGCTGACATATCCGGTATAGACGAGGCGATCAGCAATCTGCGGCGCCGCGGGGAAACTGGCGTCGAGCGCGATCAACCGCTCGTCGCCGTGCACCAGCACCGCGTCGAAGTCGCGAAGCACGCGGTCGACGATCTCGCGGTGCCGCTCCGGATCGTCGCGCATCACGATGATGTCGCGCACCGAGCAGGCGATACGGGGACGCGGCGTGGCGCTGCGCGCCGCGGCGATAAGGGGGTCGAGCTCAAAGCGAAAGGCACGGCGCGCAAATGGGAACCCCTCGGTTACCACCGCGTCGGGGCGACGCTCGTCCAATAACGCCAGCAGTCGGACGCGCCGCTGCTCGCGGAGTGCGTCGCTGAGCGGACGCCCGTCGCCGTCGATCAGTTCGAAGCGCGCGTCGCGGGCTCGCACCGGCGGCAGTTGCACCACACGAACTTCCGGATCGTGGGGCAGCATCGCGGGAAATCCGCCATTGACCAGCGTCACGACGGTGCCGTCAGCGGCAAGTGCATCGGCGATGCGCAACGACCGCTGCAAATGGCCAATGCCGAGCAGATATTGCACGTAGAAGAGGACACTCGGCATTAGGCTGCCCGCGCGGGGCGGAGGCGGTCGATGATGTCGCGCAGCCGCTCACCCGCATTCGCAAGATCATGCAGGCGCAGGGTCTTATCCCGCGCCGCTCGCCCCATCGCGAGGCGCAGGTCGCGGTTTTCCAGCAACCGCCGCACGGCGCCGGCCAAGGCGATGCCATCGCCGGGAGATGCCAGCCACCCGGTCTCGCCGTTTGCGACAATGGCAGATACACCGCCGCTGTCACCAGCGACGACCGGTAACCCGCTGGCCTGCGCCTCGAGGAGCGCCATCCCGAAGGCTTCGTTGATCGCCGGCCACACCATCGCGTCGGCGCCGCCCAACGCGGCCGCTACGGCCGTGTCCGCGAGGGCGCCGAGATAGGTAACGCGATTGCCGAGCGGAGCCAGCGCCCGCACGACGTCGTCCCACGCCGGCCCATCGCCAACGATGTCGAGCGTCCATTCAAGATCGAGCAGTTGCACCAGCGCCTCCCCGAGCAGCCGGTACGAGGTCAGCTTATCGCCCCGACGCATCATCGCCACCGTGATCAACCGGGGCGGCCTTCCGCTCATCAGGCTTTCCACGTAACCGCGGGTATCGAGGAATGGCAAGAGTGGATGGTATCGGGCAGGGTCGCGGAGCATCGGTGTGACACAGGCGCGATCCGCCGGGTTGAGGCCAATCACAGCATCGGCGCGACGCAGGGCGCCGGCGACGGCGCGGTGTCCGAGCGCCCAAGGGCCGCCCTCTTGCTTGGGCGCGAATGACGCTTCCGCCGCGACATAAGGAATGCCGAGCGCATTGGCGATCGTCGGTCCGAGCCAATCCGGGGCCTTATGATAGAGGTGGTAGGTGAACCAGAGCTGCGGTCGCAATCGCGGTTCGCGTTGCCATTGCGTCAGCAGCCGGACCGCGACCCGCTGTGCCAGTCGCGCCATCCGCCCCTGCCGCCGGGTGTCGCCGGTCGCATCGAAGCTGCGCAGCCGGGCGGCGATAAACGGCTGATCCCCCGCCATCTCCAACGCGCGAAACAGCAATTGGCCGACCCGCCGATCCCCGGACGCGACGGCATGATCCGGCGGTTTGAGCGGCGCGTAGAAGGCGATGCGCATCGGCGGGCCGTTTATTCGGCCGCGTCCAAGACCGCGACAGTTGGCTGTGACGGCAATCCAAACATGACGGCAAGCCTATCGATGCCATCATGCATGTCAAATGACTGGCGTATCCGCGCTTCCCCTGCCGCGGCCAGCCGCGCCCGCAAAGCTGGGTTGCCTGCCAGAGTCGCGATGGCGGTCGCCAATTCGGCCGGCGACGCGGGCGGCACCAGCCAGCCTGACTGGCCGTGCTCGATCAATTCGGCGACGCCCGGCAGCGTCGTCGAGATGCACGCAAGCCGCTGGCTCTGAGCCTCCATCAGAACGTTGGGCAGCCCGTCCTGATCGTTGTCGCGGCCAACCTTGGCGGCGAGTACGAAGAGGTCGGCCTGCCGGTAGGCCTCCAGCACGGCCGGCTGGGGTTGCGTCCCGCGCCATTCGATCCTGTCGCCAAGGCCGAGTGCCGTCGCCTGCCGCTTCAGCGGGCCGGACAGCGCCCCACCCCCGATATGAACACAGCGCCAGGCAAGCTCCGGCGACAGGTGGCTGAGGGCATGGAGCAGATCGTCATAGCCCTTCTTTTCGACCGCTCGACCGACCGACAGGATCATCACTGGATGCGCCGGGTCGCTGCCATCCGGGCCAGCCGGTCGGACCGGGGCGACGGCGAAACGATCGAGATCGAGCCCGTGGTAGGCCAGCCCCACCCTGCCGGGCGTGGCGGCCAGCCCGGCGAGATGCGCGTGGCCACTGGCTGTGCAAGTCACCGCCCACCGAGCCGAGGCGAGTTTGCCGCGCTTCTCCCACGCGGGGGTGGTCCAGATGTCCTTGGCGTGGGCCGATACTGACCACGGCAGGTCTCGCATTACAGCGGCGTAGCGCGTCACCGAGCCCGGGGTGTGCAGGAAGTGCGCATGCAACTGCTCGATCCGCGGGCTCAGCTCGGCCGCCAATACCAGCGCCTGACCAAAGCGGCGGCCGCGATTGGGTGTCGGATCGCGCAGCAGATCAGCCAGCCAGGCGCGGCGGGCGGCGCGATAGCCCGGCAGGCGGCGCGCCCGGCGCCAGGCCGCGAAGACCCGCCGCGGGTCATCGCGCAGATACTCCGGCAGATACCGGACCGGCGCGCCGATCTGGTCATGGATCGGATGCCGGGTTCGGTCGGTCGGATGCCGCAGCGAGATGATCTCGATATCGAGGCCCCGCTGTTCCAGCGCCAGTATTTCCTGCGCGATGAACGTTTCGGACAGACGCGGATAGCCCTTCAGCACAAAAGCGACTCGGCGCGAGCTCGGGTCGTTCATGCCGGCGCCGCGGCGACGCGCACCGGTTCGGCGCGCCCGAAATTAAGCCATTTACGGACCAGCCGATTGACGTTCGGCATGCCGTCCAGCAGCCCAGGCACGACAATCGACGACGGCTTCGCCTGCTGCCGGAGCTGCATCAAGGCAGCCACCATGGTTCTCGGATCGCGTCCCGCCTCGTCCGTCAGCACCGCGACGAGCCCGAGATCGGCGGCGCGCTGAGCCCGGATGAATTGCTCGAGGCGTGGCGCGGTGCGCGGCACAATCAGCGCCGGCTTATCGAAGGACAGGATCTCGCAGAATGTATTGTAGCCGCCCATGGCGACAATACCGGTGGCGCGCGCCATCAGGGTTTCGACATGCGCATCAAAGGTAATCGCCCGCACCTTGGGCAGCCGCGCGACACGGGCGGTGAATCCGGCTTGTAGATCGGGCAACATAAACGGGCCGAAGACGATGAGAATTGGCGGTAATCCGCCTGGATCATGCTCATAGGCCGACAGGACCCAGTCGATCAGCCCGTCGCCATCGCCGCCACCACCCGGTGTTGCCAGTAGGAATGGACCGCTTGGGATCTCGGTGAGCTTGGCGCTGACACTCGTCGGGACATGCCGGCGCAGATAACCGGTATAGATCATCCGACGCCGCACGCTGGCCGGCAGTTCGATGCCGGCAAGCGGATCGCAGATCTGCGGCAATCCGTAGACCCAGACTTCATTGTAATAGTCGCTCAACGCGGGCACGGCGTTCTTTCGCTCCCACTCGTTCTCGAGCGCATTCGGGTCGTCCATCACATCCCGCAACCCGAGGATGAGGGGCGTAGCGCGATCGCGCATGAGATCGAGCGTCGCCCGCATTTCGCCCCGTAAACCCAACGGCTCCTTGTCGACGATCAGGATGTCGGGATCGAAGATGTCGGCGGTGTGCCGGATGATCGAGGAGCGCATCGCAAGCGTCTCCTCGATGTCGATATGCAGGTTTAGCGAGACGTACTCACCATTGCGGAGCTTGATTACGCCGGGAATGCGTACAAAATCGACTCGGGAGCGAAAATCGAAGCTGCCGATGATCGGCGATCCCGACAAAATCAGGACCGAAAGGGACGAATCTGCCTCGACGAGCGAATGTGCGATTGCTCGACACCGCCGCAAATGGCCGAGTCCGAACGTGTCATGACTGTAGATGAGTATACGTTTGTGATCGCGCGCCACGCGTTACCCCTCGCGCTATCCACGTCCACGGCATGATATGGGGGCGACGCCGTTGCGAGATGAATTTTTTTCTGGACTGGCGACGATGAAGGGACTGGCGGCCGCCGTGATCTCAGCGGAGCAGGTGCTGCGGCCGCGTTTTCGTTTGCGCCTGCGCGACAGACGGTCTGCCGCTACGACCGAGCCAGCACCGGCACCGGCCACCGATCTCGAACCAACGATCTATCGCTTTATTCTCAAGCACAGCCTGCGGCAACAGATCGTATTGCTGCTGCTGACCTGCGCGTCCTTTCCCTTTCTTTACTTTTCACTGAGCCTGCCAAAGTCGATCGTCAACCAGGCGATCCGCTCCGACGCGCCGCCGCACCATCAGATTTTCGGCATTGATTTCGACCGCGTGCCCTACCTGGTCGTTTTGTGCATGGGTTTTCTGGCTCTTGTCCTGATCAACGGCGCATTCAAATATTGTATTAATACGTATAAAGGTCAGCTTGGCGAACGCATGTTGCGGCGATTTCGCTATCAGCTATATCAGCGGCTGTTGCGATTTCCACTGAATTACTTTCAGAAGACATCCACCGCGCAGATCATCCCGATGATCACCGCAGAGTGCGAGTCGCTTGGCGGCTTTATCGGCGATGCTTTCGCCATTCCTGCCTTTCAGGGCGGCACGCTGATTACAATCGTTCTTTTCATGTTCATGCAGGACCCGGTGCTCGGCGCCGCCGCGGTAGCGTTGTACCCGATGCAGGGATACGTGATCCCCAAGTTGCAGCGCAAGGTCAACGCGCTCGGTAAACGGCGGGTCCGCACGATCCGCGAGGTGGCTGACCGGGTGCACGAAAGCGCGGCCGGCATCATCGAGATCCGTGCGCATGACACGGTACGATTATACTTGGCGGATTTCGCCCATCTGATGGGCACGATCTATGATATCCGGTTTGAGATCTATCGCCGCAAGTTTTTTGTGAAGTTCCTCAACAACTTCATTGCGCAGCTGACACCATTCTTCTTTTATCTGATCGGCGGGTATCTTGTTATAGCCGGAGACCTTTCATTCGGCGCGCTTGTCGCGGTCCTCGCTGCCTATAAGGACATGGCGTCGCCCTGGAAAGAGTTGCTGGATTTCTATCAGCAAAAAGAAGATTCAAGAATAAAATACGAGCAGATCGTCGAGCAGTTTCAACCCGCTGGCCTTTTCGACGCGGCGCTCTTGCTGGAGGAGCCGGAGAACATTCCGCGACTCACCGGTGAAATCGTGGTTAGCAATCTCTCGTTCGAGGACGAACAGAGTCGCTCAGTCGATGGCGTCAGCTTCACCGCCGCGCTCGACGAGCACATCGCGATCATCGGCCAGAGCGGCAGCGGTAAAACGGAATTGGGCCAGGTGCTGGCGCGCCTCGTCGAACCAAGCGGCGGGCGCATCATGATCGGCGGCTTCAGCCTCGGCGATCTGGCGCTGCCGGTCATTGGACGGCGGATCGGCTATGCCGGCGCCATCCCGCATCTGTTTCCCGGCAGCCTGCGCGACAACATGCTGCTGGCGCTGCGGCACCGGCCCCTGCGGCCGCCGCACTATGACGACGCGACCGGACGCCGCCGCGCCCGCCAGATCGACGAGGCACGCCGATCCGGCAATATCGATTTCGATCTGCAGGCGGATTGGATCGACTACGACGCAGCGGGGGTGGATACGCCAAAGGCGCTGTCGCAGCGGATCGCGGAAATCCTGCGGCAACTGAACTTTGAGGATGATGTCTACAGCTTCGGCTTGCGCTGGCGGATCGACCCTCGGGCCGATCCCGAATTAACGGAACGGCTGCTGCGGGCGCGTACGGCCCTCGCGGAACGGCTAGTCACCGACGGCATCACGCAACTCGTCGAGACCTACGATGTCGAGCGCTACAACACGAACGCGAGCGTCGCCGAAAACCTGCTCTTTGGAACCCCCATAGGACCGGTGTTCGATTTTGAGGCGCTAGCTGAAAACAGCTATGTCCTATCCGTGCTCGACAAGGTCGGCCTGACGACCGATCTGCTTAATATCGGCCGCCAGGTCGCCGCCATGATGACCGAGATGTTCGGCGGCCTCGCGCCCGAGCATGAGTTTTTTGAGCAATTCTGTTTTATCAACGCGCCCGACCTGCCGATTTTCGCGGCCATTCTGACGGCTATTGATGGCGGCGGTGTTGATGCCCTGCGCCAGGACCAGAAGCATAAGCTGCTATCGCTACCCCTCAAACTCATCGTGGCGCGGCATCGTCTCGACTTCCTCGACGAACCCATGCAGCAGCGCATTCTCGAAGCGCGCCAGGTATTCCGCCGCGACCTGCCCGAGAAGTACAGCGATCAAATCGAGTTTTTCGATCCCAAACGGTACAACGCCGCAGCCTCGCTGCAAGACAACATCCTGATGGGCCGGATCGCGTTTGGCGAAGCCGACGCCCCGCTGCGCATTCCTGAGCTCCTGGCTGAGATCGTCGATGCCGTGGATTTGCGTCCGGCGATCGTCGATGTCGGGCTTGAATACAACGTCGGCACCAGCGGTGCGCGCTTATCACAGGCGCAGCGGCAGCAGGTCGCCATTGCGGCCGCCCTTTTGAAAAAGCCCGATCTGTTAATACTTAATGAAGCAACTTCTGCTCTTGATGCTCAGGCGCAAGCCAAGGTCGCGGACGGGCTGAGGCAGGAAATGGCGGGACGCGGAATGGTCTGGGTCCTGCATCGCGCGAGCCTGGCCCGGAACTTCGATCGCGTGATGGTCATGAGTGGTGGGAAACTTCAGGAACAGGGGCGTTTTGAGGAGTTGAATCGTAACGATTCCCTGACAGCGCTGCTGATGGCAGCTGAATAAAAGCGAAAAAGGGGAACGGGAGGAAGCCAGTGAGCCTGTTGCAGGAATACGAGTTGCTGCGGCGCGTGCCGTTTTTTGCGGATATTGAGCCAGCCAAGCTGAAACTGCTGACCTTCATGAGCGAGCGTGTCGCCTACGACGCTGACAAGACCCTGTTCCGTCAGGGCGACCGGGCCGACGCGGCCTATCTGATCATCGAAGGCGAGGCTGACATCATCGTAGAGCTGCCGACCGGTCCGATGACGATCGCGACGCTCGGGCCGCATGAAATCGTCGGCGAGATGGCGATCCTGTGCGATGTGCCGCGTACTGCGACGGTCCGTGCAAAAAGCCGGTTGGTAACGTTGCGGATTGCGAAAGACCCGTTCATGCGGATGGTTCGGGAGTTCCCGAACATCGCGGTGTCGATCATGCGCGAGCTGGCCCATCGCCTTGAGCTCACCAATAACCAGTTGCGCTCGGCCTTGTCCGAGGTGCGGCGCCTGCGCGATGCCGGCATCGAACCGGCGAGCGCAGCGGCTGAATGAGTCGGCTCGACAGCTTTATCCGCCGTCTGGAGGCACAACGCGCCTGCCTGAATAGCGCCGTCGCCCGCATACGCGACATTCCCGGCTATATCCTCGAATTAGGCCTGGGTAACGGCCGCACCTTCGACCACCTGCGTGAACTGCTGCCCGATCGCGATATCTACGTCTGCGAGCGAAGGGTTGCCGCGCACCCGGATTGTGTACCGCCGCCCGACCGCCTGATCCTCGGCGATATGCGCGAGACATTGGCGAGCGCTCGCGAATGGCTGGAAGGTCGTGTAGCGCTGATGCATTTCGATGTCGGTACGGGCGATGCCGCCGGCAATGTCGTTCTCGCGGCCGAGCTCACGCCGCTGATCGTGCCACTGTTGTGCGAGGGAGCAATCCTGGTTTCCGACCCCGAGATCTCCAGCGCTCTCCTGAAGCCAATGGACTTGCCGCAAGGAGTCGCGCCCGGTCGCTATCGAATGTACCGCCGACAGAACGTCACCGCCTGATCGCGGCTTAGCCGCCAAGCTCGATCATGACCGGAACATGATCCGATGTCCTGTCCCAGAAGCGGCTATCGCGATGCACCTTTGCGGCGCTCAGCCCGCTGATCAGCGACGGGGTGACCCAGACATGGTCGAGCCGCCGCCCTCGATCGCTCGCCGCCCAATCGCGGTTACGATAGCTCCACCACGTGTAAAGCCGCTGATCCGGCGGGACGAAGTGGCGCACGGCATCAACAAAGCCGCCGGCTGCCTGGAGCGCACCCAGCCGCGCCACTTCTACGGGCGTGTGGCTGACGACGCTGAGAAGTTGCTTGTGCGACCAAACATCCATCTCAAGCGGTGCGATGTTCAGGTCACCCACCGCGATCATCGGGCGCCCCGAATTGCGCTCGGCCGCAAACCAAGCGGTCAACTCGTCGAGAAACTGCAATTTATGGGCGAATTTCGGATTGAGCTGTGGGTCCGGGATATCGCCACCAGCCGGCACATAGATGTTATGGAGCTCAATGCCACCGGGCAATTCGACGATGCCGTGCCGACAATCGGTGCGAGTGCACCAGCTTTGCGTCGAGAAGGTCGAGAACGGCAAACGGGATAGTATCGCGACGCCGTTATACCCTTTCATACCGTGAATGAGGGTGTGGCGATAACCCAGCGCCTCAATCTCGGCGAGTGGGAAACGATCATCCGGTGTCTTGGTCTCCTGCAGGCAGAGCACATCTGGCTGCTGCTCGTCGATGAGCCGCCGGACCAGATCAATCCGGAGCCGGACGGAATTAATGTTCCACGTTATGAGCCTCACGCAGTCCCCATTTGCTGTCACCACCGTGATTATAGCGCGGATACGCGGACACAAAAACGGCGCCCGGTCGGGGGGGAGACCGGGCGCCTGCTTGTAGAAGCGCTTTGGGGGATCAGCCAGACCCGCAGGGGAGACGGGGCCGACTTACAAGAGAGCTTTTGCGGCTCTCCCCGCTTCTAGGCTTTAGATGGTGTTGGATCGGCTAATGCGAATTGCATTTCGTGCATGGATGCCACGGCAAAAACGCATCCACTCTCTCGGAACTTTGTCAATATTGCTTAGGCTGCTCGGCGATTAATCGATTCTGCCGTTGCAGTTGCGCCACACGCCTCGCCGAACGACCGGAACAGGCTGAAAGAGAACGGGTTTTCCAGGACCTTGTACTCCGGATGCCATTGCACGCCGACCACAAATCGGGCGCCGGGTAAACTCACCCCCTCGATCTGTCCATCGGGTGCAACCGCCTCGATCTGAAGCTTGGGCGCGGGCACGTCGATTCCCTGCCCGTGGAGTGAGTTCACCATGATCTCGGCCGAACCAGCCAACCGCGCGAAGTAGCCGCCAGGCGTCAGAGCGACGGTATGCGCGGGTCCATAACGCTCATCGAGGCTCATTGGACCCTGTCGACGGCGATGGTTAAAGCGCTCGGGCATATCGAAGATGCGCTGGTGCAGAGTGCCCCCTAGCGCCACGTTGAGCTCCTGGATGCCGCGGCAGATCGCCAGTACCGGCATATCGCGGCGGACCGCCTCGCGGATCAGCGGCAGCGTCGTGGCGTCGCGGTCAGGGTCGTGCAAAGTGCCTTCAGTGCTTGGTGGCCCGCCATAATGATAGGGCTCGACGTTGGACGGGCTTCCGGTGAGGATCAGGCCATCGAGCCGATCGAGCAGCGCATCGACATCCATCATCGAGCCGATCGACGGGATCAATATCGGCATGCAGCCGGTGGCCTTGACGAGCGCCTCGGGGTACTTCTCGCTGGCGGTATGAAAGATGCGCTCGTTGATCGAACGCAGACAGCACGGAATGCCGATGAAGGGGACGTTTCTACCGGACATCTGGCTCGCTCTGTTGAGGCTAGTGATAGTTGCCGGAAAACAAATACTGATACTGGAACAGCCGCGGATCGAGCGCCATTCCGAATTGCAGGTTGGATAGGGAGACGTTGGTCGTCTTGCCCTGCTGATCGACGACCACCCATTGACGCAGGCTTACCGGATTTTCCGCGAATACCAGCGTCAGTGAGCCGCTGTCGGGCTGAGCCCGCTCGACAACCGTGACCCGGATCAAACCGCCGGAATTATCGAAGCGGGTCACAATCACGTCATTGCCGAAGCTGATCGGATCGCGCAGGAAGAACCAGGCCGGCGTCGATCGCAATTCGTACTTCGAGGTCTGGTTGAGCTGCTTGTCCCAGTAATAGATCGAGGTGCTGTCAGCCAGCATCGTAACTGCCACCGGCGGATCGTATTCGAACCGCATGCGCCCAGGGCGCGCGACCCAGACGGTACCGCTACTGCCACCGCCGTTATTGTTGATCTGCTGGAAATGCGCGGTCATCGTGCGGATGCCATTGAGGTAGGCGGCGATACGCTGCAGTACGAGCGTATCCTGCGAGGTCAGCGGGGCGGCCACCGGCTCCGCGGCATGGCTTGTGGCGCTCGACACGCCGGCAAGGGACGCCACGACAACGGTCGCGCGCAATAGACGCAAGAACCAGACCATCGAATGCTCGTGCCTCCCTGCTCCCCGTGCCGGAGATAGGCTAATGACGCCGCAGGTCAATGTGGCGTGTCCGCGCGATCACCCGACCGCCTAATCAATCGACCGGGCCAGAACCTCGCGCTTGCCGACATGATTAGCAGAGCTGACCACGCCTTCCGCTTCCATCCGCTCGATCAGCCGCGCCGCACGGTTATAGCCGATCTGCAAATGACGCTGAACAAAGCTGGTCGACGCCTTGCGCTCGCGGCACACCAGCGCCACCGCCTGATCGTATAATTCATTGCCGGGACTGTTCTCTTCATCGCCACCGAACGGGTCGATCGCGTTGCCGGGCCCATCATCCTCGGTGATCTCATCAATGTAGTCGGGCTCGGCACGCGATTTAAGGAAGGAGACGACACGCTCGACCTCCTCGTCGGAGACAAACGGGCCGTGCACGCGCGTCAACCGCCCGCCGCCCGCCATGTACAACATGTCGCCGCGCCCCAGGAGCTGCTCGGCGCCGCCCTCGCCGAGGATCGTGCGGCTGTCGATCTTGGAGGTGACCTGAAAGCTGATGCGGGTCGGGAAATTGGCCTTGATCGTTCCGGTGATGACGTCGACTGAGGGCCGCTGCGTCGCCATGATGATGTGGATGCCG
>Ga0213875_10001300_pt1 | contig 16572 bp, 22 predicted proteins | sample BarmaccomBMRX_R8_FD_160105 | JGI IMG/M metagenome (GOLD analysis project Ga0213875, IMG submission 160105) | Root-associated microbial communities from Barbacenia macrantha in rupestrian grasslands, the National Park of Serra do Cipo, Brazil - RX_R8 | ecosystem: Host-associated > Plants > Roots... | reverse complement strand
TGAGTCGAGCGGGCTCCAGCTCACTACAATGGCCACGCCATATGACTGGGCGAGGTGTGGCTGGACCGTAAGGAGAAGAACGATTGGTCGACGCGGTGGCGGCTGAAGAGCACAGACGATGGAGTGGCATTCGTAATCGAGAACGCCGCATCAAGATACGCATTGGATGCAGCGAGAAGGCCGAAAACGGGCGTGATCCACATATGTGGAAGACCCGCTGGGCAGCATGGCAGCAATGGATCATTGTGCGCCTCTCGCTAACTTAACTTAGCGCGGACAGGCCCATTACTCCAGGCGGGATGCCAAGTACAGCGTGCGGGAGCCGACATCCGGCGGTTACTGCTTCATGACCAGTTCCCGGCCATCCTCACCGGGCCGCTGTGCGTCTTATTCGTGGGCACGCTGCCGTCCATGGCCGCCTGGCCGGGATGGTTGCGCCCCATCTCCCCAGCATGAGCGCCCAGCCCGATGGATGATGGCCCACGCCGCGCAGACTGGGTTGTTCTGTGCACGGTTACGGTACGCGAGGTTCAGAGTATCGGCTGGGGTTCGGCTCTGCGAAGCGCTCCCATTATGGTTGATAATCTCGTCCATCAGTTGCCTGTAGCCCAGTACTGCTGCATTCTGGCGATGGCTTCGTCTCTGCTCATATGCGCCACTTCAGCCTCGCTAAGGTGGACTCGCGTGAGGAGCAAGTGTACAAGATCGGCCGGAAGTGCTTCTGGGGGTGACTCGGGCACGCCGCGGTCAGGCTTTCTCCCCTCCTGAACGCATGCCCAGAACGTCGCCTGATCGACTTCGAGCTGGTCTCTGAGAATGTGGCTCCAGAGGCTTTCGCCGTAAGTCTCGCGGTTTACGGGATGAGAAATCCGGGTCCTCAAGATCCGTCCGTCGTAGAGCTGGAGCTCATAGGTGACATGATGCGTGCCGGTCTGGCTCCGCGCATTCCGGACTGGCTGCCATCCTTCAATCTTGCAAAAAACCTCGTGGGACTCGCGGGTCGGTGCGGGCCAGGTCACCGTGCTGACCCAGCAAGCCACCCGCGTAGCTGCTCGTCGCTGCTGAGGCTGATCAGCTGGATCATACCCCAGTTCTCGCGGTGGTTGGGCGCATGGAGGAGGTGATCTTGCCAGTCTTCAGCGTACTCACGCAACGCATCAACGATCTCCGTTATGGCCTCCTCGAAAGTTGCCCCATCTGCGGCAACAGGCAAGCCGGGGATAAATACCGACCATCCTCCAGCCTCCTGGACTACCTGGGCACGGGATGGCACTACGGATGCGAGGAAATACCGGAGGCGCTCGGCATCGAGGACAACCGCGGTGGCGGCATCGCGACGGACGGTGGCGACGTGACCGCTTTCGGCGGCGTCGAGCAGGTTCTTGAGGTTGTTGCGCGCGTCAGTGTAGCTATCGTAGTGAACCTGCGGCATCGGCCAGCCTCCATCGTTGCTTGACTCAAGTTAAGCCGGTCAAGCTACGTACGTCAAGTACGTAACGTACTTACGGTTCCTGGCCAGCGCACCTCGGCAGACCACAACATCCACAGCCGAGTCCAACCGGAGCACACAACCCGCAAGACGCACGACAACTGTCGCCAGATCGCTCGCCGCGAATGCGCATCGAGGTGGTCGTCGACAGGCTGCGTGACCTCGTCCGCCGGTCGATCCTTCTACGAGGCGACCGCGCAGTTCGGCTGCGCCGTGTTGCTTAGTATTCTGCGGGCTGACTCCGAACTACTGGCGCTTGCACGACCCGATATCGGGCGGGTTGTTGGCCGTCGGGGTGGTCGCTTTGACCGGGCTGAGTTTGGTCTGTGGACCAAGCTCGGCCCGGCGCTCGCTCAAGCGATCGGTCGCATTGGCCAGAAGCGGGAACTGCAAGCTCGTCTCAAGGAAGCCGCGGGGCCTGCTGCCGCGCTTATGGCGCAGCTGGCTGGGGAGCGCATCTGGCAGGTGCTCGATCAAGCACGTGGCAACCGCAACACACGCGCTCACGGAGGGGTACTGCCCCTACCTGAGGTGGAGAGCCGGATTGCCACGCTCGAGGTGCTGCTGAGCGACGCCGAGCAGGCGCTTGGGTCCGGGTTCGAGGACATCGACCTCGCCCGGGTCGACCAGGGTCGCCGCATTCGGGGCCTCCATGTCTATCCGCAAGCCCAGCGACTTCGCGGGCCCAACGGGGTCTTCGACGAGTTCGAGTTGCGAACTCGGGGCGACCTGGAGAGTGGCCATCTCGTCTTCGTCGGCAGGGACGTCCCCATCAGCTTCGTCCTGATGCTCGTGCCACTGGTGCGCATTGGCGGTAAGAAGGGGATCAGTCGTAACGCCTGCTACTTCTTCAACGCACGAGTCGACGACAGCAGGTTCAAATTCGTCTCGTACCACTTTGAAGATGAGCACGAACTCGAGGTTGATGAACCTGAGTTGCAACAACTGCTGGTTGACCTGACCGCCCCGTAGCGGCAGTCTTCTGGCCTAGCACGGTGTTTACCCCAGGTAGAATCGGCGGCCCCGTCCGCAGCTCTGGGATCGTTTCCATCTCGATTCGGCGGCGGGACCAGGTGCTGGGGATCGGGAGATTGGTGGTCACGATGAGGACGCCAACCAGGATCGGGCATCTCGGATCGTTGCTGGATGGTCACGGCCGTGGCCGGAAGGCCCGCTGGATTAGGAAATTCGAAGTACAAGGTCTTGCCGTCCATCCGGTAATCGCGGAGCGTATTAGGTAGGTCACCAGTCGAGGATTGGGGTGTCGTGCCATGGCTGGGCGAAAGCGCCGGAAGCCTGCTGGTGTGGCCGGGTTTATCGCTGATGCCATAAGCGATCGGCAGGACGCTCAGGCGCAGACGCAGCGGCTGGAAGCAAGGGCTCAGTTGGCGCGGGCGAAGGAGAACGCGAAGATGGCGACAGCGAATGCGCGGGAGAAGGCCAGGCAGGAGCAGCGGGAGGCGCGGGAGCGGGAGATCGCCGAGGGGCACGCGGAGGCCGAGGCGGTGACCCGCACGCTGCAGGGCCACCTGACCGAGCTCCGGACACTCCTGACGGGCACCCTTGATGAGGACCCGTACCTGCCGTGGGACCGTTTCAAGGTGCCTTTGCTGGTCGCCGAGTTCAAGCCTCCGCAGCGGCTCGCCACGGAGTTGCCTCCGCCGCAGGCCTCCGATTTCATGCCAGAGCCGCTGACTGGCCTCGGTGCGCTGGCACCGGGCCGGAGGCGCACGTACGCGAGGGCTGTGGCACAAGGCGAGGCCGCTTACGCGCAGGCCATCGCCGCCCACGCCCAGGCCGGGCGGCACCGGAGAGAGCAACTGGCGCGAGCGCAGTCAGATCATGCGCAGTCCGTGAGCCGCGAGCGGGAGCGCGTCCGGCGGCAGCACGCGGTTATCGACCAGATGGCACGCGACTTCGCCGAAGGCAAGCGCAAAGCGGTGGCCGACTACTTCGGCGGGGTGCTGACCGTGCAGCGGTACCCAAGCGACTTCCCGACCGGCGTGAAGGTCGCCTACCTGCCATCTGATCGCGAGCTGAGGATCGACATCGACCTGCCGCTCATGACGGCGATCCCCGAGCTCGAATCGGCGGAGTACCTGACCACGAAGAAGGAACTCAAGTACAAGAAACTCGCCCCGGCGGCCCGGAATAAGCTCTACCAGCAGGTCGTCGCCCAGATGGCACTGCGTACCCTCCGGTGCGTCTTCGCCGCGGACCGGGAAGGTCTCGTCCTCGAAGCCGCCTGCAACGGCTATGTCAACACCATCGACACAGCAACGGGCCAGGACGCGCACTGGTGCCTGGTCAGCGTGCAGGTTCCGCGTACTGACTTCGAGCGGTTGGACCTAGCCCGCGTCGATCCGATGGACTGCCTGGCATACCTGCACGCCAAGGTCTCCAAGACCCCGGAGAAGTACCAGCCGGTCCAGCCCATCATCGAGTACCCGTGGGACGATCTCCACTACGCCGAGGAACTCGACGCAGCCGCTGGCCTTGACAGCGTGCAGAACCTCCTGGACCTCGACGGGTACGAGTTCGAGCAGCTCCTCGTCAAGCTCTGCCAGGCGATCCCCGAGTTCGACGACGTTCGCCGCACCCGGTCACGGGCAGACGGAGGCATCGACTTGGTCGCGGTGAATAAGACACCCTTCGTCGGCGGCCGCATCGCCATCCAGGCCAAGCGGTACGCTCCGCACAACAAGGTCGACATCGCCGCCGTCAGGGAGATCATCGGCTCCATCTCGCAGCGCGAGTTCACCAAGGGGATTATCATCACCACCTCGGGCTTCACCTCGGCCGCCCGCCAGGAAGCCGAACGCCTCGGCGTCGAACTCTACGACGGCGAACGACTCCTATGGCTGCTCCGCCACCACCTTCACCGTGAGTTCAACATCATCGACCAGTCGCGCCGCAAGCCTCCATTCAGAAAGCCTCCAGGACCCGGTGCCACTCCGTAACTGTGAGAGGCAAGTAATTTCGCCATTAGCCTGCCGCGGAAGTCGGCCCGGGACATCCGCTGCCCGCTGCGGGCCGTCTCGATGACCCTGGACCGGGACCGCCCGCAGATCCTGCAGCCGCCCGGACACCCCCAGGCCTGCTGCACCCAGCAGACGATCACCGTCCCGCCGGACGTGAACGCCAAACCAGGCAGAAACACGACTACCCGTCCCCGGCCTGGCGCCGCTCCTACGCCCGCCGCACCGGCGCCGAGCGCGGCTTCGCCACCGCCAAAGCCCCCGCCGCCAGCGACATCAGCCGCGGCTGGTGCCGCCTCATGGGCCTGGCCCCCTTGATGCTGTTCATCACCACCGTGCTGGCCGTCCGCAACCAGCGCATCCTGACAGCCTGGAACGCCCGCCAGCAAGAAAACGCCCGCCGCGCGACCGCCGGGCTTCCCCCGAAAACCCGCAAACGCCGCCGCAGGACACTCACCGGCCTCGCAGCCCGGCCGCCCTGACCCGCGCCACCGCCCCGACCACGAGCCCCCGCACTCGTCGCCACCAGCCATGACAGCCGCCACAACCAGGCGAAAGCACACGCCGGCGCAGGACAAACCAGGCATCCGGCACCACTGGGAGCCCCGGAGACCCGGCACCACACCATGGGCTACCAGGACGCCGGAATGTCAGACCCAAACGTGAAACTAGGCCTCACTGAAACGTGAAGACCTCAGCCGAGCCCCGTTACGGAATCGAACCGTAGACCTTCTCCTTACCATGGAGACGCTCTGCCGACTGAGCTAACGGGGCCTGTTTTCTGTTGTCTGACCTGCGGTTTTACGCCTTCCGGCGGTCTTCCTCGGTCTAGCACAGCGGTGATACAGCGTCTAACTTAGCATCTATGGCTGACACCGTGACACCCGCTGGCGTAGGCGAGCTTAGCGTACTTCTGGCCTCGTGGCGCCTCCACCTGGAGGCGGCCAACCTGTCGCCGCGCACGATCCGCGCCTACACGGACGACGGCGCGCTGTTCGCAGCCTTCCTCGCTCGTCATGGCATGCCCACCGCGGTGGCCAGCATCCGGCGCGAGCACGTTGAGACGTTCATAGCGGGCGAGCTGGACCGCACCGCGCCCTCGTCCGCAGCGACGCGTTTCCGGTCGCTACAGCAGTTCTTCCGCTGGCTTGACGATGAGGGCGAGATCGATGCCTCTCCCATGGCCAAGATGCGCCGACCGATCATCCCAGAACAGCCGGTACCCGTCCTGTCCGATGACGAGGTCCGGCGCCTGCTCGACGGCTGTACCGGACGCGATTTCCGCAACCGGCGTGACGCCGCGATCATCCGCCTGTTTCTCGACACGGGCATGCGACTGGAGGGGATGGCTGGCCTGCGGTACAGCGCCGATGATCCCGATGCGTCAGACGTGGACCTCCGGGCGCACGTGGTGCGAGTCACCGCTAAGGGCCGGCGCGAGATGGTCCTTCCGATCGGCAAGAAGACCGCGCGCGATGTTGACCGGTACATCCGCGTTCGGGCGGCGCATCCGCACGCCGCCGATCGGTGGCTGTGGCTGAGCGCGAAGGGCCGACTCACGGCGAGCGGCATCTACCAGATGATCAAGGATCGGGGTAGCGCGACGGGGTTGCCCGATTTGCACCCGCACCAGCTTCGCCACACGTTCTCGCATGACTGGCTCGCCAGTGGTGGCTCTGAGGGCGATTTGATGCGTCTTGCGGGCTGGAAGTCGCGGGCGATGCTGAGCCGCTATGCGGCAAGCGCAGCGGACGAACGGGCGCGCGATGCGCATCGGCGGCTGTCTCCAGGAGATCGTTTCTAGCGTTCTTCACGGCCTCATGTCACGTAGTACGCGCGACGCTCGAATACGAGAACGCCCTTAAGCGCTAGCATGTGTATCGCGCGGGCCGCTGTCCGCCCAGATGATCCGTAAGTCTCGGCAAACACATCGGCAGATGGTATCCGTGTTCCGGGCGCCCACTCCCCGTCCTTGATCCGCTGCTCGATCAGTTCGGCTATCTCTCCGTAGCGATGCGGCGGGCCGAAGGCGCCCCATTTCTCTCGTGGCTGCTGTAGCTCGGCTTTGTATGCCCGGAGCATGACCGCAAGTGAGTCTGGTATCAGAGGTCCGTAGGAGAGCATTGTGTTTGCCAGCCAAGCCAGCTCAGCTATCGCGCGGTCTTCCTGTATTGTCGTCATTGGTATTGCTCTTTCTCCTGTGTTGCTTGCTGCCGTCGGCCGAGACTTTTGACGTTCTCGAATCTAGTTCCTCCACGAGGGACGAGATATACTCGGCTAGCATCTTGGATACCCCGAGCCTCGGGCACATGGTCGCTAGTTCTATTGTGTAATCGATCGATCTTCGTAGCTCCCAAGCATGGAATTCGCTAAGTGATCTTATCTTTTCCTGCGCGGCGGATTTCCGGTCCATTTCCTTGCGAAGGTCATGCGCGTAATCAAGAAGCACCAGCTTATCGGCAAGCGGCGGATGGAAAGCTGCGAGTGATTCCGCCAGCTGGATCGACCGATATAGTTCGGCCCTACTCAGGTCAGCAAGCCGTTTCCGGGTTTCGATCCGATCGAACTTCACTGCTCGGCTCACTGTTGCCCTACCTATATGCCGCTTTCGATCACGTCTACTTGCTTATCGTGGCTTGCCGGTAGCTGCGGGGGAAGGTGATACGGCAGTGTCGGCAACACGCGGCATGAGTTATGCAAATCCCGCAGAAAGACGGGAGAGGGGCACCCCCGCATGCGGGGGTGCCCCTCGTAGGCCAGTCGCTCCAGTTGGGAACGTTCAGCGAGTCTGCTTCACCTTCATGGCGAACGCGCGCCACACGTCGGCACTGAACCGGAGTACCGCGCCGCCTTGGTTCTTGGTGTCCCGCACGAGAACCAGGCCGTGAGCGCCGCCGGCTTCGACGCAATCCCCGCCGTTACCGGCGCTGTAGCTGGACTTTCGCCAATCGCCGCTGTCTAGTCTTTCCATCGCTCATCCACCGTTCTGAGTATCACCTCACGTGATGCGCTACGCGATAGCGCCGCGCTACGGACGTGATCAAAGGCTATGCCTGCCTTGCGCACAGAAGCGTCACGCTCGACCGTCTGGCCTTCTACCGCTTCGATGTACATCACATCCTGGCCGGCTTGGCTGGTCGCGATGGTGAACGCGCCCGCAAGGCCAGCATGCGCGCCGGCACTGGCTGGTACGATCTGCACCGAAACGTGCGGTAGCTGGGCCAGCTCCGCCATGTGCGCAAGCTGCTCGCGCATGATTTCCGGCGACCCGATCAGGCGATGCAGCACGATCTCATCCAGCACCACCCACAGGTTGGGAGGTTCCGACCTGCTCAGGATCTGTTGTCTGTCGAGCCGTGCTGTGACTAGGGAGTCCAGAACCTCCTCCCTGGCGTGCGCGCCGATGAACAGCGCGAGGGCATAGCTAGCGGTTTGCAGCAAACCGTGAACGATGATGGGTTGCCATATTCGCAACGCCACCGCCGACTGCTCGACTGCAAGCCAGTCTTCGAACCACGACGGATACGCGCCGTCCCATCCCTGGGACTCTCGGTAGAACCGCGTGAACCAGCCTCCAAGCTGCGGAAATACCTTGTCGCATACCTCGGCGAACGTCTCGCCTGGTTCCAGCATGCCCGCTTCGATGCGTGACACCGTGGAGTTATCGCACGGGACAAGCGCGCCTAGATCGGCTTGCGTCATGCCTGCCGCTGTCCTTGCGCGGCGTACCTCGCTGCCGAAGAAGTGCAGCGGAGACACGCCAGGGTTGAGGGTTCGGATTCGTGGCATGGGACGGTGGTCTGAACGGTGTCGGGTGGGAGGCGCCGGCGGGACTTGGAAGTGGATGCGGAGGCATCGCGGTCCCGCCGGGCCGTACTTGGAACTATACGGGCTAGACAGGCTGTACGTCTAACCCCGGCTAGACATACCGGACATTCTAGCTGTACTTCCTGGTTAGATACGGTCTGTGTCGTGAAGATCGTTGACCAGCTGGACCCGACACCGCTGTACGCCCAGCTTGCGAACATCCTCCGCGACATGATCAAGTCCGGTGAGCTACAGCCGCGCGCTCCCCTGCCAAGTGAGAGCTACCTACAACAGCAGCAAGGGGTATCACGCGGCACTGTGCGCTTGGCGGTACGCTCCCTGCGCGACGAGGGGCTAGTGGTCACCATCGCGGGTCGAGGCACGTTCGTCCGCCCCCAAGATCCCCAAGGTCTATAGTCCGCGATGCGACGACGAGGGCTACAGGTAACCGCGGTTAGTCAGGATTCATGGGTGAAGACAAATCGGGTGTCAACCGGTATGCATCAAAGAAATCTGCGACGCTAGCTGTCCCTCTGTAAGGGCCAAGCTGTCTGGCAATATAGTGAAGGCGCGTGTCGGTGCGGGCGGAATTCGTACGCGCGGCCAATGCGGCCATTCGCGCAGCGATATCGGCAGCCTGTTCAATTTCGCCTAGTTGCACGTAATCTTCTGCAAGCCAGCTTAGATAGAGCGAGTTCTCCCGGACGAGCGCCTGATCGTAGCGTGCTATAGCGTTCGCGAGTAGTGGTTCAGCGCGATCCGGCTTCCCTAGTTCTGTATAGCAGCGTCCAGCCATGACGTCGATTTCTTCACGGTTCAGCCAGTAGACCCAATCAGGGTCATCATCCCTAGAGCCAGCAGAAAAGCTCTCATCGACCCGGCCGAGCGTCCGCTCACAGTCTCGCAGATCACCTGATCGTGCGGCCGACCATGCCACTCTTTCCAGCAGCAACGCACGTGTTATGGGCGTAGCGTCACGCTGGCCTCCCTGGTACGCGGTGCGCGCAAGGACAACGGCTTCATTCGGGTTACCCGTGTTGGCGACCTGGTAGCTGAACGTCGAAATGATGTTGGCAGCAAGAGGGGCGTTGAGCGCAGCTCGCGAGGCCAGAATGCCGCCGCGCACATACCGAGCAGCTTCGCCGAGCAAGCCCGCATCCGCCGCGACCCATGCGCCGAGTTGCGCAAGTTCCCCGATAGCCGTGAGAATACGTCGTGCTTGTACCTCAGTGAGCGAGCCGTCCGACAAGAGACGCACCGTTGCGGCCAGCTCATTCTGCACAAGGTCACGGCTAGCGGATCCGGTTATGAAGTCGTCAGCCCGGCGCAGCTGTACAACACGATGTTCTACCGCGCTTATCAGCGCATCACTCACGCGACGGCCCGCGCTCAACTCGATTATTTGCGGGGCCTCACATATAAGCCACATGTGCGATAGCCGTTCGATATCGTCGACAGCTGATCGCTCAAGCGCTGCGTCAAAGCTCAGTGAAAGCGTGTGTGCATCGTCTCTGTTCCATTCGCGGTTAGTCATGGCATCGAACGACACAGCGAACGGTTTCGCGTTATCTGGCTGATCATCAGCTGCATGGTACGTCTCGCTCACTAATAGCGCGAACTGTGCTTTAGCCCGGTCGGGAGCGCGCTCTAGCGCAGCGTCCAGTACTTCTTGCATTGCGGGCTGTGGAGTGATGCCAGGTCGCTTGCGCCAGTAAGCAATGGTGCGCACGGCAACGCCGAGGTGATCAGCGAACGATTCATTGGTCATGCGCAACGCTTGCCGGAGCGCGTCAGCCTGGCCTCCTGTCCACGATGCGATGACCTGCATGCTGAACTCCTAACCTGCCGAGCAATATGCATTGAGATTGCATGGTCTGCACTGGACCTGCACTGTGCTTGCACGGCTCTATCTCACCTGCACTGGAGATGCGCTGCCCGTGCATCCCCATTGCATGGGAAACGAGCCGGAATCCCGGTGGAATAACAGGCATGGAAACCATCTGGCCCGACAGACACGTACACGCCGACCTAGCGCTCTTGGCGGACATGATCAATCACCGTCGCGAGGTCAGCTCTAAGTTCGGCAATAAGCTTGGTGATTTCATCAAGACGCCCTTCCAGAGCATCCAGGCGAGACCACAGCGCAGCGGCATCGGCTACCACGCTATTACTGGCTGCTGCCTGGTGCGCGTGGCCTTTAAGTATCGCGTCGAGGTATTCCGGCTTCCAGCCGAGAGCCACGGACAACGATTCCAGCGTCCGCCGACTACGGCGGCGCTCGACCGTATGGCGCTGGATCTCCCGCACGACGGCCGCCGACACATGCGAACGCTCCGCAAGCTCACGCTGACGCCAGCCGAGCTCGCGAACGCGATCGCTGATTGCACGGGCGACCGCAGCCCAATCTTCCGACACGGGCGTTCCTCCGCGTTCCACTTCCACCGCCGAGGTTAGCCGATCGCCGCGCGGTTCCGCGCCAAACCGCCACCAGACGCAGCCACCCCAAATCACTCCGTAACGCAGTAGCGAGCTGAAATCAGCGATTAATCGATGATTTCAGCTCAGAGAAGGATGTGATCCGAATGGCGTACTACGCCAACGCCGCAGAGCGCGACCGTCTCATCGCGGGACTTCGGGCTCTGGCCGACTTCTTGGAAGACCACTCGGACGTTCCCGCGCCATGTTGGGCGGACGTTCTGATCTTTCCGCCCGATGGCACTGATGACGAGATGCGGGCGGAAATCGACACGATCGCCGCGCGCATTGAGGCCAGGGCCACGGACGAAGGTTCCGCCCACGCTCATTATGTCGCGTCGCGCAGTTTCGGACCCGTGGAATACAGGGCGGTGGCAATCCCGCGCGCACGTCGGCGCAGCAGCGATGAGGAAAGGTCGTGATGAGAATGACCGTCGCGATCCTCACCGTTGTCGCATCACTGTTCGCCGTAGTCGCCGGCCTGCTCGCAGTCGTCATCGCTGGCATCCGCAAGGGTGACCGCGCACACCTAGCGGATGCTCCCAAATCGCACTCCGACACGATAGCACGCCGGATTCTCGTCGGCGTCCGCTACCACGACAGCGGCGAGCAGGAGAAGTGAGCAGAATGAGCGACCTTCTCGCGGCATGCATCATGCGCCATTGCGCGAACCCTCGATGCCGGAAATGCCGTGCCCGTGCCCGCTGGTACCGGCGCAAGGCATGGCGCACCCACAAAAACCCAATCCGCAGGCTCTACGGAAAGAAGTAACCATCATGACCGTAACCATTCCCCTTGTCGCCATCGTCGGCCTCGTCGTCTACCTCGCGTGGCGCTATATGGGCCTGCGGGTCTGGCACGCGATCGTCAGCCTCATCTTCGGCTTCCTGCTCGCCGCGACCACTGCGGCGCCCGAAATCCGAAACGTCCTCGTCGGTATCGTCCAGTGGTTGAACAAGCCATGAATGCACACATCTATTCAAGGAGCTGGTGCCTAGTGCGCGACCGTCCCCCGAACGCCACTATCGATTTTCCCGAAATTCAATCCCGTAACGATGCCGCGCGGCGCATTCTCGCCGGATTCGCGGCCGATATGCCGACCCTGTCCGACATCTGGCGCTACCTGGCTACTGCACTTGACGACACCGTCACTCTGTCCGCCGAGATCACGCGCCTATCCGGCGAACTTCAGGCCACGCGCCTCGACCGCGCGAACCTGCTCGCCGCCGCGCGCGCCACGATCGTCGCTGCGCGCGAGGGCGAGTCGGACCCTCTCTGGTACCTGCGTGACGAGCTCGACGTACGCCAGGCGCGCTCTAAGGACGCGCGGAGGCAACCGTGACGAGCTACCGGAGGATGCGCCGACAAGCGCGCGTGGCGCGCCGAACCGGCATGCAGCCCATGATGATCATCAACACCGGCGACCAGCTCCCCGAGACGGTCGGCGTTCTCGTGCTGCGGTGGGCGTGGCACTACCGCTCCGAACTGGCACCCGTGTACGCCCTAGCCGCGATGGTTGGCGCCGGCTGGTGGCTGCATGCCGCGCTTGCCCAGTGGTGGGAATGCATCCTGGCAGGCTTCACAGTGGCCGCGTGGGCGCTGTTCACGTTCGGCGCGCGGATCGGCCTCGTTGCGCTGGCCGAACGCTTCTATGCCGCAACCATGACGCTCACAGCCGGCGGTTGGCTCGCCATGGCCGCCATCATCGGCCCCTTTGCGTCACCGCTACCCCAAGCGCTCGCGATCGGTGGAGCGATCCTGTCGGTGCCGTGGTGGGCGCATAGGCGCCGACGTGCGAAAGTCCGCGTGGAACGCAAGCTTCAGGCATGGCCGGATATCGCCAAGGCCATTGGCCTGGCTGGCTCGGAAGTCATGTCGGCAACGGTGGACCTGTGGGGATGGCGCGCGAGATTCCGCCTCGCACGCGGCCAGACCATCGCCGACGTGACCGCGAGAATACCGGCGATCGAGTCCGGGCTTGGCACATTCCGCGGTGCCGTCCGCGTCTATCCGACACCGGACGATCTGGCCAACCGCTGTGAATTGCGGGTACTTGATTCCGATCCACACGCGGACGCTATCCCGTGGCCAGAATCACCCATCACGTCGATAACTGAGCCGATCGATATGGGACCCTTCGAGGATGCCACGCCATGCCGCGTCCTGTTCCTCCGTAGGCACGCGATATTCGGTGGGACCACTGGATCGGGTAAGAGCGGTGGGCTCAACGTGCTCTTGGCCAATCTGAGCGCATGCGCCGATGTGGTCATCTGGGCCATCGATCTCAAAAAAGGGATGGAACTCGTACCGTGGCAGGCATGTATCGATCGGCTCGCCACCACTCCCGAACAGGCGGCTGCGCTGCTCCGCGATGCGGTGGCAATTCTGGAAGCACGCGCCGAGTATCTCGCAGCGACCGGCCGGCGCATGTGGGAACCCTCGCCGGACATGCCCGCGCTGGTAATCATCATCGATGAATACGCCGAGCTTGCCGATGATGCACCCGACGCGATGAACGACACCGACTCGATAGCGCGGCTAGGCCGCGCCGTCGCGGTAACCATGGTGGCCGCAACCCAGCGGCCAACCCAAAAGGCAATGGGCCAAGGCGCGGTGCGTTCACAGATGGACCTGCGCATCTGTTTCCGGGTGCGTGAGCGGCGAGACGTCGACCTGGTCCTCGGGCAAGGAACGCTCAACACCGGATGGCACGCGCATACCCTCAATGCGCCCGGCAAGTTCCTCGTCTCCGCACCCGAACACAGCACGCCAAAGCGCGCCCGTGCCTACCTCGTTTCCGACCAGAGCGTGACTGATACCGCCGCGCGGCATGCGGTCAACCGTCCTCAGCTCGACGACGTCTCGCGAAACGCCATCCTCCCTGGCGCAGGTCACGCGCCCGAGGGCGCACGAGGCGCTGACCAAGGCCGCGCGTCTGTCGTGGACGAAACCACTACCGCCGAGGATGCGCTGTGGTTCGCGCTCTGCATGACTCCCGACGAGGGAGCAGAGATCGGTGAGCTGATGCGCTTCACCGGGATGAGCCGACCGACCCTGTACCGGCGACTGCGCGAGCTTGCCGACTCCGGCCGCGCGGTCCAGGTCAGCCGTGGCCGCTGGCGTGCCACCACCACCGAGGAGACTGACGGTGAGTGATCGTCTCACGGTTTGTCTCATCTCACGTCTCACGTGCGCGTCTGCACGTAAACGCGTGTGCAAGCACGCTGAGACAATCACGCTCCGTAGCTCCGAGGGTGGTGACACCCCATAGCGAAGGACATCAACCGCCGGATAGCGGCGGAGATCTCGTGGAGCCGCACCTACGACCGAAGCGCACGCACTCGCCCGGCACGCGAAGCGTTCCTCCGCCGATTCGAGCGAGAGGTAGACCCAGATGGCACGCTACCGCCCGACGAACGCCGACGCCGTGCCGAGCACGCCATGCGCGCATACATGCTCCGCCTCGCCAAGCGGGCCGTAGCGGCGCGCAAGGCGAGCTGAGTCTCTGCCCCCGGATGATCGAGCCCCCAAGCATCGGACTTGGGCTCGACTGCATCCGTCGGAAACCAACTACTGCGTCGCTGCGTCCGGCCTCATGCTCGGTCATGATGACGTTCCTGTACAGTAAGCTGTGCGCTCGCCAGGATCAGCCAGTACGCAGTAAATAGAATTCCTGTATGCGCGAGCTACCCTGATCACACGATTCATCAAGAACCGACTATGATTTCTTCATTTCGTATGAGGTTGATAGCAGCCATGTTCCCGAAACTGAGAAAAGTTATCCTGACATCTGGCGAGATTATTGATGTGTCTGACGGCGTAACAGCCATCGTCGGTCCAAATAATGCCGGAAAGAGCTTGCTCCTAAGCGAGTTGCAGAGATGGATAACCATGAGTCCTGGACAGCAGCCTGCACCCCCAATGCTGGTGCTCGGGAACATCGAGGCCGAAGTACCGACGGTTGAGGATTTCAATGCTTGGCTTACCAAAACATGCCTCCACCGCGGCCCTGGCTTCTATCTACCTAGCGGCCAAATTCCATATCCGCACTTCGTTTTGCCAAACAATAACTTGATTCTAGACAACCAAGTGCCTCAACTTGTAAACTCATCCGGCCGACTTAGCATTCTGGGCAACGCATTTACATTTTACGCAGGCGCCGGCGGGACCAGAGATATGGCAAATGGCACGGGCACCGTCAATATGCAAGAGCTGCCACAAAACCCACTTCAGCATCTTTACTTGAGTCGGGAACTTGAGAACGAAATCAGTTCCCTAGTCAAGCGCGCCTTCAATGTCCCACTCGTTGTTAACCGTTACGGCGGTTCACAAATCAACGTTCATCTCGGAAGTGTCTCAGCACCAGAAACACCTCCCCCCGGAACGAAAGAGTACCTAGCAGAGATAACCGCACTCCCGCAAGTACAGACACAAGGCGACGGCGTTAAGGCATTCATCGGCATGTTGCTTGCCATAAGAACTGCTGATTATAAAATACTTCTGATTGATGAACCAGAGACCTTTTTGCACCCTCCTCAGGCATACCTTTTGGGGCAGATACTTGCTGAGCAACACGACAGAAACACCCAAGTCGTGGTGGCAACGCATAGCTCTGACATAATTCAAGGGCTTACTTCAGCGAGGGCATCAGTCGGCGCGGTCAGTATCGTTCGCCTGACACGCAAAGACAACGTCAACCACGTGGCACAACTCTCGATGCATGAAATGCGAGGGCTGTATGGCGACCCGCTTATCAAGTACTACAGCATTCTTGACGGCTTGTTCTCGCACGGCGCCGTGGTATGCGAATCTGATTCTGATTGCACATATTATCGCGCGGTTCTCGATTCTATCGGGACACTAGAAGATGGAACGCCAGCTTCGTCAATCAGCCTTCACTTCACGCATTGCTCCGGTAAGGCGCGACTCCCAAAGGCAATACGCGCGCTGCGCGCCGCGAAGGTCCCGGTAGCATGTGTTGTCGATATCGACATTTTGCAGAACGAGAACGAGTTCAAAGATCTAATAGCTTCGTGCGGCGATGCCCCCGAAAACTATATGCCGCTTCGGAAGATCGTAGCCAGCGCAGTCAGTTCACGAGATGAGAGATTGGAGCGAGCCAAGGTCAAGGCCGAACTGAACCAGCTTCTTGACTCCAAGAGGAGCAGTGATCTCAGCACAAACGAGCTGAGCAGGCTAACAGCCGCTCTTAAGCCGAAGAATGGTTGGAGGCAGTTTAAGCTCGCGGGCTATCGTTTGCTATCGGGTGAGGCACGGATATCATTCGATAAGTTGGTAACCGCTCTCCGACAGCTAGGTATCTTCATGGTGGACGTGGGGGAACTTGAGCGCTTCCATCCTGAGGTCTCTGCCGACAATAAAGCAGAATGGCTACGCACGGTACTTGAGCAGAAGCTCTATGAAAAATCGATTGAATCGAAGAAGTTCGTCACGGCCATCGCATCGAGCATACTTCAGCGCCAGTAATCGACAGTTGTTTCACTTGGGATCACATGCCGCGGCCGAGTAGAACGGGCGGTAGGCGCGGCGCCCATGTGTACGGATACTTGTATATCTCCATAGGTCTCGTCAGAGTAACTGCCTGCAAGAAAGATTGAATTACCTGCCCAGAAATCCCCGTTCTGAACACCGTAGCCAGCCTGATTTTAGATTTGTGCAACTTCTATCTGTCGAACCACCTTCGGGTTCGTATAGCGATTATCGCCGCTAGCCAAACGATCAATTCCATTAGGAAGAGGTATAGAAATAGCGGCCTTATAATCTCTATCGGCCTCCACTGGAATCCATAGAGAATAAGAACCA
>Ga0213875_10001299_pt1 | contig 16604 bp, 15 predicted proteins | sample BarmaccomBMRX_R8_FD_160105 | JGI IMG/M metagenome (GOLD analysis project Ga0213875, IMG submission 160105) | Root-associated microbial communities from Barbacenia macrantha in rupestrian grasslands, the National Park of Serra do Cipo, Brazil - RX_R8 | ecosystem: Host-associated > Plants > Roots... | reverse complement strand
CCGGGGCGGCGCCCCAGTTCGCACCGGCGGCGGCGGCGGCGAACGCCGGCTCCTGCGGCTGCGGGAACTTGCCGGCCTTGTTGCTGACCAGCGCGTAGGTGGCGTTGTTCTGCTTGGCGTAGGCATATTCGACGTAGCCGATCGAGCCGACCGTCTGCTTGACGAACGCCGAGACGCCGTCATTGCCCTTGCCGCCGATGCCCACCGGCCAGTTGATCGAGTCGGACGCGCCGACCTTCGAGGCCCAGGCCGGGCTGCGCAGCGAAAGATAGGACGTGAACAGGAAGGTCGTGCCCGAGCCGTCCGAACGATGGACGACGGTGATCGGCATCGACGGCAGGTTCACACCCGGGTTGATCTTCACGATGTTGGGATCGTTCCAGGTCTTGATCTGGCCGTAGAAGATCGCGGCGAGGACGTTGCCGGTCAGCTTGAGCTGGCCCGGGGCAATCCCCGGCAGGTTCACGACGGGAACGATGCCGCCGATCACGGTCGGAAACTGGTAGAGGCCCGAGCTGTTGAGATCGTCCGGCTTCAGCGGCTTGTCGGACGCGCCGAAATCGACCGTCTTCGCCTTGATCTGCTTGATGCCGCCGCCCGAGCCGATCGCCTGATAGTTGAGGCCGACGCCCGACTGCGCCTTATAGGCTTCCGCCCACTTGGCGTAGATCGGCGCCGGGAAGGTGGCGCCCGCGCCGGAAAGGTCGGCGGCGACGGCGCCGCTGGTTGCACCCGTGGCGACAATGAGGGCCGCGCCGAGCGCGCCCGCGAAGGTCTTTAACATGCGCATTATCTCCGATCTGCCGGGAATCATGGTACCCCCGCCCGGCAACATCTGCGGCCCTATGGAGGGCATGTTACAGGAATGTGACGTGGCGCGGGCGGCGCGAAGACGGTGGGTGGTGCTTGCTCGGAGGCGAGCCGATCTGTCACATCCATTCAGTTGGTAGCGGAGCGCGTCCTTGGTCCACATCACCGTCGCGATCGCGCGCTTCGTCGAGATCCTGTTGTTCGACATCGCGCGCGCCGCCGCCGGGCTGCTGGCGCTGGGGCTGCTCGCGCTGGGCGGCGTCGTGCTGGGTTTGGTCTGGCTGCGGCGGATGATGCGGCGGCGCTGAGGGGCTGATTCCAAACTTGCCTCCGTTCGTGCCGAGCGCAGTCGAGGCACGTGGACGGCACGATTGCGGCACGTCCCTCGACTGCGCTCGGGACGAACGGACCACTTCAGATGCTCGAGCCGTCAGGTTGCCCGGAGACTGCCTACCGCCCCCGCTTGCGCCAGATCGTCGCGGCCGAGGCGAGGTAGTTCCAGCCGGCACCGACGACCGCGCCGCACAGCGCCGCCGCCCACCAGCGATGTTCGCGCGAGAAGATCGCGGCGCTGACGCCGATGTTGGCGAGCGCGCCCATGCCGCAGATCAGGTAGAAGCTGACGAGCCCGCCGATCAGGCTGAGCCCGGTCAGCCGACGCTCGCGGAAGGTGAGCGCGTTGTTGAGCAGGAAATTGCAGCAGATCGCCACCGCCACCGCGATCGCCTGCGCCCGCACGAACGGCAGCCAGCGCAGCCCGAGCCGCAGCACTGCGAGGTTCACGATCACGCCCGACAGTCCGACCAGCGCGAAGCCGACGAAGCGCTGCGCGAGCAGCCGCCTGATCCCCTTGCCCGCGATCAGGCCGAGATAATCGAGCGTGACTCCGAAGCCGAACTTGCTCTCGCCGGCGTGGCGGTTGCGGAACTCGTAGGGAAATTCCTCGACGGTGAGCGCCGGCTGCGCCGAGGACAGGATGTCGAGCAGGATCTTGAAGCCGCCGCGGGAGAGCTGCGGCACGAGATCGATCACCGCAGCACGCCGCACGACGAAGAAGCCGCTGAGCGGATCGGAGACGTCGGTGCCCGTGACCATCCGGCCGAGCCGCGTCGCCATCCGGCTCGCGAAGGCGCGATGCTCCGACCATTCGCCGAGCGAGCCTTCATCGTGATAGCGCGAGCCGACCGCGACATCGGTGCGGCCGGCGGCGACGGCCGCGATCATCGCCGGCAGGATGCTCTCGTCATGCTGGAGATCCGCGTCGATCACCGCCACGATCTCGGCGGTCGTCGCCAGCATGCCCTCGATCGCCGCAGAGGCGAGGCCGCGCCGCCCATAGCGCCGGATCAGGCGGACGTCCGAACGGGTGCGCGCGAGCTCCTCGATCAGCGCCGCGGTGCCGTCCTGCGACCAATCGTCGACGAACAGATAGTCGACCGACTGTCCGGCGAGCGCGGCGTCGAGCGCGGCGATCAGAGGGCGGACATTCTCGCGCTCGTCGAGCGTTGGGATGACGATCGTGCAACTCGGAGCCGGAGCGGCGACGGGGTGGAAGCCATGCCCGCGGGCAAGCTTCTCGGCATTCAGCAACACGACATTGTCCACGCGGTCGACCCCTTGATGCCGGCGTTCCGGGCCCTTGCCTTGGCAGGCGAACCGCTCTTTTGTGTTTCAGAACGTGGCAGGATTATTTCCGTGCCATGGCGTCGAAGAAAGCGCTAGGCCTTCAGGAGCGTGCGCACGCCGTCGCGCTCGCGTTTGAGGTGGGTGCGCAGTCGGGCGATCTCCACCATCGTCGCCGCCCGGTAGGCCGCAGGGCGATCGAGGATCGCCGCCGCGCCCCATTTGAGTACGTGCGCGCGGAACGCCTCGCCGACTGCAACACAGCTTTCCTTCATCGCTGCCGCTGCGGCCGAGCGGGGGCCGCCTTGCGCGATCAGCGGATCGAACAACCGCACATGCTTGAAGATCTGATATTCGGAGAGCAGGCGGGCGAGCTCCCAGCGGATATGGCCGATCTCGCCGGCATCGAGCTTGCCGCGCGCCGCCAGCGCCATTTCGGCGCGGGCGAGCAGCGCCTCGATGCGGTCCTGATAACCGATCAGGCGCTTGTGCGGGGAGGTGAGCCCGTCGGCCTGGATGCGGGAATGTGCGGTCATCGGAGATCGTAGCTCCAGCCGACCGAGAAGCGCCAGTGATCGCGATAGCTCGGATAGGGATTGTCGATCGAATGGGCGAGCTCGAGGTCGAGCTGCCCCTTCTGGAGATAATCGAGCCGCACGCCCGCGCCCGCCGAGGCGAGGTCGTAGTCTGCCGGCAGGAACGGCCCGCGGGCGAGCAGGTGGACGCTGCCGCCGTCGACGAAGCCATAGAGCTCGGAGCCCATCCAGTTCCTCGGCAGCGCCGGTCGCCAGGCGAGCTCGCCCGAACCCGCATAGCCGCTGTCGCCGGTCAGAATCGCGGTGTCGAAGGCGCGGCCGTAATCGGGGCCGCCGAGCACCATGCGCTCGGCCGCGGGCAGCGGCTGCCAGCTATACTGGCCGATGCCGCGCACGCGCAGGACGAGATGCTTGCCGATCGCGCGGTCATATTCGGCGCGCGCGGTGAGCTTGGTGAAGACGGTGTCGGCGAGCGGCGCGGTGACGCGGGCGCCGGCGAAATCGAGCCCGCGGCTCGCCGATCCGCCGAGCGTCAGCGTGCTGTCGGCCTCGACGTCCGAATAGGCGAGCGCGACGCGGGCGGCGCGGGTCCGCTCAGTCGCGATCAGGCTGCCGAGGGCGGCGTTGTTGCTGTTGGTGCCGTCGATGCTGGCGCTGGCGACGAGGTTCTTCTTATAGCCGCGCACGATCGGATAGCTGAGGCCGACGCCGGCCGTCTCGGCGTCGCCGTGGATGTCGGTGTGGCGCGGCCGCGTCGTCAGATAGCCGCCGGAAACCGAGAGCCTGAGCCCGTCCCTGCCGATCGGTGTCGAGTGGCTGATCGCGGCATAGCGGTAGCGCTTGAGGTCGATCGCCGATGCCGCGGTGATGTCGGTCTCGTCGCCCTCGCGGAAGAGGTGGTAGAGCTTGGCGTTCGCCGCGCCTTCGCCGACGCCGAGCAGCTCGGTGCCGTGATTGTCGAGCCCGGCGGTGAGCGTATCCTTCGCCCATTTGAGCGTGAGCACGAGCACGACGCCGCCGGGCGCGAAGCCGCGCATCAGGTTGGCGTCGACCTTGAGGCCGGGGATGTCGCGAATGAGCGAGAGATAGCGTTCGAGCACGCGGCGGGTCAGCGGCCGCTGCTTGGCCATGCGCTCGGCATAGGCCTTGATCAACTCGACGTGGCGGCCTTGCGTGTCGCCGTTGATCACGATGTTCTCGATGAAGCCCTCGGCGACCTGGACGTGGACAACGCCGCTCGAGAGGTCCTGCGCGGGGATCTGGATCGTGTAGAGCGCGATGTTCGCCTTGCCATAAGCGTCGGACATCGCGGCGGCGAGCTTGCCGAGCGTTTCACGAGAGGCGGGCTGGCCGAGGAAGGGCTTGGCCGCCTGGGCGACGCGCGCAGGCACCTCGACGCCGTCGAACACCAGCCTGGCGATCCGGGTCGCCGGCGCCTCGGCATCGATCTTGGGCGGCGGCGCCTGCGGCGTCGGCGCGGGGTGCTGCTCGGCAGCGGCTGGCGCCGGCAGGCGATCGACGCGATCGCGATCGATGATCAGCGGTGCGTCGGGACCGGGCTGCGCCGCCGCGGCGGCGGCAAGGCTCGCGCAGGCGGCAAGCGCAGCCGCGCGGGTGTGAATACGCATGACTTCCCCTGTGTCGAAAAGATCGGGGGCGCGTGGTCCAGGCGCGCCCCCGACCGCGGTCAGCGGCCGAGCAGCCCGCCGAGCAGCGTGCTCGTCGAGCCGCCGGTGTTGGCGGCCGTCGTGGCGGTGGTCGTGGAGACCGGCAGCAGGCCGCCGGTGCTGACCGTGCCGGTGCCGGTGCCAGACAGCGCGCCGGTCGCGACCGGCAGCGCGCCGGTGACGGTGTTGACGACGTTGCCGACGGTGTTGGTTACGCCGCCGAGCAGGTTGCCGGTGCTCGGCGTGGTGACGCTGCCGCCGCCCGCCACCGTGCCGGTGAGCGCACCCGTCGCGGGCAGCGCGCTCGTGACGCCGTTGACGACGCTACCGACGGTGCTGGTCACGCCGCCGAGCAGGTTGCCGGTGCTCGGCGTCGTCACGCTGCCGCTGCCGGTCACGCTGCCGGTGAGCGCGCCGCTGATCGGCGACGCGCCGGTCACGGTGTTGACGACGCTGTTCACGGTATTGCCGACGGTGCCGAGCACGTTCCCGGTGCCGGTTCCGGTCGTGCCGGTGCCGCCGAGGATGGTATTGCCGCCGACCGCGAGGGTGACCGGCTGGCCGTTGCTGGCGACGCCGACGGTAGCGAGCGAACCGCTCGCCTGCGTCGGCGAGCCGACGCTTGCGCCGATCAGCGCGCTGCCGGCGGCGGGAGTGCCGTTGCCCACCGTAGCGGAGACGAGATTGCCGGCACCGGGTACGACGCCGTTGAGCGCGCTGTCGAGCGCGCCGGTGTTGGCGTTGACGCCGACGACGGTGTTGCCGCTGAGCACGGTCGCCGTCACCGGGCTGCTGCCGCCGCCGACGACGTTCGTGCCGCCCGCGGTGAGCGTGACGGGGCTGTTGGCGCCGAGCAGGCCGGCGCCGGTGCCGCCGGTGGTTCCGGCGCCGAGATTGGCGACGGTCTGGCCGACGGTATCGACCAGGCCGCTGACGGTGTTGGTGACCGGCGTCGTCACCGCGCCGACCGCGGGCAGCGTGGCGTTTACGTTGGTGCCGACGCTGGTGGTGGCGTTGCCGACGCCGAGCAGCGCATTGCCGGTCGACGCGAGCACGCCGCCAAGCAAGCCGTTGCTCGTCGTCGTGCCGGTGCCCGTGCCCGTGCCGTTGCCGGCGGTGACGGTGACGCCGATCCCGGTCGTACCGGTGCCGCCGCTGCTGGAGCTGGTCGTGCCGATCGTGACCCCGATGCCGCCCGAGCTCGATCCGCCCGAGCTGGACGTGCCGCCGCTCGAGCTCGACGAAGAACCGCCCGAGCTGGAGCTCGACGAGGTGCCGCCGCTGCTGCTCGAGCTGGTCCCGCCGCTCGACGACGAGGTGCCGCCGCTGCTCGAGCTGGTGCCGCCGCTCGAGCTGGAGCTGGAGCCCGGATCGTTGCCGATCGAGGCGAGGCGCAGCGTGCCCGAGCCGCTGCAGGCGGCGCAAAGCAGAAGAATACCGATAGATGCGGTGCCGGCGGCAAGCCGCGCGGTGGATGAAACTTGCATTTCCCTGTCTCCCAAAACTCGTGGCGGGGCGACAGTTTTCTAGGCGATGCTTTATTCCAAGGCGTTGATGGGTGCGGTTAGGCCAAGATAATGCCGATCAATACTTGCCACACGCAATTTGCGTAACAATTCGAGCCGCTACGCAGACGTAAGGCCAGTTACCGGCACTGATGCGTGCGGCGAATTGGCGAAACCTCTGCGCGATCTACGGAGCTTCGCCGGCGCTTCCCCGTCCGCATTGACCGACGCGGCGGCCGCGCGCATCGCGCAGGGCGTTGTAGTCCTAACAGATGAAGGCGGTCGCGATGGTGTCGCGGGACTCGGTTGGTCAGGCCCAATCTACGGCCGAACGACCACTTTATGCCTGCATCGAGGCCGGCGGCACCAAGTGGAACCTCGCGGTCGCGTGCGAGCGGTCCGCGCTGCTGCGCACCGCACGCGTGGCGACGACCACGCCGGTGGCGACGATCGGCGAGTCGCTCGCCTTTTTCGACGCCGCGCGGAGTGAGCTCGGGCCGATCGCCGCGATCGGCATCGCCAGCTTCGGGCCGCTCGACATCGATCGGGCCTCGCCGAATTGGGGCCATATCCTGCGCACGCCGAAGCCGGGCTGGACGGGCGCCGACGTCGTCACGCCGTTTACCGATGCGCTGGGCTGTCCCGCCGGACTCGACACCGACGTCAACGGCGCCGCGCTGGCCGAGGGGCTGTGGGGCGCGGCGCGCGGCTGTCGCAGCGCGACCTACGTCACCGTCGGCACCGGCATCGGCGGCGGCGCGCTGATCGGCGGACACACGCTGCGGGGCCACGGCCACCCGGAAATGGGGCACATCGCGGTGCATCGCCATCCCGAGGACGATTTCGCCGGTAGTTGCCCGTTCCACGGCGATTGCCTCGAAGGCGTCGCGAACGGCCCGGCGATCAACGCGCGCTGGGGCTGCTCGCTTTCCGAGCTGCCGGAAGACCACCCCGGCAGGGCGATCATCGCTTATTATCTGGCGCAGCTCGCGGTCGGGCAGCTCGCGATGCTCGCTTCCGATCGTATCGTCGTCGGTGGCGGCGTGCTCGCGACGCCGGGGCTGCTGGCGCGCATCCGCGCGGAGGCGGAGCGGCTCGCCGCGGGCTATTTCGGCACGCGCGATTTCGATGCGCTGATCGTGCCGCCGGCGCTGGGCGACGACGCCGGCGTGCTCGGCGCGCTGGCGCTCGCGATGCGCGTCGTCGGGGCCGATACTGGAGCTTGACGTCGCCGGCGGGGACTACAGGATCGTGCTTCGGGATCAGTCAACAGGCGTGGTGGAGCTGAGGGGAATCGAACCCCTGACCTCTGCAGTGCGATTGCAGCGCTCTCCCATCTGAGCTACAGCCCCGCACCTGTCGAGAGGCGCCCTCTAGCGGCGCATATCGCGCGATGCAACGCCGCATCGCGCTCCACACCGAAATGCCCGCCGATCGCGCACCGTTCGTCGCAGAGCGGCGCTTTGTCCGCATCGAAATCGGAACCTGAGTTAAGTCCTGCCGGTTTTCACGCTGGTCGCGGACGACGCCGCAGGCGCCCGCGCGCCCCTTGAAAACGGCAGAGGAAGCTCATCATGGGATATGATCGCAGCAGCGGCTACGGCCGCGAAGGCTATGGCTACGGCTCGCTCTATGGGCCGGGACGTCGCCCCGAGCGCGATGGCCGCGGCGACTATGGCCGGTACGACGAGGGCAACCGCGGCTATCGCGGCCGCTCCGATCGCGACTATGATCGCGACCGCTATGCGCGCGACCGCGACTATGATCCGGAGGATCGCGGCTTCTTCGAGCGCGCCGGCGACGAGGTCCGCTCCTGGTTCGGCGACGACGAGGCCGAGCGCCGCCGCCGCGAGGACGATCGCTACGACGAGCGCCGGTCGCGTGCCGAAGGCGGCGATCGCGGCCGCGGCTGGAGCGACGAGCGCGGCCCGCGCAGCGGGCGCGTCTCGCAGTCCGATTATGATGCGGCGTTCGCGGCGAGCTACGGCGCATTCGGCGCCTATCCGCCCGGGCTCTACGATCGCGGCGGGGCGCAGGACCGCTATCGGCAGGATCGCAACGAGACCCGCGGCCGCCACGACCACGATCCGCATTATCGCGAGTGGCGCGACCGCCAGATGGACACGCTCGATCGCGACTATGACGAATATCGTCGCGACAACCAGAGCCGCTTCAACAGCGAGTTCGGCAGCTGGCGCCAGAACCGCCAGACGCAGCGCGATTCGCTCGGCCGCGTGAAGGAGCATCAGGAGGTCGTCGGCTCCGACGGCGAGCATATCGGCACCGTCGATCATGTCCGCGGCGATCGCATCCTGCTGACCAAGACCGACAAGGATGCCGGCGGCCACCATCACTCGATCCCTTCGGCGTGGATCCGCAACGTCGGCGACAAGGTCGAGGTATCGAAGACCGCGGACGAGGCGCAACGCGCCTGGCGCGAGGAGCAGGACCAGAACGAGCAGGGTGGCCTGTTCGGCGGCAATCGCGACAATGATCGCGACCGCGGCACCACCAACCTCAACCGGAGCTTCTCCGGCACCTATTGATCCGCCGGGCGGAAACGCCGCCGATCCTGGAGCCCCGGCCGCAGCGATGCGGCCGGGGTTTTGCCGCGGCACGGTCGGGAAGGTGGCTGGCCGACAAACGCCGCGGGCGCCTGCTTTGCGTCGCCGGCTCATCGCTGTAAATCATCCCGCAAAGAAGTGTGCGAACAGGAGGGGCAGGGATGGAGCAAGCGGGGAGTTTCAGTGTCTCGTGGGATCAGGACGACGGAATACTGATCGCGCGCATGACAGGTTTTTGGACGTTCGACACGGTGCAGGCATTCCGCGCGCTGTTGTTTCGGCGCATCGCCGAACGACCGAGTCAGCCGTTCGGGATGCTGACCGATCTGAGCGACCATCCGGTCCAATCGCAAGCGGTACACGAAGCGGTGACCAAACTCGCGCAGGAATTGCGGGAGCGCGGGATGGAGCGCGGTGCCGCCGTTCTCAGCCCCTCCACATTGAGTCGCATGCAGGTCGGGCGTTCCGCCGAGCAGGCAGGCGCCGCCGCTCAGTTTTTCTCCACCGAGGCGGAGGCACTCGCTTATCTTCGCTCCTGAGCGGCAGCTGCGTCCGCCGGACGCGCGGTGCTATCGCCGCCGCGCCTCTCTTACGCCGGGCGAAGCCTCGGTAGCGGTTGCACACGCGGCGATGATGATGGCCTCCAGCGATTATGTCCGCGGCGACCGCATCCTGCTGAACCGGAGCTTCTCGGCTGTCTGTTGACCGGCCGGGCGGAAACGCCGCGGCTCGTGGAGCCCCGGCCGCGGCGATGCGGCCGGGGTTTTCATGCCGTCAGTGCGTGGCGCCGAAGCCGCGCGAAAGGCCGTGGTAGAGCCGCTCGCGGCAGACCAGGCTGGAGGTCGCATCGGCGACGAGCGCGGTGGCGAGCAGCGGCAGCAGCAGGCCGTGGCTCGCCGTCGCCTCCGAGATGATCACGACGGCGGTGAGCGGCGCGCGGACAACGCCGGTGAAGTAGCCGATCATTCCAAGCAGCACGACCGGACCGGCCGCGGCGGCGGGAAACAGCGCGCGCAGCAGGTCGCCGAGCCCGGCGCCCGTCGCGAGCGAGGGCGCGAAGATGCCGCCCGGCATGCCCGAGACCGCGGTCGCCAGCGTCGCCGCGAACTTGGCCGGGCCGAACCACCAGCGCGCGCCCTGGCCGGCGATGATCAGCCGCGCAGGCAGGTAGCCGGTGCCCCACGTCGTCTCGGTCGCGCAACCGATCGCGGCCACGATCAGTCCGGCGCCGAGCGCGAACAGCACCGGATGCGCGCGCAGCGCGGCGAAGGGCCGTCGGCGCGATCCCGCGAAAGCGAGCATCAGCCGCGAGAACAGCCCGCCCGTCAGCCCGCCGCTGACCCCGGCGACCAGCGTCGTCGCGATCGCGCGGCCGATCGGCAGCGTGTCGCCCATCGCGCCGAAATAGACATAGTCGCCGGCGATGCCGAGGCTGACCATGCCCGAGATCAGCACCGCCGTCATGACCAGCAGCGTCATGCGCTGCTCATAGGCGGCGGCGAGCTCCTCGATCGCGAAGGTGACGCCGGCAAGCGGCGTGTTGAACGCCGCTGCGACACCCGCGGCGCCGCCGGCGACCATCACCGAGGCTTTGACCGGCACGCGGAAGACGCGGTGCGCATAGGCCATGATCGTCGCCGAGACCTGCACCGTCGGCCCTTCGCGGCCGACCGAGGCGCCCACCAGCAGCCCCACAAGGGTCAGCGCGAACTTCGCCGCCGCGGTGCGTGCCGAGGCGAGCGAGCGCATCGCCTCGTCCGGATCGAAGCGCGCCGCGATGATCTGGGGAATGCCGGAGCCGCGCGCATCCGGCGCGTAGCGGCGCGTCAGCCACACCAATGCGCCGAACGCCATGGGGGTGATGATCAGCGCCGCCAGCGGCCAGCGCTGGTGGCCCTCGAGGAACAGCCGGTTCGCGATGTCAGCCAGCCGCGCGAACAGCAGCGCCGCGAGACCGAGCGTGACCGCGCCCGAGAGAATCGCGGCGCGCTTGCGCCACACCGGCGCGGTCGGCCCGTGACGGCGGCCGAGGACGCGGATGCGGTCGATGCGGCGGCGGCGATTGGCACGGGGGTCATGGGGATCGGCAGACGCAACGGGTTCGGACATGCCATCGCCTTAGCCAGCGGCGCGCGGCCGCGCACCCTCGGAAGCCTGCAAACACGCTGCAGCCACCGCGAGCGGGCGAGAAAAAGCGCGACGTTCGCTGCCGTTCGCGGCGCGCCGTCGGTCAGCGCGCGCGATCAGGCGTCGGCGCCGGCCGCGAAGGTGTCGCACTGCGCGGGGTCGCCGCTGTCGAGGCCCTTCTTCAGCCATTCGACGCGCTGCGCCGAGGTGCCGTGGGTAAAGCTGTCGGGGACGACGCGGCCCTGCGCTTCCTTCTGCAGCGTGTCGTCGCCGATCGCGTTGGCGGCGCGCAGGCCTTCCTCGATGTCGCCGGGATCGAGCCGGTCCTTGTTGCGGTTGCCCCACACGCCGGCGAAGCAATCGGCCTGCAGCTCCATGCGCACCTGAAGCGCGTTGCCTTGCGTGCTGCTCGCCTGCTCCTGCTGGGCGCGGACCTTGTCGGCGATGCCGAGCAGATATTGGATGTGATGGCCATATTCGTGCGCGATCACATAGGCCTGCGCGAAATCACCGGCGGCGTGGAAGCGCGTGTCGAGTTCGCGGAAGAATTCGGTGTCGAGATAGATGCGGTTATCGGTCGGGCAGTAGAACGGGCCCATCGCCGATTGCGCGGCGCCGCAGCCGGACATGCCGTTACCCGCATAGAAGATCAGGTCGGCCGGAAAGAACTTGACGCCCTGCTGTTGCATGATCGGGCCCCAGGTGTCCTCGGCGCTGGCGAGCACGCGGCAGGAGAAGGCGCTCGCCGCATCGGCGCCGCAGGCCTTCTGTGCCACCGCGTGGCCCACCTGCGTCTGCTGGCCGCCCGAACCGACCTGGCTGCCGCCGCCGCCGACCAGCGACAGCGGGTTGCCGCCGAACAGGAACATCAGCAGGAAGAGCAGGAGCACGCCGCCGATACCGAAGCGGCTGGCGATCAGGAAGAGCAGTCCGCCACCGCCGCCGGCGAGGTTGAATCCACCGCCGCCGAAATTCTCGCCGCGCTGATCGCCGACATTGTCGCTTTCCCGATAGTCGTCGAGCCGCATGGGGTGTCTCCTCGGCGGGGATAATGCCCGGTTGTGGAGGTGGTTGCACCAACGATCTCCCCTCCCTGGAAGAGAGGGGCGGGGGTGGGTAGAGAGCGGTCGAGCGCTCCGCCTAGAAGCAACCCACCCCAACCCCTCCCTTCCAGGGAGGGGCTTCAGAAAGGGAGCGCGTCACCCAACTGTCACTGCTGCGCTCTTGATGCGCCGCAACATTAGCCTCACAAGCGACGCCATGTCGGAAGCCGATCCGAAGCGACGCCATTCCCGCGCGGCCGCGCCGCTGCCGTTGCCCGACCAGGTCGCGCTGGTGCTGCAGGGCGGCGGCGCGCTGGGTGCGTTTCAGGGCGGCGTCTACGAGGCGCTGCACGCCGCCGCGATCGAGGTGGACTGGGTTGCCGGTATCTCGATCGGCGCGGTCAACGCCGCGCTGATCGCCGGCAACCCGCCCGAGCGCCGCGTGGAGGCCCTCCGGGCCTTCTGGGACAAGGTGACCGGCGCGCTGCCCGATTTCCCGATCTGGCCGAGCGAGCGGATGCGCGAGCTCGTCCACGAATGGGCGGCGGGGATCGTGATGGCGGCGGGCGTGCCCGGCATGTTCGCGCCGCGGCTCGTGCCGCCGATGCTGGCGCCGCCGGGGACGGCGCAGGCACTGAGCTTCTACGATACCGCGCCGCTGCGCGCGACGCTCGACGCGCTCGTCGACTGGGATCTGCTCAACGACGGGCCGGTGCGGCTGTCGGTCGGCGCGGTCGAGCTCGCGACCGGCAACTTCTCCTATTTCGACACGACCGAAGTACGGATCGACGCGCGCCACATCATGGCCTCGGGCGCGCTGCCGCCCGGCTTCCCGCCGGTTGAGATCGACGGCAAGCTGTGGTGGGACGGCGGGCTCGTCTCGAACACGCCACTCACGCACATCCTCGCCAACCAGCGCGAGGACATGCTCGTCTTCCAGGTCGACCTGTTCTCGGCGGCGGCGCCGGTGCCGCGCACGATCATGGACGTGTTCGCGCGCGAGAAGGAGATCCGCTTCTCGAGCCGCACGCGGATGGTGACCGACGAGCTGCTGCGGTTGCGCAAGGAGCGCGAGCGCATCCGCCGCCTCGTCGCCAAGCTGCCGCCGGAGCTCGCCGACGATCCCGACGCCCGTGCGCTGGCGTGCGCGGCGCAGGAACATGCCGTCAACGTCGTCCACCTGATCTATCGCGCGAACGGCTGGGAAGGCGGCGCGCGCGATTTCGAATTCTCGGCGCGGACGCGCACCGAGCATTGGCAGGCCGGCCGTGCCGCCGTCGCCGAGACGATCGACAGGGCCAGCCTGATCGCCACCAACATCGCCGACGGCAAGACGGCGGCATTCGATCTCACCAAGTCCCCTCTCCCGCAAGCGGGAGAGGCAGGGGCCCGCCGCGAAGCGGTGGGAGGGTGAGGGCGCGCCGTTAGAACAAGACCCTCTCCCGCGAAGGCGGGAGAGGGAGTGACGAAGGAGAACCCATGTTCCTCAAAGGCAAGTCCGCGCTGATCACCGGCTCCACCTCGGGCATCGGGCTCGCTTACGCCAAGGCGCTCGCTGCCGAGGGCGCAGCGATCGCGATCAACGGCTTCGGCGATGCCGCCGCGATCGAGCAGGAGCGCGCCGGCCTTGAAGCGACGAGCGGCGCCAAGGCGATCTATCTCGGGCAGGATCTCACCAAGACCGATCAGGTCGAGGCAATGATGGCGGCGGCGGCGGACGCGTTCGGCGGCATCGACATCCTGATCAACAACGCCGGCATCCAGCATGTCGCGCCGGTCGAGGAGTTCCCGGTCGATCAGTGGAACCTGATCATCGCGCTCAACCTCAATTCCGCCTTCCACACCACCCGGCTCGCGGTGCCTTACATGAAGGCGCAGAAGTGGGGCCGGATCATCCAGACCGCGAGCGCGCATTCGCTCACCGCCTCGCCGTTCAAGTCCGCCTATGTCACCGCCAAGCACGGCCTCGCCGGCTTCACCAAGACGATCGCGCTCGAGCTCGCGACGTTCGGGGTGACGGCGAACTGCATCTCACCCGGCTATGTCTGGACGCCGCTTGTCGAAAAGCAGATCCCCGATACGATGAAGGCGCGCGGGCTGACGCGCGAGCAGGTGATGAACGACGTGCTGCTCGCCGGCCAGCCGACCAAGCAGTTCGTCACCGCCGAACAGGTGGCGGCGATGGCCGTCTATCTCTGCCGCGACGAGGCGAGCAACATCACCGGCGCCAACCTCTCGATCGACGGCGGCTGGACCGCGCAATAGGCAGACGGCCCGTTGCCTTCGTCATTCCTGCGAAGGCGGGAATCCATAACCTCGAGTGCCAGAGAATAGGGATCTCCGCCTTCGCGGGGATGACGGATGAGCCAGAGGGGGCCGTCTGGTCAGTTTACCGTCGTAGTTCTACGCTCCCGGGTCATGACCCCACCACTTGCCGCGCTCTACATCCTCTGGACCTTGTGGGGCCTGAGCTGGCTCGCCGCGAGCCTGTGGTCGGGCCGTACGGTGGCGCGGCCGGCGCTACGGGGCGAGTTCGGCTATCGGCTGCTGACGTTCGCCGGCTGGGTGCTGCTGCTCGGATCGGCGTGGGTGCGGCGATCGGATGGCGTCGCTACGCCGGCGGACAAGCTGATCGGCGTGCTGTGGCGGCTGCCCACGCCGCTCGAATGGACCATGGTCGTGCTGCTGGCCGCCGGCATCGCCTTCGCCTGGTGGGCGCGGATCACGCTCGGCCGGCTGTGGTCGGCGCGGATCACGCGCAAGGAGGATCACCGCGTCATCGACAGCGGCCCGTATCGCCTTGTCCGCCATCCGATCTACACCGGTCTGCTGCTCGGCGCGATCGCGACCGCCGGGCTGCGCGGCACCGTGCTGACGACGATCGGGCTGCCGCTGTTTGTGGTCGGCTATGTCATGAAGGCGCGCATCGAGGAGCGGCTGCTGCGCGACAGCCTCGGTGACGACTACGAAGCCTATGCCGCGCGCGTGCCGATGCTGGTGCCATTTATCGGCTGAGGTTGATCTAGGTTGTTGAGTTGCATCAAACGCAACGACTAAGCGGCGCGTGGGAAGCAATTCCCGTTTTGTTGAACTACCTAGATTGCGCACATAGGGTGCGCTTCCTTCCATGACGAACCATTGCAGGCTCGCCGAGATATTCGGGCCTTATGTACCGCATTTCACCGTCCATATGGTTCAGAAGCTTGCCGAGATGCTGATCGCATCCGGTGCGCTGACGACCGAGCATGAGGCGGCGGCGCGGGCGGTGCTGGATGATTATGTCCCGATGGCGATGAAGCATCCCAACGGGCCGATCATCGGCATGCGCGCGACGATGGCGGAACTCCTCCGCTAGCGCCGCGACGGCCACGCCTCCCCGGGTCGGCGACCCGGGGAGGCGTCGGTCGGGCCGCTCATCACACCCGCATGCCGCGCCGGCCGGCCAGCTCGACGACATATTGCCAGGCGACGCGGCCCGAGCGGCTGCCGCGCTGGGTCGCCCATGCGATCGCGTCCTTCTCGTCGATGGTGCCGAGCCGGAACCGTTCGGCGTAGCGCGTCACCATCGCCACATAGGTGGCCTGGTCGCAGACGTGGAAGCCGAGGCTGAGCCCGAAGCGGTCGGCGAGCGCGAGGCGGTCGTCGATCACATCGCGCGGGTTGATCGGGCTGTCCTGCTCCTTGAGGTCGCGGCTGACGATGTGGCGGCGGTTGGCGGTAACGTAGAGGCGGGCATTGTCCGGCCGCGCCTCGGCGCCGCCTTCCAGCAGCGAGCGCAACAGCCGCGGCGCCTCGCTCTCTTCGGCGAAGCCGAGATCGTCGAGGAACAGGATGAAGGCGCGGGGTACCGTCGCGATCAGGTCGAACAGGCGCGGCAGGCCGTGGAGCGCATCGCCCGCGACCTCGATCAGCGCGATGTCGGCGCCTTCCTCGCACAGAGAGCCGACGCAGGCCTTGACCAAGGCCGACTTGCCGGCGCCGCGCGAGCCCCACAGCAGCGCGTCGTGCGCGGCATGGCCGGCGGCGAGGCGGCGGCTGTTCTCGAGCAGCGCCGCCTTCTGCGCCTCGATCCCGGTGAGCAGGTCGAGCGGCAGCGGCGCGAACGCCCGTGCGGCGACCAGCGCGCCCTCGCGCCAGACATAGGCGGGGTGGCCCGCCGGATCGGCCGCGGGCGGCGGCGGCGGGTTGATGCGATCGAGCGCGTCGGCGATGCGGGCGAGGGGATCGGACATGGGAGGCGCTTAGGGTTTTCGCGCGCCACAAGAAACCCGTTCGGCCTGAGCGCCCTTCATCTTCCCGAGATTGCTGGTGAGGGGACAACTTGCGAGAGCAACGATGGGGGCGGCGTCGCAAATGGCGTGCTCCGGCGAAGGCCGGAGCGCTGGAGAATGAGGCACGCTTGTCGCCAGCGCTCCGGCCTTCGCCGGAGCACAAGGGGCGTTTCGCAGCCCGACCGTGCTCCTGCGAAAGCAGGAGCCTGCCGCTTCGGAGTGCAGTGCTCGCCGCTGGAAGCTCCTGCTTTCGCAGGAGCACCGCGCAGAATTTGGCAATGTTGTTGGAAATTTGCGCGCACCTCTCCGCCGGCTCGGCTCGGGAGCGGGAGAAACGGCCGGCGCCCCTCGCGTGCCTCGCGGCCATCGGGGCTTTGCGGGTGTCCCAGTTTTCCCGCGGGAGCACCTCGCCCATTTCCGCGGGCGCGTCGGGCCGGCGGCGGGAACTGGCTCGTTGT